>Ga0137412_10002048_pt1 | contig 15885 bp, 9 predicted proteins | sample CZODoug2_1_16fun_FD_122160 | JGI IMG/M metagenome (GOLD analysis project Ga0137412, IMG submission 122160) | Vadose zone soil fungal communities from Angelo Coast Range Reserve, California, USA - CZODoug2_1_16fungal (Hybrid Assembly) | ecosystem: Environmental > Terrestrial > Soil > Vadose zone...
TCCGTCGTCGATATGGCCATCGAATATGTCACCGCCAATGCCGATGGGCCGGTGGAGATCCAGATGGGGAGCGATACATTCGACATCCTGGTGACCTTGCGCTACACCGGCAACCTGCCGTCTCTGCCGGACGCGCGTCCGAAAAAGGAAATGGTCGAAGAGCAGAGCTTCGTCAGTGGTCTTTCCGGCTATCTGTCGGGCCTGCACGCCGACCGCGTCGAGCGCAGCGCCAAAGGGGAGCAGTGCGAGATCAAGCTCCTGTTCCGGTTGTGATCTTAACCGGAGATGGTGCCTCGGAATCGCTTGTGTGCTCGACCGGCCGATGTTTCCGCATCAACTTTAACTTGAACCGGGTTGACATGTGTTCAGTTATGTTGATATCAACGAAGGGTCGGCTGGACGTCGATATTTGTTGCGTCCTGCAACCAGGAGAACACTCGCAATGTTTACGCCAAAAGGAAAATTCGGCTGGTACGAACTCATGACCAGCGACACCAAAGCCGCCGGCAAATTCTACTCTGACGTTGTCGGTTGGAGCACCAAGGAAATGCCTGGCGGAGATGGCGCCCCGTACACCACCTTCAACATTGGCGACGCTGGCATGGCCGGAATGCTGAACATTCCAGGCCACGTTGCGTGGATTGGCTATATCTCCGTCGATGACGTGGATGCTCACATCGAAAAGATTGTCGAAGCCGGCGGTAAGCTCTGGAAACCCGCGACCGACGTTCCCGGCATGCTTCGGTTCGCCGTCATGTCGGACCCCCAGGGCGCCGCTATTGTGGTCTTTACTCCCAACCCCGCCATGCCTTCGCCGGAACGCCCGACGCCGCCCACCCCGGGTACCATTGGTTGGCACGAACTCTACACAGCGGACCTCGAAGGCGGTTTTGACTTCTATAACAAGCTCTTCGGCTGGACCAAGCTCAGCGATATGGATATGGGACCAATGGGCGTCTATCGCATCTTCGATGAAGGCGAACACAATCAAATGGGCGACGGCGGCATGATGACTAAACCTCCCCAAGTTCCCGTCTCATGCTGGAATTTCTACTTCAACGTCAACTCCATCGGCGCAGCCATCGAACGTGTCAAGGCCGGCGGCGGCAAGGTCTTGAATGGTCCAATGCAGGTACCGGGCGGTAGCTGGATCATTAACGGCCAGGATCCTCAGGGAGCCATGTTCTCTCTCGTTAGCAACAAGGAATAGAGCACCTAACCAGCCCTCCCAACGAGACCGGAATATCCGTGCAGTTCGCTCGGATTCCGGTCCCATGACCATGCCCCTTCGACCGCGCATGCATCCAACTGAGTGCGCGGTATTATCCCCGAGGTCCTATGCATAATTCGGAAAAGCTTGTTCCGGCCCAGCAACTTGTCGCCACCAATCGAGCCCACTATCCCAATGAGAGCGCCGAATATCGCGCGGCGCGCAATGCGCTGCTCGTCGAGGAGATCGAACTGCGCCGTCACGTTGAGCGCGTCGCGGGTCAGCGGCGCGCGCTGCCCCCCGGGGGCCAACTAGCCAAAGACTTCGAGCTCGTCTCCGAATCAGGCCCCACTTCGCTCTCCGGTCTCTTCGGTGAAAAGGACACGCTGATGCTCTACAGCATGATGTACGGTCCGCAGCGCAAGGCGCCTTGCCCCAGCTGCACCTCATTCCTCAGTGCGTGGAATGGGATCGCCGTCAACTTGCGTGAGCGCGTAGCCATCGTCGTGACTGCCCGTTCGCCCATCGAGCGCCTCATGGAGTACAAGCGGCAGCGTGCTTTCGGTAATCTTCCATTTGTCTCTGATCCCAACGGCGAGTACACCCGCGCTTACGTGAACGCGGACGACGCGGACATTCCCGGATTCAGCGTCTTCACTCGCCGCGACGGTGTCGTCCGCCACTTCTACAGCGGAGAGATGAGCGGCACGATGGCGGACCCTGGACAAGATCCGCGCGGCGCGCCCGATCTCGATCCGCTCTGGCTGATGTTGGATTTGGCTCCTGAAGGCCGCGGCACCGACTGGTATCCCAAGCTTGAGTACGGACACGCCAATGGTGCGAAGTCTCCAACTTACGCTGCACCAGGGTTTTTGGAAAAGTGAGTTGCCCTGTTGTCAACCATCGTAACTACGACTGCTGTGAGGCTGGTACTGTGTCAATCCGGGGAATGTTCTCTCCCGCGCAGGCGTTTCACTGGTTCAGCCCATCCATGGCAACCCGGCGGCGTCGAACAACCAACAACGTCGCATCATCGGACGCGGGATGAGTCCCTCGGAATTGACCTAGATCGTGGAGCACAGAGTCAGCCATAGCGGATGCCTCATGCGCGAATCGCTCTCGTAACAGGCGGGCCAACCTGTCTTCCTGGTAGTCTTCGCCCGAAGCATTCTCGGCTTCTGTAATGCCATCGGAGTAGAGGACGATACTTTCACCATCGGCCGGAGCGTACTGCGCCACTGCGTATTCGGCGCCGGGGAACAGACCCAGCGGCAGTCCGCTCGAACCCACCCTCTCGGTTCCATGATTGAGAAGCAGAATCGGCGGGCAATGTCCCGCATTGCAAATCTCAACGCCCGACGCGGTTGTGCGCCCGCACACCAGGGTTGCGTAGTGGGCCGGCCCCGTGCTCTCGCAGAACAACCGGTTGGCGCGTAAAACCACTTCCGCCAAGGACAAATCCATCGATAGCAAACTGCGAAAGATCGCGCTCAGGTGCATCATCAGCAACGATGCCGCCACCCCTTTGCCGGCCACATCGCCCACGGCGAAAAAGAGGGACTGGGCGCCACGCGAAGCGTCCCCCAGGGCAATCACTTCGCAGTAATCCCCACCAACCGCACCCAGCGGCTCGTAGCGATACTGTGTTTCCCATTTTCCCAGGACAAGCCCTCTCGGCGGCAAAAGCTGGAATTGAATCTGCGTCGCGAGATCAAGGTCTTTCTGATGGTTCGCCCGTTCGGAGTCGTTGAGGTGATCGAGACAGAATCTGCATAGAGGATTCCGTTCCAGCCGGTCTTCCTCTATCGGATCTTTACATGTCTCGCACAGGCCATAGTTTCCGACATCGATCTTTTGGAGAGCGGCATCCACCTCAGCGATAAGATTATTGAGATAGCCATGTGAAACAGATCCCGAAGCGGCCTGCAGGCGGGCCCGACGTTCGAGAAGCTGAGGCCGAATAGTGTAAGCGGTCGTCGCCATAGAGAAACCCACAGCTAAAGATGGTAGCAGTTCAGGGTTTTGGATGCTCCAGGGCACGGTCACGCTTCGGAATAATCCAACCCGGTAGGCCTCTCGTTGGGCAGGCCGATGGATCAGAGGCCGAAACAAAGAATATTCGGGCCTGCCGCCACCACAATATACTGTCTGCCGTCCAGCATAAACGTCATGGGCGAAGCTTTCATGAAGACGTTGGTGGGGAATCGCCAGAGTGTTTTGCCGTACCGTTGATCCACCGCCGCGAAGCCTCCATTGGGCTGGCCGTAGAAAATCAGGCCTCCCGCAGTCGCCAAAACCCCCGACCAGGTCTTGGCACGCGCACTCCCGGGTTGCGGAACCTCCCAAACTATCTCACCCGTGTCAATATTGAGCGCACGCAGAAAGCGTTGGCCTTGCTGATCGGGATAGCCACCGTTGTTGTTGCTGACACATTGTTCCAGTGCCAGGAAATAGTACAGGCGTGTTTGCGGAGAGAAGGCGGTGGAATCCCAGTTGGCTGCATCGTTGGGGCAGCCATGCGGATCGTTGACCACCGGGCGCCCATCGGCGCCTATGCCGGAAGCCCAGTCGATGCGGTGCAGGAAGGGTTTGGCCAGCAGCACCTGACCGTTGGTGCGGTCGAGCACATAGAAAAAGCCATTGCGATCTGCGTGGAGGAGGAGCTTGGAAGGCTTGCCTCGATATGCAGTATCGACCAACACATCGGGCTCGGCGGCGTCTCGATCCTCCACGTCGTGGGGCGTGAACTGGTAATACCATTTCAACGAACCGGTCTTGGGGTTAAGCGCTAGAACGCTGTCGGTATAAAGATTGTCGCCCGGGCGATCGCGGTCGTCACCATCGGGCCACGGATTGCCCGTGGGCCAGTAGAGCGTGTCAGACGACGGGTCATACGAACCGGTAAGCCAGCTGGAGCCGCCGCCGGTGACTGGTTCTTTGCCCTGCCAGGATTCAATTCCGGGTTCTCCTTTGCGAGGCACTGTCCAGTGCCTCCAAATAAGAGCGCCGTCCTCGGGTTTAAAGGCCGCGACGAAACCTCGGATGCCCTCATCCGCACCGGAAACGCCGGCGATAATCACGTCGTCGACGATGAGCGGAGCCATCGTGCCGCCATAGTTTTGGCCCTCTCCGTCAGCTGCGATTGGCGCCTCCCAGAGGAGTTTGCCGGTGGTTCGCTCGAGGGCCAACAGGTGGCCATTGTCGGTGACAAAAAAGACCTTATCGCGCAGGATGGCGACCCCGCGGTTGGTGCCAAGTTTTGCGTCACCAAGCATGCCAGTGCTGGCGGAACGCGAATACTGCCAAATCGTACTGCCGGTCAGAGCGTCGAGCGCGAATACCGTGTTAGGGCCGGTTACATACAGCACTCCATCGGCGGCGAGCGGCGTTGTTTCGAGGCCAAAGGAATCGATGGGAAAAATCCACTTCAACTTCAGTGAGGAGACATTCGAAGTGTCGATCTCTTTCAGGGGACTATAGCGATTGGCTGAGTCATTCCCGTTATAGGTCAGCCAGTCGCCAGGTTTCGCCGGCCCCCAGGTGATCTTTCGTGTGGGTTGGGAGGCGATGGGCGGTCTCACAATGATCCCCGCGTTCAGGCCGCGCAGATATTTGCCGAGTGCCGCACGGTCGGCGGCGGAGAGATCGGAGAAGGAGGGCATGCCACCGGCGACATTGCCTCTGTCGAGGAACGCGCTCAACTCCTCGGATGATTGACCCGCTATCCGCTGATTCATGGCCAGGCCGGGCGCTTTCGCGGTGCCGCGTGCATCCTCACCATGGCAGCCCGCACAGTGCTTATGGAACAATTCCTGTGACGGCGATTGCTGGGAACGTAAGGGCTCAGGTAGGAGGAAAAGCAGGAGAGCGAACCATCCAATGGACGCGATCTCTCTGCAACGAGAGCGGGCGGCGATCGTTGTCAGGATTCGAATGGCCGTGCTCAGCATCATGTATTCCTCTGGAACTGGTATCCGCTGCGCGGCCCCGGCTCAATACAGGTCCGCCGGCCTGACATCTTTGACACAACCATGAATGCGCCTGAGGATCGGGTTCCCAATTTCTTTCGCATTGAGAACACCCATGGTGCTTTGTTGACCAACACAGTGCATAGATGCGGATTGTGTAGGTTTGTCGCGGTAGGGACGGAGAAATATCAGGGGAGGAGGCTCTGGCGATGCTTAGCCATGCGCAGAGTGGTCTCAAGGGCGAAACCCCACAGCACGCCGGGGCTAGGCTGGGGCACGCTTCGCGGGTCCAGTTAGCGTCTATTTCTTCTTGAGCACGGCGCTGCTGCTTTCGTCCGAGTTAATCACGCCCATCAGCTTGCTCATATCCGCTGATTTTTCCGGGGGAAGGTCGAGCTCCCGCACCACGAACTCGCGGGAGTAGTGCAGAACATTGCCAGCGGCCTTGACGTCGCTCTTGTAGCTGGCGAAACCAACATCCAGGTCCACGGGCGCGGGCATGTCGTCGACCACATAATCTGCCGGCAGCGCAACGTCGATGGTGTCACGCCAGGTGCCAGTCTCTCCCAGGTCGATGGGATACATGCGAGGCTTGTCATTGTATGGCCTTGCATCGTGACCCAAAACTCGAGGGCGAATCAGCAGCATATCTCCACTCGATTGTCCGTATCCATTGGCAGTAAACGAGTATTCGAGCACCACGCTCTTGTTCATCTCGCGAGCATTCTGCGCGCTATTCGCGTCAAGAGTGAAACTGGAGAAATCCCGCTGCAGGCGCCGCTCGATGTCTTCATGCTGCTGCTTCTCCCCCTCTTCGTTGTAGAGGCGGCGATAGTGCCGGGCGGCCTCGCCGGAGCGTGTCTCGGTGACGGTTCCCTTGAGTGTGCCGTCCGCATTCAGCGCGAAGGAGGCAGTACGCACCAGCGTATCGGCATCGGGTGCAAGCGTGGGCAACTTGATCACCTGGCTTTCGTTGCCCGCAACCAGAATTCCGTAACCGCCCTGCAAATGGAAGCCCAGCAAGCCGATCGGGGTGTAGGTGTCGGTAGGATCGAAGATCAGATAGCGCTTGCCGCTACGTGCAGTCACCACGGCGCGCAGCTCGGGGTCACTATAGCCGGCGGGCATTTCGATGGCGGCGATGGCATGATTGCCCTCAATCGAGGGAAGCGCCGGATCGATGAAGCCGCGATGCGTGTCCACCAGCACCCACGTGGCGCGGACGCCAACTGCGTTCAGCATGGCGATCAGTAGCGTGGCTTTATCCTTGCAGTCGCCATAGCGATACTTGAAGACGTCGGCAGCTGGATGCGGCTGCAACCCACCAATGCCGATCTCTATGCCCACGTAGCGAATCTCGCGCTGCATAAAACCGGCAATGCCCTGGATCCTGGCTTTGAAGTCGGCCGCACCGCCCACCTCCAGGGACTTAGCGGCGATTTCCTTGGGAGCTTCGGTGCGGTTCGACGCAAGCGTGTCGTACCAATTGCCAATCTCCGTCCAACGCTGATCGCCAACCGGCAGATTTGCGGCAGAGTAGTGGACTACCATGCGGGCAGCCAAGGCAGAGGGTGAGGGGGCCATAGGCACATCGGTCAGGTCGATGCCAGGAATATTGTTCAGTTCCCAGCGCCAATGGTTGGGGGCTATCTCGCTGCCCGCAAGCGGCGCATGGTGCAACCACGCCTCATAGTGGTTCCAGTTGGGCGGTAGATCGACTTCGAGTATCCAGCGGGCGCCGGGAATCTCTCGTTGAAAGCTCCAGGTCTCCTCCAGCGCCCCGTAAGTAGCTACGTGGCGCTGGACCTCGTATGCGATGATTCCACCCGGGTCCGCTCCGGGTGGTGTCACCGTCCTGGCGCGAAGATCATCGTAGAGGATGCCCCATTGTCCCAGAGCCTCGTCGTGGACCTCCTGGTCCTTGACGATGAACTGGTGACCGTCGGGGCCAATACTCCAGGCATGAAAGAAATCGAGCTTTTCGTCCTTGGAGTACCCGGCAACAATTTCTGCATATTGGCGGCCCCGCGGACGCAGGATCTTAAGCACTCGCCGCTCCCGCTCTGTGGCCCGGCCATCGGGTGCTACGGTGACCAACCGGTCATCGAGCAGTACCACCGCCCCAACCGTGGACGGGTAGGAAGGAAGGCTGGTTCCCGCGGCTTGAACGATCCAATCAGGAAAAGCATTCGCAGCGAGGGCTGCGTGCGGCACCGTAGCAATCAGGCAAAGCAGAAGCGGAGCAAATGGCGAACCGGGGAAAAGCTTCATTGAGCGTTGCCCGCCGGTGCGCCGCCCGCTGTGGATGCGGCCTGTTTGAAGTCCAGCACTGCCGGCTCTTTGTCCTTGGCGTTTACCTTTTGATAGAAGTCTTTTAGCTGCGAGTATTCCTCTGGTCTGTATATGGCATTGGCCATGACGAATACACGCAAGCTCTTCACTTCGCCGGGGTCGCGGGTAAATTTGGCCTTGTAAAGGGCGTTTTGCGGAAAGGTGAACTCTGCATCCTTCGGAAGACTCTCGATGTCAAACGCTGCGGGCAGCTTGATCGACACTGTGTCCTGCGCGGCTAAGGGATAATCGAGATCGATCGGCATCGTCCTCTTATCCAGAGCGAAGAGCGGATGGCTGGTCGCTTCAAAGAAGGTGGCGGGCAGGAAGACGCGTTTTGCCGTCGCCGTGCCCATGGATCCAGTCACTTTGAGCATGCACATCAAAGTCGTGTTCAAGTCGGTCAGTCCTAGAAAATGCTGAACCTTCACGTCGATGCCCGGAGGCACTTCGCGTTGCACCATCTGTTCGAATTGCTCCTTGAGTGCGTCCTCATCGTTGCTCAGCGCAAACTCACGCCAGCGTAGCGCGCCATTGCCGGTGAGACTGATGCGAATAATGCCGCTTACCTTGCCATCAGGTTGTATCTCGAGATACGCATTGCGGATCTGGCTGCTGGACTGGTAACCAGGAACAGGGGTGGAGAATAGCCCCGCGCCTTTGTCCATCTGGCGGATTCCCTGGCTTATCGTGTGCTTCCAATGGAGTTGGCCATATTCGGCATAACGTTCGCCGGGATCGAACAACTGCTCCTTGCCATCTACCTGCACGATGGCGATATCGTCGTCCAGTTGACGCATGTCAAGATAATCGGGCAGAAACAGATTGCGGTCACGATTGGTGACGACCCCAACGTATGCCTTGATTCCGGCAGCGCGGGCGAGCCCGACAAACAGTCGTGTCAACTCATCCCGGTTGCCCCGCTTCTGTTCCCAAACGTCGGCGGCAGTTTTTACTGTGATTCCCTGTGCCTTGTCTTCTGCTCCGGTATGCTCGCGGGTAAAACTGGTGTTTTCAAGCTTCATCACCGCGGCGTAAATCTTCTTCAGCTTTTGCTCCGGCGTATCCGTCGGAGCTACGATCTGGTTCGCGATTGCAGAAAGCTTGCCTTGGTCGATAAACCGGTCGACATTTTTCGACCAGTATTTCCCTTCGTTGACCCAGTATTCGTCCGCGGTCCTGGCGATGGTGTAGTAGAAGAGGGCCCGGAAGGAGTAGTTGTGACTGGGCGGCATGAACTCTTCCTCGGGAAATGCCGGAATCTTCTCAACGTCGAGGCTATAGAACTTCCCGGCTGGAGAGTAGGAGACCGACGCGCCCTGGGGCAGAAAGGCGGCGTAAGCCACGCGGCCCTGCATCACGCCACCATGGCCGTCTTCGAGAACGCGATCGCTGGGAATGAACTGAAAGTGAGCTTTCCGTATGTAGAGAGGACCTTGCAAATACCAGCGGGGCGAAACGACCACGTTGCTTTCGTAGCTCAACACGTAGCGGTACTCGAGGATGCTTCCCACCTGAACATCGGGCAGGGTAAAGACGGTGGCCTTGTACTTCTCTTTGCCGCCTTTATCGAGCACCTTTTGGTATGGCTTTCCAGAGAAGGGAATCACCGTACCATCGCTGTGAATGGTGCGGCCTTCCACGCCAAAGATCTTGAATTGACCTCCCTCGTACGAGATCTCCTGGTCGGCGTACTCCTTACCTTTCTCCGTGAGCACTTTGAGGCGAACATAGATTATGTGAACGTGCAATTTGTCATCCGCGCGCTCGTCACGTAACAGATAGATAGCCGCCCCACCGGGAGCGGCCGGCTCAGCGGTCATTTGTAATTCTTCCGGAGTCGGCTTGACCCAGGAATCCGCAAAGGCGTTGGCCGCGGAGGAGGCCACGATTGAGATTACGAGGGCAGGCAGAAAAGGGCGCAAGGCAGCAAGCACAAAAGGGTCCTCCGGCACGAAACCGTAAACGCAGCAGTCTTTTGACCGCTGGGAGGGGATAATAATTCGTTTAGTTCTTGTACGATGAAGCGGGCCGATTTGCAAGGAGATTTTTGAGTTACCTTGGTTCCTGGCGTTACTTGCAATATAAGCGCTCAGTGGGTTAGGAAAAGTTACACCTCAGAGCTCGATGTAATCCTCTTGATATTGTGACATGTGGTTTTACGCGGTCGATTGGAGTTAGGTCTAAGCCGTTAGTAGGCGTTAGATAACCGCTTTGAGATACAAACCCCGTCGGCTTAGCCGGGGGGGAGAGAGGAAACCTAATGGTCACCCAACCTTTGTGGACGAGATCTCGGCCTTGTTCCCGCAAATCCACGCTGCCCATGCGTTGCCTCTGCTAAGGGATCGAGGACAGTCAGGGTTGGTGGGTCCATTCATTGTGAGCGTTCATGCTGCACGGAACCAAAGTGATGAGGCTTTCGCAGGCAGAATTCTCTTATCGACCGCTATTAGCGTAGAATACTATATAGGGTAGTTGGGAGACAGGGCAATCCCGGCGACAAACGGGACGTTACCCGGCTTATCCATAAAGGAAACGGGTTCTGGATTGGCGGACTCGACTTTGCCAAGGGTCATGCGTCATGCGGCAATGATTGCGGGAGTTCCGCGCCTGATAGGGATGAGGTAGTTACCCAGATCAGTCTTCGCGGGTGTGCGGTCGCCGTTAGGATGGTGGGAACAAGCGGAGGGTCAAGAACGTTTTAGGTAGAGAGCGTCCTGAAATTGTGGTTCACAGAACCGAGGTGAGGGAAACATGAAACGAGACCTGCGTTTTGCCATTCGGATGCTTTTGAAACAACCCGGCTTTAGCCTGATTGCGGTCCTCACCCTGGCGCTGGGGATCGGGGTGACGTCCGCGGTGTTCAGTTTGATTCAGGGCGTGCTGTTGACGCCGCCACCCTACAAGAAGCCGCAGCAGCTGGTGCTCGTGCAGCGCGCACGGACGGACGGGCAAAAAGAGGAAAACCCGCGCGGCTGGCCCTCCCAGCAATGGTTGGAATGGCAAAAGCGAGCGAAATCGTTTGCCGGAATTGCCGGCTATGATTGGCAGTTCAATTTCCTGATCCGCAATGACGGGAGTCAATCGATCCAAGGTATGGCAGTGACCAAGGATTATCTGCAGATTATGGGTTTGCGTCCCGTGGTGGGGCGCGGCTTTGCTGAGCAAGACTTTGCTCAGGGACCAGTCAAGGTGATTCTTCTTGGCTACGAGTTCTGGCAGAGGACATTCAACGGCGATCCGCAAATCATCGGCAAAACGGTTCGTATCAGCCGGTGGGACGTGCCGCCGACGATCATCGGCGTGATGCCGCCGGGAGTGCGCTTTCTGCCTTCGCCGGGGGCCGCAAAGGAGCCGAACTACAACGTGAACGCGCTGGTGGATTTCTGGAGTCCGGCCGACCCCAACCCGAAATACATGAAGGATCCGGATTGGAACGTGGTGGCGCGACTCAAGGATCGAGTAAACCTTCAGCAAGGACAAGGCGAGTTGGCGGTGCTGACGGCAAGGGAGGCACAATCAGAGAAACAATTTGAAGGTTTCCTGCCGCAACTGCAATCGCTGACTGACGAAATGAATCAAGACGGCCGAGGCATTTTGCTCCCGCTGCTTGGTGCGGCCGTGCTCGTGCTCCTGATCGGTTGCGGCAACGCGGCGGCTTTGCTTTTGGTGCGAGGGCTGCAACGCCAGCAGGAGTATGCCGTGCGCAGCGCGATGGGTATGGGACGCATCGCTCTTTTGCGCCAGGTTTCCATCGAAAGTCTGTTACTGGCGCTTCTGGGTTGGGTCTTCGGTGTGGGGCTGGCGGTTGGCATCGTAAAGCTGTTCAAGCTGATTGCGGGACATGCAATTCCGCGCCTCGATAATGTGACCGCCGGATGGGCGGTGCTGGCATGGGGGTTGGGTGCGGCCGTGCTGGCGTCGATGTTGGCGGCTGTTTTTCCAGCGTTGCGGGCGTTTCGGCTGGATCCGATGGAGGTGCTGAAGAATGCCGGCCCGAAAGGAACGGCGGGACTCGGCGAACGTCGCCTTCTGCGTGGCGTCACCATCGCCCAAACGGCCCTGACTCTAGCGCTGCTTGTCGGGGCCGGCTTGCTGATTCGCACCATGATCAATATTGCGAGAGTTCCGTCGGGCTACAACACAAGCCACGTCTTAACCATGAGTGTTACGGAGGTTCGGAGCTTTGCAGAGTGGACCAATTTTCATAAGCAGGCCTTGCAACGGGTCCAGGCCATTCCCGGCGTGCAATACGCGGCGTTCGCGTGGGGAGTCCCGCTGACCGGAAACAATTGGCCGGCGACTATCGAAATCGAAGGGCAGCCTCCGGCGGTCAAGGAGAGTGACAAGACCGCGCTGCCCCTGCGCGCAGTCACCGAGGACTTTTTCAAGCTGATGGGCCTGCCCATGCTCGGGGGGCGGGAGTTTCGTTCGACCGAGGAAGGCAAGACGCCAAGCGTAGCGATCGTCAACCAGGCATTTGCGGATCGGTACTTTCCTCATGCTAATGCAATTGGGCGGAAGATTTGGCTGAACGGCCGTGACAAGCCGGCTATGGAAATCGTCGGCGAGGTCTCCAATGGCCGAACCGATGATTTGACGCAAGCTGCGTCTCCGGAGATTTATTTCTCATTGTGGCAGTCGCCGGCGTTTTCAAAACACCTGGTGATTCGCACGGCGGCCGACCCACGGACAATGATGGTTGCGGTGCAACGTGAGCTGCGCCAAGTGGATCCCACCGCCGCCATCGAAAACCCGAAGACCCTGGCACAAATTCGCGACGATTCTCTGGCCTCGCGAACGTTCGCCATGCAGTTGCTTGTCGGCTTTGCGGTTGTGGGGAGCATGCTGACGCTGGTGGGAATCTACGGCGTCCTTGCGCTGTCGGTCGCCTCGAGACGCCGTGAGCTCGGGATTCGGGTGGCCGTTGGTGCTCAACAAAATGACATCCGAAACCTCATCTTCGGCGAAGGCTTTCGTTTGATCGCCAGCGGAGTGTTCGCGGGTGTGGCGTTGGCGATTGTTTTGTCCAGAGTGTTGAGGACTTTTCTGTTTGAGGTGCAGCCTAACGATCCGATGACGTTGATTGTTGTGGGCGCATTATTCGCAAGTGTGGCTCTGCTCGCATGCTGGGTGCCAGTGCGACGAGCTGCAAAGGTCGACCCGCTGGAGGCGTTGCGCTACGAATGAGTTGCATCGCGGAGGAGAGGATAAACCGTCCTCCGGCGAAAGGGTCAGTTCCGTCTACCCGAAATGGCCAGGGCCGCCGGAATGCGGAATTTTGATCGAACGGGAGGCACCGCCACTTCGAGCTGGCGCAGATGCTAAACTTTCGAACGAGGACAACAAGCCATGCGCAGGAAGAGTGTTTTGGATAAAAAGCATTCAAGTGAGACACCAACGGAAGGCTTCGCTTCGACCTGCAGCGTCCTGGTAGTGGGGCTTTTTGCGTTGACCTTTGTATTTCAAAACTTCGTGATCCCGTCATCCTCGATGGCAAGCACTCTTCTCGTGGGCGATCATGTGGTAGTCGAACGCGAGACACTGGCGCCAGCCCCTAAGTGGGCGCCTTTCCTGCACTATCGCGAGGTGCACCGTGGTGACATCGTTGTCTTTTACAAGCCAACCGAAGAACGCAATGGCGAGCACAGATTTTTGGTTAAACGTGTAATCGGAATTCCCGGCGACCGCATCCATCTTCGCAACGGCATCGTTTACCTCAACGGCGTGGCTCAGGACGAACCTCAAGCAGCCAAGCCCACCCGTGCAAACTATGATCCCTACGTTGACGATTTCCCGTCTGTGGATCCATCTACTGAGCCTGGCGTTACGCCCGAATGGTCCGTACTACTCCCCAGGCACCTGCAGGGTGAGGACCTGATCGTCCCTCCCAGCCATTATTTTGTGATGGGGGATAATCGCACAAATAGCAGGGACAGCCGCTACTGGGGGTTTGTGCCGCGGGAAAACATTTTAGGGCGTCCCTTATTCGTGTATTGGTCCATCGCGACCCCCGAATCCGGCATGGAAGAGGTCCCGCTTAAAGATCAAGCGAGCTCGACCCTGCATGAGTTCATTCATTTCTTTGATGAGACTCGCTGGAAGAGGACATTCCACCAGATTCGATGATGTGTTCGGCCGTGCCCGTTGCAGCCTGAAAGCCGGGATCCCGGTAAGCTCTTTCCCTATGGGGTTTTTAGGTTCTCCGGGGCCGCTGACCGACTTTGCCATGTGACCTATGGACCCATCCTGTGAAAGTCTTGAAATCCATACGACGGTAACTGAGAGTAACGCTTCTCGTACCGTCTACTGGGTGAAACAGTGCTGGACCCAACAAGTCCATACAACTTAAGATCAGTACATCGAAGAAACGGTGGGAGAGAGCATGCAACTACTGGGGCATTGCGTGGTGAATATGTCGTTTGGCTACCTGATGCTGATCGCCGCGGTGCGCATCGTTCAGGAAGTGATGACCCTTGGCTCTTTGATGTCTAACAGGTTAAGGTAGCTCCCGTCGGAACTGCGCAATAAGCGTCGTGCCACGCCTGTTTTTGTCGTTATGAGAAGCACTCCGCGCACTGCTCTGAACTGTCCGTACCCCCGGGTGCGCGAGCAGACACCGATCACCCCTGGCTCCGCTACACCGTCCTAAACACAGCGCCTGTCGCCTGGGTCAAGCTGTTTAGGACCTCCTGATTCATTTATAGGTCGCCACCACACCCTGCAGCAGCGATAATGACCCTTCAGGGAACTGTTCCTCGGCAGGAGCAGGAGCCCTACACCATCCGTGGGCCCCAGACGTTCCAAAGTACCGAAAATTGTCCCGGGAGGGACTGTGGCGGAAAACAAGTTCGCTCTACTGGCCCAGTACCGGCGGGCACTCGTCTATGTGACGCCGTACTGGCGCGGACTGCTGCTGGTGATGGCTCTCGGGCTTTTTTCAACCATCGTTGGTCTGGCCCAACCTTATATCTCAAGACTCCTGATCGACGATGCGCTCATCCGGCGCAATGTTCACGCCCTTTTTGAGATAGCCATCCTCACGGTCGTGGTGACCGTCGTAGGTTTCGTGCTCAATATCCTTTCGAGCTATCGGTACGTCAGGATCTCAGCAGAATGCCTCTTTACCATGCGGCTGTCGGTCTACCGCCACCTGCAGCGTCTTGCTCCGCGCTACTTCAACAAGACCAAACTTGGCGATCTGGTCTCGCGCATCAATAACGACATTAGTGAAGTACAGCGCATCTGTTCCGACACTTTGCTCTCGGTATTTTCGAACGTCCTGTTCTTTGTGGGCAGCGTTGCCATGATGATCTGGCTGAACTGGCATTTGTTTCTGCTCAGTGTGGTGCTGCTGCCGGTGGGAGTGATAGCCCTGAGACACTACCAGGGAAGGCTCACGGTTCAAACTCGAACCCTACGCGAACGCAGCGCCGACTTAGGCAGCTTTCTGATCGAGAGTCTCCTTGGTATGCGGCTCATTGTTGCTTCGGGCAACGAAGGACATGAAGCAGAGAGATTTCGACGCCTCAACGCAAGCTTCGTGCAATCCATGTTATCGATGCAGCTCACATCATTTCTGGCCAGCGCCCTGCCGGGCACTGTCCTGGCGCTTTCGACTGCCCTCGTATTTTTGTACGGGGGCAAGTTGGTGATCGACGGCCATCTCACCGTCGGCGGGTTGGTCGCCTTCATGGCATACCACATGCGATTGCTTTCGCCGGTGCAGAGTCTGCTGGCGATCTACACCAATCTTCTTACCGGAGGGGTCGCTCTCAGCCGGGTGTTTGAAGTTCTGGATGCGCCGGTAGAGGTTCATGAGTCGCCGCATGCGATCGCATTGGAGCAGGTGCGCGGCGCGATTGAGTTCGACCGGGTTTACTTTCGCTATTCTGAGAACGTTCCGGTCATCGATCAGGTTTCGTTTCAGGTTCCTGCAGGGGCGCTGTGCGTGGTGGTGGGCTCCAGCGGGGCAGGGAAGTCAACCTTGGCTGACCTGCTGTTGCGCTTCTACGACCCGCAATCGGGAACCATCAGGATCGACGAGCACGACTTGCGGGATCTTCAGTTTCGAGACCTGCGCCGGCATATTGCTGTGGTCGAACAGACTCCTTATTTTTTTCGAGCGAGCGTGCGGGAGAATGTTGCGTATGGCAAGCCGGATGCTTCGCTCGAAGAGATCCGTGATTGCTGCAAGGCGGCTGCGATCGACGATTTTATTCAGTCATTGCCAGATCGTTACGAGACCTTGCTTGGAGAACGTGGTTCGACACTATCCGTCGGTGAACGCCAACGCATCGCGCTGGCTCGCGCGCTCCTGCGAGACCCAGTGATTCTGATTATGGACGAACCGAGCTCTGCGCTCGATCCGGTTTC
>Ga0137412_10002049_pt1 | contig 15883 bp, 11 predicted proteins | sample CZODoug2_1_16fun_FD_122160 | JGI IMG/M metagenome (GOLD analysis project Ga0137412, IMG submission 122160) | Vadose zone soil fungal communities from Angelo Coast Range Reserve, California, USA - CZODoug2_1_16fungal (Hybrid Assembly) | ecosystem: Environmental > Terrestrial > Soil > Vadose zone...
TATCCGGGAGGCTATCCGGATGTCTGAACTCACTGAGTACGGCGATGTCATCAACGCCGTCATCTCCCGGCTGCTCTTCGCGCGTGTGCGCAGCTGCGGTGTCAAGGTAGTCCTGTGCGGAGACGGCTCTGATGAACTGTTCGGCGGCTACGAGATGTACCGGCAACCCAACCCGGCTCTACGACAACGCATTTTCCAGCACAAGCTGCACAACCTCGGGCGGACCGAACTGCAGCGCGTCGACCGCACGAGCATGGGACAGGGCGTGGAAGCGCGTGTGCCGTTCCTCGACCTGGCCCTTGTCCGACTGGCTATGCGCCTGCCCATGGAACTGAAGTTTCGCGATTGCCAGGAGAAATGGATCTTGCGTCAGGCTTTCGCCGACATCCTGCCGAGTTACGTCCGCCAGCGCCCCAAAAATCCCCTGTCGCATTCGTCTGGCTTGCACGAGCGCGTCCGCCTTTACCGGTCTCAGTTTCCCCGCATCTACCGCTCGTTCGGGTACGAGCGGCTCGGCCCGATGCGGCGCGACTTCTCGATTGTGCTTGAGGAACACGGTCTTGACCTAGACCGGGCGCTGCGGGACGTCCGCGACCAGCCGGACTACTCGATTGCCGAACACGCTCGTGATCTAGCAGGGGCCGTCCGCTGGAACGCGGTCAGCGCCATGCGAAGGCAAAAGCGGGCACCCCTGCGGCCGGCGTGAGGCCAGCGCCCTCGACCACGCGCTCTCCGCCGCCTGAGCTGCCTGGCCGGCTACATCTCTGATAGAACCGCAAGAGGGACCGAGCAAGGTAGGTACCACCTTGCTCGCGGTCGTTCACCCGGCTGGAGGGATGATGGTCCGGGTCCTTGTCGCGGAGGACATGCGGATACTGCGGGACACGCTGGTCTCCGTGCCGAACGGATTCGTGTTCCACGCTCCGGCCGACCGCTTCATGGCGGTCGGCCGGAACGCTGGTCACGCCGCTTCGCCAGGGCTTACTGGCCTGCCTGCCAAGTTAGTCCAGGTAGTCGCGCAGGACCTGCGAGCGGGACGGGTGGCGCAGCTTCAGCATCGTCTTCGACTCAATCTGGCGGATCCGCTCGCGGGTGACGCCGTAGACCTTGCCGATCTCGTCCAGCGTCTTCGGCTGGCCGTCGGCGAGGCCGAACCGCATGCTCACGACGCCCGCCTCCCGCTCGGACAGCGTGTCGAGCACCGAGTGGAGCTGCTCCTGCAGCAGCGTGAAGCTCACCGCCTCGCCCGGCTGGATCGCCTCAGTGTCCTCGATCAGGTCACCGAACTCGCTGTCGCCCTCCTCGCCAAGCGGCAGGTGCAGCGAGATCGGCTCACGGCCGTACTTCTGCACCTCCACGACCTTCTCCGGCGTCATGTCAAGTTCGACCGCCAGCTCCTCCGGTGTCGCCTCGCGGCCCAGGTCCTGGAGCATCTGCCGCTGCACGCGGGCCAGCTTGTTGATGACCTCGACCATGTGCACCGGAATGCGGATGGTCCGCGCCTGGTCGGCCATCGCCCTTGTGATCGCCTGCCGGATCCACCAGGTGGCATACGTGGAGAACTTGTAGCCCTTGGTGTAGTCGAACTTCTCCACCGCGCGGATCAGGCCGAGGTTGCCCTCCTGGATCAGGTCCAGGAACAACATGCCGCGCCCGGTGTAGCGCTTGGCCAGCGACACCACCAGGCGGAGGTTGGCCTCCAGCAGGTGGTTCTTCGCCCGCCGGCCGTCCTCGGCGATGATCTGCAGCTCCCGCATGAGCTTCGGGGTGAGCTTCTCCTCGCCGTTCAGCTTCTCCTCGCCGAACAGCCCGGCCTCGATGCGCTTGGCGAGCTCGACCTCCTGCTCGGCGTTGAGCAGCGGAACCTTGCCGATCTGCTTGAGGTAGTCCTTGACCGGGTCCGCCGTGGCGCCGGCCTGGGCGACCACCGCCGCGGGCTCGTCGTCGTCATCGTCGGAGAGCACGAACTCTTCGGCCTCGAGTTCCTCACCCGCCGGCTCCACCTCGGCCTCGACCTCGATCTCGGCCACCACCGCGACTGCGGCGTCCGCCGGGACGGCGTCGGCGGCGGGGGCATCCTCGGCCGGGGCGGCCTTGGCCGCCGCGCCCTTCCGTGCCGGACGACCCGCGGGGGTCTCCTCGGCATCCCCGGGGGTGGCCTTGGCGGCCGCAGTCTTCGCCGGTGCCCGACGAGTGGCCGGACGCGCGGTGTCCGCGACGCCGTCCTCGACCTCGACCTCGTCGGCCTTTCGGGCCCGGCTCGCGCGCTTGGCCGGCGGCGCGGGCTCGGCCTCCTCGGCCGCAGCGGCCCGCGCGCGGGTCGCCGGCTTCTTCTCCACGACCTCAGTGGTGCTGGCCCGCGCGGTGGCGGCACGTGCCGCCGAGGTCCGAACGGACCGGCTCACGGCGCGCGTCTCATCCGACGCGACAATTTCCTCGGGAAGGGGGGACTTCCTGGCCGACAACGCGTTACCTCTCGACTTCAGTTGACCCCGGCACGACCGCGACGCGCACGGTTGTTGGCTGACCCATCATTTTGGCACGCAAACCGCAGACGTGCTGCCAGGCGCGTCGGCGCCGGGGACGTGCGGGGCGTGGGCCGACTGCAGATGCTCGCACATATCGCGCCCAGCCGTTCCCCGGGCCCGGTCCTCGCGCGCCGGTCCCCGGTGCGCCGCAGGTCAGCGGGCCGCCGCAGCCTTCTTCTGCTTCTTGAACTCGCGTACCTTCACCAGCGAATCGGGGCCGACCACGTCAGCCACCGAGCGGTAACCCTTCAGCGCATAGTCCCCCGCCGCCCTCTTCCAGCCCGTCGGCGCTACGCCCAACTGCTTCGCCAGCAGGGCGAGGAGGATCCGCGCCGTCTGGTCCCCGAAGCCGGGTAGCTCCGTCAGCCGCTTGTGCAGCTCCGCGCCGGTCTTGGCCTCGGTCCAGATCCGGGTCACGTCGCCGTCGTACCTGGACTCCACCAGCCGGGCGAGGGCCTGCACCTGCGCGGACTTGGCGCCGGGGAACCGATGGATCGCGGGTGCGGTGCTGCACAGCGCCTTGAACGTGTCCGGGTCGGCAGCTGCGATGGCCGCCGGGTCCAACGAACCGAACCGCGTCAGGATCTTCCAGCCGCCCCGGAAGGCGTGCTCGATCGGGTACTGCTGATCAAGCTGCATCCCGATCACCACCGCGAGCGGGTACTCGTCGAGGACAGCGTCAGCGGCCGGGTCGTTCGTGATCTGGAAGCCCACGCCGCAATCGTGCCGGCCCGCTCAGGAGTCGCGCGAGACCAGCATCGCTCCGGACAGTGCGGTCGCTGCGGCGACCAGGGCGAGGAAGGTCAGCCCGCCGGCCACCGCGCCGGCCACCACCAGGTTGTTGCCCGGCCCGTCACCGCCCGGAAGGTTGATCATCTGCTGGCCCGCGGTGAACGGCAGGTGGTCGGCCACGGTGTTCACCCAGGAGCCGGTGTGCCGACGCAGCAGCCAGATGATGCCCGGTTCGATCAGCAACGGCAGGGCGATCAGCGCGAACGCGGCGGCGGAGACCCGACGGAAGACGCCCGCCAACCCGGCCCCCAGCCACGCGGTGAGCACGGTGAGCGCGAGGTAGCCCAGCAGCGGCCGGTGCACGGACGCATCGGACAACGAGGCGCTCCCCCAGCTCTCGCCGAGACGGCCGACGGCCACCGCGTAGGAGGTCCCGAACGACAGGCCCGCGAACAGCACCGCCCACATGCTGATCACCGCGAGCTTGGCGCTGAACAACACGCCCCGACGGGGTACCGCCAGGAACGTGGCCTGGATGGTGCGGTGTCGGTAGTCCTGCCCGCCGGCCAGCGCGCCGAGCACGCCGGCCAGCAGCGCGGTGATCGAGGCGGGTGCCACCCCGGAGGCACCGGTGAGCACCGAGACGATGTTCTCCGGATCAGCCGGTGACCGGGTGCCGTTGTGCATGTCGGTGGTCACCGCCAGCGCGATCAGCCCGTTGCTGGCCAGCGCTGCGAACAGCAACAGCCACGTGGTGCGCAGCGAGCGCAGGCGGATCCACTCGTGGCGCAGCGCGCCGGTGAATGCGGTCGGCATCAGCGTCGTCCCTCGCTCCCGGCGAACACGGATTCCAAATCGAAGGCCTGGGTGTCGTCGTCCTTCAACTCCCCCGCGGCATGCCGGCGGCGGGTGCTGCGCGGCGGTTGCGACGGGATGTACGTCGCGGTCGGCTCGTCGTCATCCTCGAGCGCGGTGGCCGCGATGCCGATGCGCAGCTCATGGAGCACAATGCCGTCGCGGAAGGCCAGGTCACCGACCGTGGCCCGATCCAGTCCGCGCACCGCGAGTTGATGGTCCTCGGCCCGGCTGACCACCGCGCCCTGTCCGGCCAGCAGTCGGGTGAGCCGCTCCAGGTGCGGGGTGCGCACCAGGACCTGCTCGGCCTCCGAACCGCGCCCGGTGTACAACGCCGCGGGCTCGGCGGCGACCAGCCGACCGTCGTCGATGACGATCAGCTGGTCGGCCACCTGAGCGAGTTCGTCTGCCCGCTCACCGGAGACGAACACGGTGCGGCCCTCCGCGGCGAAGGCCCGCAGGAAGCCGCGCAGCCAGCGGGCGCCGGCCGGATCGAGCCCATTGGCGGGCTCGTCCAGGATCAGCACCTTCGGGTCACCGAGCAGGGCAGCGGCCAGCGCCAGGCGCTGCCCCATGCCCTGGGAGTAGGAACGCGGCCGGCGCCGGGCCACCGCGCCCAGGCCGACCCATTCGATGACCTCGTCCACCCGCGAGCGACGGATGCCCTGGGACGCGGCCAACATCATCAGGTGGCTGCGCGCTCGGCGGCCGGGGTGGAAGGCCCGCACGTCCCCGACGGCGCCCACCTCGCGCATGGGCTGCGGCAGCCGCCGGTAGGGCACCCCGTCGAACAAGGTCCGCCCACCGCCGGACTCCAGCCCCAACATGAGGCGGATCGTGGTGGACTTCCCCGCACCCGTCGGGCCCAGGAACCCGGTCACATGACCGGGGTGGACGTCGAAGGAGAGGTGGTCGACGGCGAGTGTGGAGCCATAACTCTTGGTGAGGTTGCGTGCCTCGATCATGGAGTGGGGTCACCTTTCGGGCGCAGCCGCAACGTGGGCCCGAAGTTACCCATGGGACGGGCCAAACCCGTGGAGGCTCGCGGGATAGATGTGACGTGTGGTTATCAGGGAGTTCTGATGAGCGGGCAGTGGGAGTTCTGGATCGACCGCGGTGGCACCTTCACCGACGTGGTCGGCCGCGCGCCGGACGGCACCCTGCGGACCTGCAAGCTGCTGTCCGCCGACCAGGCCCGCTACCCCGACGCCGGGCTGGCCGGTATCCGTCGGCTGCTCGAGGTGCCCACCGATGCGCCGATCCCGGCCGAACGCATCCACTCGGTGCGGGTCGGCACCACGGTGGCCACCAACGCCTTGCTGGAGCGGCGCGGTGAACCGACCGCCCTGGTGATCACCGCCGGGTTCACCGATGCGCTGCTGATCGGCCGCCAACACCGGCCGGACATCTTCGCCCGCCGGATAGTGCGCCCGGCGCCGCTGTACGCCCGGGCGATCGCCTTCGACGAACGGGTGGCGGCGGACGGCACCGTGTTGCGCGCGCCGGACACCGACCGATTGCGCCGGGATCTGTCCACCGCGCGGGCGCAGGGCATTGGCGCGGTGGCCATCGCCTGCCTGCACGCACACCTGTACCCGGCCCACGAACTCACCGCCGCGGCGGTCGCGGCGGAACTGGGCTTCGCCCAGATCTCCTGCTCGTCCAGCACCAACCCACTGCTGAGGGTGTTGCCCCGGGCGGCGACCACGGTGGTGGACGCGTACCTGTCCCCCGTGGTGGGTCGGTACCTGGAGTTCCTGGCCGCGCAACTGCCGGGCGTGCGGTTGCTGGTGATGACCTCGCACGGTGGGTTGGCCGAGCCGGCCGCGGTGCACGGCAAGGACGTGGTGCTCTCCGGGCCCGCCGGGGGCATCGTCGGCATGGCGCGGCTGGCGCAGGCCGCCCGATACCCGGCGGTGATCGGCTTCGACATGGGCGGCACCTCCACCGACGTCTCGCACTGGGCCGGATCGTTCGAGCGGCGCTCGGACAACCACGTGGCGGGCGTGGAACTGCGCACGCCGATGCTCGCGATCAGCACCATCGCGGCGGGCGGCGGTTCGCTGCTGGAGGTGGTCGACGGACGGCTGCGGGTCGGGCCGCGCTCGGCCGGTGCCGATCCCGGGCCGATGGCCTACGGCCGCGGCGGCCCATTGACGTTGACCGACGCCAACGTGTTGCTCGGGCACATCCAGCCGGCGCACTTCCCCACGGTCTTCGGGCCGGCCGGGGACGCCCCGTTGGACCTCGAGGGGGTGCGCGAGGCGTTCTGCGCACTGGCCGCGGAGTTACCCGAGGTGGATGGCCGCACCCCGAGCGCAGAGGAGGTGGCCGCGGGGTTTCGCCGGGTGGCGGTGGCCGATATTGCCGACGCGCTGCGCACGATCTCCATCGGGGCGGGTCGCGACGTCACCCGGTATGCGCTGGTGGCCTTCGGCGGCGCGGGCGGGCAGCACGCCTGCGCGGTGGCCGATGCGGTGGGTATCGACACCGTCCTGGTGCCGCCGTTCTCCGGATTGCTCTGTGCGGTGGGCATCGGCGCCGCCGAACTGACCGCGATCGCCGAGCAGGCCGTGGAGGAACCACTCACGGAGGACATCCTGCTGACGCTGGGTCAGCTTGCCGACCGGTTGGCCGCCGAAGCCCGGGCCCGGCTGGCCGCCACCGCGCAGGACACCGACACCGTGCTGACCGCGCACCTGCGCTACGCGGGCAGCGACACCGCGATCGCCGTGCCGCTGGCGGAGGTGGCCACGATGACCGCAACGGTCGCCGCCGCGCACCGGGAGATGTACGCGTTCGATCCGGACTCCGACCTGATGGTGGAGTCACTGCGCGCCGAGGTGGTGGATCACAGCGCGGTACCGGACCTGCGCATCTCCGCGACGGTGCCGGCGCCGTCGGTGACCGTGTCGCTGTACGTGGACGGGGAACGGCTGCCCGCGCCGCTCTACGCCCGCACCGCGGTGGCCGAACCGATCGACGGGCCCGCGGTGATCTGCGAGGACGGCGCCACCACGGTGCTCGAACCCGGCTGGACCGCTGCCCCGGACGTCTCCGGTTGCCTGGTGCTGCACCGGACGCGGCGCCCGGAGCGGGCCGCGGGCGACACCGCGGTGGACCCGGTGCGCCTGGAGATCTTCGCCAACCGGTTCATGGCGATCGCTGAACAGATGGGCTCCCGGCTGGCCGCCACCGCGCGCTCGGTGAACATCAAGGAGCGGTTGGACTTTTCCTGCGCCGTGTTCGACGCGCAGGGCCAGTTGCTGGCCAACGCCCCGCACATGCCGGTGCACCTGGGCTCGATGGGCGCCTGCGTGCGGGCCGTGCTCGCCGCCCGGGCCGATGACCTGCAACCCGGCGACGTCTACGCCAGCAACGACCCGTACCACGGCGGCACCCACCTCCCCGACGTCACCGTGGTGATGCCGATTCACGCCGACCTGCTGGGCCTCGAGCCACGGACACCGGCGCCCTTGTTCGTGTTGGCGGCGCGGGGACACCATGCCGAGATCGGGGGCACTGCGCCGGGATCGATGCCCGCGGACAGCCGCACCCTCGACGAGGAGGGCGTGGTGTTCGACGCGCACCTGTTGGTGCGCGACGGCCGGTTCCTGGAGGCCGAGACGTTGGCGGCACTGACCGCGGGGCCCTACCCGTCGCGCGCCCCGGAGATCAACATCGCCGACCTGCGCGCCCAGGTCGCGGCCACCCACGCCGGGTTGACCGAACTGCGCCGCACCGTCGAGGAGTTCGGGCTCGAGGTCGTCGATGCCTATGCGGGCCACGTGCTGGACAACGCCGAGGCCGCAGTGCGCACAGTGCTGGATGACCTGACGGATGGTCAGTTCAGTTACGAAATGGACAACGGGGCGGTAATTGCGGTCCGGGTCGAGGTGGACCGAGCCGCACGCAGCGCGCTGGTGGACTTCACCGGGACCTCCGCCCAACTGCCGGACAACTTCAACGCCCCGTCCTCGATCGTCACCGCCGCGGTGCTCTACGTGTTCCGCACGCTGGTCGATCGAGACATCCCGCTCAACGACGGCTGCCTGCGCCCGCTGCGCATCGAGGTGCCCGCGGGCAGCCTGCTCGCGCCGCGCTCGCCGGCCGCGGTGGTGGCCGGGAACGTGGAGACTTCGCAGGCCATCACCGGCGCGCTCTACGGCGCGCTGCGGGTGGCCGCGGAGGGCTCCGGCACCATGAACAACGTCACGTTCGGCAATGCCGGGCGGCAGTACTACGAGACCGTCGGGTCCGGCTCCGGGGCCGGGCCGGGCTGGGCGGGCACCCCGGTGGTGCAGACCCACATGACCAACTCCCGGCTGACCGATCCGGAGGTGCTGGAAAGCCGTTTCCCGGTGCGCGTCGAGGAGTTCGCGATCCGGGCGGGCAGCGGCGGCGCGGGCACCCACCGCGGCGGGGACGGCGCGCGGCGCCGCCTGCGGTTCACCGAACCGGTGACGATCAGCCTGCTCACCGGCCACCGCCGGGTGCCGCCCTACGGCATGGCCGGCGGCGAACCCGGCGGGCTGGGCCGCAACCTGCTGCTGCGCGCCGACGGCAGCACGCAGGAACTGGCCGGTTGCGACCGGGTGGACGCCGCGGCCGGCGACGCCCTGGAGATCCACACCCCGGGCGGCGGGGGGTGGGGCAAACCGGGGTGACCCTCCTCGCGTTCCCATCGGGGGCCGACCTGCTTTACCGTGGTGTCGTCCGGCCTTCATTGGGGCAGTGTCCGGATGAGCCGGATTCCGCGTAGGCGGAGAGTCATTTACGAGGAGTTCCACCATGCCCCTGCAGACCAGGCACGCCGCTGCTGGGATGGCCGTCCTGTTCATGGGCGCCGTCGTGGTCGGCGGCAGCGGAGTGTTCAACCACCACGGCAATGCCAACGCCGGCATCGTCACGGCCACCCCGGCCGTCGAGGAGGCCACGCCCAGCGCGACGCCGAAGCAGCTCAAGGCGGGTCGATTCACCGCGAGCGCCACCCGCGACGACAGCGGCAAGATCGTCATCTCCGGGATAGCCGCGGGCTCCGCCTCCGGCACCCGGCTGACCGTGCAGCGCAAGCAGGGCAGCAGCTGGACCGACTTCCCGGCCGGCACCACGGCCGGCAAGGGCGGCGCCTACTCGCTGTGGCTGAAGAGCTCCCGGTCGGGCGACAACGTGTTCCGGGTGAAGGACCAGAAGACCGGCGCCACCTCCGACCCGGTCACCGTCCACATCTGACCCGGCACAAGTCCCCCGAGCGTGTAGTTGTGCAGCTCTGAGGTCGCGAAAAACCTGCGCAACTACACACTCGGGTGAGTTTCGCAGCCCATGCGTCAGCATGGGCCGATGCGGGCTGCCCCAACCGTGCTGCATCTCGACCTGGACGCGTTCTTCGCGTCGGTCGAGCAGCGCGACAAACCCTCGCTGCGGGGCAAGCCGGTGATCGTCGGCGGGCTGGGCCCCCGTGGTGTGGTGGCCACAGCGTCCTACGAGGCGCGGGTCTTCGGGGTCGGGTCCGCGATGCCGATGAGCCAGGCCCGCGCGCTGTGTCCGCACGCCGCGTTCCTGACGGTCCGGTTCGACGCCTACCGCGTCGCCAGCGACATCGTGATGGGACTGCTGCACGAGCTGAGTCCGATCACCGAGCCGCTCTCGCTGGACGAGTCGTTCGTGGACCTCGCCGGTCGTCCCGACGTTCCGGACAGCGCCGCGGTGCGCGCCCTGGCGGCTCGGCTGAAGGACGACGTCCACCGGGCCACCGGCCTGCGGGCCTCAGTCGGGGCGGGCACCTCGAAGCTGATCGCCAAGATCGCCTCGGACCTGGACAAGCCCGACGGCCTGCGGGTGGTCGAACCCGGCACCGAACGCGCGCTGCTCGATCCGATGCCTGTCCATCGCTTGTGGACGGTCGGACCGGCCACCGCGCAACGGTTGCGCGGTATCGGCGTGCACACCATTGCCGAGCTCGCCGCGGTGGCCGAGGACGAGCTGATCGGGATGCTCGGCCAGGCCCACGGTCGCATGCTGGCCCGCCTGGCCCGGGCGCAGGACGACCGCCCGGTGACCGCCAACCGCGAGTCCAAGTCGATCAGCGTCGAGGACACCTTCGAGCGCGACGTGATCGACCGCGCGCTGCTGCTGGAGATCCTGGACCGGATGGCCGGGCGGGTCGCCGCCCGGCTGCGCGAAACCGGCCTGTCCGGGCGCACGGTCACCATCAAGGTCCGCCGCCCGGACTTCACCACGATCACCCGCTCGGCCACACTGCCCGGCCCGTCCGACGACGTGCGCACCCTCGCCGCCACCGCCCGGCGGCTGTTCACCGAGGTGGACACCACCGACGGCATCCGTCTGCTCGGGGTCGGCGCGGCCGGGCTCACCGACTGGACCCAGCAGGACCTGTTCGAGGCCACCGAGCCAGAACCGGACCCGGAGCCCGAACCGGAACCCGGCACGGTGAGCATCCACCGGGTCTGGCGCGCGGGCCAGGACGTCCGGCACACCACCCTCGGTCCCGGCTGGGTGTGGGGCGCGGGCCTGGGCCGGGTCACCGTCCGCTTCGAGACCCGCGACTCCCCCGTGCCCGGCCCGGTGCGCACGTTCACCGCGGACGACCCGGAACTGAGCCCCGGCCCACGCCCCGACGAACCTGAGCAAGATGCGACATCTGAGGCACACTGATGTCATGCGAATTCTGGTGGTCGACGACGACCGGGCAGTTCGGGAGTCGTTGCGGCGCTCGCTGACCTTCAACGGCTACGAGGTGGACCTCGCCGCCGACGGGGCGGCCGCGCTCGGGCAGATCACCGCCGCGCGTCCGGACGCCCTGATCCTCGATGTGATGATGCCTCGGATGGGCGGCCTGGAGGCCTGCCGGGCGCTGCGCGCCACCGGCGACGACGTGCCGATCCTGGTGCTCACGGCCCGCGACGCGGTCGCCGACCGGGTGGCCGGGCTCGACGCGGGTGCCGATGACTACCTGCCCAAGCCGTTCGCGCTGGAAGAACTGCTCGCCCGCCTGCGGGCGCTGCTGCGGCGCTCCAGCAATGACAACGACGACGACAACGCGGGGCTGCTCACCTTTGCCGACATGTCCATGAACACCTCCACCCGCGAGGTGCACCGTGGCGAGCACGACCTCAAGTTGACCCGCACCGAGTTCGCCCTGCTCGAGTTGTTCCTACGCCACCCCCGCCAGGTGCTCAGCCGGGAGCGCATCCTCGAGGAAGTCTGGGGCTTCGACTTCCCGACCACCGCCAACTCCCTCGAGGTCTACGTCGGCTACCTGCGCCGCAAGACCGAGGCCGAGGGTGGCCCGCGCCTGGTGCACACCGTGCGCGGCGTCGGCTACGTGCTGCGCGAGACGCCTCCGTGACACCCCCGGACCCCGGCACGCCGCGCGGCACGGCCGCCCCGGAGTCCGACGTCCCCCCCGAGCACCCTGCCGAGGGCCGGGTCCGCACGCCACCGGACTGGTTGCGCCGCCCGGTCGCGGTGCCCCGGGTCAACGTCGTGGAACCCCTGCCGGCTGCCGAGCAACTGCCCGACCCGGACATCTGGGAGTCGCTGGTTCGCAACGCGGCCCCGGCCGACCTACGCGAGATCGCGGCCCTCACCCCGAGCCCGGCGCCCGCGCCCGACCACATCCCGATCAAGGTTCGCCAACCCACCGCGGTCTTCCACCTGCTGGCCACCCGGTTCAACAACCTCACGCTGAAGGTCCGGGTCGGTGCGCTGGTCGCCCTCGTCGTGGGCATCACCGTGGCGGTCACCTCGCTGGCCGCGTTCTTCACCATCCGCGCCCAGCTCTACAACTCCTTCGACCGCAGCCTGATCGGCCGGGCGCAGGCCCTGGAGCTGACCCCGGCCACCGACTTCACCGACCTCGTGCACTTCCCCTCCGGCATCTTCGCCGCTGCCGACACCCGGCTGGCGATCGTGTACCCGGACGGCACCCCGTTCTACTCCAGCCCGGAGGACTCTCCGCCGATCGGCGACCAAGAGCTCAAGGTCGCCAACGGCACCTACCGCTCCTCGATCCGCACCACCGATTACAAGGGCCACACGTACCGGGTCTATGCGATACCCAAGACCCAGGAGGAGGGCAGCCGAACAGCGTTCGTGCTGGCCCAGACCACCGGCGAGATCGACCGCACGCTGCAGGAACTGGGCACCGCGTTGTTGGTGATCGGCCTGGCCGGGGTAGCCCTGGCCACCTACGCCGGCGTGGTGGTGGCCCGGCAGGGTCTACGCCCGGTCACCCAACTCACCCAGGCCGCCGAGCACGTCGCGCGGACCGGCGAGTTGCGCCCGATCAAGGTGCGCGGGGATGACGAGTTGGCCCGCCTCGGCGCCAGCTTCAACTCGATGCTGCTGGCCGTGGAACGTTCCCGGGACCGCCAACGCCGGCTGGTCGCCGACGCCGGGCACGAACTGCGCACCCCGTTGACCAGCCTGCGGACGAACCTGGACCTGCTCGCCCAGGCGCAGAACCAGGCCGGGCTGTCGGCCGTGGACAAAGCCGAACTGCTCGGCGACGTACGCGCCCAGGTCGAAGAACTGACCGGGCTGGTCTCCGACCTCGTCGAGTTGGCGCGCGATGACGTGGAGCGCTCCGAGGGCCGCCCGGTGGACATGGCCGAGGTGGTCGCTCTGGCCGTGGAGCGGGCCCGCCGCCGCGCCCCGGAGGTCACCTTCGACGTGCGCACCCGACCCTGGACGGTGTTCGGCGACAGTCGCGCGCTGGAGCGCGCGGTGCTGAACCTGTTGGACAACGCGGGTAAGTGGAGCCCGGCCGGCGGCACCGTCACCGTGCGGCTGTCGGACGGGGTGGTCAGCGTCGCGGACGAAGGTCCCGGTATCGCCGAGGCGGACCTGCCGTTCGTGTTCGAGCGCTTCTACCGGTCCGAGGAATCGCGCACCATGCCCGGTTCCGGGCTCGGCCTGGCGATCGTCCGGCAGGCCGCGGAACGACACGGCGGCACGGTGACCGCGGACCGGGCGGCACAGGGCGGGGCCCTGATGCGCATGCGCCTGCCGCACTCCTCTTCGGTGACGCACACGACCCACTAAGCAGGCTCATAGACAAAACGGGCACCATGGAACCCATGGACGAGACGAGACCGCAGCCCCCCGTCGACCCGAACGACCCCTGGGGCGCTCCCCCGGTCGTCCCCGGCGAGCCCGCCGAACCCCAGAGCGGCAGCGGCTACAGCTACCCGAGCACGGGTTCGGGCTACCCGTCAGGTGACTACGGCTACGGCTACGGCGGCACCGCAGCGAGCACCCCCGAGGCCGCGTTTCCCCCGGCCGCAGCCGACAGCTACGGCCAGACCCCGCTGGGCACCTACGGCCAGGCCCCGGTCGGTGGCTACCCGCCGCCCCCGGCCCAGCCCGGCACCGGCAGCGCCTGGCCCACCGCACCGGTCCCGATGGCGCGCACCGGTAAGGGCCGCGGTCCGGCGGTGCTGGTCGGGATCGTGCTGCTGGCCAGCCTGGTTGGCGGCGGTGTCGGCGGCGCGATCGGCTACAACGCGGCGGACAACGGCACCACGGCCTCGGCGGGCACCCTGAACATTCCGGTGACCAGCAGCAAGTCCACGGCCCCGGCCGGGTCGGTGCAGCAGGTCGCGCAGAAGGTGGTGCCCAGTGTGGTGTCCATCGACGTGCGCAACCTCTCCAACAACGGCAGCAAATCCCCGTTGGAGAACCTCTTCCCCGGGCTCGGCGGGGACAACGGCCAGCAGAAGAACAACAACGCGGTCGAGGGCAGCGGGTCGGGCATCGTGTTGAGCAAGGACGGCCTGATCCTGACCAACAACCACGTGGCCGGCGACGGCGAGCTGTCGGTGACGTTCAACAACGGCCGCAGCGTGCGGGCGCACCTGGTCGAGGCCGACAAGGCCACCGACCTGGCCGTGGTGCAGGCCGAGGGCGTGAGCGACGCGATCCCGATCAACTTCGGCCGCTCCGCGGATCTGAGTGTGGGTCAGCCCGTGGTGGCCATCGGTTCGCCACTGGGCCTGTCCGGCACGGTCACCCAGGGCATCATCTCCGCGCTGCACCGTCCGCTGCTGCCGCAGGAGGACGGGACCAGCAACGGCAACGACACGCAGAGCGTCATCGACGGCATCCAGACCGACGCGCCCATCAACCCCGGTAACTCCGGCGGGGCACTGGTCGACCTGAACGGCAACCTGGTCGGCATCACCTCCGCGATCGCCTCGTTGGGCAGTTCGCTCGGCGGGCAGTCCGGCTCGATCGGCCTGGGCTTTGCCATCCCCATCGACCAGGCCCGGATCATCGCCGACAAGCTGGCCAAGAAGGAGCCCGTCTACCACGCCCTGCTCGGCGTGCAGGTCTCCACCTCGGACGACCCCACCCAGCGAGGCGCGCTGATCCAGAAGGTCACAGCCAACGGACCGGCCGCCGCCGCCGGGCTGAAGAAGGGCGACCTGGTGATCAAGTTGGACGACCGGCTGATCGACACCTCCGACGCTCTGGTAGCCGGAATCCGGTCCCGCCAACCGGGTGACAAGGTCACGCTCACCTACATCCGGGGGAACGAAACCAAGACTGTCGACGTCTCATTGGGCAGTGATGAGGGTGGCTCGGCCTGACTCGTCACCACTGGACCGAAAGCTCCGCATCGCACCGGGAATCTGCCACATCGGGAATAGGCTCGGAACGGTCGGAGTTTTCCCCACCGACGGGTTGGCCTCAAACCCTGTCGGAGCACCACCCGCGGCCCCGCGGACTGAGAGATCCGGGACGACTCTCAGCCCCGGGGCCGCGTCTTGTGCCGGGTGACCTCAGAGGCCCCCGACCGCCTCCGAGCTGCCCGACTAGGCTCCCGCGGGTGACTCACGCGATCTATGACGACTTCCTCGCGCTGCCCCGCGAATCTCTCGCGGAGGCCGCGCTGGCCGAGGCCAAGGCGCTGGGCGCCACTCACGCCGACTTCCGGCTGGAACGCCTGCGCCAGCAGTCGATCCGGCTGCGTGACGGCCGCCTGGAAGCCAGTGGCGAGGGCGCCGACATCGGCTGCGCGGTACGCGTCGTGGTCGATGGCACCTGGGGCTTTGCCGCCGGTGTCGACCTGACGCCGCGGGCCGCGATCGAATTGGCCCGCCAGGCCGTCGAGGTGGCCCGCACCTGCCGGCCGGTCAACACCGAGCCGATCGAATTGGCCGCGGAACCCGCGCACGGCAACCAGACCTGGGTGTCCGACTACGAGATCGACCCGTTCACCGTCGCCGAACCGGACAAGATCGCGCTGCTGGCCGACTGGAGCAGCCGGGTGCTGGCCCACCCCGCGGTGTCCCACGTCGACGCGAGTGTGTTGGCGGTGCTGGAGAACAAGTTTTACGCCGACCTGGCCGGCACGGTGACCACCCAGCAGCGGGTGCGGGTGCAGCCGAACCTGGAGGCCACCGCGATCGACGAGGAGTCCGGTCGCTTCGAGACCATGGACACCATCGCCCCGCCCGCCGGGCGGGGTTGGGAATACCTCACCGGCACCGGTTGGGACTGGGACGGCGAACTCAGCGCGCTCGGCGACCTGCTGGCCGAGAAGCTCAACGCGCCATCCGTCCAGGCCGGGCGCTACGACCTGGTGATCGACCCGACCAACCTGTGGCTGACCATCCACGAATCCATCGGACACGCCACCGAACTGGACCGGGCGCTGGGCTATGAGGCCGCCTACGCGGGCACCTCGTTCGCCACCCCGGACAAACTCAACACGTTGCAGTACGGCTCGGGGCTGATGAACG
>Ga0137412_10002050_pt1 | contig 15879 bp, 15 predicted proteins | sample CZODoug2_1_16fun_FD_122160 | JGI IMG/M metagenome (GOLD analysis project Ga0137412, IMG submission 122160) | Vadose zone soil fungal communities from Angelo Coast Range Reserve, California, USA - CZODoug2_1_16fungal (Hybrid Assembly) | ecosystem: Environmental > Terrestrial > Soil > Vadose zone...
CCGCGCCGCGCCGTGGTCGGCTGGGACCCGAGCCGGCTGTCGATGGTGCTGGCGGTGCTGGAGGCCCATTGCGGGGTCAAGCTGTCCGGCCACGACGTCTATCTGAATGTCGCGGGCGGCTTGCGGATTCAGGAACCCGCGGCCGATCTGGCCGCCGCCGCCGCACTTGTTTCATCGCTGGTTAATGCGCCATTGCCGACGGATGCGGTTTATTTCGGCGAAATTTCGCTATCCGGCGCGGTGCGTCCGGTGGCGCAGGCCTCGGCCCGGCTGAAGGAAGCGGCCAAACTCGGTTTCGGCCGCGCCGTGCTGCCGGAATCCGGGCGCGGCGAGACCGGCGGCGACGCGGGCCTGACGCTCAATACGGTCGGCGGGCTGACCACGCTGGTGGCGGAGATCGCCGCGCGCGGCACCCCGAGAGAGAGCGCAAGGGGCAGTGGCAAGCGCGAGGACGCACCGCTTGAGAAAAATGCCACACCTGCGAGATTCCGCCGCCAGGAGGGCTAGGCGGGCGTGACCTTGTCCGCCCTCGCCGCTATACATCGCGCGCAAGGCTGATCCCTGCGGGTAACGGCAGTGGGACCAGGGGGACAAAGGTTTGGGATCACGCGTTTTCCGGCCTTGCGGGATAGGCCATCTCTCCCTCACTAAGGGCGGCCTGGATACGCCGATTCGGAACTTTTTGAACCTACGAGCGACCGCCAGCCGATGCCGATAACGATTCTCGACCTGATCCTGCTCGGCGTGATGCTGATTTCCGGGCTGCTCGCGATGGTCCGCGGCTTCATGCGCGAGATCCTGTCGATCGCGGCCTGGGGCGCCGCGGCGCTGGCCACGCTCTATTCGTTCTCCAAGCTGCTGCCGACCGCCAAGACCTATTTCAACAACGATACCGTCGCGGCCGTGGTCGTGGTGGCCGGGGTGTTCGTCGGTACCCTGATCGTGGTCTCGATCATCACGGTGCGAATCTCGGACATGATCCTGGATTCCCGGATTGGCGCGCTCGACCGCACCCTGGGCTTCCTGTTCGGGCTGGCGCGCGGGCTCTTGATCGTGGTTGTGGCCTTCCTGTTCTTCAGCTGGCTGGTGCCGGACAAGCAGCGGCCGGACTGGGTCACGGGGGCCAAATCCCGGGTGGTCCTGCAAGGAACTGGGGACTGGCTGATGTCGCTCTTGCCTGATGACCCCGAGAACACCATTTTAAAGAGATTCAAGAAGAATAAACCTGACGACGAGCAGACTGACACCGACCAGGCCCCACCGGGCACCGGTGATGGCTACAGCAAGCCGGCCCGCGACAGCCTCAAAAAGCTGATCGAGAAACCCGCGGCAAAGTAAGCTTAGGCCGAACAAGAGAGGCGAAATGGACGAGACCGAAATCCCTGACCATCACGCCCAGCTCGATCTCAACCTAAGCCCGCTGAATTTGGGTCCCGTCGAGCACCAGCTCCAGGACGACCTTGAAGGGGACACGCTGCGCGAGGAGTGCGGCGTGTTTGGCATTTTTGGGCACCCCGAAGCCGCCGCCATCACGGCGCTCGGGCTGCACGCGCTTCAGCATCGCGGCCAGGAGGCCGCCGGCATCGTCTCCTTCGACGACGGCCGGTTTCACAGCGAGCGACGGCTCGGCCTGGTCGGCGACACGTTCTCTCGCCGCGAGGTGATCGAGCGCCTGCCCGGCTCGACCGCCGTCGGCCATGTCCGCTATTCGACCACCGGCGGCACCATCCTGCGCAACGTGCAGCCGCTGTTCGCCGAACTCAACGCCGGCGGATTTGCCGTCGCCCATAACGGCAACCTGACCAACGGGCTGACCTTGCGCCGCGAGCTGGTGCGGGGCGGCGCGATGATGCAGTCGACCACCGACACCGAGGTGATCCTGCATCTGGTCGCGCAATCCCGCCGCAGCCGCTTCATCGACCGCTTCATCGAATCGCTGCGCGCGATCGAGGGCGCCTATGCGCTGGTGTCGCTGACCAACAAGAAACTGATCGGCGCCCGCGATCCCCGCGGCATCCGGCCGCTGGTGCTGGGCGAACTCGATGGCTGCCCGATCCTCACCTCTGAGACCTGCGCGCTCGACATCATCGGCGCGAAGTATGTCCGCGACATCCAGCCCGGCGAAGTGGTCGTGTTCGACAAGAAGGGCGAGGAAGTCCACAAGCCGTTCTCGCCGATGGCGCCGCGGCCCTGTATCTTCGAATACATCTATTTCTCGCGGCCGGATTCCATCGTCGGCGGCCGCTCGGTCTACGAGGTCCGCAAGAACTTCGGCGCCCAACTCGCGCGCGAAAGCCATGTCGAGGTCGATGTCGTGGTGCCGGTGCCGGATTCCGGCGTGCCGGCCGCGCTCGGCTACAGCCAGCATTCCGGCGTGCCGTTCGAGCTCGGCATCATCCGCAACCACTATGTCGGCCGCACCTTCATCCAGCCGAGCCAGAGCGGGCGCGAGCTCGGTGTGCGCATGAAGCACTCGGCGAACCGCGCCGCGATCGAAGGCAAGCGCATTATCCTGATCGATGATTCGCTGGTGCGCGGCACCACCTCGAAAAAGATCGTGCGCATGATGCGCGAGGCCGGCGCCCGCGAGGTGCATTTCCGCCTCGCCTCGCCCCCGATCCTCTATCCCGATTATTACGGCATCGACCTGCCCGACCGCGACGGATTGCTGGCGGCGACCCATTCGATGGAGGAGATGCGCGAACTGATCGGCGCGGATTCGCTGGCGTTCCTGTCGATCGACGGCATGTACCGCGCGATGGGCTACCCCGGCCGCGATCCCGCCAATCCGAAGTTCTCGGATCATTGTTTTACCGGCGCCTATCCGACCCACCTCACCGACCAGACCCAGGTCGAGCCGCAGCCACGGCAATTGTCGCTCTTGGCGGAGGCGAGTTAGGCCCACCGACTTCGTCCCCGCGAAGGCGGGGACCCATAACCACCGGCCGTCGTTGATGCGACGCAAAGCAAACTCCCACTTTTCGTAACCATCACCGACACAGCGTATGGGTCCCCGCGTGCGCGGGGACGACGATAGATGCGGGGACGACGATAGATAGAGCTGACTTGATGACCCTCCCCCTCGCCTCCCGCATCGCCCTTGTAACCGGCGCCTCGCGCGGCATCGGCTACGCCACCGCGCGCGCGCTGGCAAAGCAAGGCGCGCATATCGTTGCCGTGGCGCGCACGCAAGGCGGGCTGGAAGAACTCGATGACGAGATCCGGAAGGACGGCGGCAGTGCCACGCTGGTGCCGCTCAGCCTGACGGACTTCGACGGCATCGCCCGGCTCGGCGCCGCGCTGCATGAGCGCCACGGCAAGCTCGATATTCTTGTCGGCAATGCCGGCGTCGCCGGTCCTTCCTCGCCGCTCGGCCATATCGAGCTGAAGCCGTGGAACGACGTGATGGCGGTCAATGTCACCGCCAACTTTCAACTGGTTCGCTGCATGGAGCCGCTGTTGAAGCAGTCCGATGCCGGCCGCGCGGTGTTCCTCACCTCCGGCGCCGCCAGCCAGGCGCCCGCTTATCTCGGGCCCTATGCGGCGTCCAAGGCCGCGCTGGAGGCGCTGGTGCGGGTATGGGCCGCGGAAACCGCGAGCACCAGCCTGCGCGTCAACCTGTTCAGCCCCGGCCCGATCCGCACCCGCATGCGCGCCACGGTGTTTCCCGGCGAAGACCCGATGACGCTGGAGACGCCGGACCAGGTCGCGGAGTTGATCGTGCCGATGTGTTCGCCGGATTGGACCGAGACCGGCAGGATGTATGATTACAAGTCTAGAACGCTGAAGAGCTTTCGGGACCCGGCGTAATCTCTCGTGTCCCCGGCGCGACGTTTCCGTCGCCCTCCACTGTCATCCCCGCGAAGGCGGGGATCCAGTATTCCAGAGACAGTTCTGGTTGAACGGAGAAGCCGCGGCGTACTGGATCGCCCGCCTTCGCGGGCGATGACGACGTTGTTTGACGCTGCCGTTTTGCCGCCCCCGCGCGATTGACTCTCCTCCCTCCCCGCGATTGACTGCCCCCTAAGCGGCCGAAGCCGCAGCTATAATCGCGGGAGGACACCATGACGCCGACACGTCGCGCGCGCTCGATATTGACCGGGCGCCTTGTCAAAACCCTTTCCCTTTGCGTCACCGCAGCCGTGCTGATCGGCGCACAGGCTCTGCCGCGCGCCGCCTCAGCCGGCGAGATTCCGGCCTTCACGGTCGACGCCTCCTGGCCGAAGCCGCTGCCGAACAACTGGATCCTCGGCCAGGTCGGTGGCATCACCGTGGACTGGCAGGGGCATATCTGGGTGATCCATCGGCCACGCTCGCTGACCGACGACGAGAAGGGCGCAACGCTCAATCCGCCGCGCTCGAAATGCTGCGTGCCGGCGCCGCCGGTTCTGGAGTTCGACGTCGACGGCAATCTATTGCGCTCCTGGGGCGGCCCCGGCGAGGGCTATGAATGGGTCGGGCGCGAGCACGGCATCGAGGTCGATGAGCGCGGTTTCGTCTGGGTCGGCGGCAATGCCGACAACGACAACGCGATCCTGAAATTCACCCTCGACGGCAAGTTCGTCTCGCAGATCGGCAAGATCGCGCCCAGCAAGGGAAGCAACGACACCGCGCAGTTGGGCAAGCCCGCCGAGACCGCGATCGACAAGGAAGCCAACGAAATCTACGTCGCCGACGGCTACGGCAACCATCGCGTCATCGTATTCGACGCCACGACCGGCGCCTACAAGCGGCATTGGGGCGCCTATGGCAACACCCCGAATGACGACAAGCAGGCCGCCTACGATCCGAAGGCGCCGGTCTCCCAGCAGTTCGGCAATCCCGTGCATTGCGTCAAGATCGCCGATGACGGACTGGTCTATGTCTGCGATCGCATCAACGACCGGATTCAAGTGTTCAAGAAGGACGGCAGCTTCGTGAAGGAGTGGTTCTACGAGAAGACCACGCTCGGCAACGGCGCGGTCTGGGACCTCGCGCTATGGCCCGACCCGAAACAGACCTATCTGCTCAGCGCCGATGGCGAGAACAACGAGATCCGGATTCTCAAGCGCGAGGACGGCAGCGTGGTCGGCAGTTTCGGCCGTGGCGGCCGCAATGCCGGGCAGTTTCACTGGATTCACGCCATGGCGGTCGACAAGCAGGGCAACGTTTATACCGGCGAGGTCGACAACGCCAAGCGTATCCAGAAATTCAAGCTGACCTCCGACGCGCTGCACTGACCGCGTTTTCGAGCGAAGTGGGCACCGGTTCGCGTGAAGAAAACGCGTCAGAACAAGAGCCCAGAGCCTCCGTTTCGATTCAATCGGAACGGAAAGGCTCCGGCGCCGGTATCTGCGTGGCGACAAGCCGGTTCGCGTTTAGCTTCGCGTTAAGATGTCGCGTCAAAACAAACCTTAGGCGGATTGCCGCCTGAGGCGAGACCGGCTATCGGGAACGTCAAGTTGCCGATCAAAGCTCCGATAAGAGAGCAGCCCCGGCGCGCTATCACTGGAGGAAACCATGAAGACCATGCTCACGCGGCGTCACGCCGCGCTGCTTGCCGTTGCCGGATTGAGCCTTGCGGCGCCGGCGCTGGCCGATGACAAGAACGTCAAGATCGGCGTACTCAACGACATGTCGAGCCTCTACGCCGATATCGGCGGTCCCAACTCGGTGGCTGCGATCAAGATGGCGGTCGAGGATTCCGGCCTCGCCGCCAAGGGCTGGAAGATCGAGGTGTTGAGCGGCGATCACCAGAACAAGCCGGATGTCGGCGTCAACATCAGCCGGCAATGGATCGACAACGACAAGGTCGATGTCATCGCGGACACGCCGAACTCGGGCGTTGCTCTTGCCGTCAGCAACCTGGTGCGCGAGAAGAACGCGGTGCTGCTCAATTCCGGCGCCGCCTCCGCCGACCTCACCGGCAAGGCCTGCTCGCCCAACACGGTTTCCTATACCTACGACACCTACATGCTGGCCAACGGCACCGGCAAGGCGCTGACCAAGGCCGGCGGCGATAGCTGGTTCTTCCTGACCTCGGACTATGCCTTCGGCCATGCGCTGGAGCGCGATACCAGCGCGGTGGTCACCGCCAGCGGCGGCAAGGTGCTCGGCAGCGTCAAGCATCCGATCAACACCGCCGATTTCTCTTCCTTCTTGCTGCAGGCGCAGGCGTCGAAGGCCAAGGTGGTCGGGCTCGCCAATGCCGGCGGCGACACCACCAACGCGATCAAGCAGGCGTCCGAATTCGGCATCGTCGCGGGCGGCCAGAAGCTCGCGGCGCTGTTGTTGTTCGTCAACGACGTCCATGCGCTCGGCCTGAAAGTCGCGCAGGGATTGACCTTCACCGAGTCATTCTACTGGGATTTGAACGACCAGACCCGCGCCTGGTCGAATCGCTTCATGAAACTATCGCCGAAAGGCACGATGCCCTCGATGACGGTGGCCGGAAATTACGCGGCCGTGCTGCATTATCTCAAGGCGCTCGACGCGCTCGGTGGCAATCCGCATGACGGCGCGAAGGTCGTCGCCAAGATGAAGGAAATTCCGACCGACGATCCCCTGTTCGGCAAGGGCCCGCTGCGCATCGACGGCCGCCGTATCATTCCGGCCTATTTGTTCGAGGTGAAGAAGCCGGAGGAATCGAAATATCCGTGGGACTATTACAAGCTGATCGCCACGATCTCCCCGGAGGACGCGGCCAAGCCGCTCGAAGCCAGCGAGTGTCCCTTGGTGAAGAAATAAGGGGTGAAGCTCGACGCCAAATTATCAACTCGTCGTCCCCGCGAAGGCGGGGACCCATAACCACTGATATTTATTGTTGAAGAGGCTGGAGGCTCCAGCTTGTACGACAGCTAAAACCTGTGGTTATCGGTCCCGGCTCGCGCGGCGCCTGTCATCGGGCGCGCTGGCGCGACCCTTTGGCTTGGCCGGGACGCCGGCGGTAGTTTTGGCGACCGCCAGCGTCCGCATCGCGATCACGAACGCCAACATGAGCAACAACGACGCCAGCATGAAAGGCGCACCGGGCAATTTCACCGGCGCAGTCGCGCCGATGAAATACGCAAATGTCAGCGTGAACAGGAACGGCCCTAAGAGCTGGGAGACACTCTGAACGCTGGAGGTCGCGCCCTGTAATTGGCCCTGCTGGTCGCCCGCCACCTGTTGCGTCAGCAAGGCCTGCGTCGCCGCGCCTGAAACTCCCCACAGCGCCATCACGGGAATGCCGACACAGAACAAAAGGCCGGTCGGCGCCGCGCCGAAAATCAGGAAGCCGGCCGCACCGAAAGCGAGCCCGATCATCAGCGCCCGCCGCTCACCGAAACGCCGCACGATCGGAGCGATACCAATGCCCTGCACGATCATCGCGCAGATCCCGACCAAGGCGAGCGTCAGGCCCACGGTCCGCACGGTCCAGCCGTAACGGTAGGTCGCATAGAGCACGAAGGTGGACGGCAGCACCACATGGGCGATTTGGGCAAAGAAGTTCGCAAGCGACAATCCCACGAGCGTCCGGCTCGAGCGCAACAGATGCAGTCCGCCGATCGGATTGGCGCTGGCCCAGCGAAACGGCGCGCGGCGGTCCTTCGGCAGCGACTCCGGCAGGATCAGCAGGCCGTAGAGGCCATTGGCAAAGCTCAGGCCCGCCGCGGTCCAGAACGGCAGCCGCGGCGAGATGTCGCCGAGCAGCCCGCCAAGCGCCGGGCCCAGAATGAAGCCGGCGCCGAAGGCCACGCCGATCTTGCCGAACACCGCGGCGCGCTTCTCCGGCGAAGTCACGTCGGCGATATAGGCGAACGCGGTCGAGATGCTGGCGGAGGTGATGCCCGAGATCACCCGCCCGGCGAACAACCAGGACAGCGACGGCGCCAACGCCATCAGCACATAGTCGGCAGCCAAGCCGAAATTCGACAGCAGCACCACCGGCCGCCGGCCGAAACGATCCGACAGGCTGCCGAGCACCGGCGAGAAGAAAAACTGCATCAGCGCCCACGCGGTGCCGAACAGGCCGAAAATGCGCGCGGCGCTCGCGGTGTCATTCCTGACGAAACCCTCGATCAGCTTCGGCAGGATCGGAATGATGATGCCGAGCGCCAGCGTGTCGAGCAGGATGGTGACGAAGATGAACGCCACGGCGGCGCCGTGCACCGGCGAAGCGTCGGCCGCGCGTTCCGATGCTTTCCCGCTCACGACGGCCGCTTGCGCTTGTGGGCGAACGGATTGGCTTTCTCGCGCAGCGTGATCCGGATCGGCGTGCCCGGCAGCTCGAACACGTTGCGCATGGAGTTGATGAGATAGCGCAGATAGGATTGCGGCACGGCGTCGGCGCGCGAGCAGAACAGCACGAAGCTCGGCGGGCGCGCCTTGGTCTGGGTGATGTAGTTCAGCTTCAGCCGCCGCCCTGAGACCGCGGGCGGTGGATTGGCGTCGACCGCCTGTTCGAACCAGCGATTGAGCGCCGCGGTCGGCACGCGCTTGTTCCACACCGCATAGGCCGCGACGATCGCCGCCATCAGGCGGTCGATGCCCTCACCCATCAGCCCCGACACCGCGACGACGGGCACGCCCGTCACCTGCGGCAGCCAATGATCGGCCTCCGTCCGCAACGCTGAAATCTGTCCGCCCTTGCCGTCCATCAAATCCCATTTGTTGACCGCGATCACCAGCGCGCGGCCTTCGCGTTCGATCAGGTCGGCGATGCGCAGATCCTGTTCCTCGAACTTGTTCTGCGCGTCCAGCATCAGCACCACGACTTCGGCGAAGCGCACGGCGCGCAGCGCATCGGCGACCGAAAGCTTCTCCAGCTTCTCCTCGATCCGCGCGCGACGCCGCAAGCCTGCGGTATCGAACACCCGAAACCCGCGGCCCTTCCAGTCGATCTCGACCGCGATGGAATCGCGCGTGGTGCCGGCCTCCGGGCTGGTCAGCAAGCGCTCCTCACCGAGCAGATGGTTGATCAGCGTGGATTTGCCGGCATTCGGACGGCCGACTATGGCGACACGAATGGGCCGTTTTGTGAAATCCTCCTCCGTTACGCTCTCGTCGCCGGTGTGTTCCTCGTCGTCCTCCACCGGTTCCGGCATCAATTCGCGCAACGCGTCGTAGAGTTCGCTCAAGCCTTCGCCATGCTCGGCCGAGACCTGGATGGGATCGCCGAGCCCGAGCGCGTAGGACTCCATCGCGCCGGCCTCGCCGTGCTTGCCCTCGCTCTTGTTGGCGAGCAGCAGCACCGGCTTGTTGGCGCGGCGGGCAAAGTCGGCAAAGGCGCGGTCATTCGGCGTCAGCCCGGCGCGGGCATCGATCACGAACATCAGGGCATCGGCGAGTGCGATCGCTGTCTCGGTCTGCTCCTGCATCCGCGCCGTCAACGAACCCTTGGCGCCCTCATCGAGGCCAGCGGTGTCGATGATGGTAAATTCGAGATCGCCCAGGCGCGCCTCACCTTCCCTGCGGTCGCGCGTGACGCCCGGCTCGTCATCGACCAGCGCCAGTTTCTGCCCGACCAGGCGGTTGAACAGCGTCGATTTGCCGACATTGGGCCGGCCGATAATGGCGATCGTAAATGGCATAGGTGATCGTTGCGCACTTTACGGTGCGCGTGTCAATGAGACGGCAAGGAAGCAATTACAGCATGATCCGGAAAAGTGGGAACCGGTTTTCCGAAATGATCATGCTCAAACAAAGAGATGAGATCGTGATCCGATTCGGATCATGATCTATCGCGTAAAGGTGCCGCTCGGCACCGGCGCCGGGAAAGCGCCTCCCTGCCCTTGCTGCGCAGACTGCCCGTCATCCGGCGGCGGCGCGGTGGTGCGCTTGCGCGCGATCTTCTTCGGCTTGGGCGCAGGCGGCGCCGCGGGCGTGGTGTCCTCTTCAGGCACGGCGTCCGCATCGGCGGGCGCGGCTGCCGGCGCCGCGGCGACGCTGGCGGCGGCCTTGCCCTTCTTCGACTTCGCAGCCTGTTTCGGGGGCTCCGGCGGCAGCGCGGCGGCGGCTGCCGCCTGGGCGTTTGGCTGGTCCGGCTGCTGCTGCGCGCCCTTGTACAGGTCCCTCGGCACGCCCTGTTCGAGGCCCGGCACGCCGTCGGGGAACACCGGCTTGCGGTCGCCCGGCAGCTTCTTCTTGGTGTCGAGGAAATCCAGGAGATCGCTGGGGTCGAATCCGCCGCTGGAGCAGCCGCCGAGCGCGCCCGAAAACGCGATCAGGACACAGGCTGCGATCAGACGTTGCGTACGGCGTATGGTCGATCTCTCGGTCAAAATTGTTCGTTCTCCGAAGTCAGCTTTTGGCAACCGGCGGCAGCAACGCCTGCAGCGCTTCGGCGCGCGAACGCAGGCTTGGCGGCGTCTCGCCATCGAGCGAAATCATGTCGAGCCACTGCCGCGCTGCCGTGGCATCGTTGGCACGCAGCGCCGACAATGCAAGCAGCTCGCGCGCGGCGTGGCGGAATGTCGCCTCCGGCGCGGTCTCGCCCTGCAGCCGCTGCAGCACATCGCTGTAGCTCGTGGTGTCGAGCAGCAGCCCCGCCGCGCGGACGCGCGCAAGCGCCTGCTGCTCGGCGCCAACGCTGCGATCGGCGGCGAGGTCGTCGAACAGCTTGGCGGCGGCCTTCGGATCGCGATTGGCGGCTTCAGCGGCGGCGCGGAACCGTGCCAGCATGCGATAGCCGGATGGCGCCTTGGCAGCGAGATCCGTGAAGGCCGTTTCCGCCTCGGGGTGCTTGTTCTGCTCGGAAAGCGCCACCGCCTTGTTGAAGGCATTACCCGCCTCGGCCGCCTTCTTGGCCTCCAGGTACTCATAGCCGCGCCAGCCGCCGACCGCCGCGATAATCAGAAGCGCCATGGCGACGATGTACAGCGAATACTGGTCCCACAGCTTTTTGAGCTGATCGCGACGTACCTCTTCATCGACTTCGTCAAATAATTCAGACACTTATCGATATCCTCGGCGTGCCCCAAAAAGGCCCGCTGCGGTTCCGCGATGGGACCGGTCCCCAGTGGCGGGGGCGATAGCCTATCGGTATGGCGCTGGCAAGGCAAAGCTCGCGGCGGATCAAAGCGTTAACAACCAAACCGGGTTTGGTCCAGTCCGGCCCGTTTAGATCTGCCCCAGCCCCTCGCGCAACTGACGTTTCATCACCTTGCCGTTGGCATTCCGCGGTAGCGGTTCCGTGGTCAGGACGATGGTTTCCGGCACCTTGTAATCCGAGAGCCGTTCGGCGCACCAGGTGCGCAGCGCCTCGCTGGTGACGCCGTCGCGGGTCACCACGACCGCATGGACGCGCTCGCCGAGCACCGGGCAAGGTTTGGCGACGATGGCGCTCTCGACCACGCTGGCATGGCCGGCCAGCACCGATTCGACCTCGGCGGAATAGATCTTCAAGCCGCCGCGGTTGATCATGTCCTTCTGGCGATCGAACACCCGGACGAAATTGTCGGCGTCGATCGAGCCGAGGTCGCCGGAATGCCAGAAGCCGCCGGTGAAGCTTTCGGCGGTGGCCTTCGGATTATTCCAATAGCCCTTGATGACCTGCGCGCCGCCGATCCAGATCTCGCCGATCTCACCGCGCGGCAACTCGCGCCCCTGCGCGTCCATCACCACCATGCGCGCGCCGGGGCACGGCAGGCCGACGCTGTCGAGATAAGCGGCGGTCAGTTCGCCCGGCATCATGGTCGAGGGCGAGGTGGTTTCGGTCGCGCCATAGGCGTTGATCAGCTTCAATCCGGGAATTTTCTCGGCCAGCCGTTCGATGGTCGCGACCGGCATCGGTGCGCCTCCAAAGCCGCCGATCCGCCATGACGAAAGATCGAATGAATCGAACTCCGCCTGCAGCAGGCAGAGATTGTACATCGCCGGCACCATCAAGGTCTGGGTGATGCGCTCGCGCCCGGTTACTTTCAGGTATTCCGCCGCCTTGAACTCCGCCATGATGATCAGCGCGCCCGCGCAGCGCGCCATGCTCATGATATTGGCGATGATGCCGGTGACATGGGCCAGCGGCACGGCCGCGATCGAGCGGTCGGCCGATGTCAGTTGCATGCCGGTCTCGAACACCATCGCCGAATGGACGATGTTGCAATGCGCGAGCATCGCGCCCTTCGGCCGCCCGGTGGTGCCGGACGTGTAGAGGATCATCGCGGTATCCTCCTCGTCGACGGCGGTGGGCGCCGATCGCGGTGGGTGATCCACAAGCGCCGAAAATCCCGAATGCCGCGCATCCTCATCGACGGCGACGCGGTGCATCAGGTCAGGCACATCGCGAGCGTCGGGCAAACGGTCCGCCAGCGCGGCTTCATGAACCAGAAGCTTCGCGCCGCAATCGGTCAGCACATAGGCGATTTCCGGCTTCTGCTGACGCGTCGAGAGCAACACCGTGACCAGGCCCAGATGGGCCGCGGCGAACAGCGTGAGGACGAATTCGATACGGTTGCCGAGCAGCACGGCGATGCGATCGCCGCGCTTCAGGCCGAGCGCCTCAAGTCCCGCCGCGATCCGCGCCGAACGCTCATGGACCTCGCGCCAGCTCATCCTGATGCCGCCGCAGACCAAGGCCTCGCCGTCGGGATTTCGCGCCACCGCGCTTTCGACCATCTCCCAGATGCTTTTCGGCCGCTCGGTGAACGCCAGCACCACGCGATCGCCGAACCGCGCCTCGTGCCGCATCGCAGGAATGGGATAGGCCGACCAGTTCATCGGCTTCAGCTCTTCTTCATCGCATAGACATGTTCCGCCGCCGGGAAGGCGCGTGCGCGCACATCGCTCGCATAGGCCTCGACCGCGGCCTCGATCGCCGGGCCGAGATTACCGTAGCGGCGCACGAATTTCGGCGTCTGCGCCGACAGCCCCAGCATGTCCTCCAGCACCAGCACCTGCCCGTCGCAGGCAGCACTTGCGCCGATCCCGATCGTGGGAATCGCAATCGCTTCCGTGATCTTACGCGCCAGCGGCTCGGCCACCGCCTCGATCACGACCGAGAAGGCGCCGGCTTCCGCGATGGCGCGCGCATCATCCTCGATCGGTCCCCAATTCACCTCCTCGCGGCCCTGGGCGCGAAACGAACCGAGCGTATTGATCGATTGCGGGGTCAGGCCGATATGGCCCATCACGGGAATGCCGCGCCCGGCCAGAAACGAAACCGTCTCCGCCATCCGCACGCCGCCCTCGAGCTTCACGGCGCCGCATTGCGTCTCCTTCATGATGCGCACCGCGGAGTGAAACGCCTGCTCCTTCGAGGCCTCATAGGAGCCAAAGGGCATGTCGACCACCACCAGCGCGTGATGCGAGCCCCGCATCACGGCGTGGCCCTGCAGGATCATCATTTCCAATGTCACCGGCACCGTGGTCTCGAAGCCGTGCATGACATTGCCGAGGGAATCGCCGACCAGGATCACGTCGCAATGCCGATCAACCAATGCCGCCGTATGCGCGTGATAGGACGTGAGCATCACCACCGGCTCGCCGCCCTTGCGGGCGCGAATGTCGGGTGCGGTCTTGCGCTTGACGGCGGATTGAACGGACATGGCTTAAGCTCCCATCACAGGCACGCCGATCACGACCGGATGGAACGCGAAGGCCAGCGCGAGATACGCGACGATCCCGACCGCGACCGCGATCAGGTCGTTGGTGATGCCGCCGACCGGGATCGGCGGCGCGCCGGGATCGGCGCGGCGTTTCAGCGAGATGCGGTCGAACACGGCCCAGGCCAGAAACGAACCGAACAGGATGATGCCGCCGAGATCGCCGTTCGCCAGCAGGTGTCCGAACGCCCACAATTTCACGCCGGCCAGCATCGGATGCTTCACCGCCGTGTAGATGCGGCCGCGGAGATAGGCTGCGACCACCAGGATCACGGCCGGCAGCATCAGCGCCGTGTTGAGGTGCTTCAACGCCTTCGGCGGCGACCACACCTCGATCCAGCCGCTGGCTCGGTAATGCGAAAAGCCCCAGACGATCAACGCGAGGCCGGCCAGCGACACCAGCGCGTAGCCGATCTTGTAGCCGCCCTCGCCCATGGCGGCGATAAGACGTGCGCGCAAATCCCGCTGGGTCGTGAGCGTGTGGGCGCCGAGGAACAGCACGAGGCCCGCGATCATCACCAAAAGGCCCACGATATCCTCCCCGTTTTACCCAGCTTTTCCAGCTAATCGCGTATCATTTTACGGACCTGTCTCGCAATGCCGTCATTCCGGGGTGGCCCGAAAGGGCCAGACCCGGAATCTCGATGTAAGGAAAAAGAGCGCAATCCAAGCTCGGGATTCCGGGTTCGCGCCTTACTGATTTATGTCGGGGGTCTTTTTGATCTGCGCAACTATTTACGATGCGCATGACCGCCACGTGCAGGCATAAGTGATGTGCTTCTTTGCCGTTCTTTTCTTTCTTAAAAGCTAGCGCGACAAATTATCGAGCTGCACCGTGGCTCGCCCAGAAGTTGCCCCAAAGTTGCGTGATAAACTCATAGCGGCAGTCCTTTTTGAAAAGGAGGTCGCGATGAACATTCCGCTTCACAGATCGAATGGCGTAGAGCTTGAGTTTGCTTTGTGCTTCTTCTGCCGGAACGTTCTGCCGGACAATCCAAAACTGAGAACTTCGGCCGGAACATCCGTTGGCCGCCGCAACTTCTGCGAACAGTTGGAAAAACCGCCCGAGCAGCGTTGCTTGCACGAATTTCGCAAGCGGTTCCGGTAAAACTGCATCACCACGCCCGCACTCAAACTAGTGCGGGTGCTTTATTGCGGATATGCCGCCTGGGACGTCAGCACTGGCGTCTCGTCTCGCTTGAAGCACTCGATAGCACCCCAGAGCGCAGCGCAGTCCTTCCTCATCGTCAGCACCTGCATGCCGTCGTAGTCCGGCATAAGCGCGTAATCGGCGGTCTCCCGCCGCATCCGGCTCAGCTGCTCGTTCAATTCACCTAATGTCTTCATGGCAGGTACCCTGTAAGAATATGGTCCACGTACACCATATGTTCTCGTCAAAGTCCAGTCGACCCGAGACAGAAGGGAGACTTTTTTGTGGAATACCAAACAATATCAGTTATTTGAGTGCTTTAACTCGCGATTGTCGACATAGCGGATCGCGATCGGGCGGCCGGCCAGCGCGCCGCCGAGGTTGCCGGTGAATTTCAGGGGAATGCAGGCGTTCAGCGAGGCGTTGATCGCCTTCAGGTAGGTGTCGCGGGTGTCGGCCGGCACGCCCGCGGTCGCGAAGGTCAGGCGCGGCGGGCCGATCATCTCGCCGGATTTCTTGAAGCTGAAGCGCACCGACATCTGCATGCCCTGGTGGGCTGCGTCCACGGGCGGCGGCGACCAGCAGGAGCGCAGTTCCGCGAAGAGATCGCCGATATTGTCGAGATCATGATCGGGCTTCTGGTACTTCGCCTGGTCATCCTTCGACGGCACGGTCTGGATCGTCAGTTGCAGGTTCTCGCCATAGGGGTAGTCGATCTCGGGAATGCAGGGACCGTGGTTGAACACGCTGCAGAACGTCGGCGTACAGGGCCTGCCGTCCAGCACGCTGCAGGGGTCATGCGAAAACGGGATCGGATTGATGTGCCGCTGCCGCGCGTCCGCCGCGACCGCTAGGGCCGCGGCACCCAAGATGAGACCGATCGCAACGCGCTGCATGCAACGCCCTCTGAAAGCGAGATACCGTGAAAATGAGCGTCCCAGCCGACGGCATCAAGCCCAAGGCCGTTCACATCCGCGCGTCCAGCGTGAGGCCGAGGCCGGACGCGACCTTCCTCGGGGAACTTGTTTAGATATTGCGGCGCCGCACATCGAGCGCGCGATGACAGGAAATATGGAATGGCCGACCCTGCGCATGGATGCGTGATCAACGTCATCAATCCCAACACCACCGAATCGATGACGGCGCTGATCGCGCAGGCGGCGCAGGCAA
>Ga0137412_10002052_pt1 | contig 15876 bp, 12 predicted proteins | sample CZODoug2_1_16fun_FD_122160 | JGI IMG/M metagenome (GOLD analysis project Ga0137412, IMG submission 122160) | Vadose zone soil fungal communities from Angelo Coast Range Reserve, California, USA - CZODoug2_1_16fungal (Hybrid Assembly) | ecosystem: Environmental > Terrestrial > Soil > Vadose zone...
TCTCCGGCGAGATTCGACTTCAGGGCCACGCTCCGGTACAGATAGAAAACACTTTTGCCCCGGGTGATTCCCTCTCTCCCGATGGCCTGCCGATCGCCCTTACGATGCAAAATGTCTTCACTCGCCTCTTCATCAACACGTTCGAACCCGCCAAGGTTGATCGCATCACTCTCAAAGTCGAAAGCGTTCCCGGACGAAAATCATTCAGCATCGAGAGTGCGTGGCTCGAAAAAGGCGAAGCCGCTCCCGGCGAAACGCTTCGCGTCCGCGTACTGCTCCGCCCGTACCGTGGGGCTGCCCGCGTCGAAGAAACCACCGTTCGCGTTCCGGAACAGGTGACCCGCGGCACCACCCTCCGCGTCCTGGTCAGCGACGCCGACTTGCTGAATCGCGCCTCGCGTGGCTTCGCGTTTGCCGGCGCCGGCAGCGGTCCTGCTGGCCTCGATCAACTCATTGCCCTCTTGAATCGCGAGCGCCGGAATGACCGTCTTTATGTCGGCCTCTTCGTTCCGGCCCCCACGCTTCTCTGGGAGGACAAGGAGTTGCCGAATGTTCCGCTCTCGCAAATCAACATCGTCGACGGCCGCCCCACTCCCGGCAGCGTCCAAGTGCTGCGCGAATCATTGGCCAGTGAAGCTTCCATCTCGCTCGGAGGCCCCGTCTCCGGCGTCATCTCCTTGAATCTCCAAATCCGGTGAAAATCATAATGCGCAAGTCGTCTTCTCAAGCAGGCTTGTTCCGAATCCTTTACCTCATCAGCCTCCTTTACTTCCTTTGTCTCTCTCCCTCCTTTGCCGAGCACACCCGCCGCTGGCGTCAATCCACTTACGATGAATTTCTGAAAGGCTCGGCGCATGGCGTGGCGGTCCGCAGCGACGGCCGCCTCGAACTCGCGCCCAAATTCACCTTGCTCGCTGACGCGGATGCTTCCTATCTTTGGTCCGTGCGCGTCGATCCCAAGGGCACGCTCTACGCGGCGGGCGGTTCGCCTGCGAAAGTCTTTCGTTTCGATTCCAACGGCAAGCCCAGCGTGGTCTTCGACTCCACCGACCTATCCGCGCAAGCGATCGCCTTCGACCCCAAAGGCACTTTGTATGTCGGCACTTCTCCCGATGGCAAGGTTTACCGCATCTCGGCTTCCGGCGAGAAGTCAGTTTTCTTCGATCCCAAAACGAAATACATCTGGGACCTCGCGTTTTCTCCTGACGGCACTCTTTATGTCGCTACCGGTGACAAAGGACAGGTTTTCGCCGTCGCGCCCGACGGCAAGAGTGAACTCTTCTATTCCAGCGACGAAGCCCACATTCGTGTCTTAGCTTTCGATGCAAACGGGAATCTCATCGCCGGCACCGAACCCAGCGGCCGCATCTTGCGGATCTCCCGAACCCCCTCAAAGGTTTCCGCCAAAGACTCCAAGGATTCTGCCGCGGCAAGGGCCGAAGGCTTCGTTCTCTACGAAACCTCCAAGCGCGAAGTCACTTCCCTGGCGGTTGCTACCGATGGCACCATCTACGTCTCCGCCATTGGCGAGAAGCAGCGCACCGGACAAGCACCTACCACTGTGATCACCACACCGCAGGGCACGACAACCATCACTAGCGGCGGCATAATCAGTGGTGGGCAAGTCCAGCCGCAACAACCTTTCGCTCCATTCCCTCCACAGCTTTCCAGCGGCATCTACCGCATCAGCCCCGACGGCGCGCCGGAAGAGCTTTGGTCTTCCCGCGAAGATGTTGTCTACGCTCTCGGACTCGCTTCCGACGGCCGCCTCCTCGCTGGGACCGGTAATAGCGGCGCTCTTCTGGCCGTCGATGGCCACGGTGTCTTCGCCCACCTCGCCAAATCCGGCTCGGCGCAAATTACGGGCATCGCCCGCAATTCCACCGGCAAGATTTTCCTGTGCACGGCCAATCCTGGAAAAGTTTATTCGGTCGGGCCTGACTACGAGGCCGAAGGCACGTTCGAATCCCACTCCTTCGACGCACAACTTTTCTCAAAGTGGGGTCGCATCGAGTGGTGGAGTCCTCCCGCGACCGAGGGCGCAAAAGCATCGGCTCATTCGGCATCACATGCGAATGATCCGCGCGTGGAATTTTTTGTGCGCTCGGGAAATACGGAAGATCCTGGCCGCGAATGGTCCCGCTGGTACGGTCCCTATGCGAAATCGGGCGCGGCCATGGAAGCGCCGTCAGCGCGGTTCGTGCAGTGGAAGGCCGTCATCCACGACGGACGACCTGGCGATGGCATTGATTGGGTCAGCCTGGCCTATCTGCCGCGCAACGTCGCGCCGGTCATCGATGGAATCGCGCTCCAGGATCCCGGAGTGCGGGCCCAGAGCCAATCCGGCATCTCTACGAACCAGCCAACGCCCGTGACACTCAAGACTCCACCTTCGCCAAATGTTTCCGGCGTAATAATCACACAGAGCAGCACGCCGCCACGATTTGAACAGTCCCCGCAAGGCACATTGCAGAAGGGCTATCAAACCGTTTTGTGGACGGCGCATGACGACAACGATGACGAACTGTGCTACGCCGTTTATTTTCGCGGCGAAAACGAGCACGAATGGAAATTATTGAAGGACAATTTAGAGCAGAAATTCTATTCGTGGGACACCACTACGCTGCCCGATGGCGCCTACTACCTGAAAATCGTTGCCAGCGATGCGCCTTCGAATCCCCCCGTTCTCGTGCTCAAGGCCGAACGCGAAAGCGAGCGCTTCGCAGTCGACAACACGCCACCAGTCATCGAGAATCTGGTTGCATCCCCCCACGTTAGGCGCGCCAGTACATCACCCTCATTCTGGGAAGCCCTTGGCCAATTCACAGCCCGAGACGCCAGCAGCATCGAGCGCGCGCAGTACAGTATCGATGGCGGCGAGTGGATCCTTATCGCTCCGACCACCGGCATTAGCGATGCGCCGGAGGAGCATTACGAGTTTTCACTAGGCGGACTTTCCCTAGGGGAACACACAGTCGCCGTCCGCGCTTACGACCGCTTCGAAAATGTCGGCAGCGCGAAAACCACGTTCATAGTTCCAGCCGCCAAACCTTAGCTCAAGCCCAATGCGAGAGTCGTCATCCAACGCTTCCCTCTTGTCATTCCGACCGCAGGGACGGCGCTTCTTGCCGTCCCGGTGTGGAGAAATCTCTCTTCAACTTCGGACTTCATGTTTATCTGTCTTTTGGATGACTGCTGAAAATTGAGGACTGCCAACTCTACTTCAAACCGCCCAGCGGTCTTGGGCAGGAGCAGGAACGGCCTGGAATTTTTCAATTTCGGCGCCGAAGCCGATACGCCCGTCTCCATAAGGCTCGTTGCGCACATGCACGACGCGCGCGGTGCAGCGCATTTCCTGGGCGGAATTACCAGTCACTTCCGCGGGCATACGCAGGGTCGCTTCGATGGGCATTCCTACCTGCAGAGGGGCCGATGACGCGAAGAAGAACCCGCCACGCGAGACGTTAAGAGCTTCCGTGAAATGTTCGGTCCGGTCCGAAGCTACGCCGAGGGCTCGGAAGCGCAGTGGCGTCCGAAGGTTAAGTCGGCTCAGTTGGCGGCGTTCAGCCACTTTCATTGTGTCCTCCACGTCGCGAGGAAACGTCTGGCGCAGGCACTCGCGAATTTAGTGGAGAGGTACATCCAGCGTAACAGAGCCAGCCGCGCGGTCAAGTATCAAACTTTCCGTGGCCAAAACGTACCAGTACCGGCTCGGGGAGTACGGCGGACACACGCGGTATCAACATGCCATAATGCCTCTTTAACAGCCGCGAACGACGGATTAAGAAGAGCACGCTGATCGTCAAGCTCAGCAAAGCGTCTCCGAGCCCAAAGTGAGCCAAATGAGCACTGCCCCGTCCACTGAATCTGCCATCTACCAGCCGCCGAGTTGGGAAGCGATCCTCGCGGCCCACGCGCGTATTTCCCCTAGAATTCACCGAACGCCGATCTTGACATCCACATCCCTGAACGCCATAACCGGGGCGCAGCTCTTCTTCAAGTGCGAGAACCTGCAAAAGACCGGCTCTTTCAAAATCCGCGGAGCCTCGAATGCCATCCTCTCCCTGACAGAAAAAGAGGTGGCAAAGGGCATCGTAACCCAATCGAGCGGCAACCATGGCGCTGCCGTGGCCTGCGCGGCGGCATGGCGCGGAGTGCCGGCCTGGATCGTCATGCCGAAAAATGCCCCTGCCGTGAAAGCTAGGGCCATTGAAAGCTATGGCGGCAAAGTTGTTTTTTGTGAGCCTTCGGTGACAGCGCGGAAAGCAACGTGCGACCGTCTCGAGGCAGAAACGGGGGCCCATCTCGTGCATCCCTATGACGACGACCGCATCATCGCGGGGCAAGCCACCGCGGCGAAGGAATTCCTGGAAGATCTTGGCGACCTGGACGCCGTGTTTGCGCCCGTCAGCGGCGGCGGATTGCTCAGCGGAACGTGCCTCGGTGTCCAAGGGATTCGCTCAAGTGTGCGCGTCTTTGGCTGCGAACCGGAGCGCGCGGACGACGCCTACCGCTCTCTGGCCACTGGTACGCTGCAATCGCAGGATTCCAGCGACACTATCGCCGACGGCTTGCGCGCTTCGCTTGCGCCACGCACTTTCGCGATCCTCCGCCGCCACGTGGACCGCATCCTCCTCGTCAGCGAGGAAGAGATCATTTCGGCGGCGCGGCTGGTCTGGGAACGAATGAAAATCATCATCGAGCCGTCCAGCGCCGTGGCCATTGCTCCTCTGCTTAAGCCCGGAGTCGTCGCTTCGCTGAGTCTGTCGAAACGCGCCGATGGCCTCCCACCGAAACTCGGCGTGATCTTCTCCGGCGGGAACGTGGACCTTTCTTCCCTTCCCTGGAAGTGACTGCGATCGACGCTTGACCTCAGGTTCTTCGGCTCAGCCCAAAGTGTAAGCGCCATTTACGGACGGACGGCTATGACGCGCAGACGGCGGTAATCCGCATACCAGCTCCCATCACGGAAAAGGCTGGCGCATGCCCTCTGTTGGGTGCGCTCGATCCATGGCGAGCAGATATCGTCCGGCATAGCGCCAAAAGTTTTTTCTCCGAACATGGTGAGCCAGTTCCGCAGGCCGTTTTCGCCGTCTTCCAGCTTTGTGGGACGGTCAAACAGCCACGCCTGCCGCACTTCCAGGCCGCGGCTCTCCAACATCGTGGAATATTCCGCGACCGAGGGAAAATAATTGACGTTTCGAACTTCACGGCCGGTTAGTTCCCGCCCTGCCGCCTCCGCCGCCTCATAGATACACCGTACATTTCCCTTGCCACCAAATTCTGCAACGAACCGGCCGCCGGGCCGAAGACACTTTGCTACACACTCGATGACTTTTTCTGGCGGCTTGACCCAGTGCAACGCCGCATTGGAGAACACCGCGTCAAACGGCTCGTCAAAAGAAAAATCCTTCGCGTCGGCTAGGACAAAGGACAGGTCAGGATACTCGTGGCGCGCCCGATCAATCATCGACGCTGAGTTATCAAGGCCCGTAACTCGCGCCCCGCTCTCGGAGATCGCCTGCGTAAGCTGCCCGCTACCGCAACCGAGGTCCAGGATACGCTCTCCCCGTTGCGCCGCCAGAAGCGCGACCAATTCGCGGCCGTATTCGTACACGAAGGAATGTTTTGCTGTATAAAGTGCGGCATCCCATTCTGGGGTGCTCATGGATAGTTGTCTCCGAAGTCCTACGTCCGCGACTCCTTGGGGCCGGCCTAAATTCGCTTGGCAACAAGCAGCCCGTAGATGAAATTCCCGGAGGCGTAGCCCGCTCTCATCGAGCGGAACGCCCTCAGGAAGTCGAGAAACTCAACGCCATACTCCGCCGCGATCTGCCAGAGCGCTTTATTCTTGAGGATATCCAGGCCGAGGTCCCAACTTTTGGAACAGTTCTTGTTGAGGATCTCGTTGTGCACGATCTGCAAACTGTTCGATTTGAGCAATGCCATGTAATCCCCCATGACGTCCAGTGCCACGAGCATGCCCTTCTCAATCGGCCGGATGAATTTCTCGTACTCACGCTCGGCCAGCCGCTCCTTCTTAAACCAATCGGTGATGGCCAGTGTCCCTCCAGGCTCCAGGCACTGCGCGGCTGCAGCAAAGAACTTTTCTTTTTGCGGATAGTGCGAGATGGATTCGACGGACCACACCACGTCAAAAGTTTGCTCAAATTTCATCTCCTCGGCGTCCATCAAGAGGAACTTTGCGCTCACGCTTTCAGCCGCCGCCGCCTTCCGTGCCATTTCCACTTGTATTGGAGAAATCGTAATCCCGGTTGCTTCCGCGCCGTATTTTTTAGCCAGGTAAATACTGCTGCCGCCGAACCCACATCCAACGTCGAGGATCTTGCAGCCTGGCCCGAGACCCGCTGCGCGGGCGACATGCTCAATAAGCTGATTCTGAGCGGTCTCTTTGGTCTCTTCGCCACTAATCCAATAGCCATGATGAATGTGCGCGCCCCACAGACTTTGGTAATACGGGCTTGTACGGTCGTAGAGATCCCTAATTCTCTGTTTGTCGTTATACCGATTCATAGCTCGCAGTCCCGCCACCCGGGATATCGATTCGTTCGCGTCGAGTGTCGGCCCCCTATGTTACCCCTCGCCAAGCGTCATAGAAAGCGATGCAAATGGGACCAATTCCGTGGGTGTCGTCCAAATCGGTGCACTATTTGTGTAACGAAATGCTCAACTTTGTGAACTGCCGGGATGATCTGGCGCTTTCTCATAGATGGCAAAGGACTTAACTGACCAGGAGTTTGGAGAATCGCATGCTCGCATCTACCACGGAAGGAAATCGGGTCCAAGAATGAGCATGAATATCCAAGAACAGGTCGGGGAGCAACGCGCAGCAGTTCTGCTTGGGCTTCCGACGACAGAAATCCGGCGCTTTTCGCGTCTAGCCGGCCTTGGCCATCTCGAGACCGGTGACCGAGGCGAGCAGGTGGTTTTCACTTACGACGAGTTGCAGCGGCTCTGCCTTTTGGCCGCGCAGTCTTCGAAGTAACCGTCAGCGCAGTAATGCTTCGCTCAGACTCCTCCTCACTCCCCCCAGCCCCGGGTGCCTCCCCACAGGCACTCGGGGCCTTCCTTTTTTGACTTCCGGCACTCAGTAACAGGATACAGGATTGGCTAGAACAGCCCTTGCTCAGCCCAGGATTTTATCTCGTCCTCCACCGAGAAGGCGGCCGTCGAAGACATGGCAAAACGCGTGTCCAACTGGTAGGCCTGAGCTTCCAGAGGTATGGCGATCCAGGAACGTGACTTCAAGAAGCCTCGAACGTAAAGATCGGTGTACCGATCAAGGCCAAGAAGGGCCATTTGCGCCGCATGGACCAGGCCGTGGAAGAGCGTTCGCGCCGCAATTTGGTCGTGAAAAACGATGATGTCAAGGTAGGTGACCGAAGCCAAGTGCACGAAGTCAGGAAAGTTACCGGAACTCATCGCTAGGGCTTCGGAATAAAAGGGCGGGGGCGGGATGCGGGCGCCCTTGAGCACCACGGTCCGAACCTTCTCAAGTAGCGCCTTTGAGAAGAAGGGCTGGACGCTGGTTTTCCATTCCGGAATCAGTGGATCACTCGCGCGGAAATAAATCTCTCTTTCCTGACGCAGATACGCCACGACGCCGGAAATCATCTCGGCGACACGTTCTTCCGAGGGCTGAGCGGGTTCCATGGCCGGTCAACCTTCTTCCCAGGACATCCGGACGGTACTCATCGAAGCCCTTGTGGTCAACGAAAATGAGGGATGTCTGTTCGTGTTTCAGCTAACAACTATGAAAGCCGACGCCGCGGCTGCCTCGAGGTGGCCCGCACTTCTGTTTTCCGCGCTCGCGGGAAATCATTCAGAGTATTTTTCCTTGAGTTTCAGCTTGCCTGCGGTCTTGTTCTCCTCGAGGAACGTGCGCAATTGCGGCACCGCCTCCAGCAGCCTGATCCATTGTTCATAGTAAAGAGTCACCGGAAAGCGCCCCAGTCCGTACACGCTTACGCCTCCTTTTTCACCGACACGGAACTCCAGCGCACCGGTGCGGCGCCCGCCTCCCTGTTTTTCCATTTCCGCGAGTTTTGCTTTCAGTTCTTCGTAAGTTGGCTCTGCCATGGCGTCTCCTCAGTCTGAATGTAGGGGCGCACTTCAGTGCGCACTCTCTTTGTTCCTTGCCTGCACCAAGTCGAGCAGGATTATACAATGCGTTTCGATTTGACCGCATGCAGGCTATACTCTGCCCGCACCTTTGCCCAGAACGGTGACGCATGGCTGACGAGCGGTCCACGATCGTCGATTGGATGAATCTGCCGCCCTCAGCGGCCGAAGTCTCCTTGTGGGCGGGCCTCCACGACGCGCAAATTGTGACCATCCAACCCAACCTGCTGGAGCGCGCTGTTACCCTCCACCTCGAAAGCGATCACCTGCTCGAATTTCATAATCTCCCTCTCGATATGCAGTTTCTTTTGCGCCTGGATGGTGTGCAATCCGCGCGCGTGGTTCACCATGCGGCGTGGCCCGGAACGTTTTCTATTCCTGACGGCATCTCGCAGGAACAGCAATCGCGATTGATCGCCGAATACCAGTCCAAGTGCCGCGAGGAATCGTTAAGCTGGGCCGACCTGGAGAATGCTCTCACCACGGAATGCCAGCAGGTGCTTGATATTGCGGATGCCACCCTCGCCACCGCGAATGACAATTCGGTCGCGCTCCGTATCAGCGGCCTCCTGAACTACACCGAATACCGCGCGTTATTTCTGCGCGCCGAGCGTCTAACGCTCACGAGAGGCGATGGCCACGAACTTGGAATTGCCGGCCTGCTGAAAATGGGAGAAGCCTACTGGAACGCGCTAGAACGCCAGAAGGCCCGCGCATCGCAGGCCGAGCCCGACGGCGATTCGAAGGAAAAATTGCCATGAACAAATTCATCGCGCTGCGATCCGCAGCCCTGTCAGCCGCACTGGTTTTACTACCGATACCAGCCCTGCCGCAGGAGCCAGCAATCGACCGCGCGCTGGCCAGGCAATACTTCGCCGAAGCAAAGTCCGTCTCGGACAAAGACAACGGCGCATTGTGGACAGTTCCCTTGTGCGGACCGCTTCTCTTCGTCGATCCTGACACTCGCGACGCCGTTGCGAATCAAGCCGATCTCGAGGGCAGGCTCAAACCCATGGATGGCGTCTTCGCGGGAAAAGCGCCAGACACTCTTGGCGTCGCAAACACCGCCGTGGCCTGGGCCGGCGTGGAATGGACCATGGTGATGTGGCCACCGCCGCAATACAAGAGTCCGCGTATGCGATTGATGCTCCACGAGTGCTTCCATCGCGTGCAGAAAAAGATCGGCTTGCCGCCCGCTGATTCCATGAACGGCCATCTCGATTCACTGGACGGCCGCATCTGGTTGCAGATGGAATGGCGTGCGCTGGAGCATGCGTTCTGGCAGCACGGCGACGAGCGCCGCCGCGACATTGCTGACGCCCTCTACTTCCGGAATTTTCGCCGCTCGCTTTTCCCTGAAGCTGCGGCTCGCGAAACCACAATGGAGATGCACGAAGGCATGGCCGAATACACCGGCGTGAAGCTGAGCACTTCCTCACCAGAAGAATTCGCCGTCGTTGCCGCATCCATCCTGCGTTCCGCTCCGACGCGCACGCAAAGTTATGCGCGCTCCTTCGCCTACACTTCCGGCCCGGCTTACGGCGGACTTCTCGATGCCGGAAATCCGCAGTGGCGCAAGGGCCTGACGCCCGCGACAAATCTCGGAGAACTGCTTGGCCGCGCCTACGCGATCGACTCGCCGGCGCTCAGCAAGATGGAAGCATTGCGCCGCGCCGAGCGTTACGACGGTAGCGAAGTCGTGGCCATCGAAACTCGCCGTGAAGTTAACCATCAAGGTCAGGTAGCCGCCGCAAAAAAACTTTTCGTCGATGGACCGGTTCTCGCGTTGCCAGCGGCCAAGGAATTCGACTTTACGTACGATCCCAACGCCGTCTTGGCCTTGGATGACAACTTGACGCTTTACCGCGACAACGTGCAGGTCTCCGATCAGTGGGGAATATTGCACAGCACCGAGGGCGTCCTGTTCCTGCGCAAAAACGGCAAGATTGTATCAGTTCAACTGCCGGCGCCGGCCGACGCTGCCAAATCCCCGCTCGCCGGCAAGGGCTGGACTCTCGAACTCAAATCGGATTGGAAGCTGGTGCCGGGAACAAGATCGGGAGACTTTGCGCTCACGCAACAGGGCAAACCTTGAGCGCCCGAATTCCACGTGCCATCAACAAATCTATCGCGGAGCTTTCTTCAGCAAGACACAAAATCTCCATCGAAAAAAAGTGCGAGGGTAAGACGCACCTCTCCCTTTTTCTCTCCACATAAAACCCGGGAACTTGCAAAAAGTTTCGCTGCCTCGCGGCGTCAGCTAACTCGACAAACTCCGATTGCCCCGGGCATCCCAGCCGAAAACCGCGCCATCCAATTGCTCCAAGTGCGGAGAGATCCAGGGATTCTGAATTATCCCAGGTCGGGGGAGAAAAGATCATGGTGCAGCACCCAGCAAAGTCGCGGAGTGTCGGTTCATTTTCGTGCGGCATAGTCGCATTGGCCCTCACCCTCTGCCTCACAGCAAGCGCCTATGCCCAGCAGCAAGAACAAGGACAAGATCAAGCCGGCCAGCAGCAGTCTCAGGATCCTCCAGCAAAGCCAACTTACGCTTCACAAGACGCGGACAAGCCGCCCTATTCTCACGACCGGCCAGCGCAGACCGCCCCCGAGGCGCGGCCATCCCCACCGGTTCAGTCCGTCCCCGATACGCTGACCGTTCCCGCCGGAACCATCTTTCTCATGCGCATGAATAATTATCTCTCCAGCGATCACAGCAAGATTGGCGACCAGTTCACGGCCGTGCTCGACCAGCCGCTCGTCGTGAATGGCTGGGTCGTGGCACGTCGCGGCCAGGTCCTCGTTGGTCAGGTCAAAGAGGTCCGCCAAGCTGGCCGCATCAAGGGCACGTCCGAATTGGGAGTCGAGCTGACCGATTTGACCACCGTGGATGGCCACCAAGTTCCGATTCTTACCGAACTTTGGAAAGCCTCCGGCGGGACTTCCCACGGCCAGGATGGCGCGACCGTTGGCACCACCGCAGGACTCGGCGCCTTGATTGGTGCAGCCGCTGACTGGGGCAAAGGTGCCGCCATCGGCGCGGGAGCCGGCGCGGCAGTGGGAATCGGCGCAGTGCTGCTCACGCGCGGCCGCCCAACGATCCTTGAACCGGAAGAGCCCTTGAGCTTCCACCTGGTCGATCCCGTCCGCCTTGACACCACGCAGAGCCAACAGGCTTTCCAGGCGGTCAACCAGCGCGATTTTGACGGCGGCACAATGGAGCACCGAGGGCGACGCGCGGCCGGAGGCTATCCGTATCCCGGCCCCTACGCCTCCCCTTGCGGTTACTATGGCCCCTGCTACACCTATCCCGCTTGCGTTGGTTTTTATGATGGATGGAGCGGCCCCGGCTTCTATGGCCGCCGCGGTTTTCATCACTAAATTCTTTTGAGTAGCCAAAGCAAGACTGCTAAGTGGAAACCATTCTTTCTGGTGTCTTTGTAGTGGCGCCCGCCGCGGCGGGCTGCGCCCTCTTTCCGGACCCGCCCCGCGTGGAATAAAAGTGCCGCCAAATCGGTAACCGTTACACAAAGGGAAAGTTTCTTCGAAGGCGGGCGCCACGCACCATCACCCCGCATCCGAATGGTCATGCCCTTGGTGTGTGGGTGCTGCTCCGGATGAAGAGGCTTTCGCTCAAGTCTTCGTCGACAGGGTACTAGAGAGTCTTTCAATTGTCTGTGATAGTCTTTACGCGTTCGGTGGTGGATCGCTCTCGGTCCCAGGCCCCGTCCGCGAGAAGCCCTTTGTGAAAGTTGTTCCTCCTGCTCCAACGAGACCAGACATGGGTCGGCAGCATCTCCGGGCCACCTGGGGAGACAGGACGCGTTTCGCGATTCTAATTTCGATTTTCGAACGTAGTTAGAATTGAATTCAATCTGCTGCGTGGACGGGTTATGAAACTCCAATCTCTGATGCTTCGCAATTCCCTTCTCATTCTTACTTCACTTCTCGCGCTCCCGGCCTTCCGCGCCACCGCGCAATCCAAACCGGAAGCAGTTAGGGCGGCCACGTCTCAAGCCCCAGCCGTCCCCGCGCGCATCACCCAGGCGATCGACGAAACGCAGCTCGTGCGCTTCCGCGGCAACGTCCACCCCCTCGCCCGCCCGGAATTCGATCAAGGAGTGGTCAGCGATGCGGTACCAATGAAACGAATGATGCTCGTCCTGCAGCGCAGTCCCGAACAGCAAGCCGCGCTCAGCAAATTCATGGACGAGCAGTTGAGCAAGGACTCGCCCAATTTTCATAACTGGCTTACGCCGGAACAGTTTGGCAAGCAGTTCGGCCCGGCGGACGCGGACATCCAGACAGTAACCGACTGGCTAGCACACCAGGGATTTCAGCAAATCAAGGCGGGAGCCGGTCGCACAGCCATCGAGTTCTCCGGGAACGTGGCGCAGGTCCGCAATGCGTTCCACACAGAGATCCATCAATTCAATGTGAACGGCCAATCCCGCCGGGCCAACGTGAACGATCCTCAAATCCCTGCGGCGCTGACGCCGGTCGTGGCTGGGGTGCTCTCCCTGCACAATTTTCCGCGAAAGTCGATGCGCCACACCGCAGGGATCTTTACCCGGACTGCTGATGGCCGCGTCGAACCTCAATTCACCGGCAGCACTGGACAGTTCTTTGTCGTTGGTCCCGCCGACTTCGCGAAAATCTATAACGTCCCGTCAACATTAGATGGCGCTGGTCAGACCATTGCTATCGTTGGCGATTCCAATATCAATCCTCAGGACGTGACCGATTTTCGAGCCCTGTTCGGCCTTCCGGTCAATCCTCCCAACATTATCGTGAATGGCCCAGATCCAGGAATCAGTGGCCCGACCGGAAGCGAGGGCGAAGCCGACCTCGATGTCCAAATCTCCGGAATGGTGGCCCCGAAGGCCACGATTGATTTTGTGGTCTCCGAAGATACTCTGACCGCTTTCGGCACCGACCTTTCTTCTTTCTACATCATCGATAACAATATCGCGCCTGTAATGAGCCTGAGTTTCGGCGCATGCGAAGCCGCGTTGGGTACCGCAGGCAACAACTTTTTCAACGCGCTCTGGGAGCAAGCTGCGGCGGAAGGCATTACCGTGTTCGTGTCCGCAGGCGACCCGGGCTCCGCCGGTTGCGACGATTTCACTAGCGCAACAGTAGCTAAAAACGGCCTTGCGGTGAGTGGGTTTGCCTCCACCCCCTTCAACGTTGCCGTGGGCGGCACTGATTTTGACGATGTCGGAACTCAGTCAAATTTTTGGATCACTCCGCCTACAGCTAATGGGCCGGGAAAAGAATCGGCTCTAGGCTACATTCACGAGATGACGTGGAATGATTCCTGCGCCGCGACTGCCACAAGCGCGAACCTCAATACGGTCTGCGTGAATCCCACCCCCTCGTCGCTGTTGAACATCGCTGGTGGCAGCGGAGGGCCCAGCTCTGTTTATGCAAAGCCCGCATGGCAAAGTGGGATCATCCCTAACGGAATCGCGGCAGGCGACACACACCGTTACATTCCCGACGTTTCTCTTTTCGCTAGCGACGGACCGCAGAGTAAGAGCTTCTACCTGGTATGCCAGGCCGATGCGATTAAGGCTGGCAGTTCGCCCTCCTGCGCCTCCAGTGGTTCCTTTAGTTTCCTAGGCGCGGGTGGTACTTCTGCCTCATCGCCGGCATTCGCAGGCATAATGGCCTTAATCAATCAGAATAACGGGCGCCAGGGCAACGCCAATCCCGTGTTTTATGAGATCGCTGCGATTGGCGGGCAAAGCTGCAACTCTTCGACCACACCACTGACAGGCTCAGCCACCTGCTCCTTCTACGACATCACCAAGGGCAATAACTCGGTCCCCTGCGCGGCAAATTCCCCGGCGGGAACTTCCCCGAATTGCAGCAGCACGACCGCTGGCACGAATGGCGTTCTTGTGAGCCCCGCCTCCACGACGACGCCAGCGTGGACAACTGCCGCCGGGAGCGGCGCGCTTCCCGGATACGATCTCGCTACTGGCCTTGGTTCGGTAAACGTCACTAACCTCGCCACCCAATGGCCGTTGGCCGTCGGCAACTTCCACGCTACAACCACTACCCTGACTGTAAACGGATCAACGTCCCCGGCCGCCATCACCCACGGGACCGCAGCCACGGTAAAAGTGACTGTGACTTCGACGTCCGCCGGGACGATCACTGGCGATGTCGGGCTACTCGCTCCCACGTCTGTGAACGGTGGCATTGGTGACGGTCCGTTGTCCGGTGGAATCGCAACCATTACCGGTGTCATTCTTCCCGGGGGCACTTACAACCTGAACGCCCGCTATGGCGGTGACACCACCTTTGCTTCAAGCACATCAGCCCCCGGCGTTCCTGTAGCCGTGAACAAGGAAAATAGCCGCCTGCAATATGGCATTGTCACATTCGACGCCGCAGGGAATATCACGAACACTAACGCGCCCTCGGTCGCGTACGGGTCGCCTTATGTCTTGCGGTTCGACATACTGAATAGCACGACAAGCGCATGCGCGCCGCTTGCAGCAACCCCCGTCACAGCAGGCTGCGCGTTCGATGCAACGGGCACGGTCACCATCACAGACAATGGAAGTGCTCTCGATACCAGCCCGTTCCCGGTCAACAGTGCGGGCAGCGGAGAAGACCAGCCGATTCAGCTTCCTCCGGGTTCGCATGCGTTATCGGCTACATATTCCGGGGACGTCAGCTACAACGCAAGCGGGCCGTTAGCGGATCCCGTGACAGTAACCAAGGCGGTAACAACAACAACGGTTACCCCTAGCGTGTCAAGCGTCATGTCCGGTGGAAGTGTGACCCTCACTGCAAGAGTGACCACAAGTAGTAACGGTGCCGGTCCGACGGGGACGGTTCAGTTCAAGAACGGCTCAGGCGCACTCGGCGTGGCGGCCACCTGCACTCCTACCGCGGCTAGCACTACCGTATCTGCATCCTGTACTGCAACCCTTACGACCACTTTGTCGTTCATGGCACCACCGGCTGTCCCAAATCGCTTTCCCAATTTCCGGTATCAACCGCTTCTCCTGACGGCTTTGGTGCTTTTGCTGCTGTTTCTTCTCTCGCTAAACAGGATTCCGCCAACTCATCGGCGCGGGTTTGCGTATGTGAGTCTGCTTCTTCTTGTTTATCTTTTGGCGGGGGCTGCGGGGTGCAGCGGCTCAGGCGGCGGAACCGGTGGCCGTTCCGCCAGCATCACAGCCGTTTACAGCGGAGACGCAAACTACGCGACCTCCACATCCGCGGCAGTTTCGATCGCCATCCAATAGCGCTGCAAACCCTCGCGGAGGCCGGCCCTGGATCTCCCGGCGCCGCCCTTTTTTAGAGCGCGGCGGTTTACTTCACTTTTCGTTTGACATTTCCTTAATTTTTGCTATAATTACTTTCTAGATTACTGCGTATCGAGTGCGGGAGCTTGCTCCCGCTTTTCTTTTTTCAGGCACCCACTTCAGCCTTTTTGCAAATCGAAAACGACCAAAGGTGCGGCCTTTAGGATCAATCCATTGCGAAATGCAATTTTCGCATCCCCTTTGTCTTGATATTTATACAAAATGCCCAGGGGGTGTGGGCCTCTCCGGTCCCTTGAGCAAGCCAGTAGCAAGTTGAACAGCGGACTCGCTGCAATCGTCAGTTGTTGACAGTGGGAGGAAACACAATATTCCAGAATAGCGGCGCGGGCGACAGGAACTCCACGGGAACGAGCGACCCTTCCTGATTCATCTGTGGAGGTCGCAC
>Ga0137412_10002053_pt1 | contig 15874 bp, 12 predicted proteins | sample CZODoug2_1_16fun_FD_122160 | JGI IMG/M metagenome (GOLD analysis project Ga0137412, IMG submission 122160) | Vadose zone soil fungal communities from Angelo Coast Range Reserve, California, USA - CZODoug2_1_16fungal (Hybrid Assembly) | ecosystem: Environmental > Terrestrial > Soil > Vadose zone...
GAATTGAATTTCGTCTCCGCGCTGTAAAGCGGATTGCCGCACGCCGAGCAGACGTAAGTGCCGTTGTGGTGATCGAGCGCGTTACCGCTAAGAGACGGCAGCTCCGTACCCGCTCGGCGCATGACGTAGAACTGCTGCGGCGACAATATGACCAGCCATTCTTTGTTAGTGAGATCGACTTTCTGGTCGAGCGGAATAGCGTCCAGCTTCGCCCGTATTTGCGCTACATCAACATTGCCGGGATGCGCGCGGGGGCATGCGGACAGTGCGATGCAAACACTCACGCCTAACAAAAATTGAACCGTTCGTTCCATTTCGTAAAAGGAACTACGGTTTCAACCAGCCACCTGTCGCTTGGATCGGCGGAGCGGTCTCGCCCGATTTAACCCAAGCGGCAAGGGCGGTTGCCTTATCGGCCTCAGCATTGCTCGAAAGCAAAGCCGTTCCCGTCCAAAGGTTGCCCCGATTCGTCATCTCACTCTTCGCCAACTGCAATACGACGAAATCGTGACGCAATTTGCGTCCGCTGTTTTCGCCGCGTTTCACGTCCGATTCGAGATCGTTTCCGAGCAGTGCGACGTTCAATGCCAAAGGCCGTGCCTGCATGGTGTCCGGAGCGAAAGTGGCGCTAACCTTGCCATCGTCGCCTACTGACACACGCAACACGCCAACTTTGGTGGACGTGAGCGGCATCGCATTGCCGCCAAACCAGCCTCGCCATTCCTTGCCGTTGACGACAAAACTAGGAGTGTAAACCGAGTCGCCGCCCCAAGCCGCGGCATAACGATGTTGTCTCGATGTGAATTCTGGTTTGGCGAAACGATCGCGCCAGCCGAGATGGTCCCAGTAATCAACGTGGAAGGCGACGGGAACCGCCTTTTTCCAGAGGTCTGAACTCGATTTGAGTGCGCTCAGCCATTTCTCGGCCGGCGGACAACTGCTACACCCTTCCGAAGTGAAGAGTTCGATGAGCGAGCTTTGCGTGTCGCCGCTCTCGAATGTCTTCGGCTCTGAGGCAAAGATGTAGCCCGCGGCAAGCCAGATCACCATCATTACAGCCGCAATCACCCGTCGCTTGTTCTCCCTCATCCGTTAGGCAACCGCGGTCATTACTTTTTCGTCCTTCGCTCAGCGCCCATTCGTTCCAGCAAACATGATAAATGCTTTCGGCCTCTTTAGAGGAAAAAACCGTCAAATGCTACGACTTCGTTGAAACTGATGGCAGCGTCCAATTCGCGAATGTAAATACTTCGCGACAATTCCTGACTACGAGCCACCGCCGTCTGCCTCTCGGATAATGCCTCGAGAACGGGAGGCTATCCCATTTCCGCCCGGAGCACCTCAAGTGGAGGCTGGCTGGAAACCCCGCGACTGGTTAGCAACCCGATCAATACCGTTACAGTAGTTGCCGATGCGGTAGCGATCAGCAACGGAAGAAGAGTCGGAGCATAGCTGAGCTTGAAAACAAATGTCGCAAGTGCCCAGCTCGCGGCGACGGCCAGACCGGTGCCGGTGAGACTCGCCAGAAACCCAAGGAGGAAATATTCCGCACCAAGGATTTGCCAGATCTGACGACGTGATGCCCCCAAGGTACGGAGAAGAACGCTCTCCTCGACTCTCTGGTAGCGACCACTCCAGATTGCACTCGCCACCACGATCAGGCCCGCGGCGACAGTGAACAGTGACATCACCCGAATAACCAACGCCACCTTGCTCAAGATCGAATCGACCGTTTGAATAACCGCAGCAAGATCCAAGGCAGAGACATTCGGAAACTTCGAGACAATTGCATTCTGAAGGCGGGCCGAATCCGCCGGTGTCTTCGCCCGGCTGACTAATACGTGAAATGTCGGTGCGGCTTCAAGCACGCCGGCCGGGAAAACGACGAAGAAGTTCGTTTGAAAACGCTTCCAATCTACGCTTCGCAAGCTCGCGATGCGCGTCCGGATGGGAATGCCTTGGACGTCGAAGACCAATTCGTCTCCAACATTGACTCTGAGGTCCTTCGCAATCTCGCGATCTAACGAGATTGGAACTACATCGCCGGAATGATAATCGACCCGGCCGATCCATTTCCCGGCCGTGACCTTTTCTGTCTCGACTATCTGTTCGCGATAAGTCGATCGATATTCTCGCTCTAACTCCCATTCGGGAATCTTCCGTTGCGGGTCGGCCAGAATGTCACTGCTCTTCCTTCCCTTGATCTCGCTCAGCCGCATCGTCACGATCGGCGCCTTCTGCACCACCGGAAAACCTAGAGAACCTACCAACGCAGCGACGGCATCTTTCTGGTCCGACTGGATATCAAACAAGAAGATATTCGGCTGATCATTCCGACCGATTGACCGGAATTGCGTCATCACAACGCCGCGCGTGAGATGGATTGTGAGCAGTAAAAAAGTTCCGAGACCGAGGGAAACAATGAGAAGAAGAGTTCGATTGTTCGGGCGGTACAGATTTGCCAGTCCCTGCCGGAGGGCGAAGCTCCAGCTCAGCGGAAACCAGCGGCGTAGCGACACAATCAGTAGCCGCGCGACTCCCGCAAAGATCGCAACGGCGACGCCAAGTGCGACGGCGAAGACCAAACCTTGAAGCCACGTTTCACTCCGGTAGATCGCGAACGCTGTGGTGCTCGCCACAATCAACGCGTAGGCTGCAAACAATAGCGGATCACGAGCGAACGACTGCGTTTCAACTCTGGCATCCGCTGAGCGAAGCATAAGCAAAGGCGATACTCTGCGAAACCGCAGGAGCGGTGGCACGGCGAATAGGAGGCAAATTCCGCAGCCGATCAAAACGCCAGTCAGAATCGGCCACCACGCAATCACGTTTGGAATCGTTAATGGTAAAAATGTCCGCAGAATACTCGGGAAAATTCGCTGCAGTCCAATCCCTACCAAACCGCCGAACAATGCTCCGGCCAGGCTGATCGCCGATGCCTGAATAAAGTAAATAAATGCTATTCCGCTCGTCGAAGTACCCAGACACCGCAGAATCGCGCCAGTTCGCACTTTTTGCTGCAGGTGCGCTTGGATTGCGCTCGCTATCCCCACGGCGCCCAGCAACAATGAAATGAATCCGACCAGATTCAGAAATCGGTAAAGATTCTCGACCGATGCTCCGAGATCCTTTTTTCGTTTGTCGACCGTTTCGAACTCAAGGCCCAAGCGTCGGATTTGTGGCGTGAGCGCGGCAATTTTCTGCGCCACATCCGTTCCTTCGCGAAACTTCACATAGGCGCGGTAATGAGCCACGCTTCCGGGACGGAGCAGATCAGGCGGAAGATCCTGCAGCGCAATGTAAACACGCGGCGCGAAACTCGCAGACGCTGATGCGTCGCCCGGCACTTTTCTCAGAGCACCGGCGATCTCGAAATCGCGGCCGCCTAGCGAAACGTTACCGCCGGCTGCCGCGCCAAACTGGAAGAGCAACGTTTCGTCTGCGACAGCGCGACCGCCTTGCCTCAAATCTTGCACTGCCTCTGCTGGTTCAGTTTCCATCTTTCCGTAGAATGGGAAGTCGCCGCTGAGGGCGCGAAGATGCACCAGGCGCGTACCGCGGCCGAGAAACACAGCCATGGTCGACAAACGCACCTCGCGCGCCTGTGCTCCGCCGATCGAACCGAGAAACCCTTCTTCTGTAGTGGTGAACGGACGCGGGGATTCGATGATCAGGTCTGCTCCCACCAACGTCCGCGCCTGGTCATCGATCGATTGCGAAAGGCTTTGGCGAAACGAACCGATGGCTACCAGCGCCGCGACCCCCACCGTGATAGAAAGTGAGAAGAGCAGAAGGCGCATTCGACTGGTGCGACTGTCGCGCCACGCCATTTTGAGAATGAAACTAGGCGCCATCCTGAACCATTTCACCGTTCCGCAACCGGATCGTTTTCTCTGTGAGACACGCGACCTCTGGGTCGTGCGTCACCAGCACGAGCGTCGTTCCGGAGTCGGAATTCAGTTCGAGCATGATGTCAATCACCGACCGGCTTGTCTCCGCGTCCAGGTTTCCCGTGGGCTCGTCGGCGAATAGGACAAGCGGCTCGTTAATGAACGCCCGCGCCAGCGCGACGCGTTGTTGTTCGCCACCGGACAATTGGGTCGGAAGATGCGAAACGCGCTCCGCGAGCCCGACGCGTTCTAGGAGTTCCAGCCCTTGCTGTCGGGCTGTCCGGTCGCCGCGCAATTCCATCGGCACGGTGACGTTTTCTAGCGCAGTCAGGGTCGGGATCAGCTGGAAACTTTGAAAGACGAAACCTACCAGCTGGTTTCGCACTCGCGCCCTCTCGTCTTCTCCGATTTCGTCCAGGGCAATTCCATTCAGACAGACGTGGCCTGAAGTAGGAAGGTCGAGCCCAGCGCACAATCCCAATAGCGTGGTTTTCCCGCTTCCCGAGGGTCCGAGGATGGAGCACGTCGCGCCCGGTCCCAAAACGAACGAAATATCTTTTAGTACCGTTAATTCACCGGAGTTCGTGCGGTATGACTTCGTCAAGCGCTGAACATCCAGGATGGCAGAGGCATTCATTGACGTTAAGGTGCAACTCGCTTTCGTTTCGCAACGCGTGGGCAAAACAATACCTCAAGTCAGTCTATTCGCCTTCTTCATTGGCTTTTCTCTCGCTACGGGGAGCTTGGCGGAAACTGCGGCGGTCGCGCCGAAAAAGACGATCGTGTTTCTCGGCGATAGCATCACCGCCGGTTACGGTTTGGCCAAAGGAGATGCCTATCCGGCTCTGATCCAAAAGAAAATAGAAGAAGCGGGCCTGCCCTACGAAGTAGAAAACGCCGGGCTTAGCGGCGATACCACCGCCGGTGCCTTGCGGCGGATCGATTGGCTTCTGCAGCGGCCAATCCACGTGCTAGTGATCGAGCTCGGCGGTAACGACGGATTACGCGGGCTGCCCCCTGGCGTGACTGAGGCAAACCTGCAGTCCATCATCGACAAAGTAAGAGCGCGAAGCCCGCTCACTAGAATCATGATCGCAGGAATGCGGATCCCGCCGAATCTCGGTGCGGATTACACTGGCGAGTTCGAGCAGATCTTCTCCGATCTGGCGACGAAGAATGGAGCAGTGCTCGTCCCGTTTCTGCTCGAGGGTGTTGGCGGCAATCGAGGTCTCAACCAGCCGGATCAAATCCATCCGACTGCCGCCGGGCAGAAGATCATCGCCGAGACGGTGTGGAAGAGGTTGCAGCCATTGTTGCAGACGAAATGAACTGTTGGGCGATGCGCGCTTCCAGTCGTTCAATGTCGAGATGCTCGAAAGAACCCTCGTAATGAATAAAAAGTCGAGATTCGAATCAGTGCGAAGAGGTCACTCGACTCTTGGCGACCGCCATGATTAGTGAATAGCACAAAGGCGCGATCCTTATGCGCTCGTACGCGCCGGATCTGGCGAGTGTAAGTCTGGCGCGTCGCGGCATTCGATACAAGGTTGGCTACGCCAAACTGAGGTAGCTGTGCTAGGATTTGTGCTAGAACAATTGCCGAAATCTCAAGGGCGCAGACTCGTTACAAAGCGACCATTTTGTGAGGACTCGGAAATATTTGCTCCGGCAAAACGATCTTTGCGCAGTCGAATTTCGTAAAGGCGTGTCTTTCCTTGCGGAATCAACCCAAGTTAGTCGGTGCGCGGTCGTTTCACGATGAACATCGTGATGGAGTTCGCTTTCCGCTCCGATCCACGCGCGACAACACGAATAAGTGGGCGATTCGGCCTCACGACGTCCCACGCCACGACGCGGTCGGTCAGGACTGGCGCTTTTTCAAGCTCGCCGATCTTGTCGAACGGCATCTCCTTTCCAGGCCGCAGATAAGCGGCGATGTAGGTGATGCGCTCTTTCTCGTCAGCTTTTACAAAAACCGAGCCATAGTCGGTTTTCGTCAGTTGCCACGAAACCTTGTGGTCACCCTTGCTCCGGTCGGCTACCTCGTCCCCTTCATCGACCGGGGCAGCCATGGAGTGGCCTAACGAATCAAGCTTGCTGTGTGCACTCTCGAGAGTCGAGTCCAGCTCGACCCCGAGAATCGCCGTCTGCACCTTGACTGATTGCGCCGCAGTCAGGCGCTCTTTGAACGGCGCTAGCTTGGGAGGCTTAGGCAGCGAAGGCGAAGCCGACGACGAAGGAGTCGACGCATATGTGTCATCATTTGGCCGCCCAAACGCGAACAGACCAACAACAATGAGCGCCGTCGCCGACCGGAGGATCACAGGCTATTCCTGCTCAGTGCACTCTAACCTCGGTCCCTCCGCGGGTGAAATCCTCGAGCGCCAACGAGTCCAACTCGAAGGTCCGGCCTCGCAGACCGCACAAGGTTGAACCGGAAACAATGCTCGGACGGCCCGCTGCCGTTAGAATGGCGTTGAGCTTCGTAGTCGTAACACGAACCGCGATCTTGCGATTTGCTTGGTCGATGGAACCGAAGTCAGCATCTCCGACAATCGTATCTGTGGTGCTGCCATCGAAGTTACGCACGGTCGTACCGTATTTATAACTAGGCACGCCAGTCGAATCGGTGCTGGCCTGGACGAAGAACTGGTCGCCATCATCGGAAAGACCTTTCGAGTAGGAGTTGCCACTGATATTGATGATCCCCGACTCGGGCGCGTTGGCCGCGAAATACATCCGCCAGGTGGCTAGTGGGGGGATAACAGCCAGATCCGAGACCTGCATTGTCGCCGTAATATTGAAAACACGGTTTATCTTCGGCGTGGCATACGTGATCGTGATAATGTCCACCGCGCTGGGTTCCGGCGTAACCGCGAGCAGGCCGCTATCCTGGTCAAAGGCGAAGTCGGTGACTTGTTCACCGGCCGGTCCCGGTTGCATCACCTGCGGCGTAACCCCACCGCCAGGAGGAGGAGTCGCCCCGGGCTGGGCAAAGGGCTGCGCGGGAAGAGCCGATCCTTCCCTGACGCTTGGCAGATTACCGCCCTTAATCGAAGGGCCGGTGATCTGGCGCGCTACATAGGTATTCCCATTGAAGTCATTATGGTCATCGGTATAGCCAATGACTGCCGCGCCTTGCGGATCAAAGTTCACCTGGAAGTAATCGAGTAGATTCCGGTTTGGCGATTCACCAGTGAGCGCCAGGCCCTTAAGTGAGATATTAGCGGCATGAATCGAATGGTCGCCCGCCTGGACGATTCGGAAGGTGGGAGCAGGCGCATCGGCGTTGAAGCTCTGGGCGAAATAGACGCGCCACCGGGCGTCGTCGTTATTGCCCTGGTTGTCCGTGGCATACCACGCTATCCCAACCGTGCCAGGAATCGGTCCGGTCGCGATCCATGGCATGAGGTTGACTCTTGTGGTCAAGTCTGCCGGATTATTGACTTTCACCGGCGCCCTCCACGTCGCACCGTGATCACTTGAACTGATGAGGAAGATATCGTTGCCGTCGGAGTAACAAAGATAGACGGGGTTGGGCGTGGCGCCTGTGTTAGCCACTCTCATGGCGACGAAAATATTCGCCGGATCAACCGTAGTCGGGATCGGTTGGTAGAGCGTGTAAGTAAGCGGTGCAAGTCCTGGCGCTGGCGGTATCCCGACCGCTAACTGTCCATCATTACCACTGATATAGACTGTACCGTCGCGCTGATCGACATCGAGCGCGCCCGTTTGCGACATGGTGCCAACCAAAGTCGCAGGTCCGTAGGTAAGACCGCCATCGACTGACTGTTGAACAAAAGCAATGCCGGCGCCAAAGTTGCGATATGACAGAAAGACCGTGTTTGGGCCGTAGGTCCCCATCCATTGGCGGTCGTTAACCGGGACCCCTCCGGCGAAGTTGCCGATAGGATTAAACTGAAACGTCGCTCCGTGATCCAGCGACCGCCCGACCGTTACGTTCGCGGCCGTGAGACTGGAATAAGCCAGCACTGGTTCTCCCGTCGTGCCAATCCCGGTGAACGCACCAAAGCCTACGGCAAGGTCAATATCGCCACCACCGAGCGCACCGGCAGACAATTCATCCTGCCCCGCGGCTGAGAAGGGCGAATCGGGTTGGCCGCGATAGATCGGCACCCGCATTTTCGGATCAAAGGTCCTATTGGGAGCGCCCGCGATAGTCGGGCGCAGATCAAAATACCAGAGGTCAACCCCAGCCGGCACGCCACGGATACCACAGACGTAGTAATTACCCGACGAATCGACACGGCTGCTCGGTTCGCCGTCGCTGCTCGCAGTCTGCGCCTTCGCCGGCGAGTTCGGCGCGAAAGTCATCCCACCGCTCCGATAGATCGCCGTCCTCTGAACCTGCGCAGTTTCCACCGTGATCGTGCCGTGGGGCTGATCGACCCCCGGAGTATTTGCGAAGTAGACCGCGATGACATTGAAATCTCCCGTCCCGTCACTGTTCGGATCGATCACGGTGCTTTCCCTTGTACTCGGGACACCGCCTCCAGAACTACTCACGAGATCGCCATCCGAGCCATCCGCATTACGTTTATGGATGTAGAGATCGTAATCATTAGTGCCGGAGGTCCACTGAATTTTGACCGCAATGGTCTTGCCGGTGTAATTGCCGGTTGTCACGTGGAGGACAAAGGTATCGCGATTGACGCCTTCAATCGCACTTGCTTCATCGGTGCCTCCCGTGCCGATGGCGGTGCCATCCCACTCGACAGGCGTCGCCGTGCTCGGATCGACTGTGCCTTGCGGAGGACTGGCTGCGTGCGTGACCGCGATGCTAAAGAGCGAGGCCGCGAGAATGGCAAACGGATTAAGAGAAAGAGCGATTGGTTTAATGAGATCGATGTGTGGGTTAGAAGCAGCGAATCGCTGCCACATAGGTCTATTCATAGAAGTAATCTCCGGTTTTGCTATCGGTGCGAGAGATTACTAAGCTGGCGCCCTTTAACCGTTTCCAAGACCTAATAGTCTCAGACATCGACTCAGACTTGAACTACACGAAGAATCGTAATTCTATGCACAGGTGGATGTGCTTTCCGACAGCCCCCGCAGTAGGCGAAAAAAGAATTACTGATCGCCACTTACGTTTGAATCAACCGTCCAGATCACGGCACCGGATTGGTCGAACACGGGAATGATCCCGCGTGTGAGCACGCCTGCGCGATGCTCGCTGCCGGGAAGCGACGCGTTGTTAATTCCGCAAGACTCTTTACTTTTCGGCACTCCGGACGGAGTCCTTTTTCACCGTCCGCTGCCTAGGACGGATCTTTGTCTCTCGTAACAGTTTGACCGGTTTGTAAAGAACCAGGATCCAGTGCAAAGACTGCTCCGAAGTGTAAGTCTCGCGCGTCGGGGGATTCGATACCAAGATCGGCTACCCAAACTCGTAATTCATGCTGCGAGGAGCTTGAAGCGGCCTCGTCGTGCGGGTTTTACGCTGACCGCTAAAGCTTTTATGCGGGCACTGGTTTGTTGCTTGCGCGTCGCGATTGCCACGTGCGTCGCCGTGATGGGCGAGTTATGGTTGCCAGTTAAGTGACGGGCAGCCGCGATAGCTTCGACCATCTGTCCGAGATAACCTTGTTCGGCCTTGGCGAATGTGAGTAGGCCATCGAGCGCATCGTCTGTTGCATTGCCGCAATGCAGAGCCGCGATCGCGCGAATTTCGCGGTCTGTGTGCGCGTCGCGGAGTTCAAATTGATAACGCCGGCCGGCGAGCTGTCCTGGCGCGTAGCGCGCGTTGTGTCGTTTCGAAAGTTCCATTGCCAGGGCGAATTGTTCGGTAGTAAGCAAGACCGCGCCTACACCCAGCGAATCGCGCAGGTGTCTGATGAACTCGATGCGTTTCGGCTTTACCGATTGCAGGTCTTCCGGCCAAAGATTGTGCGCCTCATCGATAATGATCGTGTCGATGAGACCGACGCCTAAAGCGGCTTTGATCTGATAGCGCAGCACTGGCACTCGCTTACTTTTACCGGCTCCTATGCCTAACGTGTTCGCAAGCGCATTCAAAAAACTCCGGTCGAAATTGTCCTCCGGGCAATCGAGCCACACACATCGATGCAAATTGAGTAGCCACTGGCGCTCGCACTCTTCAGTTTTGCCATGACGCCATTTGCCTTGCACCACGGCGATTCGATGTTCGTCGCCCGCGATTTGGAATGCATCGGCGATGATGCCTGAGTCCGCCGTTTTTACCAAGGGCGGCAATTTTTCTTCGAATTCGGAGCGTAGCTTGTTGACAGCGGCGACGAACTTCGGGAGATCCGCGTCATCGGCGCCCGTGAGTGCGCGATAGACTTCGCTGGGCTCAAGACCTATTTTCGCGCATAGCTCGGCCTCGGTGACGCGGCCGATTGTGCCGAGCGGGTCGGTTAGAAGTCGCCGTTGCCAACAAAGCTGGATGCGCTGGGAATTCGCGGCGAGGTAGTGCCAGGGAGGGGACTCGAACCCCTAAGGATTTCTCCACCAGATCCTAAGTCTGGCGCGTCTGCCAATTTCGCCACCCTGGCATACTTGATTTACAGCTATTCACGAATAATTCGCCACAGCGATTTCTTGCGTGTACTCGGGCTTCCACTACGAGGGAAGATTCACTCAGACGCACCAGATTTCCAGTGGCCGGAATGTTATTGACCCAATGGCGACTCGCTGGCCAATGCGAATTCACTCAGCCGCGGTTCACGTTTGCTGCAACTATTCAAGAAACCGAGTGCAAGATGCGCCTTCGACGCGCGCAGCGCTCCACCGTCATAGAAGCTGGTATTTCAGTTGGCTTGATGAAGTTGTGCCTTCGCGGAATTCGGTGACTTTTGTTCGATCGTCGCTAAATCATGATTGTTAGTGAGGTAGTCGTAGATGGCCGAGAAATCTTCGGCTGCATCTCCTTCGCGCATTGCGAGGCGATACAGTTCTTTCGCAGCATTGGTTAAGGGCATGGCCACACCAGATTCGTACGCACTCACTGATGCAAGATGCATATCCTTTTGCATCCAGCGCAACGGAAATTCAGGTTCGTAATTCCCGCTCTCGATTTTCTCCCGCTTCGACGCGAGAAACGGCGCAATCGCAGGCATGCCCAGCAATGAATCGAACAAGATTTTGCGCGAGATTCCGAGGCCTTCGCCCAACGCCATGCCTTCGGCGAATGCCGCCATGGCATCACCCATCAAAAGGTTGATCACCATTTTCATTGAAGTCCCCATGCCGTGACCGCCCACGTGCACAACCCTGTTGCCCATGCATAGTAACAGAGGGCGAGTCGCCTCCAAATCCGCATCTTCGGCGCCAACCCAGAACACCAATCTCCCCTCCGCTGCCACCGTCGCAGAGCCGGTGACAGGCGCGTCGACAAAACGAATCTGCCGCGCGGCCGCAGCGACGGCCATCTTCTTCGAGAACGACGGATTAACCGAACTGCAATCGACCCAAAGCGCGTTTGGCCGAAGATAATTCAAAAACCCGTTCGCACCTAAAGCCGCTTGTTCGACTGCGTCCGGATGAGCCAGCATTGTAAACAGCAGATCCACTTGATCCGCGACCTTTGCCGGGGAATCGGAGAATGTTCCGCAGGGACCAAGTAACGGCTCTGCTTTCGCACGAGTCCGATTGAACACGACTAATGAATGGCCTTGTTTCTGCAGATTCGCCGCCATGCGACTCCCCATTATGCCCAGACCAATAAATCCGATTTTCATCCTCGTTCCTTTCTTTCAGGCTGTGACTAACTCGCCGTTGCCTGGGGCAGGCCAAGCGACTGCAATGTATCGGGCGATAGACTTCCAGTTACGTTTAGCTGGTTGGCGATTTGATATCTTGCCACAGCGTCACGGGTTGATGGTCCGAAAATGCCGTCGATGGAGCCGTTGTAATAGCCAAGCTGCAGCAATTGCGTCTGGACTGCTTGTACCGTGGCACTATCAGATGGTGCGAGGTTATAAGTGGTCCCGCTGTTATCGTACGGGCTAACGTCCGCATCGTAATCGTACGGGTAGTAGTCGTTAGGATAATAGGGAAGGTAATCCCACGGAAAAAATCCGTCGTCCAGTCCACACCAAAACCCGTCGTTAAAGACAAAGAAACGACCGTGATCGAAATGTACGTGTTTTTGATCCCAGTCGCGATGCCAATTTGTGTCATGACGTTCGGCTATGTGATCCGTCCGTCCGTTCAATCCGCGTTGCGGGGATGTTTGCGATGGACGCGCGGCTGAGGCCACCGTGCTATGATTGTGCGCAACATTGGGAGTTATGGATCGACCAGGTCGTCCATCATACACGGGCTGCCTGGAGGATGGATGACCAAACGAAGAGAACCGGGATCCTGCGCCCGCAAAGTTCGGAACGTCACCTGAGAACCGCGTTCCCCCAAAGCCGACGCCACCGCCGCGGCTGCCGACTCCGCCTCCAACGTGTCCAGGGCTCGAAGGGCCACCATAGAAGCCACTGGCATGAAAGCCGCCGCCAAAACCACCGCCGTGGAAACCGCCACCACCGAAACCACCACCGTGGAAGCCACCTCCACCGAAGCCCCCACCACCGCCGCCGTGCCCAGCGGCATATGTTGCGGAACTGAGCGCCACGAAAGTGATTCCAACTAGTAAACCGACTAAATGCCTCATTTTCATGCTTCACAATCGATCTCGCTGTGTTTCATAACCACGGCGCATCCGTGAGATTTTGTAATACCACCGACGAATCGCTGCTTGCTCCCTCGTTCGAGTGAGTGCCTATGAGTCTGCTACTGCTGCTACCATTCTTGAAACGTGAACAGCGCCTTCAGCGCGGGATGTTGTTCCATATTTTTCCCGGGCGGCTGCCCCAAGTTAATTAAATCCGCGCGTTCAGCGCCAAGACACATAGGATTATTGTCTCTTTGGGATGAGAGGTGGGCCAGTTACCAAAACAGCGGCGAAAGCATTGCCCCTACAACAATCGCAATCAGAATGGATCCACAAATAATGGACGTCCGTATTTCCCATCGCGACGCAGCCTCTTCGGTATCCAAATCTGCGCCGGACTCGGAAACCAGACGCAGGCTGTCCGGATGATTATCGAAAATCAGAATGCGTCGTATGATTTTGCCCTCAACTTCGCTTGGGACAGGTCGCGAAACGATCGCGAAAATTCGCTTTTGCCTTAAGCCTTTGGAATCGTTCAGAACGGGCCTGCAAGTGTGAGTAACTCGAATCCATTTAGGAAATTCTCGACTCCTGGGAAGCGAAGCTGTGCCTGGCTTGTGGTTATAACTAAACCGTGCGTTCATCTTTCGATGATATAACCGCTCGTAACCTCCTCGCTACCGAGCGTGTGTGGGATTTTCTAATCTCCCGTGTGGGATGGTTGTAGCTGCCTCATTTGGCTGATGCAGCGAAAACGGCGAGGCAGATTACGAGTTTCCGATCCAGATCCCAACCAGAAATACCAACACTCCTCCAACAATCACTTGAAAAGCGGCGCGGAGAAATGGCGTGTCCATATACCGCTTTCGAATCCAGCTAATGAGCAACAGCTCAATTGCTACGATTACAACAGCAATGGCTGTAGCAGTTCGAAACTCTGGAATCAAATATGGCAACGTGTGACCGATTCCTCCTGCAGCGGTCATCAATCCGCACACGATTCCACGCAGCAAAGGTTTGCCACGGCCGGTCAGGCTGCCGTCATCAGAAGCTGCCTCGGCGAACGCCATTGAAATTCCCGCTCCGACGCTGGCGGCCAGTCCGACCAGGAAGGCGGCGTGGCTGTTGTGGGTCGCAAACGCGGCCGCAAAAACCGGCGCAAGGGTTGAGACCGAACCATCCATTAGCCCCGCCAGTCCGGGCTGCACGATTTGCAAAACGAACAATCGACGATGGGCTTTCTCTTCCTGAGCCTTAATGTCAGGAGTCAGGTATTCCCGTTGGAGATTATCGGCCAGGGTCACATGCTTTCGCTCCGCCTCAGCCAAGTCTCCCAGTAGCTCTCTCGTTGACGCGTCCCTGGCTTTACCAGCAGCACGCTCGTAGAAACGTCGTGTCTCTGTCTCCATTATTTCCGCCTGGCGTCGAACCGTCTTGATTCCCAGCGGACGGATCATCCAAACCGGTTTGCGGTGCACGAACCCCTTCACGTCCTCTCGACGGATTAGCGGAATGTGTTCGCCAAAACGGCGACGGTATTCCTCAATTAGTTTGCGGCGATGCTCATCCTCTTCCGCCTCCATTTCCTTAAAGACTTGGGCGGTTGCGGCGTAATCGGCTTTTAACCCCGCGGCGAAATCTGCGTAGATGCGCGCATCCGTTTCCTCGGACGAAATTGCCAGCGCAAGGATTTCCTGTTCAGAGAGGTCTTTGAAATTTTTTGCCAAGGGACCTCCTCTCGTTAAGAACCAGGAATCCGAATATCATTTCTTAGGCACTTCAGGACTGGGCGAACCTGTGGGAGTCGCCGCGGCGACGCGGACTGTTGTTCCGGTGGTCAGAGAGTCCGAGGGGTTGACGATTACCTTGTCTGATTCAGTAACGCCGCTCAGTATCTCGGATTGAACGCCAAAATCTCGGCCGATCTTGACGTCTCGGAGCTGCACAACGCCCTTGTCGTCCACTACACCAACTTGCTGATCTTTTCCGCGAAATATCAGCGTATTGTCGGGTAAGAGAAGCATCTTGCCTAAAACGCTCGCAGGCACGCGGACCGTGGCATAGCTGCCAGGTAGGATCTCATTCTTCGAATTATCGACTTGTAACTCAACAAGCATGGTCCGGGAATCCGGTGACACTGCCCCCGAAGTCGAGCTCACTTTTCCGGGATACGTTTTTGCGCTTTGCGCCCCGACCTGAACATCGAAGGTTTGTCCGACCGTGATCTGCGGCGTATCGGATTGCGGCAAGCGAAAATAAACACGCAAGGGGTCTGTTTGTTGGATATGGAACATCTCGAAGCTCGTGTTATTGGCGGTGATCAGGTCGCCCACATTCACATTGCGGATCGTGATGATACCGGGGAATGGCGCGGTCACTCGTTTGAAGGCGACTTCCTGTTCAAGAAACCGAAGATTGGCGGCAAACGCCTCGGTATTGGCCTGGTTTGTGGCTTGGGAGGTGGCCATGTTTTCGGAGTCGAGCTCCGAGACGACGCCTTGATGAAACAGGTCCTGCCATTTGGTGTTCGTACTCTTCGCCTGGTCTAAACTTTTTTGCGCCAGCTTCGCCTGGGAACGCGCCTGCGCTAGCTGCTGATCAAGATCAGGTGTGTCGATCTCGGCGAGCAACTGGTCTTTCTCGACGTGCGCGCCAATATCCACGAGCCAGCTTTTTAGGTATCCATTGACTCGCGCAAAGATGGATGCTTCCTGCCATGGTTTGACTTCAGCTGGTAAATTAAGGCCACTGCCACTTGTATTGGAAATCGGTGAAACTACCGCCACGGTCGGAATCGCCAACTCCTTGGTATCAGCTGTAGCGGTTTGCCGCTGCCGCAGCTGGGGAATGAACCCTGCGACCAATGCGATCGAGAACACCGCGCCGACGACGATCAGAATTCGCCGGAATCGTCGGCGAGTTCGAATCGGGTCTAGTTTCTGTTCGCCGGAGCTAGGCCCGGCACTTTCGGTATGAGTAGTTGTGCTCATATATGTGTTTAGATGTTTGAGGTGACAGGGATGGCCTCAGCGAGGTCTCTTGGTGGAACATTTTCTTTCGGTTCTGTCGCAGCCGTGGCGACTCCTTGCCGATGCAAGAGGCTGAAGACCACCGGCACGAACAGGAGTGTAGCGAGGGTTGCGAGAATGAGGCCGCCAATTACGGCGCGGCCGAGCGGCGCGTTCTGCTCGCCGCCGTCACCGAGACCAAGAGCCATTGGGAACATACCGATGACCATTGCCGTCGCCGTCATGATGACCGGGCGTAACCGGCCGGTGCCGGCTTCCCAAGCTGCCTGCGAAGGAGTTTTTCCTTCCTGGAGGTGGATGCGAGCGAAAGT
>Ga0137412_10002054_pt1 | contig 15871 bp, 15 predicted proteins | sample CZODoug2_1_16fun_FD_122160 | JGI IMG/M metagenome (GOLD analysis project Ga0137412, IMG submission 122160) | Vadose zone soil fungal communities from Angelo Coast Range Reserve, California, USA - CZODoug2_1_16fungal (Hybrid Assembly) | ecosystem: Environmental > Terrestrial > Soil > Vadose zone...
GCCCACCGCCAGCACGGCACCGGTGCCCAACGACAGCGCGCAAAGGACCCACAGTCCGCTCAGCCGGTCAAGCAGGACCGACAGCGCCGATTCACCCAGCGGATTGCCAAGTTGCTGCAACCGTATGGTGCGCAGCGTATCGCCCCCGAGCGTTGCCCCGGGTAGTACCACGTTGACGGCCATCGCCTGGGCATAGGCGATCCGCAATTCGCGTGCCGGCGCCCGTAGTCCCAGGACTGAGGCGATCGACACCCAGCGCGCCGCCGAGACCCATTGCGAGGCTGCAAACGCCGCCAGCGCCAGGGCGAACCAGGCCGGATCGACCTGGCGCAACTGTCCGATCAGCGCCTGCAGGCCGACCAGCCAGGCGGCCAGCGCCAGCAGCGCCAGCGCGACCAGCAGCCTCGCCAGCACGGCCCAACTCACCCAAGGTCCTTCAGTACGTACTGGCGTCGGCCCTGAGGTTCGTGATACACGCGGGTGAGCAGCTCGCCCAGCACGCCGGTCGCAAGCAATTGCACGCCGATCAGCATCAGCAGCGCGCCCAGCACCAGCAGGGGGCGGCCGCCGATCGGATGGCCAAGCACCAGCTTGTCGAACGCCAGATAGGCCAGCAATGCGAAGCCGATCGCGATCAACGCGCTGCCAACCGCTCCGAATGCATGCAGCGGACGATCCAGGAAACGCATCATGAACTTGACCCACAGCAGGTCGAGCAGCACGCGAAACACGCGGTCGATCCCGTACTTGGAGGTGCCTCGCGTGCGCCGGTGGTGCCGCACCGGCACCTCGATCAGGCGCGCGCCCGCTTCCACCGCGAGCGCCGGTATGAAACGGTGCAGTTCGCCATACAGCTTCACGTTGGCCAGGATCGGACGACGGTAGACCTTCAAGGCACAGCCATAATCGCGCAGCCGCACTCCGGTCACCGAGGAGATCAGCCGGTTGGCGATCCAGGAGGGCACCTTGCGCGACCAGGTCCTGTCTTGCCGATCCTTGCGCCACCCGGACACGACGTCGATCGATCGGTCGGCGTCCAGCAACTCGAGCAGCCGGGGAATCTCGGCAGGCTCGTTCTGCAGATCACCGTCCAGCGTCACCACCAGGTCGCCGCGCGCGTGGTCGAACCCGGCCTGCAGCGCGGTCGATTGCCCGTAGTTGCGGATCAGCGCGAGCGGGCGCAGCCAGGGGCGCTCGCGCGCCAGCGCGGACAGGATCGACTGCGAGCCGTCGCTGGACCCGTCATCGACCAGGATCAGCTCGAACACGCGCCCCGTCGGCGTCATCGCCTGCTCGATGCGAGCGACCAGTTCCGGCAGGTTCTCGTGCTCGTTGAACAGCGGAATCACGATCGACACCGACGGCCGAGCCGATGCTTCGGCTGCCTCCTCGGGGCCGGTGCGGACCGCAGGCGCGCTGCCGCGATCCAGGCTGACGACGGTCATGGTCTGATACTGTCCTTGCGGTTTGCCGCCGCGCTCAAAGCTGCCGCGGTCTTGAATCTGTAATGATAGGCGACTACGTTCGCGCCGCCAGAGCGAGCCCGTAAGATCCTGCCGGTCCAGCCCTTGCCCAGCGGGCAGCAACCGAGAGCACTTGATGAAAATTACGGTAATCGGAACCGGATACGTTGGCCTGGTTACCGGTGCGTGCTTCGCCGACGTCGGCAACGATGTGCTGTGCATCGACGTCGACGCCGCCAAAGTGCAGCGACTGCTGGACGGCGAGGTTCCGATCCACGAACCGGGACTGGACGACGTGGTGTCCCGCAACCGGCACGCCGGCCGGCTGCACTTTTCCTCGGACTACGACCGGGCGGTCGCGCATTCGGACGTGTTTTTCATCGCGGTCGGCACGCCCACGGACGAGGACGGTTCGGCCGACGTTCGTCACGTGGAGGCTGCGGCGCGGGAACTGGGACGGCGACTGACGCGGCCGGCGCTGCTGGTGGTCAAATCGACAGTTCCGGTCGGCACCTCGGACCGGGTACGGCGGGCGGTGAGCGAGGAGATCGTTGCGCGCGGGGCCGCGGTGGCCATCTCGGTCGCATCGAACCCGGAGTTCCTGAAGGAAGGCGGCGCGGTGCACGATTTCATGCATCCGGACCGGATCGTGATCGGAACCGAAGACCAGCGCGCGATCGACGTGCTGGCGGCCCTGTACGCGCCGTTTAATCGCAATCGCGAACGCCTGCTGGTGCTCGATACCCGATCCTCGGAACTGGCCAAATACGCGGCCAATGCCATGCTTGCCACACGGATCTCGTTCATGAACGAACTGGCGCGCCTGTCCGAGCGTCTGGGCGCCGACATCGAGCGGGTACGGCATGCGATCGGTGCCGACCCGCGCATCGGCCCCAGCTTCCTGTATGCGGGGGCCGGCTACGGCGGATCGTGTTTTCCGAAGGACGTGCGCGCGCTGCTGGCGATGGCGCGCGAAAACGTGCTGCCGGCTCGCATCCTGTCGGCCGTGCACGAGGTCAACGAGGAGCAAAAGCACCTGATCGCAAGCCGGTTGCGCGAGGCCCTGGGCGAAAATCTGCACGAGAAGGTGGTCGCAGTGTGGGGTCTGGCCTTCAAGCCGAACACCGACGATGTGCGCGAGGCCCCAAGCATCGTGCTGATCCGCGACCTGATCGATTCGGGTGCGCGGGTGCAGGTGTACGACCCGCGCGCGCTACACACCGCCCGCGAGACGCTGGTCGAGCAGCAGCGCCGGATCCAGTACTGCGACTCGGCGGCCGCCGCCTGCGAACAGGCGGACGCGCTGGTGGTCGTCACCGAATGGCTGGAGTTTCGCAGCCCCGATTTTGCATGGCTGGCCAGGACTCTGCGTGCCGGCATCCTGGTCGACGGGCGCAATCTGTACGAGCCGCGCCAGGTCAGGGCCGCCGGGCTGAAGTACTACGGAATCGGGCGGGGCCCGGAGTGACGGCGACCGCGACCACGCGCAGCGCCGCGATCCGCGCCCGCTGCCGGGCGCCGCGATGATCCTGGTGACCGGCCACGCCGGTTTCATCGGGCAGGCGGTCTGTGCCGCTCTGCTTGACCGCGGCGAACCGGTGGTTGGCGTGGACAATTTCAACGACTACTACGATCCGCAGCTCAAGCGCGACCGCGCGCAGCTGCTGCTGCCGGGCGCGAATTTCAGTCAGGTTGAGGCCGACCTTGCGGACCGCGCGGCGCTGGCGGCGCTGTTCACCCGCTACCGGCCGCGCCGCGTCGTCCACCTGGCCGCCCAGGCCGGCGTGCGCTACTCGTTCGAAAATCCCGACGCGTACGTGAACAGCAATCTGGTCGGCTTCGCCAATCTGCTCGAGGCGGCTCGACGAGACGGCAACATCGAGCACTTCGTGTATGCGTCGTCATCCAGCGTCTACGGAGGCAATACCAAGCATCCGTTTGCGGTCGACGACGCGGTCGACCAGCCGCTCAGCCTGTACGCCGCCACCAAGCGCGCCAACGAGCTGATGGCGCGCGTCTACGCGCTGCAGTTCGGGCTGCGCCTGACCGGGCTGCGCTACTTCACCGTGTACGGTCCGTGGGGCCGGCCCGATATGGCGCCCGTGAAATTCGCGCGCGCACTGCTGCAGGATCGTCCGATCGAGGTCTACGGTCACGGGAACATGCAAAGAGACTTCACCTACATCGATGACATCGTGGCCGGCACGCTGGCGGCGCTCGACGACCTCGCGCACTTCGGCGCGGTTCCGCACCGGCTGTACAACCTGGGTCATGGCCATCCGGAGGCGCTGCTTGACTTCATCGAGGTGCTGGCGCGCGTGGCCGGGCGGCGACCCGATCTGCAGATGCGGCCGATGCAGCCGGGCGATGTGCGCGCCAGCGCGGCCGATATCGACGCGACCACGCGCGAGCTCGGATGGCGGCCGACCACGTCCATCGAGGCCGGGGTGCCGATGCTGTTCGAGTGGTGTCGCAGCTATTACGGCACGGCCGAGCGCTAATATTTCGATTCCTGCTTCCTTTCCTGCAATTGCGGTAGAACAAGTGATGAAGTATTGGAGATGAGCGAATGAAACCGCCGGCCGCCGACTTCAGTTTGTTTCCAGGCCTTCCAAGACGACCGCGGTTCTGCGTGCTGATTTCTTGCTGATTGGAAGGATTTGTCGATATTCGAGCGAGTCCAGGCACCGATTTGCGGTTTCCATATCCGGGAACCTGACGAGCACCAGTCGGGCGGGCGACCAAAGATCGGTCTCCCTGAGGGTCATTTGTCCACCACGGGCCAGATATTCACCCCCGAAACTTTCGATCAAGGGCTTGGCCTTCAATTTGTATTCTTCGTACTGATCTGCGTTATCAAGCAAGGTGTCTACGATGAGATAGGCTGCCATGCGCGACTCCAAACAAATGCCTGCACCGGATGATTGCGTGAGCCGGGCGGATCGCCGAGCGTCATCGCGATTCAATTTCCATGACGCTCAGGGCTTCGGCTTGCGGAACTTCAGCACGTAGTTGTCGGCCTCGCCGATCGCAATGTACTTGTCGCGGTCCTTGTCCTTCAGCGCAAGTGATGGCGGCAGCGTCCAGACGCCCTTGGGCCAGTCCTTGGTGTCGCGCGGATTGGCATTGATCTCCGAGGAACCGACGAACTCGAACCCGGCTTTTTTGGCCAGCTCGATGGTGTAGTCCTGGCGCACGTAGCCGTTGTCGGCCTTGGGATCTTGCGGCGCGTCTTCGCGACCGCGGTGGTCCTCGATGCCCAGAATACCGCCCGGCTTTAAGGCGCGGTAGAAGCCTTCAAGCGCCGCTGGCGCGTAGCCCGCGCCCATCCAGTTGTGCAGGTTGCGGAAGGTCACGACCAGGTCGACCGTGCCCGCCGGCGCGACCGTGTAGTGATCGAGTCCGAGTTCGGTCAGGGTGATCTTTCCGTAGACATCCGGGTTCGCCGCCAGCTTGTCGCGGAAGGTGTCCTTTCCAGGCTTGGGGGCCTCCGGGTCCCTGGGCGGCGGAACGGCCACGTAATAGGTGCCGGCCGCCTTCAGGTAGGGCGCCAGGATCTCGGTCCAGTAGCCACCGCCCGGGCTGACTTCGACCACCGTCATGTCAGGACGCAGGCCGAAGAATTCCAGTTCTTGCTGCGGATGCCGGACGGTATCGCGCTTGACAAACCCGGGGGTGCGCTCGGGGTTGGCGACGGCCGCTTGCAGGCCGACGTCGGCCGCGGCGGCTTCCAGGGCCGGGGCAAAAGCGAGGATCAAACCAAGTTCGGCAACGGCGAGCAGCGAGGCAGTCTTCATGGAGGCTCCGACAGGCGATGTTCAGGCACGCTTTGGCCTGGATTCATGCAAGAAGTTCGGCGTGCGATCACCTGCCGGGTGCGGCAGGCGCGAAATACGCTCGCATCCCGATAGAAGTCCGGCTGCGCGTTGTGCGGCCACCAGCCGGGAATCCCGAGCACGGGCAGCGGCGCCAGCATGCGTGGCGACGTCAGCTCGCTGGCCAGCCTGGCGGCGAAGGCCCGATCCAGCCAGTGGCGCCGCTGCCCGGCGGGCAAGCCGATCACCTCGGGCGCGACCGGCAGCAACCAGGCATGCGCGCAGATCGACTTGAACGGGCGTGCCAGCTTGTCCATCAACGCGTGGCCCAGCACCAGCGGCACGGTCGATTCGACGAAGCTGCTGCGCCGTTCGACGAACAAGCGCTGCCAGCGCATCGCGCGCAGATCCTCTGCGACAGTCGGGTCCGAGCAGGCCAGCAGCAGCCCGTTTTCATCCAGCAGGGTCGCCGCATCGCGCGCACGCCCGCGGCCGCGGGGCCGTGACGGCGCGGGCCCTTGCCCTTTGCTTCGCGAAGCGTGCTGCGCGTTCATGGCCGCCTTGATGCGCGGAAACGCGATCCAGGCCAGCGCGTTGAACAGGTCATGCGGGTCGTCGCGAGTGGGTACCCGACCGGTACGTGCGATGTGCGTCTCGTAGCACTCGGCGCCGGAATCGTCGGCCGCCGCGAACCGGATCGGCGCTCCGGCCTGCGTGCGCGCGCCGACGCCGGCGGCCGCCTGCGTCAGCGCAAGGCGCGGCTCGCGCTGCGCGAGCAACGCCAGCCATGCCTGGTACGGCACGAGCCACGGGCGCGCCTCGGCGATCAGCTCGCCAGCGTCCATCCGAAGGTCTCGCCCACGCCCAGCGGGGCGATCCGGTCCGCGCCGAACGGCAGGTCCGCCGGCGGCTGCCAGGCGGCGCGCCGCAACGTGATCCGGTCCTGGTTGCGCGGCAAGCGATAGAAGTCGGCGCCGTGAAAGCTCGCGAAAGCCTCGAGCCGCTCCAGCGCGCCGGCCTGCTCGAAGCAATCCGCATACATCGGCAGCGCCAGCGGCGCGGTGAAACACCCGGCACAGCCGCAGGCCGATTCCTTGTCGTGCACCGCGTGGGGCGCACTGTCGGTGCCAAGGAAAAACCTCGGGTGGCCCCCGGTGGCCGCGCCGATCAAGGCCTGCCGGTGCACCTCGCGCTTCAGGACCGGCAGGCAGTAGGCGTGCGGGCGCATCCCGTTGCGCCCGTGCTGGTCCACGAACAGCGCGTTGCGGTTGTAGCGCAGGTGATGCGCGGTGATCGTCGCGCCGATCCGGGAGTCGGACTGTTCCACGTACTGCACCGCCTCCCGCGTCGTGATGTGTTCGAACACGATGCGCAGCGCCGGGTAGCGACGGCGCAGCGGGACCAGCACCGTATCGATGAATACCCGCTCACGGTCGAACACGTCGACCGCAGGGTCGGTCGACTCGCCGTGCACGAGCAACGGCAGGTCCAGCTCCTGCATGGCCTCCAGGGCCGGCGCGCACCGTTGCAGGTCGCTCACGCCGCTGTCCGAGTGCGTGGTCGCACCCGACGGATACAGCTTGACGCCATGCACCACACCCGAGTCACGCGCCCGCCGGATCTCGTCGGGCGGCGTGGCATCGGTCAGGTAGAGCGTCATCAGCGGCTCGAAACGGTGCTGCGGCCAGAGCGCGGCGACGATACGATCCCGGTACGACTTTGCCTGCTCGGTGCGGGTCACAGCCGGCTTCAGATTGGGCATCACGATCGCGCGGGCAAACACGGCGGCGCTGTGCGACAGCACATCCTTCAGCGTCGGCCCGTCGCGCAGGTGCAGATGCCAGTCGTCGGGACGAGCGAGCGTCAGCGTCTGATCCGGCATCGGTCTACGTTTTGGGCTTGCGCAGGATGCGCGTGGGCCGGGTCAGCACATCCGGCTGCAGGATCTCGCGCAGCTGGGCGGCCGAGATCAGCCCGCGCTCGAGCACCAACTCGGCCACGGGCCGGCCGAACTTGATCGCGTCCTTGGCCACCTCGCAAGCCGCCTCGTACCCAATGTAAGGATTCAATGCGGTCGCAAGCCCTGCCGACAGCTTGACCCGCTTTTCCAGCAGCTCGACGTTGGCGCGGATGCCGTCGACGCAATTGTGTGCCAGCGTGCCGCAGGCCGCTTGCAGGTGCGTGATCGACTTGAACAGCGAGTAGCCCATGATCGGCTCGAACGCGTTCAACTGCAGCTGGCCGGCCTCGGAAGCCATGGTCACCGTGACATCGTTGCCGATCACCTCGAACGCGATCTGGTTGACCACCTCCGGGATGATCGGATTGACCTTGCCCGGCATGATCGAGGAGCCGGCCGCGCGGGCTGGCAGGAAGATCTCGTTCAGCCCCGCCTGGGGCCCGGAGGACAGCAGGCGAAGATCGTTGCAGGTCTTGGACAGCTTGCAGGCGATGCGCTTGAGCACGCCCGACAGCTGCACGAAGGCACCGGTGTCCTGGGTGGCCTCGACGAAATTGGCGGCCGGCTTGATCGGCAGCCCGGAGTACTGCGCCAAATAGCGGCACGCCAGCGGCGCATAGTCCGGATCGGTGTTGATTCCGGTGCCGATCGCGGTGGCCCCCAGGTTCACCTCGTTGATCAGCGCCATCGCTTCGCGCAACCGCTCCTCGTCCTCGCCGAGCATGATCGCGTAGGTCGTGAATTCCTGGCCGAGCGTCATCGGAACCGCGTCCTGCAGCTGGGTGCGGCCGATTTTCAGCACCTCGCGAAACTCGAACGCCTTTTTCTCGAACGAGCTGCGCAGATCCGCCATCGCCAGCAGCAGACGGCCGATCGCAAAGCACAGGCCGAGCTTCACCGAAGTCGGATACGTATCGTTGGTGCTCTGCGAGGCGTTGACGTCGTCGATCGGGTGCAGCGCGCGGTAGTCACCGCGCGGACGCCCGAGCAATTCCAGTCCCCGGTTGGCGATCACCTCGTTGAAGTTCATATTGGTCGAGGTGCCGGCGCCACCCTGGATCACGTCGACCACGAACTGCTCGTGCCAGCGCCCTGCCTCGATTTCCTCGCACGCCTGGATGATGACGGCGGCCTTGGCCGGATCGAGCACCTCCAGGTCCCGGTTGGCAGAGGCGGCAGCCCGTTTGACCAGCGCGAAGGCGCGAATCAGATCGGTCACAACGCCGATCGGCACCCCGGAGATCGGGAAGTTCTCCAGCGCCCGCATCGTATGAATGCCGTAATAGGCGTGCGCCGGCACGGCCAGCTCGCCCAGCGAATCCTGCTCCAGACGCGCCGACCCGCCCGCGCCCTGGCCACCCTTGGACTGCGCCATCCATATCTCCCGACGTTGCAAAACTAGCGCCGCAGTTTCGATGCGATCGCAGCGGCCCGTGATTCACTGAGCCGCTGCGCGCTCACGCGGTCGCCGGATCCCGTTCGTCCTCGCGTTGCTGCATGGCCCACAGGCGCGCGTACAGCCCTTCGCGCGCCAGCAGCTGACCGTGCGTGCCGCGCTCGACGACGCGACCTCGATCCATCACGATGATCTGCTCGGCCTCGACAATCGTCGACAACCGGTGCGCGATGACCAGCGTCGTGCGATCGGCGGCCACCTCGGCCAGTTCGGACTGGATCACCCGCTCGGTGCGCGAGTCCAGGGCCGAAGTCGCCTCGTCGAGCACCAGAATCGGCGGATTCTTGAGCAAGGTGCGTGCGATCGCGACCCGCTGCTTCTCGCCGCCCGACAGCTTCAGACCCCGCTCGCCGACCATGGTCCGGTACCCGTCAGGCAGCGATTCGATGAAATCGTGAATGTGCGCCATGCGTGCCGCAGCGATCACCTCGGCACGATTCGATCCTGGCCGACCGTAGGCGATGTTGTATTCGATCGTGTCGTTGAACAGCACCGTGTCCTGTGGAACGATCCCGATCGCGGCGCGCAAGGAGTGCTGGGTGATGCTTCGCACGTCCTGGCCATCGATCAACACGCGCCCCGACTGCGCCTCGTAGAAGCGGAACAGCAGGCGGCCCAGCGTCGACTTGCCGGCCCCGGTGGCCCCGACCACGGCGCAGGTGGTGCCCGCGGCGATCGTGAAATCCACGTCGAACAGCACCTGGCGGCGCGCATCGTAGCCGAAATTCACGTGTTCGAAGCGCAGCTCGGGACTGGCGCCGGCCGGCGGCAGCACCAGCGCCTGCGCGTCCGGCAGGTCGGCGATCTCGCGCTGCTCCTCCAGCAGCCTGAACATGCGCTCGACGTCGGCCAGCGCCTGGCGCAGTTCGCGGTAGATCACTCCCAGGAAATTCAGCGGAACGTACATCTGCAGCATGAAGGCGTTTACCAGCACCAGGTCGCCGATCGACATCTGTCCGCTGGAGACGCCGGCGGCCGCACGCCACAGCATCAGGGTCAACCCGGCCGCGATGATCACCTGCTGCCCGCTGTTCAGGACGTTCAGTGATTGCTGTGACAGGATCGCCACGCGCTCCTGTTGCGCCAGCGTCGAGTCGTAGCGCTGCGCTTCGTAGTCCTCGTTGTTGAAGTACTTGACCGTTTCGAAATTCAGCAGCGAATCGAGCGCGCGCGATGAGGCCTTCGCATCGAGCTCGTTGATCTGGCGCCGGAACTTGGTGCGCCAGTTGGTGACGGTCAACGTGTAGACGATGTACAGCGACAGGCTGACCGCGACGATCAGCGCAAATGATCTCTCGTAGTGTGACAGCAGGTACCCGAACACCAGGCCGATCTCGACCAGCGTCGGTACGATCGAATACAGCGTGAAGCTGACCAGCGAGGACAGGCCCCGGATGCCGTGATCGATCTCGCGCGTCACCGCGCCGGTGCGCCGATCCAGGTGAAAGCGCAGCGACAGCGAGTGCAGGTGCCGGAATGTTTTCAGGGCCAGCGTGCGCACGGCCGACTGCGTCACCCGCGCAAAGAAAAACTCGCGCAGCTCGGTAAACACCGAGGTGGCAAGCCGCAGCGCGCCGTAGGCGACGATCAAGGCGATCGGGATCACGGCAATCCGTGCGCCGGACGGCACCGACAGGCGATCGACGATGTGCTTGAGCAGCACCGGCACGCCGACCACGGCCAGCTTGGCCGCGACCAGGCACAGCACCGCGAACAGGGCCCGCGCCTTGTACGCCCACAGGTAGGGCATCAGCAAGCGCACGGTGCGCCACTGGCCGCGCGCGTGCCCGGGCTCCGGCGCCAGTCGCGGCGTCTGTCCGGGCGCCGGCCTCATACCTCTCATAATGGGCTAGTCAAGTGAGTTCGCGCTTCGGCTTCGACACCATCGAAGCCGATCGCCAAAACCCGGAGGATCGGCTACGAGGGGGCCGGGCAGCCCCCTCGTGCTCCCCCGGCCAATGATGAGACGCTGCGGTCCGTGAACCATATTGCCAACTCCCGACGTTGGTGCACTTCGTGTACGAGGACGCCGACGCCGCCGGATGGCTTGACACCTCGCGGTGCAAGCCGACAATGCGGGACCAGCGCCAGCGCCATTATCGCCCTTGCCGTCCCCGGACCGGGGCCGAACCATCGACACGATGACCCGCAGCAATCGCCTGCCTGACGAAGATCCGATCCTGCGCCTGGTTCCGATGCCGGCCGATGCCAATCCGCACGGCGACGTGTTTGGCGGCTGGATCATGGCCCAGGTCGATATTGCCGGCGGCATCCTGGCCGCGCGCCGCGCCAACGGACGCGTGGCGACCGTCGCGGTCACCAGCTTCGTCTTCAAGCAACCGGTCTTCGTCGGTGACCTGCTTTCGTTTTACGGCACGATCGTGCGCACCGGGCGCACGTCGATCACGGTCGATGTCAGCGTCTACACCGAACGCAGCCGCCTGAAAGCCGAGGTCGTCAAGGTTACCGAGGCCACGCTGGTGTACGTGGCCACCGACGAGCAGCGCAAACCGCGCATCCTGCCGTCGCTGGATTCCTGAACCCTCACCCCTTCCCCCTCTGCCTCAGCAGAGGGAATTTCGAGCGGGAAATGCTCGCCCAGCATTTCCCGAGCCTCAATCACCGTGAAACGGGTACGGCCCGTCGTATGGTTCGACGTACGCCGTGTGGCTCACCAGAGCATCGCCGGTCCACAAGTGCAGCTGAAACGCCGCCGGCTCCATGATCAGGCGAGCCGCGCTGCCGGGATTGAAGTCGAGCATGACCTGGTGGGCCGGGCTCGGGCAGGTGGTCGCCAGCGTCGCCCCGAACCGCGCCTGGATCGGCCGATGCAGGTGGCCGCAAACGATGCGCTGCACCTGTGGAAAGCGGCGCACGATCTGCTCCAGTGGCGAGGCATCTTCCAGCCCCATCCGGTCCATGTGGGCGATGCCGGTACGAAACGGCGGATGATGCTGCGCGATCACGGTGGGCGCGTCGGACCGGCGCAGTTGCTGCTCCAGCCACTGCAGGCGCTGCGCGCACAGCGCGCCGCCCGCCTCGCCGGGGACGACCGTATCGAGCGCAAGCAGACGCACCGGGTGCTCGTCGATCGCGTACTGCAGAAATTCGCCTTCGCGAGGCAGATAGCGGTGATCCGGAAAAGCCGCGCGCAGCGCCTGGCGCTCATCGTGATTGCCGGGCAGCAAGTACACCGGCAGCGGCAGCTTGGCCAGCATCTCGCGCAACTGTCCATATGCTCGAGCACTGGGCGTGTCAACCAGATCGCCGGTGGCGACGACCAGGTCCGGCAGCGGATCGAGGCCGATAATGCGCTGCACACAACGCTCCAGGCACGCTACTGTGTCGACCACGCCGTGCAACCGCTGGCCCGAAGCCGTCACATGCAGATCGCTGATCTGGCATAGCAGCATGGCTTACTCCGAATGCCGGCCCCGCGCGCTTGCCGGCAGGCGCGCGCGAGTCCATAGTAGCGCTGCCGACGGCGTGCGCCGGCGCAGCATCCAGAAGAAGAAAAGGAGGAGGCTTTCATGTTCACGCAAATTCTCGACCCCACCGGCAATCTGTTTGTCACCTGGCTGATCGCGCTGATTCCCGTCGCGGCGCTGCTCTTCATGCTGGCCGGACTGCGCTGGTCGGCCTGGGTGGCGACACTGGTCGGTTCCCTGGTCACGCTCGTGCTCGGACTGTGGATCTGGCAAATGCCGCTCGATCAGGGCATCCGCGCTTACCTGTATGGCTCGGCGACCGGGGTATGGAACGTCGACTGGATCACCTTCTGGGGCGTGATGCTGTTCAACACGCTGGTCGCCACGGGCACCTTCGACAAGCTCAGGCGCTGGCTGATCTCGCAAGGCACCCAGGATATCCGGATTCAAACGATCCTCTTCGCGTGGGCGTTCGGAGCGCTGCTGGAGGGCCTGGTCGGCTTCGGCTATCCGTGGGCGTTCGTTGCACCCATCCTGATCGCACTGGGTATTCCAGATCTTGACGCCATCCGCGTCGCGGCAATTGCCAACAACGCGCCGGTATCGTACGGCGCACTCGGAGCTCCCATCATCGCGCTGGCCGCCGTCACCGGATATCCGCTGCTCGCATTGTCAGGCTCGATCAGCAAGATCGTCGCCATCCTCGCGCTGCTGCCGCCGTGGATCCTGCTGTATCTGGTCTCCGGCAGGAAAGGCATGTGGGGGGCCTGGCCATTGGCGATCGTCGGTTCGCTGGGCTACATCGCGGGCCAGTTGCCGGTGGGCACGTATCTGGGTCCCTACCTGCCGGATGTCGCCGGTTCGATCGTTTGTTTCATCTGCATCCTTCTTCTGCTCAAGGTGTGGCGGCCGGCGCAGGTCCTCGCCTACGGCGGCAAACCCGTCACTGCCGTGGCCTCCGGTGAAGCGGAACACGGGCTCTCCGGCGGCGATATGGTGCAGGCCTGGCTGCCGATCGGGGTACTGATTGCCGTTGTCGTGGCCTGGACGGGCCCATGGTCGAAGCTGCCGGGCATCGTGATGCTGCAGCTGCAGGTGACAGCGGCCTCCTCGATCACCGAGGGCGCGAAGATCGCCGCCGTCTTCAAATGGACGCCGTTCGTTGGCGGCTCGGCCATCCTGGCCTCGTGGATCATCGTCGCGCTGCTGCTGCGCGTCAGCCGCCAGCAACTGGTCGAAATCTGGAACAAGACCTGGTCGCAGATGTGGGGCGCATGCCTGGTCGGCGTCTTCATCTTCGGCCTGGCCTACGTCTACAACTTTTCGGGCATGGCCGCGTCGCTGGCGAAGGCCTTTTCCTCGCTGGGCACGGCGTTCATCGTCGTTGCGCCGATCCTCGGCTTCATCGGCGTCGCACTATCGGGCAGCAATACCTCGACCAATGCCATGTTCGGCAAGTTCCAGGCGCTGGTTGGCCAGATCCTCGGCTTTCCGCCGCTTCTGTTGCCAACGGTGAACTCCGTCGGCGCCGAGATCGGCAAGCCGATCGCGCCGCAGACCGCCAGCGTCGGCGTCTCGACCACTCGGTTCGTGCGCAACGAAGGCGAAGTGATCCGTCACAACTTCGGCTGGTGTCTGGTGCTTCTGGGCTACCTGATCGTCATCAGCGTCGCTTGCTACTGGTTTTTCCCGGGAATCGCGATGTTGCCGCCGACGGGCAGTTGAAGCGGGGGTTTTCTCCTGCCCTGCTGCGGGCCGGTGCGCTGCACGCGCGCCGGCTCGCAATGCAGCAGAGCTTTTGAATGCCCTCCCCAGCTCATTAGCCGGAACGGCCCCTCCAGCATTGCTCCAGCCAGGCGGCGGCTGCAATCAGCTGCGCGTCCTGGCCGGGCCGGGCAACCACGCTGACTCCGAGCGGCAGACCGAGCGGACCGCGCGCGAACGGCAGGCCGATGACCGGACAGCCGAGCAGCTGCCACGGACGGTTAAACAGCGGATCGCCGGTGGACTCCAGCGTGGGCGGTGCCTCCCCGACCGCGCTCGGGGCGATGATCACATCGGCCGCACCGAACAGCGAGTCGATGCGGGCCGCACACGAGCGCCCCGTCCGCAGCGCTTGGGCGTAGCGTTGCGGTGAAAAGCCGTGGCCCTGCTGGATCGCCTCGATCAGCTGCGCCGACAGCCGGGACCTGCGATACGCGTACTCCGGTGCCAGCGCGCGCGCGGTCTCGGCCAGCTGGATGGTCAGCTGCGCGTCGAACAAGAGATCGAATTCGTCCGGCCACTCGACGGCGTGGCTGCGCGCGCCGGCCTCACACGCGCGCTGCGCGGCCTGCTGCACCGCCGCGCGCATCGCCGGCTGCGCCTGCTCGCCGCGCGAGGTCAGGTGCCAGCCGACCCTCGGAGCGGGTTGCGCCTGCCCCTGCGCCGCCCGCCCCAACCAATCGGGCTCGAGTGCCAGCACCGAGGCGAGCAAGGCGACGTCGAGCACCGAGCCGCCGAACACGCCGATTTCGTCCAGTGTGTCCGAGTTGACCCTCACCCCGGTCCGCGGCACCCGCCGGGGCGAAGGCTTGAATCCGACCACGCCGCAAAACGACGCGGGCCGGATCACCGAGCCGGCGGTCTGCGTTCCGAGAGCCAGAGGAGCCAGGCCGGCTGCCACCGCGGCGGCCGATCCACTCGAGGATCCGCCCGGTGTATGACCGGGCGCGTGCGGGTTGCGGGTCGGTCCGGGGGCGAAGGTGGCGAGCTCGGCGGTCACTGTCTTGCCCAGCACAACCGCGCCGGCCTGACGCAACATCGCCACGCAGGCCGCATCCAGCGCGGGGCGATGGCCCAGGTAGATCGGCGATCCGTGGCAAGTGTCGAACTGCTCGGTATCGATGATGTCCTTGACTGCAATCGGAACACCCGCCAGCGGCCCCTTGTTCGGTGCCAGGTCGACCCGGCGCGCCGACTCGATCACCGTTGCCCGATCGAAAGCGGCGAATGCCCGCAGTGACCCGTCGCGCGCTTCGATCGCATCGGCGTAGCGGCGTGCGACCGCCTCGGCCGAGGTCTGCCCGTCGATCACGAGTTGGACCAATCCGGTCGCGCTCGGTGGCGTCAGTGTGTCCAAGAGATCCTTTTGGTTCAGGGCAGCCTATACTGCCACGGCGAGGACATCGTTCACTGGCAGCGCGCCACCAGGATTTCGACCAGACCCAGGAGCTGCTGTACGAGGAGCGCGCGACCGCTGCGGCGGGCAAGTAGCGCTGCTTGACGGCCAAGCGATGAGCACCTGTCCACTGCCGGCCCCTGCCGACCTGAAACAGCTGCCCGCGACCGCGGAGCCGGCGACCGAGATTCACTATCGCGACGGCCAGGGCGAGCCGCGCCAGGCTGCGCTGGCCAACGAGGTAAGAAATGATGCCGTACAGGCCAACACTTGCCAACAGCAGCGCTATCGCGGCAAAAGCGTCGAGTAGTATCATCGAGAACCGCCGCGCAGCCAGCGAGTCGGCAATGACCTCGTTCATCGTCTGCTGACCGAAAATCACGTTCTGGCTGTTCTGGCTTAGGATGACTCGCCGGATTGAATCAAAAATCTCGGATCCTCTATTTCCAGTGGCCTGATCGATACGCAGAACCACGTCGACGTTGGGAGGCCGCGAGAGCGCGTCATCCGGTAGTTGCCTGAACGAGTCGTAGAGTTGAGCCTGGAGCGAAGCATTGTCGTCCGAATCGAGACCCCATTGCTTTACGTG
>Ga0137412_10002056_pt1 | contig 15857 bp, 11 predicted proteins | sample CZODoug2_1_16fun_FD_122160 | JGI IMG/M metagenome (GOLD analysis project Ga0137412, IMG submission 122160) | Vadose zone soil fungal communities from Angelo Coast Range Reserve, California, USA - CZODoug2_1_16fungal (Hybrid Assembly) | ecosystem: Environmental > Terrestrial > Soil > Vadose zone...
CCACGGGATGGCCCGGAGATCGGAGATCGACGTCGTGGGCTTGCGCGACGTCGGCCGACTTCCGATGTTCAGCGCGCCGATCTCGCTGACGGGCGTCGAGGCCTTGAAATAGTCGACGAAACCCGGTGTCTCGTGGACCAATTCGGCGTAAGCGCGCTGGGCGCGGGCGGCCAGCTCGTCGAGCACCTCGTAGGCGGGGCCCGCGGTGTCACCCAGCCCCTCGACGTCGAGCAGCGTGGCCTCCAGCGTGGCCGCCAACAGCGTCTCGAGGTTGCGATGCGCGATTCGCGGCTCGGCGTACTTGGCGGCGATCACCTCGCCCTGCTCGGTGATGCGCAGCGACCCCTTCACCGCTCCTGGCGGCTGCGCGAGGATGGCGTCGTAGCTGGGTCCGCCGCCGCGACCGACGGTGCCGCCGCGACCGTGGAAGAGCCGCAACCGGATTCCGGTCTTGCGGGCCGACTCCACCAGATCCAGCTCGGCCCGGTAGAGCGCCCAGTTCGCGGCCAGGTAACCGCCGTCCTTGTTGGAGTCGGAGTAGCCGAGCATGACCTCCTGGTGTTCACCGCGAGCGTGCACCAGCGCGCGGTACAGCGGAAGGTCGAGCACCGCTTCCAGAATCGCGGAGCCGCGCTGAAGGTCGTCGATGGTCTCGAAGAGCGGCACGATGCCGACGGGACTATAGGGGTGCTCACCTGATGCATCCAGCAGGCCGGCTTCCTTCAGCAGGATCGCCGCCTCGAGCATGTCCGACACCGACTGGCACATGAAGATGATGTAGTTGGGTACGGCGTTGGGCCCGAACACCTTCACCGCCCGGGCTCCCGCCGTCACGATGTCGAGTTCCTTGCGGGCGAGCTCGGACAGTTCGGCACCCGGTCCGACCAGCGGCCTGCGCGTGGCCAGCTCGCCGACGAGCACCTCGACGCGCTCGGACTCCGGCAGCGACAGGTAGTCGGGATGCACCCCGGCCCAGGCCAGCAGCTCGGCGACGACCTCCTCGTGCACGTCGGAGTTCTGCCGAAGATCCAGACCGGACAGGTGAAAACCGAAGACCCGCACGGCTTCCCGCAACCGGGCCAGCCGGTCGTCGGCAAGCACTTCGCTGCCGTTCGCCCGAAGCGAGGCGTCGACGACGTCCAGATCGGCCAGCAGCTCGCCAGGCGTCTCGTATCGCGGCATGCCCAGGTCGAGCAGCCGCTCGGGTTGCCTGTCGAGGATCTCGGCGGCGGTGGCCGTGAGGCGGCCATGGACGACGCGCAATGCCCGCCGGTACGGCTCGTCCGCGCGGGCCGGTTCGGCGCACGTGTCGGCAAGGGCGGCCAGTTCGTCGCTGATCTGCACCAGCCGCACCGACATCGAGAGCTCCTCCTCGAGTGCGGTGAGCTCGACGAAGTAGTGGGCGAGGGCCGTGTAGGCCGCACTGCCGGTGGCCAGCCGGACCACGTCGGCGGTGACGTTCGGGTTGCCGTCGCGGTCGCCGCCGATCCAGGAGCCTGGCCGCAGGATCGGTTCCTCGAGCAGCTGCGCATCCGGCCAGCGCGCCTGTAGTGCCGCCCGGACCTCGGCGTTCACCCGCGGGATGACCTCGAAGAAGGCCGCAGGGTAGTAGCGAAGGCCGGTTTCGATCTCGTCCTGAATCTTCAACCGGGACAACCGGATCAGCGCGGTCTGCCACAACACCAGGATGTGGCGGCGCAGTTCGAGTTCGATGCTGCGGCCGTCGTCGGTGTGGCTGTGGCCGTGCGCGCGCAGACGCATCAACTCGGTGATGCGGTGCTGGGTGTCGAAGACGGTACGCCGACGCGTCTCGGTGGGGTGCGCGGTGATCACCGGCGACACCAGCGCGCCGGTCAGCGCGTCGGCGACGGTTGCGGAGTCGAGGTCGGCCGATTCCAGCTTCAGGTACGTCGAGGCCAGGCTGCTGTTCTGTGGCGGCTCCCCCGCCGCGACGTGCACGGCGCGGCGGCGTTCGCGGTGGATGTCCTCGGCGACGTTGGCCAGCAGGGCGAAGTGGGTGAAGGCGCGGATGACCGGGATGGCCTGATGCACGTCGATGCCGTCGAATAGGCCGGCGAGTTCGGCACGGTCGATCTCCGAGCGGCGAACCCGGAACGACTCGACCCTGGCGCGCTCGATGAGATCGAACACGGCATCGCCGTTCTGCTCGCGGACGGTGTCGCCGAGGATGGTGCCCAGCAGCCGAATGTCCTCCCGCATCGGCTCAGTTGCTTCACGACCCACTTGCGTACGGCGCACTGAGCCGATGGGTTCGAGCACGGTGTCGGAAGCATCGGCCATGTGTCCAGTATCGACGTCCCCGGAACACCGCGCATGGTGAGGTTCCGCTCACGGAGCCGGTGCCACGATCGTGGTGGGGGCCGTTCCAATGGACGGCGCACCCACGGGGACGATCGGTTTGGCCGGGGTGGACGTGCTCGTCGACTCCGAATGGGCCGCAGGCGGTGGCTTCTGCCCGTCTGGCATGACGATCGGCGTGGCCGTGGCGCCTCCGCCGCCGCCGTCGTCGGAGCCCGAGATCGAGTTCTGTGGCGGCGGCCAGTCCACGGCCGTCGGGGGCCAGCTGTCGCTGCTGCCCGAACCCGACGAGTCGCCGGGAGGCGGGCAACCGGCGCCTGCCCCGAAGTCACCTGCGACGGTGCAATCGGCGGCGGCAACGCTCGTCGGCAGCACGGCGACCCACCCCGCGACCAACACGGCCGCGAAAACAGCCCTTCGAGCGGATGTCCGGGACGGGCTCACAGCGAGAGGATGTCCCCGTAGGCGTTGACACTGTCATCGGACTTGTCGGTGTCGATCATCGCCGTGGCGAAGAACCGGACGGACACCGCGCCGCCACAGGCATCGACCTTGACGTGGGCATCGTGGACGACGATCTCGCCGGTTCGGCCCTTGAGCGCCTTCTTGCCGAGACCCACGTTCGTGATCGTCCCTGGAAGGAGGTTGATCGACACGTTGCCGCCAAGGTCCGCGTATGGGCCGATGTCGCTCAGTGCGTCACCGGCGCCGAGGCCGGGGTTGATCCCGATGTCTGCGTCTCCCCCGACGCTCCCACCCTCACTGAGGTCGATCTGACAGCCCAGCTGCAGGCCGAAGACGAGGGTGCCCGAGTTCACCGCGACCGCACCGTTGCCGTCGATGGTCGCGGCGGCCTTTCCCGTGACGAACCCCTCCCTGGTGAAGGCAGTCGCGGCCATGTTCGGCACGGAGTTGATGGTCATTCTGGTGAGCGCAGCACTCAGGTGCCAGCCATCGTCGGTGTCCGTGGATTGGGTTACGTCCGCGACGGGCAGCGGATCCGCTGCGGCAACGCCAGTACTCACACAGAGAAGTGCGGCGGAAAAGCCGCCAACACGCAGAAGTCCCAGCAGGTTCGCGGCCACGGCGCCGATGTTAAGGGGCGCTGCTGAGTGATTCCTGGCCGTGAGCTGGGGCCAGGCGAGCGGTGCTGACGGGTGTTAGGCGCCGTACTTGATCTGCAGCGCGACGCCGATGATCGAGACGACCCAGATACCGGTGACGAAGTACGTCAACCTGTCCAGGTTCTTCTCGACGACGGTCGAGCCCGAGAGGCTGGACTGAACGCCACCGCCGAACAGAGTGGACAGGCCACCACCCTTGGCACGGTGCAGCAACACCAGCAACACCACCAAGACACTGGTGACGATCAGAGTGATCTGCAGCGCGAAAACCATGAGCGCCAGAATACCGGGCGGCGCGCCGGTTTACGGAATCGGCCCGCCTGCGGCGATGGCGGACAGGATCGCGAATTGCTCCCCGTCCAGCGATGCCCCGCCCACCAGGGCGCCGTCGACGTCGTCCTGCGCGACGATCTCGCCGACGTTCTTGGCGTTGACCGATCCGCCGTAGAGCACCCGTACGCCTGCAGCAATGGCCGGAGTGGACAGCTCGGCGAGTTCCTTGCGGATCGCTGCACACACCTCCTGCGCGTCGGCGGCGCTGGCCACCCGGCCGGTGCCGATCGCCCACACTGGCTCGTAGGCGATGACGATGGTGGTGAGCTGTTCTGCGGTCAGCCCGGCCAGTGAGCCCCTGAGCTGATCGGTGCAGTGCGCGACGTGGTTGCCTGCCTCGCGGATCTCCAGACCCTCACCGATGCAGACGATCGGGGTCAGGCCGTGCTTGAACGCCGCGGCGGCCTTGGCGGCCACCAGCGCATCATCCTCGGCGTGGTAGGTCCTGCGCTCGGAGTGCCCGACGACCGCGAACGTGCAGCCGAGCTTGGCAAGGAAGGCACCGCTGATGTCGCCGGTGTAGGCGCCGGAGTCGTGCGGAGACAGATCCTGCGCCCCATAGGTGAGCTTGAGCTTGTCGCCGTCGACCAGCGTCTGCACGCTGCGCAGATCGGTGAACGGCGGGATGACGGTGACGTCGACCTTGGCGAAGTACTTCTCCGGCAACGAGAACGCGATCTTCTGCACGAGGGCGATGGCCTCGTAGTGATTGAGGTTCATCTTCCAGTTGCCGGCGATCAGCGGCTTACGGGACACGGGTCTCCTCGGTTCTTCTGGACTGCGGGGCGATCAGGACTGCTCGAGCACGGCTTCGAGAACTTCCAAGCCCGGCAGCGTCTTGCCCTCAAGGTATTCCAGCGAAGCCCCGCCGCCGGTCGAAATGTGTGAGAAGCCGTCCTCGGCCAGTCCGAGCTGGCGCACCGCAGCGGCGGAATCGCCACCGCCGACGACGCTGAAGGCGCCCTTGGCGGTCGCCCCGATGATCGCCTCGGCGACGCCCTTGGTGCCCGCCGCGAACGCGGGGAACTCGAATACGCCCATGGGTCCGTTCCAGAACACGGTCTTCGCGTTCGAGAGCAGCGCGGTGAACCGCTTGACCGACTCCGGGCCGATGTCCAGGCCCATCTTGTCCTCGGGAATCTTGTCCGCTGCCACGGTCTCGGGCGGCGAGTCGGCGGCGAACGCCGCCGTGACGACGATGTCGACCGGTAGGTGGATGACGTCGCCGTAGTCCTCGAGAAGCTTCTTGCAGGTGTCGATCATCTCCGGCTGACACAGCGAGGTACCCACCGAAAGTCCTTGCGCGGCAAGGAAGGTGTAGCACATACCGCCGCCGATGACGATGCTGTCGGCCTTGGTGGCGAGGTTCTCGATGACCGCAAGCTTGTCGGACACCTTGGACCCGCCGAGCACCACGGCGTAGGGCCGCTCGGTCGAGCTGGTGAGCTGCTCGAGCACCTTCACTTCGGTGGCAACCAGGGTGCCCGCGTAGTGGGGCAGCAGCGTGGCGACGTCGTACACCGACGCCTGCTTGCGGTGCACCACCCCGAAACCGTCAGATACGAAAGCCCCGCCCGAACCGTCTGGGCCTCCGACGAGCTCGACCAGTTGTTTGGCCAGCGCCAGCCGTTCGGCGTCGTCCTTGCTGGTCTCCCGCGGGTCGAAGCGGATGTTCTCCAGCAGCAGCACGTCACCGTCGGTGAGTCCCTCGGCGCGGGCCAGCGCGTCCGTGCCGACCACGTCACCGGCCAGCTGGACGTGCCTGCCGACCTGCTCGCCGAGGGCGGCCGCGACGGGCGCCAGCGAGTACTTCGGCTCCGGCCCACCCTTTGGCCTGCCGAGGTGGGCGGTGACGACGACCTTGGCCCCGGCGTCGGCCAGCGCCTTCAGCGTGGGTGCCGAGGCGATGATCCGGCCGGGATCGGTGATGTTGCCGTCTTCGTCGAGCGGGACGTTGAGGTCGGAGCGCACCAGCACTCCCCGACCCTCGACGCCTTCGGACAGTAGATCGTCAAGTGTCTTGACGGCCATCGTGTTTAGAGCGACTTGCCGACGAGCGCGACCAGGTCGACGAGGCGGTTGGAGTAGCCCCACTCGTTGTCGTACCACGACACGACCTTGGCCTGGTTGTCGATCACCTTGGTCAGGCCGGAGTCGAAGATCGAGCTGTGCGGATCGGTGACGATGTCGCTCGACACGATCGGCGCGTCGTAGTACTTGAGGATGCCCTTGAGCGTGCCCTCGGCGGCCGCCTTGAACGCGGCGTTGATCTCGTCGGCGGTGCCGGACTTGGCCAGCTCCACGGTCAGGTCGGTGCACGATCCCGTGGGGATCGGCACCCGCAGCGCGTAGCCGTCCAGCTTGCCCTTGAGCTCGGGCAGCACCAGGCCGATGGCCTTGGCGGCACCGGTCGAGGTGGGCACGATGTTCAGCGCGGCGGCGCGGGCGCGGCGCAGGTCGCTGTGCGGGCCGTCCTGCAGATTCTGGTCCTGCGTGTAGGCGTGGATGGTGGTCATCAGGCCCTTGACGATGCCGAACTCGTCGTTGAGGACCTTGGCCAGCGGGCCGAGGCAGTTCGTGGTGCACGACGCGTTGGAGATGATGTTCTGGCTGCCGTCGTACTTGTCGTCGTTGACGCCGATGACGATGGTGATGTCCGGGTCGGTGGCAGGCGCGGAGATGATGACCTTCTTGGCGCCCGCGTCCAGGTGGCCCTTGGCCTTGGCGGCGTTGGTGAAGATGCCGGTGGACTCGACGACCACGTCGACGCCCAGATCGCCCCACGGCAGTTCCGACGGACCGGCCTTGACCTCGAGCGCCTTGATCTTGGTGGAGCCGACGACGATGGTGTCGTCGCCCTCCAGGCTGACGTCGTAGGGCAGCCTGCCCAGGATCGAGTCGAATTTCAGCAGGTGCGCCAGCGTGGCGTTGTCCGTGAGGTCGTTGACCGCCACGATCTCGATGTCGGTGTTGTTGCCGAGCGCCTTCTGGGCGTCCAGCGCCCTGAAGAAGTTGCGCCCGATTCGACCGAAGCCGTTAACGCCTACCCGAACCGTCACGATCGTCACTCCCTGTTCTGTTGCGAACTACCCGGTCTACTGAGAATTGCCCGCAACCAGCCTAGTGGTGCGCCGACCGTTGCGCGACGCCGGTCAGTGCGCGGCCAGGCTCTGGTCGATATAGGGGTTGCCGAGCCACTTGCGCCGGATTCCCTGCAGCGTGCCGTCGTCCTCGAGTTCGGCTTGCGCGGCCGCGATGCGCTGCAGCGTCGCGTGATCGCCGAGGGCCACCGCGATCGCGATGTCCTCTCGGGAGATATTCCGTTGCACTACCTCGACACCCGCTAAGGGCGTGACGAGTTCGGTGAGCACCGGTGCCAGCTTCATGAACGCATCGCAGCCGCCGGTGGTCAGGTCGGTCAGCGCGGTGCGGATGCTGCCGTAGTCGTAGACCCGGACCGCCTTCGCCTTGCCCTCGGCCACCAGGTGTTCGGCGACGGGTTGGCTGGTGTTGCCCTGTTGGACACCGATGGTCAGCCCGGCCAGGTCGTCGATCGACCTCACTCTCGGCCATCGCTCGGTGTCGACGGCGAGCGACTGGCCGGAGATCAGATAGGGCGGCGCGAAGGCGGCCTTGCGCTGCCGCTCCGGCGTCACCGTGGTTCCGGCGATGACGCAGTCGTATCGGCCTGCGGCGAGTTCGTCGAAGATGCCGTTGAAATCGAAGCCGTCGTACGCGACGAGCTCGACCGTCGTCCCCATCGCCACGGCGACCGCGTGGATGACGTCGATGTCGAGGCCGCCGTCACCGACGCCGTTGAACGGCGGGTCGGGGCACGCCACGCCCACTCTCAAGGTCGCCACGTGCCCAACCTAGGCCTCTCCGCCGTCGCCAACGTCGTCGTCGAGTAGTTCGTGGTCGTGGTGGATGTGGTTGATCTCGGGTGGGTCGTCACCGATGGTCCAGGCGAGTCGGCCGTCGGGGGTGACGGTGGTGTTGGCGTGCCCCTCGCTGAGGAGTTTGTGGTCGGGTGGGCAGGCGAAGTGCAGTGTGTCGGCGTCGGTGGCGCCGTCGGGATACCAATCCGGGGTGTGGTGCACTTCGCAGTCGTACCCTGCGGCCGTGCAGTCGGGCCGGGTGCAGCCCTTGTCGCGGGCGTGGCAGACGATGCGTTGATCCGCGGTGGCGATGCGGGTGCTGCGCCCCAGATAGATCGGCCGCTCGGAATGACCGTCGAACACGGCCAGGTAGTGAATGCCGTTGCCGGCCATCCGGATCAGATCCCGCATCGGCAGCGACGATCCACCACCGGTGCGCGCTGGCGCGGGCATCGCCACGTCCGGATCGACCATGGCGTGGGCGGCCTGCTCCATCTGATCCACCGTTACGGTGGCGATGACAGTGACCGGGATCCCGCGATGAGCACCCAGGTTCCCCGATTCGATGCCCGTGCGCAGGCCCCATAGCAGCGCGTCGTGCAGGCGCTGCGGACGGGTGCGCGTGTCGGTGACCGCGTCGACCACGGTCTGTTCGGCACCGGGCACGTGGTGGCCGGGCCGCACCGCGGCCTGCACTGCTTCGACATAGGCCCGGCCTTCTGGGGTGATCCAGCCCGACAGTCGACTCATCCCGTCCGGGCCCTGCCGGCCCAACGTCATCGAGCGCCGGTTCATCCGGTCGCGGTCATCGAAGAGCCCGTCCGGGTTCAGGGTGTCGGCCAGGCGGCGCCCGACCGAGGCGACGAACGCCGCATCCTGTCGGCGGGCGTGGCGCACCAGGGTGCGTTCGGCTCGGTCCTTGTGCTGGGCGGCCGCGGCGGGCAGAGCGTCGATCGCGTCGCACACCTCCTTGATGTGGCCCTCACCGACCGCGCCCGCCTCGACCGCGTCGGCCAGCGCAGGCAACTCCGGCGGCAGCGGCGTCCCGGTCAGGGAGCGGCGCGCGGTGATGCGGGCCGCGACCTTGAACCGACGGCCGACCTCGGCGGGCACGATGCGCAGCCGGCGGGCCAGCACGTCGCGCAGTTTCACCCCCGGACGTGTGACGGGTCGGTCCTCGCCGTCGGGTGGGTCGGCCAGCTCGGCGAACATCCGGTAGGACAAGCCGCCGGTGACCCGCATCTGGGTCTCCAGCCGGTCGGTCACCTCGACGCGAAAGGCGTTGCCCACCATGTCGGTTGACGTCGCCCGCAGCCGAGTCAAGGCCGCATCGATCACGTCGAGGTCGGCGCCAACCCTGGCGCGGGCCACCTCGGCGGTGAGGAACGGACGATCAACGGACACACCTCCACGCTAATCGCACATACGTTCGAACAACAGGTACCAAAGCCCAACCTGTGGATGAAAACACGACTGTGGATAACTGCGGCGCCGGCGCACCTAATCGGTGAAAACGCAGACCCCTCGACCGATCGAGCCGATATGGTCCGGCTGAGGTGGGAGGCCCCAATTGTCCAACAGTCCTGTGTGCAGGTTCGCGAGCCGCACGTCGGCGTTGCAGGTGTGGCTGAGGCTCACACTCGCCGCCTTCTTGCTGGCCGTCTACACCGTCATCGCGATGGCCGGTGGTGTTGCCCGCGCCGACGACGATCCGTCCGCTTCTGGCGGCGAGTCCGGTACGAAGGGCGCGACTTCCCAACAGTCAGGCCCGCAGAAGTCGGGCTCGGGTAGCTCCGGAACGGATGCGACGTCACACCCGGCGCCTCCCGCCGATGTGGAGAAACCGGCGAAAGTTGACCCACCCAAGCCCGGTGAATCCGATCCGGCTAGCACCGGCGACACGTCGATCACGACCCCGAAGACCAAGACCCCGAAGCCCACGGCAACCACCGAACCCACTACCGCCGCGACGGCGACTGACACGACACACACCGACACGGACAGCCCACCGCAGAGCACCCCCGTCGGCACCACGGCGTCCGAGACCCCGCCGACGCCCGAGACCCCACCGCTCGTGGTTCCCGAAGAAGGCTCAGCCACAACCGATTCGCCCGGAGTCGACGTCGAGCCGGCAAAGACCCTTCCTACCAACGTCTCACACGACTCGAAGCGGCCCAGCCAGCCGGCCAGTGTGGCCGCGCCAGCTAGCGCCGAGCCACGGCCGACCGCGACGGTCGAATCCAACGTGCGCAGCCTCAGACCCCAGGTCGACCCCGACCCGGTCAGCGCCGTCGCTGCAGCCATCGCGCCGCCCGATCCAGCTCCGGTCAATCCGATTTCGTTCAATCCGCCACAGCTCGTCCAGCAGCTCACCGGTTTGGCCGCGGACGCAGGAACGATCATGGTGTCGGTCGTGCACACCGCCGCAACCGTTGTGGCGCAGGCCTTCGGACCCGACAGCTTCCTAGGCGTGCCCTACATGCTGGCCACCACGGTGGCCAACGTCGCGGCGGCCGTCGGCCGGTCGATCATCGGGGCGCCGATGTTCGAACCCACCACGGGCCAGTTCACCGTCAACTACGGACTCATCGATGGGCTGGCGTTCTTCAACCCCACCAAGCCGCCCGCCGGTGCCAATGACGACACCATCAGCGTGACCGCCGATCATCCACTGCCGATCATCCTGCTCAACGGCACCACCGCCACCCAGGGCACCAACTGGTCCGTCGGAGCACCAGTGCTGGCCAACGCGGGATACAAGGTCTACACGTTCAACTACGGCAACACCACCGGGAACCCGAACTCCCCGATCCAGGCCCTCGGCGACATCAGGCAGTCCAGCGCGGAGCTCGCGGCCGAGGTCCAAAGGGTGCTCGACGAAACGGGCGCCCCGAAGGTCATTCTGGTCGGCCACTCTCAGGGCGGCGGAATCCTAGCCGTCAACTACATCAACAACATGGGTGGCGCGGACAAGGTGTCGCAACTCATCGGGATTGCTCCGAGCAACCACGGCACCGACATCGACGGACTGGGCGCGCTGCAGTCGCTGCCGATCCTTGGGCAGTTGGTCATCGGCATCGCCAACGCGATCGGACCTGCCCTCTACCAACAGGCGCTGGGGTCGCCCTTCCAGCAAGAGGTCTACGGCAACGGCGACACCCGACCCGGCGTGCTGTACACCACGATCGCGTCCGTCAACGACTGGGTCGTCACCCCGTACACGCAGCAGGCCCTCAACGGTCCGAATGTCACGAACATCGTGCTTCAGGACCTCTACCCGGGACTGGTCCTCGGCCACGCGAACATCTTCTTGAGTCCCCAGGTGTGGTCGACGGTGCTCGACGCGCTGGCGAGCAACCCGGCAGCCAACCCGCTACAGGCTCAGAGCACCGTCGCCGCCTGACTCGCGAACTAGGCGTCCTCGAGCAGGTCCGGCGTGACCGCCGACTCGGTGTCGGGGATCCCGTCCTGCTTGGCCTTGCGGTCGGCCATCGACAGGAGACGCCGAATACGCCCTGCCACGGCATCTTTCGTCATCGGTGGCTCGGCAAGCCGGCCCAACTCCTCAAGGGATGCCTGCCGATGCTCGACCCGCAGCCGGCCCGCCGCGGAGAGGTGATCGGGCACCGTGTCGCCGAGGATGAACAGCGCGCGCTCAACCCTGGCCGCCGCGGCTACCGCCGCCCTCGCCGAACGGCGCAGGTTCGCGTCGTCGAAGTTGGCCAGCCGGTTGGCGGTGGCCCGCACCTCGCGGCGCATCCGCCGCTCTTCCCACGTCAACCGGGTGTCCTGCGCGCCCATCCTGGTCAGCAGTGCGCCGATGGCCTCGCCATCGCGCACCACCACACGGTCGCTCCCCCGCACCTCGCGAGCCTTGGCGCTGACACCCAGCCGCCGAGCAGCACCGACGAGCGCGAGCGCCGCCTCCGGGCCAGGGCAACTGACCTCGAGCGCAGACGAACGACCGGGCTCGGTCAACGAGCCGTGGGCCAAAAACGCTCCCCGCCAAGCTGCTTCGGCATCGCCCACGCTGCCGCCCACAACCTGTGCAGGCAATCCGCGCACCGGGCGACCGCGCAGATCGAGCAGCCCGGTCTGCCGCGCGAGCGACTCGCCGTCCTGCGCAACGCGCACCAGGTACCGGGTGCTCTTGCGGATGCCGCTTGCCGACAACACGTGCACGACGGCGTTGTAGCCGTAGAGGTCGTGGATGTCCTTGCGCAACCGCCGCGCGATGATGCCGAGATCGACCTCTGCCTCGACCACGACGCGGCCCGCCACGATGTGCAGACCGCCTGCGAAGCGCAGCAAGGACGCCACCTCAGCACGACGCGCACTCACCGAGTTGATCACCAACCGGCTCAGCTCGTCCTTGACCTCGGCTGTCATAGCCACGAAAACGTCACCTCTCGTCGACCGACCTCACGGCGGCGGTGGGAACCGTCGGCGGCACGGGTGCGCTGCCACGTAGGCGTACGCGCTCCAAGGCAGCCGCCAATCTCGCCGGGTCATGTAATGGTGTACCAGGTCGAGACACGTCAGCAAACTCGACTTCGGCATTGAGGATCGCCGCAGTGCGCCTGAGCTGTTCACGTTCGCGCTCGCCAGGCGCCCCCGCCGCATCGACGACGATGTCGTGCACGGTGAATCCGGGTGCGTGCTGGGCCAAGACGTGGATGTGGCGTTCGGCGGAGAACCCTGCGGTCTCGCCAGGCTCGCCCACCAGATTCAGCACCAGTGCGCGCCGAGCCTGCGTCGCCTGCAACGCCTCCGCCAGCTGCGGAACCAGGACGTGAGGTATCACACTGGTGAACCACGACCCTGGTCCGAGCACCACCAGATCGGCCGCCATGATCGCGTCGATGGCCTGTCGCGTGGCAGGCGGGTTGCTCGGCAGCAGCCGCACCCGCCGCACCTTGCCCACCGTGGTGGCGAGGGCGACCTGGCCGCGGATGACGCGGCTCATGCGCGGATCGGATTCCAGACCACCGACGTCGGCCTCGATCTGAAGCGCGATCGGACACATCGGCAGCACCCGGCCCTTGAGGTCAAGGATCCTGCCCAACTCGTCGAGCGCTGCGACGGGATCGGCGAGCACCTCGTTGAGTCCGGCGAGCAACAGGTTGCCGATCGGGTGGCCGGCAAGTGCCCCGCTGCCACCGAACCGGTGCTGGATGATGGTCCCCCACATCTGACCGTGCGGACTGTCAGAGGCCAACGCCGCCAACGCCATTCGCAGATCGCCCGGTGGGACCACGTCGAGCTCGTTGCGCAGCCGGCCAGAAGAGCCGCCGTCGTCGGAGACCGTCACCACGGCCGTCACGTGTGGGGTGAGCCGCCGCGCAGCGGACAGCGTCGCGTACAGCCCGTGGCCGCCGCCGAGCGCAACGATGCGGGCGCTCATTCGCGCCCCAGATCCCGGTGCAGCACGCGCACCGTCAACTGATCTCCACCCTCGAGAAGCCCGGCCAGCGCCTCGGCCATGGCCACGCTGCGATGCTTGCCGCCCGTGCAGCCGATCGCGACGGTCATGTAACGCTTTCCCTCCCGGCGGTAACCGTCGATGACGACGTCCAGCAGCCGATGGTAGGTGTCGAGGAACTCCTGCGCGCCCGGTTGGCCCAGGACGTAGTCGCGCACCGCGGGGTGCTGGCCCGTATGGGGCCGCAGTTCGTCGACCCAGTGCGGGTTGGGCAGGAACCGTACGTCCATCACGGTGTCGGCGTCCATCGGCAGCCCGTACTTGTAGCCGAACGACTCGACGGTGACGCTGGTGTCCGCGACGGTCTCGCCACCGAAGGCCCGTTCGATGCTCGCCCGCAACGCGGGTACCGACAGTGCCGACGTGTCGATCACCAGATCGGCGGTCGCGCGCACCGCCGCCAGCAGCTGCCGTTCGGCGCTAATGCCTTCGGCGAGAGTCTGATTGCCCTGCAGCGGATGGCTGCGCCGGTTCTGCTCGTAGCGGCGCACCAGGATCTCGTCGGAGGCCTCGAGGAAGAGCACCCGTGGCGTGATCCCGCGGGTGGCCAGTTCGTTGCGCACCCACTCCAGGTCGCCGGTGAAGCCGCGCGATCGGACGTCCATCACCACGGCCAACTGCGTGATGCGGGAACCAGCGGCCAGCCCCAGCTCGACCATCCTGGCGATCAGCTCGGGCGGCAGGTTGTCCGCGACGTACCAGCCGATGTCCTCGAGCACCTTGGCGGCCGTCCCGCGACCCGCACCGGACAGCCCGGTGACCAGGACGACGTCGATGCCTCCTGCGGTGTCATCCGCCACTGGGTCTTCTACGCCGTCCCGCAATTCCTCGGTCATTCGCGATCCGCCTCCGGCTTCTCGCTGTATGTCATCCCCGACCCCGTCATCCCGATGCTGTGCTCCGATCATGGTCGATGATCGGTTCGGGCGCGCCCGATTCGGCTGGCACACCCAGCGCCTCCAGTACTGCCTTCGCCGTGGCCACGCCGATTCCCGGCACCGAGGTGATCTCCTCGACGCTGGCCTGTTTCAGCCGGGCCAGCGAGCCGAAGTGGGTGACCAGCGCCTTACGACGGTGCTCCCCCAGACCGCGCACCGAGTCGAGCGCCGACGCCGTCATCCGCTTCGACCGCTTGCTGCGGTGGTAGGTGATCGCGAATCGGTGCGCTTCGTCGCGTACCCGCTGCAACAGGTAGAGGCCTTCGCTGTTGCGCGGGAGAATCAAGGGATCCGCCGCTTCTCCCTTTTGCGAGGGTACCCACACCTCCTCGAGCCGCTTGGCCAGACCGATCACCGCGACGTCGGTCACGCCGAGTTCGTCGAGCACCGCCGCCGCAGCGTTGACCTGCGGGGCGCCGCCGTCGACCACGAACAGGTTCGGTGGATACGCGAACTTGCGCGATCTGCCCTCGGCGACGAGCGGGCGATCCGCGTCGGCGACGTGCCGCATGAACCGCCTCCGCGTCACCTCGGCGATGGACGCGACGTCGTCGGAACGGCCGCCGCCCGCGGCCTCGCGGATGGCGTAGTGCCGGTAGTCCGACTTGCGGGGCAACCCGTCCTCGAACACCACCAGGGAGGCCACCACGTCGGTACCCTGGACGTGGCTGATGTCGACGCATTCGATGCGTAAAGGCGCAGCCGAAAGACCCAGGGACTCCTGAATGCTCTGCAGTGCAGCCGATCTCGCGTTGAAGTCACCGGCACGCTTGAGCTTGTGCTGAGCCAGCGCGTCCTGGGCGTTGCGGCGCACCGTCTCACCGAGCGCCCGCTTGTCGCCGCGATGCGGTATCCGCAACTGAACCCGCGATCCACGCAAGTCGGACAGCCAGATCTCCAGCTCCTCCGCGTTGCTCGGCAGCACCGGGACGAGCACCTGTCGCGGCACCGGATTGGTCGCCTCGTCGCCCGTTCCACCGAGCTCGGCCTGGTCGCCGTAGAACTGCGTGAGGAACTGTTCGACGAGCAGCTCCTGGCCGGATTCGCCTGGCTCACCTGGCTTGTCGACGACCCAGCCACGCTGGCCGCGGACCCGTCCGCCGCGCACGTGGAACACCTGCACGGCCGCTTCGAGGTCGTCGTCGGCGAACGCCACCACGTCGGCGTCGGTGCCGTCGCCGAACACCACGGTCTGCTTCTCCAGCGCGCGCTTGAGCGCACCGATGTTGTCCCGCAACCGGGCGGCCCGCTCGAAGTCGAGCACCTCGGCCGCGGCGTTCATCTGCTTTTCCATCTCGCGGACCAGCCGGTCGGTCTTGCCAGCCAGGAAGTCGCAGAAGTCCTCCACGATCACCCTGTGCTCCTCGGCGCTGACCCGGCCGACGCACGGCGCCGAGCACTTGTCGATGTAGCCGAGAAGACAGGGACGGCCAATCTGGTTGTGCCGCTTGAACACCCCTGCTGAGCAGGTCCGCGCTGGGAAGACTCTGGTCAGCAGGTCGAGGGTCTCGCGGATGGCCCAGGCATGCGAGTACGGACCGAAGTAGCGCACCCCCTTGCGGCGTGGGCCGCGATAGACGAAGAGCCGCGGGTACTCCTCGTTGAGCGTCACCGCAAGAACCGGATACGACTTGTCGTCGCGGTAGCGGATGTTGAACCGCGGGTCGAACTCCTTGATCCAGTTGTACTCGAGCTGCAGCGCCTCGACTTCGGTGCTGACCACCGTCCACTCGACACTGCTCGCGGTCGTCACCATCTGGCGCGTGCGCGGAGCCAGCCCGTA
>Ga0137412_10002057_pt1 | contig 15851 bp, 17 predicted proteins | sample CZODoug2_1_16fun_FD_122160 | JGI IMG/M metagenome (GOLD analysis project Ga0137412, IMG submission 122160) | Vadose zone soil fungal communities from Angelo Coast Range Reserve, California, USA - CZODoug2_1_16fungal (Hybrid Assembly) | ecosystem: Environmental > Terrestrial > Soil > Vadose zone...
CGGTCGAATAGGCGCAGTCGATCGGCGCTGACCCGGTCTGACACCATGGGCCGGTGAATCGGCGGCCCAGGCATGGTGGCCGGCGGCGGGCATCGGATGCGGCCCGCGCCGGCGGTGCGACCGGTGTGCCGCCGCGGGCGCTGCGGCAGCGACTCAAGGAGCGCCAGGACGACCTGGCTCCGCTCCAGAGTCGCGCCACGGACGACACCGCCGAATTCCCCGTACTGCGGCCGGAATCCTTCGACGAAGCCGGGACCGCGGCGTTCGCGGTGCAGCCCGCGGCCCGGCTGGATCACCTCGGCGCGGCGGTGCTCGCCGCCGCGGTAACCGCGCTGCTCGTGCTGGCCTCGACCGCCGGACTCGCCGCGATGATCGGCGCGGTCGCGGTCCTGCAGGCCGTGTTGATCGCCGGCTGGCTGCTCGCCCTGGACCAGCCGGGAGTACGTGGGGCCGCGGTCATCGGTGCCGCTTCGGCCGCGGCGGCCGATGCGCTGCTGGCCGCGCGCGACCGGCCGAGCCTGGCCGCGCTGCTCGGCGTTTACGGGCTGGCGTTCGTGGCGTTGATCGTGCACCAACTGCTCAGGGGGCCGGTCCGGGAGCGGGTCGCGTCCGCAATGGCCGGTGTGGCGGCGCTGGTGATCCTGCTCGGCGCGCTCGGCTCGTTCGTGGTGATCCGGCGCGGTACCGACGGCGATGAGTTGGTGGTGGCCGCCGTACTCGCGATCGGGGTCGCGCTGGTCGTCGGGCATCTGGTCGACCTGGTGGTGCCGGTGCCGCGCTTCGCCGAGGGGGTGTCGCGGGGGTTGCCGGCGCTGCTGGTCGGCGCGGCCGCCGGTGCGGTCTCGGCAGTATGGCGGCTGCACGACCTCACCCGGGTGGGTACGGTCGCCTCGGTCTTTCTCGGGGTGGCGCTGGGCCTGGTCGCCGGGCTGATCGCGGTCGGGGTTGCCTACGCCAAGATGGACCCGCGGCCGGGTGCCCGCTGGGCGGCCCCGTACCTTCATGTCGTGCTTCCCCTAGCCATCGTGGCCCCGGTCGCTTATGTGCTGAGCCGCGCGGTGGCCGGCTGATGCGTGGATCCGGCCGACCGGCGGAGGCGTCTGCCTGACATGAAGAAGCTGTGGATCACCCTGGCGTGCCTGGTCGTGATCATCATCGGGCTGGATCGGGTCGGTGTGGTCGTGACCAATCTGGCGCTCGAGGGCGCGCTGCGGGACAAGCTGCTGCTGCAGTCCAAGCCGAAGGTACGGGTGCACGGCATCCCGTTCCTGACCCAGGTGCTCGGCGGCAAGTACAACGACATCGAGGTCGACGCGTCCGGGCTACAGGCGCAGAAGATGCACAACCTGTCCGTCAAAGTGAAGCTGCGCGGCGTACACGTGAGCATCACCGACCTGGGCAAGTGGGACTTCTCCACGATCCCGATCGACCACACGACGGCCGAGATCACGGTGCCGTACAACTCGCTGGAAGCAGCCAGCGGCATTGACGGGATCACGCTGAAGGCTGATGGGAATCAGCTGGACTTCACCGCCCCACTGAGCGCCGCCGGGACGACCATCGATGTGACCGGCAAGGCGCACCCGTCCATTTCCCATGGGGCGCTGCTGCTCAACCCCTCGGATGTGACCGCGGCGGGGACCCAGATTCCGGCGGAGGAGGTGGCCGCCTTCAACGCGCCGATCTCGATCGCGGACCTGCCGTTCGGGCTCAAGCTCACCGGGGTACACGTGACGTCCGATGGTTTGCTGGGCGACGCCAACGTTGACGACGTGGTGATCCGCGACGGGAAGCTGGTCTCCCGCTAGCTCGCGCCTCAACTTCGATCGAAGTGCGCCCTACCGTGTCATTTCGCCCAGATCCCGCGGTAGAGCGCACTTCGATCGGACATCGGCTCCAGACGCGTGCATCGTGGCATGCTGGAACGCATGACCGGTGTGATCGTGCTGGCGGTCGTGGTCGTACTGGCGACCGCGGCCGGGCTGCTGTGGCGGCGCTTCGAGGGGCGGGTGCGGACGCCGGTGGCTGCTGTGGACGGTCGGGACGTTGGTGCGTTGCTGGCCGGATTGCGGATCGACCCGAGTGCCGCGGACCTGACGTTGGTGCAGTTCTCCTCAGCGTTCTGCGCGCCGTGCCGGGCGACGCGACAGGTGCTCGACCGGGCCGCGGCGACCACGCCGGGCCTGGCCCACGTCGAGGTAGACGCGGAGTCGCACCTGGAGCAGGTGCGGGAGCTGTCGATCCTGCGTACCCCGACGACGTTGGCGATCGACTCGACCGGTCGGGAGCTGACCCGGATCGTCGGGCTGCCGAAGCTGGCCGACGTACGTGCCCTCGCCGCCGCGGTGCACTGAGGCACTCGCACGTAAATGCGCCGCGACCCCGACCCCTGCTCGCGTCGATCTTGACCTTATTGCTGGACAAAGCGGACGCAACCTAACCATAAGGTCAAGATCGGCGAGGGGAAGCGCTTTCCCGACTCGTCAGTGCGCCCGACTTGGTCGCTGCGGACTGCTGACCGGCGGGCAACGTCCTGTTAACCTGGCGAGTATGGGCGAGTTGCTCACCTCCCGCCGCGCGGTCGACCTGTGCCGCGTGGGCAGCTGCCTGTGTCAGGCCTCCTGACCAGGCGGCCTTTGCGCGTTCGCGCCGCCTGACGACCCGCACCTCTGCGACCGTCAGGAGCAATCATGGATTTCGTTGACCCGAGGGGTCTGCGGTTTGCCGCGTGGCTGACCGCCGCGGTGCTCGCCGTCGTGTTGGTGACGGGCAGCGGTCCGCTGCTCGCGGCCCAGGCGGCGGTATTCGCGGTGGGTGCGTTTCTCGGTCTGCGGGTCGCGCCATACGGGGTGCTTTTCCGGGTCACGTTGGCTCGCCGCCTCGGTCCACCGGCCGAACGTGAGCCGGCGGCGCCGCCGCGATTTGCCCAGGCGGTCGGGTTCGGATTTGCCGTGATCGGCGTGGCCGGTTATTTCAGCGGCCTCGAATGGCTCGGCATCACCGCGACCGCACTGGCCTTCGCGGCCGCCTTTCTCAATGCCGCCTTCGGTTTCTGCCTGGGCTGCCAGATGTATCTGTTGATCAAAAGAATCACCACACCAAAGGGAGTTACCGCATGAGCCGATCCGACGTACTGGTCACCGCTGACTGGGCGGAGCAAAACCTCAATACGCCAGGCGTGGTGTTCGTCGAGGTCGACGAGGACGCGTCAGCATACGACAAGGGTCACATTGCCGGTGCGGTCAAGGTGGACTGGAAAGCCGACCTGCAGGACGGCGTCCGTCGCGATTTCGTCAGCAAGGCCCAGTTCGAAAAGCTGCTGTCCGAGCGCGGCATCAGCGACAGCGACACCGTCGTTCTTTACGGCGGAAACAACAACTGGTTTGCGGCGTACGCATACTGGTATTTCAAGGTGTACGGGCACGGCGACGTCAAGCTGCTCGATGGCGGTCGTAAGAAGTGGGAGCTCGACTCGCGGGCGTTGACCGACGAAAAGACCTCCCGCCCGGCCGCGCAATACACCGCGAAGGACCCCGACACCTCGATTCGCGCATTCCGCGATGAGGTCGTCGACGCAATTGGCAACAAGAATCTGGTCGACGTCCGGTCGCCCGATGAATTCACCGGCCGGCTGCTCGCTCCGGCGCATTTGCCGCAGGAGCAGAGCCAGGTGGCTGGGCACATTCCGACCGCGATCAACGTGCCGTGGAGCAAGGCGGCCAATGAGGACGGCACATTCCGGTCCGATGACGAGCTGACCGAGCTTTATGGCGAGGCCGGCCTCGACGGCGGTAAGGAGACAATTGCGTATTGCCGGATCGGTGAGCGTTCCTCGCACACCTGGTTCGTGCTGCGTGAGCTGCTTGGCCATTCCAGTGTCAAAAATTACGACGGCTCGTGGACCGAATACGGCTCGCTGGTCGGCGTTCCGGTTGAGAAGGATGTCTGATGACCGACGGATGCGGCGCGCCCGACCAGGACAAGCCGGCCGCGGTAGGCGCCGGTGAGACGGTAATCGAGGGGACCGTGTTGGCCGGCGGTTCGCCGGTGTCCGCGGCGTATGTCAGGCTGCTGGACTCCAGTGGCGAATTCACCGCGGAGGTCCCGACCGGTGGCTCGGGGAATTTCCGGTTCTTCGCCGCGCCGGGGGACTGGACGGTTCGGGCGCTGTCGGCGGCCGGCACCGGTGAGCAGCAGGTGACCGCAATCGCCGGCCGCAACGACATCCGGCTCGAACTGGTCTGAGCTTTTTCGCGCGAACGTGACATTGGTACGCCTAGAGCGCTCCAACGTCACGTTCGCGCATGGCCCGAACCGCCCCTCCTTGTTGATCATGATGAAGTTGCCGCCGTGCTCGGCGTGTCGTCGGCATGTCGTGCCACTTTCGTCATGATCAACAAGGCATTGCCTGGGAGCGGTGTTTACGCGGTCGCCTCGGCGTGGGCGGATCGACCATATCCGGGCCGGTCGCTCTGGTTGAGGCCGTGCCGTTCCCGGCTGTAGAGATGCAGCTCCAGCCCGTCCGGGTCGTAAAAGACGAGCAGCCAGCCGACCGTGGCATCGATGGTCGGCGAATGTTCGATGCCCAGCCGGTCCAACCGCCCAGCCCATGCCTCGATGGCCGCCTTGTCCCGCACCGCGAAATTGACCGGAGCGAAGCCGGAAATCCCGCGCGCGTGGTCTGGATCTTCCCGGAGCGCCAGTCCGGTGTCGCCCAGCCCGGGAACCTCGCAAGCGATGCCTCGTACGACCCCGTCCGTATCATCGGGAAATTCAATGATCGGCCGTACATCAAAGACCTGCTGATACCACTGCAGGCTTCGTTGCAGATCAGTAACCGGCAGCTTGACCGAGAAGATTCCCGCCAGCTCTGCCTTGCTCATTGAGATCCCCCGTTACGAAATGATTGCACTCACTGTGCAATGGATTCTGCTATGGTGCAGCGTATGGCTGAGACTGTCAAGCGGAGCTACGAATCTCCGCTGCGCGCGCAGGCCGCCGGGCAGACCCGGCGGCTGATCCGGTCAGCCGCGGCACAACTGTTCATCACGCGGGGGGTGGTCGCGAGCACCGTGCGCCAGGTCGCCGAGCAAGCCGGCGTCTCACCGCGCACCGTGCACGTCGCGTTTCCGGGCGGCAAGACGCAGCTGTTCCACGAGGCGCTCAACGTGGCGATCGGTGGTGACGACGCTGACATTCCGGTCGCGGATCGTCCACAGTGGCAGGGCATTCTGGACGAGCCTGACGGACGGCGGGCGATCGCGCTGTCCGTCGATTTCGGCGCCGAATTGCTCGAACGGGCCGGCCCGCTAGTCATGGCGGGCATCGAGTCGTCCGGCGCCGACCCAGACATGCGCCGACTTGCCGATGAGGGGAGCGACGCGACGATGGCCAATATGCGGGCGTTTGCCCGTTCGTTGAAGCGACATGGCGGGTTGCGGGACGGCCTCGGCGTCAACGAGGCCGCCGAGATTCTTTACGCAATGGGTTCACCGCATATGCATGAGCTGCTCCGTCGCCGGTCGGGCTGGAGCGCCCAGCACTACCGTCGCTGGCTCACCGAAACGCTGATCGCCGCGCTGCACTAGGGTCGCTCATTCGGCACCAACGTGACGAACGTAGGCTCTAGGCGTACGAACGTCACGTTCGCGGCGGCTGGTAAGCGCCTTCGCGGGGCACGACCTGACTTCGACCGGGTACGTCTTCATTTCCCGCGCCGATCTTGACCTTATTGCTGGACAAAACGGACGCCGGTCGACGATAAGGTCAAGATCGATTCCGGTAAGCGCGAGGGAACCTCCTCGTGCTGCGCCAATGTCACCTTCGGGCAATCTAGTCGCCGCAATGTCACATTGGCGCAAAATGGGCCGCCCAGATAAGAGCTCAGGTGAGCAGGCTACGGCCGAAGTAGTCGGTCGAATTCCGAACGCCGGGCAGCATAAAGAAATAGCCGCCGCCGACCGGGCTGATGTAATCGACCAGCGGCTCATCCACCAGACGCAATTGATTCGCCTCGAACTGCGCGGCGATATCGCGCTGGAAACAGGTGAACACCAGCCCCATATCGAGGTTGCCATTCACGTCGGTGCCGCGATCGTAGTTGTATGCGCGGCGCAGGATCCGAGTCTTTTCTGTTGCCGCGGTGCGCGGGTTGGCCAGCCGGATATGCGCCGTCACCGGAATGCCGAAACCCTTAGGATCGTGCGAATAATCGATCGAGTCATTCTCGTGGTTTCCGGTCAGCGGGGCGCCGGTGTCCTTGCGCCGGCCGAACATCTGCTCCTGCTCGTCTATTGAAACCCGATCCCAGAATTCGACCAGCATCCGAATTATCCGTACCACTTGATACGTACCGCCGGCCGCCCATTCCGGCTCGCCGGCGCCCGTCCAGATCAGCTGATCGGCGTTGTCGATCGACGGATTGGAGATGCCGTCCTTGAAGCCGAGCAGATTACGCGCCGCGCCGGACGGCCGCGGTTGGTTGGAAAAGCCGTCGATCCGCCACCGTATCTGCATTGCACCGCGGGTGACGCGGGCGATCTGCCGCAATGCATGCAGGACCGTGTCGCGGTGCGTTGCGCGCAAATGCAATAACAGGTCGCCGTGACATTGCGCCGGATCGAGATTGTCGTTGGGAAAGGTACGCATCCGAGTGAGCTTGGCTGGTTTGCCCGCGGCCAGCCCGAAACGGTGGTCGAAAAGCGAGGCGCCGAGGCCAACGCCGACGGTCAGGCCGTCGCCCGGCGCGCTCGGCCCGATGATGCCGTTGTCGATGGGCGGGGATGCCGGCCCCGGATTGCTCGGCGCACCACCGGTAGTCAGCGCGCGGCCCTGTGTGGTGAGCGTGCGCAACAGGTCGGTCAGCTGTGACCGGGAGGCAGCCGTCACGTCGAACGACACAAAAGCCGACTGCGCCGCGGAGGGAGTCAGAATTCCCGCCTGGTGCGCACCCTCGAATGGCTCGGGCTTATCCGTACTCGCCTGGTCGGCGCCGGCGGCACTGCCCGTACCCGCCGCAACCAATCCGCTGGCGACCGCCGCACCCTGGAGGAAACGCCGCCGGGGCAACCCATCTCGACTCACCGGATCTCCATTACGTCGGCGCCGTCGATGGCGGCATCTGCAGAATGTTCGGGATCAGAGCGAGGTTTTCCAACAGCCGACCGAGTGCCGAATTCAGTGCCTCGCGCTGCGACTGGGTCAGCGACCTCAGCGGCCGCCACGCGCCACCGCGGTCGTATTCGCCTAGCTGCCTGCGGAATGCCGCCAGCTCCGTGGTGCTGCTGGATTCCAGCTGCGAATCGCGAACGCGCAGCTGCTGGGTAAGCGCGCCGAGCACCATAATGCTGCCGTCGGTGTTGGCCTGCGCGGTAGCCAAATTGGTATGGCTGCCCATATCGGTATCGCCGGTCAGCTCGAATTGCAGCGCATTTTCCAGGATCTCGTGTGCCCGCAGTGGAATGTCCGCCGGAACGATCTGCGTCCCCGGAAATGTCCGGGCCAGCTTGTGCACGCTGGAATCCAGCGCCACGACGGCAGGGCGGAGCGTCACGGCGGATTCGTTGTGCCACAGGCCGTATTCGACCCGGAGGAATCCGGTGAAGTCCTTGTCATGGGTGCCATCCGGGAGACCGTCGGGCCGGCCGTTGATCGCACCGTCGAGGTCGCCGAAGGTGCCGTACGCGGCGCCGAGCCGTTCGTAGGCGAGGTGCGCCGGCAGCCAGTCCCGGCGCGCCGCGGGCAGGGCGCCGGTGCGTACGGCGGTCGTCAATGTGTCGGTAGCGGTGACCAGAATGCCGATGCCGCGCTGCACGGAGGTCTTGTACTGCGCCGTTGCGTCGTTGATTTCTTCCGAACTCAACGGCAGCAGCGGCTTGACGCCGCGACCACCCGGCCCGCGTACGGTCCTCGTGGCCGAAATAGTCGCCCGGCCGGTGATCGGAATGCACCGCCAGCGGTACTTGCCGGCCGGAATCACCACGTCGAGCGGACGTGTCGTCCCGCTAGTGACCTGCCACACCTGGCCGAAAATGCCGCCGGTGGCCGCGTCGATCAGCGTCACCCGCGCGGTGGCGGCGCCGCCGTTGTGCACGGTGAAATGCTGCCGACCGGCGCGACCGGCACCCCAATGCGGTGCGCACGAACCGGCCGTCACCGTGATCGTGTCGCCGGTGGCGGACCGTGCGGCCGAGTGGTGCCCTGATGAGCATGCGGCCGTGATGCCGAGCATCGCCAGTAGGGCGGCGATAGCGGGAGTGCGTGGCATATGTCGAGCTCGATCGTCGATGGGCAGGTGGGCGGCTACATCATGCAGCCTTGTCGGCGCCGTCGCCAACGGCAGGGTAGGTTGCCTCGTATTCACCCGAGGTTCGCCTTGGCGACCCTCGAAGCGTTGCTTGCCGCGTGCAAACTTCCCGCGAAGTCGGTCGAGCTTGATCGGTTGATCTGGCGCGCGCCGACACCGAGACAGCTGGAGGAAGGCGCTCGTGAAACGTATGTACCCCGCCGCCGCGGCGGCGGCCTTGGCCGTTGCCGGCGTGGCTGTGGCGGTTGACACCTCGGTCGCGCATTCGTCGCACCACGCGGCCACCACAGGTAAGACCACCGCTGCCAGCTCGCAGACTGCGATCCCCGATCGCAGCGCGCGGCACAGCACCACAACGCCGATCAAGCATGTTGTGGTGATCTTCGACGAGAACATCTCGTTCGACCACTACTTCGGCACGTATCCGAACGCGACAAACCCCAAGGGCGAGTCAAAGTTTGTTGCGAAAAAGGGTACGCCGACTGTTAACGGTCTCAGCCCCGCTCTGTTGCAGAACAATCTGAACAAATACAATCCGACCCGGCTGGATCCCTCGCAGGCGGTCACCTGCGACATGAACCACAGCTACCAGCCGGAGCAGCAGGCCGCCGACCACGGGCTGATGGATAAATTCTCCGAGTTCACTGATTCCGGTGACTGCTCGGCGAAATACACCGGTGAGTATTACCGGCCCGGCCTCGTAATGGATTACTACGACGGCAACACGGTCACCGGTCTCTGGAACTATGCGCAGCATTATGCGCTCAGCGACAACTCGTATGACACCGTCTACGGTCCGTCCACGCCCGGCGTGCTCAATCTCATTTCCGGCCAGACACATGGCGCGACCGCGTCGGCCAGCGGTGCACCAGTCTTCAACGGCACGCTGAACGGTGATGACGACCCCACGCTGGATGGATGCGGCAAAGGCACCACCGTGCAAATGAGTGGTCAGAATATCGGTGACCTGCTCAACAAAAAGAACATTACGTGGGGCTGGTTCCAGGGTGGGTTCAAGCCGACCAGCCGGACCACGGACGGCACACCGGTGTGCGGCGCGACGCATGCCAATGTCGCCGGCGCCAGCGATGTTGACTACAGCCCGCACCACAACCCGTTCGAGTACTACAAGTCGACGGCCAACCCGAAGCACCTGCCGCCCTCGTCCGTCTCGATGATCGGCAAGACCGACCAGGCAAATCACGAGTACGACCTGTCGGATTTCTGGTCCGCCGCCGACACCGGTCGGCTGCCCGAGGTGAGCTATCTCAAGGCCGCCGAATACCAGGATGGCCATGCGGGCTATTCCGACCCGATCGACGAGCAGCACTGGCTGGTTAATACGATCAACCACATTCAGAAGCTGCCACAGTGGAAAGACACCGCGGTGGTTGTTGCCTACGACGACTCCGACGGCTGGTATGACCACCAGCTGGGTCCGATCGTCAACGCCTCCTCCGATCCGAGTCAGGACGCGCTGTCCGGCTCCAGCTGCGGAACGCCCGCCGCCGGCGCGTATCAGGACCGTTGCGGTTATGGTCCGCGGCTGCCGATGCTGGTTGTCTCGCCGTACGCGAAGACCAACTACGTCGACCACGCGATTACCGATCAGACCTCGGTCCTGAAGTTCGTCGAGGACAATTGGAAGGTTGGCACGATCGGCGACCAGTCCTTCGACGCGAAAGCCGGGTCGCTGGACGGTATGTTCAACTTCAAGAGTTGGCCGAAGGTCGCGCCATATCAGCTCGACCCGAATACCGGGCAGCCCACCGGCTGGCACTGATAACTCGCCGGCCCAGAACCCGCCCGGAGCGCATGCTCCGGGCGGGTTTGCTGTTTCGTAGGCTTTACAGGGCGCCGACGCCGTGCGGGGTGCCGACCCCGGACGGCGCGTCATAGCCGGGCAGGCCAGTGCAGAGATAGTCGCCACCGCAGTCCATGTAGATGGCATTAGAGCCGCCGACAACGTCATAGACTGCGCTGCGATGCGCGTAAATGTAGGACGCATTCGACAGCTTCGCGGCGTTGCCGGCCAGCCCGATCATCCCGGACACCAGTGGTGCCGACAGGCTGGTGCCGCCGACCGTGAGCCAACCGTTGTCCGCCCCGAGGCCGTAGGTGTCATAGATCGACAGCCCGGTGATCGGATCGGCAACGGCCGAGACATCGCTGGCCGTCCGCATGAGACAGTTCGGATCGTGCTGCCATTTGGGCTTGCCGAAGTAGGCGGAACATCCGCTGCCGGCGCCCCCGTCTTCGTTACCCCACACCGTCTCCGTCCAGCCTCGTTTGGTGCCAGCCTGCTTTGTCAGCGTCGTGCCGCCGACGGCGATGGTGGACGGAAATGAGGCGGGGACGAAGGCCGGCTGAAAGCCGCTGTCACCGCTCGCGGCGACAATCGCTACACCGGGATGGTTGTAGTACTTCTTCCACTCCGCGATTGCTCCGTTGTATTCATTGCCGCCGAAGCTGTTGGACACAACAGCGGCATGCAGCCGCACGGCGGTGTTCTCGGCCGCGCCGAGGTCGTCGAGGTAGTCCGAATCGGCCTCGACCAGGAGAATGTGGCAATTCGGGCACGCCGCGGAGACGGCCTGCAGGTCTAATGCTATCTCGACGCCCCAGTCCGGATCCCCTTGTGGGAGCGGCTTTGTCGCGCCGCGCTGGTTGACCTTGCGAAAGCATTTGTTCGCTACCGTGCATGCGGGCAGGTCGAATTGCTTTCGGTACGTCGCGAGATCCGAAGCTGTCTTTGGGTTGTCGTACGCGTCGACGATCGCGATGGTCTGGCCCGATCCTTTGCTGATCGGGAGCTTGTATGCGGCCGCGATCTGCGCCGGTGTGAGGCCCGTTGGCTTGCTCGCCTGCGGATCCGCGCGCTGTCCCTTGTCGGCAGCGCGATAGAGCGCGAGACACATTGCTCTCTTGAAATGTGGGGCCGCGCACGCGTGGCGCAGGTGGGTTGAGCCCGGTATCGCGGCCGCCGGCGCGACGATCGCTGCCGCGGTGGCGGCGATCGCCCCGACCGCGACGATGATGAGTCGAATTCTGTTCATGACGATCTCCCGTCAGCCGTTCGCGATTCGGGCGGCGTTGAGTACGGTCTCGGTGATAGTGGCGCCGGCGGCGTCTTTGGCCGTTATCCGGAGGCTGAGTGGCTGGTCGGCGGCAGAGTCGGGATTGCTGAGTACGATCCGGAACCTGCCGCCCCCGATTCTCGTGATGTGCGCTTGGTGCCAGGTCCTGCCGTGGTCGAGGCTTGTCTGCACGCCGGCCGCGGTGATTGCCAGCTTCGGCGCACCCTGTATATGTCCGACCGAAAGAGTCGCTGTTGATCTGCCGAGCGGGATTGTGCCGGTGAGATCGGTCGGCAGCGGCATTGTGGCCCGGAGGATCGGCAGCACCGTGCACCGGCCCGTGCCGAAATATGTGCAGTCCCAACCTTTCGGCAGCCGGCCGCCCTGGCCGGCGGCCGAGCTGAATGACAGGTCGGTGGTGGACTGGGTGCTGTTGGTGTATCCACCCCACGGGCGGGTCGCCTGATCGACAATGCGGTATTTGGTCGACGGCGTCGGAACGGCAAACGTTCCGCCGGTGACGTCGTTCTCGTCATCGACGAGCTTTCCGTTCTCGTACAGGCGGAATCGGGTGACCGGTGAGCCGTCTGGCGACGGGTCAACCGTGCCGAGGTGGCCGCGATCTGTGTCGGTTACCTGTGCGAGCGAAACTGCCAGTTTCGAGTTGGTGCGGCACGCCGTGCATTGGAACGTTCGCTGGCCATTTGTTTGATCGACAAATCCGGGTGCGGATGGCGCGCGCAACCAGTCCGCCGTGCGCACGCTGCCGGGTAGATAACGGCGGGCGCCGTCAACGACCGCGCCGCCGAACGGATTGTCATCTGTCGGGCTCGCATACAACACGTCGGTCCAGACAGCACCCGGTGAGCCGAGAATATATTCGGTATGCCGCGTCGCGGACGCCAGGGAGAAGATGGCATATCCGGGCTCGTCACCCGAGGGATAGGACGGTATCCGCTGAAAATTCGGTGCGGTGTCCGAGCCGTCGTCGTAGTAGGTGGCATTTAATCGCGCCAGCTGGGAATCGATGACCCGGTGCGTCTGATTGGTCGGGACGCGCCGCGGGTCGCGGAAGGACAAGTTATAGGTATACGGCCGACCAGAACCAGACGAGCCGGCCAACTGCCAGTATGTCTCCCAGTCCATGCGGCCGACCTTGGCGGCGCCGGCCGGCGCTACCCGGACCTCCTGATCGGTATCGAAAAACCAAGCATCTCCGGTCACCAATTGCTTGTCCGCGGCATATCGAGCCCAGGTGAGGCTCAACTCCGATCGTCCCGCGGGTCTGGGGGTACGAATCGATGGTGTCGTGGTCGCCTTGCGCGCGTCGATGACGACGGTCTGCAGGTCCCTGGTCACGGTGAAATCCGAGATAGGGACGACGAACTGTAGTGATGTATGCGGTGTCGAATCCGGCAGATCGCCGACGCCGAGCAGGCTGTAATGACCCAACGGGACGCTGATTCGCTGCTCACCGCCGTCGACGTCGAACAGGGTCTCGAATTTGCCTGGGGTGTCGGTGTTGGCCAGGTCTACCAGCACGCCGTCCGCCGGCTTACCGGATGCATCCAACGCCTTGATCACCAGAGTCCGCATCGGGTAATGCGGCTTTGCGACTGATGGCGGAGCGGCGGCGTCCAGGCTGAGATGAGCGAGGCCACCAAGTAACGATTTCGGCGCCGGCGCACCGGTTTTCGTGTCGGCCCGCCATTGCACGAGGAGCGCCTGCCTGAATGCCTTGGCGGCGGATACATACCCGGTGGCGCCGCCCTTCTCCCTATGGGTGATCGTGAGGCCGGGAATTATCGGAGTCGCGCCCGCCGCGTACTGGATTCGTACCGGAGTATTCATACCCGTCCCGGCTGCGGCCAGCCGGGTGACGTCGAAGAGTTCGGGATCGATGAATCTGCCGAGATATCGCCGGACCACGCCGGGAAAGACATAGTGGCGGCCGTTCATCGTGATTTGGCTCGTGGCCGGTGCCGGCCCGGTCATCTTCGCCGGCGCGAGCGTGACGTGATTGTGGCTCAGCAACACCGAATCGCCGGTCAGCAGATGCACGATCGATGTCGGTTTTTGCGATGTGGCTGCGATCTGCCCCGGCTGGCTGCTGGCCGATGCGACCGCTCCCATGCCGGCGAGACTGGCGAGGACGCCGAGTGCGGCGACTGTTTTGCGCATGGTGAGACCCCCTTATGTCGTGGTTCGACGAACGGGCAGGACCGGCGTGCGCTCGGTGCCCTTTAGACGCCAAGGACCCGACCTGCGTTGTAGATAATCGTTGGCCGGATCCGGCCAGGGACCGGTCGGCGTCAGCTCGGCTTTGAGGCTCCGTTGCCGTTAAGGCGTAGCCGCTGAACGAGGCCTTCTAGCGTGGAAATCTCTTGCGCAAGGGCGGTGCGCCCGCTGCGGGTGATCTGCACCCAGGTTTTCTGCTTGCGCCCGATGAAGCCCTTCTTGACGACCACATAGCCGGCGTCCTCGAGAACGGCGAGGTGTCGATTGAGGTTGCCCGGCGTCAACTCGAGCACCTCCTTGAGGTAGCTGAACTCGACCTGATCGGTCTCCGCCGCAACGGTAAGAATGCCGAGTCGATGTCGTTGGTGGACGACGTCATCGACACCCTGAGTCGGATTGGTCATTTGGTGCGCAAATCCAAGGCGAAGGAGGTCGCGGCGCCGATGATCAAGACCAGCCCCGGAAGCAATACGTTGACGATCGCATCATTGCTGGACCCCAACGCCGACTCCGACATGCCGGCTCGATGCAAGAGGTTAATTGGGTCGTAGAAGACGCCTAGACACGCCGCACCTGTATAAACAACGGCGATGACGCTTAGCAGGCGGCTTCGCTCTACCCAGGCGAGAACGAGCAGCCCGAGTGCGATCACCAGTAATGCCAGCGTCCCGCGGTCGGTAACAACCCACCAGGCACTGACAATCCACTGGAGCGACGCAATTGACAGCGCGACGAGAAGGAGTGCCCCGCCGATCCACGTCGCCAGCCCCACGCCAACCCGAGTACGCAACCCGGTGACGCGAGCGTGCCAGAAATACCAGGCACCTGTGATCACCGCTCCGAACAGCAGGACTACCAGCCAATAGATCCCTCTGGCGTCGAGATTGTTGCTGGGAAAACTCCCGCCCAATGACTCGAGCCATGGGTAGTGGATCGGGATCACTCTGCCTATGTCCGTGCCTGTACTGCCGGGCAGAGGAGTGCCGAAGTCGTCGATCTCGACGTAGAGCGGCGCAGAGGCGCAGACGAGCAGGCCAAACATCAATAGCGGAAACCAGAACGCGTGCCGTTGGGTGCGCGCGGTCTTTCGTAGGGTGCGCAGATTGTCGAGCAGCACCTCGGCCTCTGGCCCGGTCGGATCGACAACTTGATCGTGGATCATCGGATCCCCCCTCGTTTGCGATGCCATCAGCTTTGCATTCCAAACCTCTTTGCGCAACCCCGGAGGCGGAATCCGTGGCGGCGGTGCCTTCCATCGATCGGCGGGGCGTCGCGATAGGCTCGCGATCATGAGCCAGTCGATCTACTACGTGCTGCTGGTGGCGGCCCTCGCCGCGCTGGCTGGCGGGGGCACCTACGCCGCGTACCGACTGTTCCACGCGGACCGGTAGCCGGAATGGATGAGCTGCCCATCCCGGCCGATGCGAACGACCTGCGGCATGGTCCGGACCTGCATCCGGCGATGCTGGCGTTCCTGCCCCTGATCGGCACGTGGCGTGGCGTCGGCAAGGGTGGATATCCGACGATCGAGGATTTCGACTACGGCCAGCAGGTCACGTTCGCCCATGACGGCCGGCCCTTTTTCTATTACGAATCGCGGGCGTGGATCCTCGGCCCGGACGGCGAGGTTGTGCGGCCGGGGGCGCGGGAGACCGGCTGGTGGCGGGCCGGCGAAGGCGACCAGTTCGACGTACTGCTGGCTCATCCGACCGGCATTGCCGAGATCTACCTCGGCAAAATCAATACGACCACTCAGTGGGAGTTGTCGACCGACGTGGTGGCCCGAACGGCGTCGGCCAAAGAAGTGACCGGCAATCACCGGCTGTACGGAATTGTCGAGGGCGCGCTGTTCTACGCAATCGATATGGCAGCAGTTGGCCACCCGCTCAATCCGCACCTTTCGGCACGGCTCGAACGGGTGGCCGGGTAGCTTACGCTGACGGACTCAGCGCCCGCAGTGACTGCGACAGCGAACTCATCGTCGCCATCACCGCGGTCGGCTCGTAGCCGCAGTGCGCCATGCAGTTGTCGCAGCGCGGGTCCTTGCCGCGACCGAACTTCTCCCACTCGGTGGTCTCGAGCAGCTCTTTGTAGGTCTTGGCATAACCGTCGGCCATCAAATAGCACGGCCGCTGCCAGCCCAGCAAAGAGTAGGACGGAATGCCCCACGGAGTGCATTCGAAATCGCGCTTGCCCTCGAGGAAGTCTAGATATAGCGGGGAATGATTGAG
>Ga0137412_10002058_pt1 | contig 15841 bp, 15 predicted proteins | sample CZODoug2_1_16fun_FD_122160 | JGI IMG/M metagenome (GOLD analysis project Ga0137412, IMG submission 122160) | Vadose zone soil fungal communities from Angelo Coast Range Reserve, California, USA - CZODoug2_1_16fungal (Hybrid Assembly) | ecosystem: Environmental > Terrestrial > Soil > Vadose zone...
AATGTAAATTTTCCCCGGGCAACCCCGCCACCATTCTACTGAGCTAATGTTGAGATATCTTTTAGGATAAAATGAGGAAAGATGTCAAGACAAGTTATTCTAAACTCTTGATCAAGTCTCGTCGATTTGCCATTCAAATTGATGAGAATAAAGATGTTGACTGTAGCCGATTTGAAGGAAGCAGACCCTAGCCCAACCGCACCAGCTTCGCCTCGGTAATTGCCGAAATACCCCGGATCGGCCCGAGAATTGAGGGCGACACTTCTCCGTCCACGCGAACAAGAGATACGGCATCCGCCCCGCGCTGGGCCTCCCGGCGGCCGAGGGCGAAAGTAGCAATATTGACTCCGAGCTTGCCAAGGGTCGTACCGATCTGGCCAATGACCCCCGGCTCGTCGCGGTTTCTCAAATAGAGAATCGTCCCTTCCAGTTGTGCCTCCAGCGGAATCCCTTCGATCTGGAATGTTATCATGTTAATGCGCGGCTATCCCAGAAACTCGAGGACATTGGAGATCTGCGGATCGGCAAGTTCGTTTTGCTTTTGGGCTATTGTGGCCAAGCCATCTGGTGCCGGTTCCGATACGGCGTGACCAACTTTTATTATATTCCGGCACCGGGCAAACGCTCGGCCTTGCTTCGAGACTGGATGGTAATGCTGATCTGCCGGCCATTCTTTAAACGAATTATTTTACACTGGCACGCCGCGGGACTGGCCAAGTGGCTGGAGACGACACCGCGGACGACCACTGTCGAGTCGGAGCCCGTCCTGCGTGTGTTCCTGGGGAACCTCAGCTCGACGGACGCGATGCACCGGGCGCTCGCGGTACACCGGACGCTCGCCGCCAGCAGTCAGCACCGGCACTTCCGGCGTTCCGCCAAATCCCGCCATGCCCTGGCGGCGCTCGATCCAGCAGACCTTGTAGCCCAGCCGTCGGGCGACCCCAATGTCGTGATGCTGGCTCTGCGCGACGTGCAGAATGTCGGACTGCTTGTAGCCGAACGCTGATTGTCGTCCCCTGTTGTAGGCAAAGAATTCGGGATTGGGCTTGGCGACGCCGGTGTCGTCGGCGCAGACGGTGTCGTCGAAGGGATCACCCAGGGCGTGCGCGTAGCAGGACAACGCGACGCGATCCGCATTGGTCATCGCCACCAGGCGAAATCGCGTGCGCAGGCGTTTCAGCGCCTCGACGGAATCGGCGAACGGTTGCCAGCGCAGCACGGCAAGCTGGAAGGCGTCGCAGACCCGATCGTCGGCCGCCAAGCCCAGTTCCTTCGCGAGGAAACGATAGACGTGAAACATCACCTCGCTCGATCGCTCGGGGTGAGCGTCGCGGCCGCGCTTGTAGGAGGCGAAGATCTGGTCATCGCTGAGTTCGGCCGCGCTTCGGCCGGCGATCTTGCGGACGCCGTCGAGGACGCCGGTTTCGAAGTCGATCAAGGTGCCGACGACGTCGAATGTGAGAACCTTGAAATGGCTGAACGACATGGGAGCTTCTTCTCTGTGGCTTTGGACTTTGCGCTGGATTTGACGTGTGACGGATGTTTACGCGGGCACTTTCGGTACGATGATGGTGTCCTCGGGGTGGAGGGTGACGGTAAGGCTGCCGCCTGGCGCTGGAATACGGCGATAGGCCTCATGGTGGCTCGGCTGGCGCAAGCTCAATGCGGTGCCATCGGCCAGCGTAAGAAAGACACGCAGGCTTTCGCCCTGATAGACGACGTCGGTGACGGTGCCGGTCAGGCGGTTGCGCGCGGTGTCGCCGGCGCCATCGTCGATCAGCAATTTTTCGCTGTGCACGGCCAGCATGAGCGCGTTGCCGTTGGGGATGGTCCGGGCGCTGCGGAGGATAAGAGCGCCCAGCGCAACGCTGTTGTCGTCGACGCGGACGACGGGCAAAAGGCTCGCCTCGCCGATGAAGCTCGCGACAAAGGAATCCACCGGATGATCGTGCAAGCGCTCCGGCCGGTCGATCTGCAGCAGTCGTCCGTCTTTCAGGATCGCGACGCGGTCGCTCATCGTCAGCGCCTCGCGCTGGTCGTGCGTGACGTAGATGATGGTGGCGCCGATGCGCTTGTGGAGCTGGCGCAACTCGATCTGCATCGATTCCCGCAACTGCTTGTCGAGCGCCGAAAGCGGCTCGTCCATCAGGATCAGCCGCGGCTCGAAAATCATCGCCCTGGCAAGCGCAACGCGCTGGCGCTGGCCGCCGGAGAGTTGTTCGACGCCACGTTCCTCGTAGCCGGCGAGGCCGACCATGGCGAGCGCGGCGCGCACTCTTTCCGCCCAGCTTGCTTTGGGAAGTCGCCTTGCGCGCAGCGCAAACGCGACGTTCTCGCCGACATTCATATGCGGAAACAGCGCGTAATTCTGGAACACGACCCCGATGTCGCGCTGATGCGGAGGCACGAAGGTGACATCGCGCTCGCCGAAATGGATCGAACCGGAGGAGGGCAGGATGAAACCGCCGAGCAGACCGAGCAGCGTGGTCTTTCCGGATCCGGATGGCCCGAGCAGCGAGACGAACTCACGCGGCGCGACCTTGAGCGTGACATTGTCGAGCGCGCGGACGGCGCCATAGCTCTTGCAGGCAGACCTGATCTCGACGCTTTCGCCGCCGGTGCCCAATGAACGACCTTCCCCGTGCTCCCAGACCTGACCCGCAAGCAGGCGGCAGCCGGGGTGGCATGATCTCAATTTATAGCCTGGCGCATCCACGCGGCGGAAAAGCTTGCTGTTCCGCCGGCTGATCAAAGCGGCTTCGTTGCCGCCTGGACTTTCATTCCCGTCATGCAATCAAAATTTGTGCGGTGGAGCAATTGCCAAAATATTACTCGCGTCATAACATGAAGTTATGCCAGAGCTGCGTCGGATGTTACCTTCCAGCAACGCGCTGTTCGTCTTCGACGCCGCCGCGCGCAACGGCAGCTTCACGGCGGCGGCAGCCGAATTGAATGTCACCCAGCCCGCCGTGAGCCGGATGCTGGGGCAGTTCGAGGACTATCTGGGCGTTCGGTTGTTCGACCGGGCGGCCGGTCGCGCGGTTCTGACCGAAGAAGGCGAGCTGCTTTACCGGCGCGTTCACGACGGCTTCCGCAGCATCGAGAGCGGGTTGATCGAGATCGAGCGGCGTCGCAAGGGCACCGAGACGGTTACGCTCTCGGTCTCGTCCGCGTTCACCACGCACTGGCTGATGCCGCGCATCGACAAGCTGCAGCGCCAGTTTCCGAAAGTCGATCTGCGTTTCCAGTTGATTTCCGGCTCGTTGCGCGGGCCGGTGGAGAACGTCGATCTCGGCATGCGGTTTCGCGATCGCGACGATCCCGATTCAAACGGCGCGCTTGTGATGAAGGAAGTGATGCTGCCGATCTGCAGCCCGGGCTATCGCGATGCCGACACCGCGGAGGACTCCTTCGGTGCAAAAACCATCATCAGTCTGGCCGATACGCCCGGAGACTGGGCCGCACAATATCCTGATTTTCTCGTCCGGCGACGTGGTTCGACCAAGACACTGAGCTTTTCGGATTATGCGGTCGTGGTGCAGGCGGCGCTGCTCGGTCAGGGGATCGCACTCGGCTGGCTCACCGTCGCGTCGCATTGGCTGTTGACCGGGGCGCTGGTTCCCGCCTCCGAGACGCTTGCCACCACGCGACGGGTCTGCGAACTCATCCACCCGCGCAACCGTTCGATCCGGCCTGTCGTCATCGAGATCAGGGATTGGATCATCGAGCAGATGCGCAACGACATGCTTGCCATCGACCGGCTCTATCCGCGCCTGGGTGTCGTTGCAGCCTGCTATTGATCAGGACCGGATGCGACGGCGATTCATCCGAGTAGACATCCGGGTAGACTTGCGAAACCGTGGCAGATTGCCTCTCGTTGGCGTCGCGCCGGCTTTGCCAAAATCCTTTTCATCATCCGCGTGCAGGACCGCGTCCTGATCGGCGGACGTCTCCGGCGCGTGGATCTCAGGAATCAGCATCAGCCGTGGTTGCCGTTGCTCCGTGCTCGTCTGGCTTGCAGCGGGCTTCTCGAAGGGTGCATCGAATATGGCGTTTTGAACGATTCTAATAATTCTTCACATCGCCGTTGCGGCTATCCGGAAGCGCGGCTGTAAACAGGTGGCGCGTTGCGCGCAGACGGCGTTCGATTGCAAACAATCGATGCAACTCCAGCGCGCAATCAAGTGTCGCAGGCAGCCGTCCGCTTCAAAGCGTCTGAGCTTTCAAGCAGGGCAGTCTCGTTATGGTTGCGATCACGCGATGTCGCTCCGTCGTCACCTCCTTCGATCACCGACGTTGTCGGATGACATATCGGGCAAGATAATTACTTCCGCCTCTCGCGAATTGGTGACGGCGACGTCGTAACACGGCGGTGAGCTGCGCATCCGCTTGGTGCTTACTACAAATGTAAGAAGTGAAATCCATGTTGCGACCCAGCATTCGCCATTAGAACGAACGTTTTTCCTGACATCGCTGTCCACGTCGCACTCGGGCGATCTGACTTCTGCTTTCTTTCATCGCAGGTGCTGGCGAACTGGGCGGAATCGTTCGACCGGCGATGATGGGGCATTCATGGTCCCCGAATGAGGGGCGATTCGATGCGAACCGATCACGCGGCGATGCGCGGATGTCATGGAGCGACGTATGGCATGTGGCGCATCGGATCGAAGATGATGAAACCGGCATTGTTTGCCGGATGCGTGATCGTCGGCCTGCCGCTGACATCCACGGCCGCGGCCGCTCACGTCAAATGGTTCGTCAACTGCAACGTCTCCGACGATCCGTTGCCGGTTCAGGCGGTGTTCACCGCAACGTTTCTTCTGTTCTTCTCGCTGTTTCTCATCCTGCTCTCTCTCGGTTGCATGGCCGAGCGGACGGCGCTCGGTGCGGGCATCTCGGAACTCCTGGATCGTTATGCGGCGCCGCTGCATCGCCGCGCGGATGACCTTCTGCGCTCGGTGGCCGCGGTCTCGTTTGCGCTGTTATGGGCCGACGGCGGACTCATCATGACTCCGGACCTCAAGGCGAGCAGTATCTGGCTGTCCGCCATTCAGTTGCTGATACCGATGTACATGTTCGGGCGGGCGACGCTGCCTGCCGCGGGTGCCGGGATCATCGTGCTTTACGGATATGGCGTCGCCACCTACGGCCTGTTCCACATGCTGGATTATCCCGTGTTCCTCGGCCTCGGCGTGTTCTTCGCGCTTTCCGTGACGCAGAACAGCAAGCTTTTGGCTTTTCGTTTTGACTTCCTGCGGTGGACCGTCGCCTGCTCGCTGCTATGGCCGTCGATCGAGAAATTCGTCTATCCGGGGTGGGTTGCGCCGATCGCGATCACGCATCCCGAAATAACCCTCGGCTTTGATGTCGCCACCGTGGTGACCGCGGCAGGTGTCGTCGAATTCGGCCTGTCCTTTGCGCTGTTCTGGACGCCGCTGATCCGTCGTCTCGCCGCATTTGCCCTCATGGCGGTGCTGACCGCCGCGACCTTCGACTTCGGCAAGATGGACGGGATCGGCCATCTGATGCTTATCGCCGTTCTCATGGTGGTCGCCGCGCAGCCCGGCGGCGCGCGCGACCGTCGTCACCCCGCGCTCGCGCCGCTGGTCGGCGGCATGACCTTGATGGCCGTGATCCTGCTCTACACCGGCGGTCACGCGCTTTACTATGGGTCGAAAATTGCGTCGGTTGCGCCGCTCGCGGGCGGTGTTGCATTGCTGACGCTGGTCCTTCTCTGCGTCCCGGGACGCGCGCAGTCGCTGCTATTGCGGATCGCGGTCGCGGGCTGGTCGCGATGGCGGGCGAGCGGCAATGCCGGCGACGACCAGCCTGATGAGCCGGAGGTTTTTTCGGTGAGCGACTGGGTGAGTTCTCCCGATGTCGCTCCCAGCCGCTGGCGCGAGAACAGTTCGGCGGAATCAGTGGTTCAGCTCAGAGGCTCGCGTCGCCCCGAAACATTCAGCCCTCGATATCGTGAGCGTGAATTTGGAGCATAGGCCTATATCAGTGCCCGAATTTTTGGGGGGCGGCATGGCGCTGGCGACGGTCGCCCTGATCGCATTCGGCGCCTTGCGGTTTGCTCCGTCGCACAATTCGCCGCCGCCGCCCGCGAATTATGCGCCCGTGTCGATCGAATCTCCGGAGGTGTCGGTCAAATCATTGGTCGAGCAACCAAAAGAGTCGTCCGACGTCACCGCACCGGCGCGCGATGTGCGATCGCCGGATATTCCCTTAGCTATCGGCGGCTCGACGCCCGTCTTGGCGAACGAGGCGGGGGCGCCGCAGCCGCCTGCCGCGGATCGCTCGGTAGCTGCTGCCGCCGGATCGCCCGATGGAGCTCCCGTCCAACAACACGGCACCGGGACCGGCGCGTCGGGAGGATTGACCGATGTCGCGTGGGCGCCGCCATTGCCAAATCCACTTCCCGACTCCCGGCCGCCCAATGGTCAGCGACGGAACGCGGCCGATCCGCCGAGCCCGCGCCCCGACCCCAGCTTTATCGGAGGCTGGGCGGATGATATCGGCCGGTGCCGGACCGGTCGAAAGGCGCCACTCGTCATCAACTCCCGCGCGGCGAAGACGGCCGACGGCGAATGTGCGTTCGGGTCCGTCGCGCGAGAGGCTGCAAATCGGTGGCGCGTCGCGGCCATATGCGCCTCCGGAGGGAAGTTCTGGCGAGCCAATATCGCGCTGAAGCTCACGGAAGAGAGCCTGACCTGGTCAAGCGAGCGAGGAACCGAAACCTACGTGCGATGCAAGGCTGATGCTGGAGCACGCTCGCCGACGTCACATTCACGAAGCGGATTGTGACGGGGCTCCATCGTCCTTCATGATTTCCAGGATTTTCTCAGCCGCTGTCGCGACGTGATGCGTGAGCGTCAGGCAGGCGCGCTCGGCATCGCGGTGAACCGCGGCCTCGAGGAGATCCCAGTGATCGATTTGCGACTGCTCGAAATGGTTGCCCTTGAAACGAAGCAGCATCGAATAGCGGGCCGCATTGCTCCACAGCGTCTCGATCAGGTTCAACAGGCGCGGGCGGTTGGCGCCGGCAAACAGCGCGCGATGAAACTGGACGTTAAGCTCGCCATAGCGGACGAGGTCGGTGACGCCATCAGCCGCCGTGCAGATTTCACGGACGATCTGCAGTTGCTCGGCGGTCAACGCCGGAATCGATGCCCGCAGCGCTTTGGTTTCCAACGTCACCCGCAGATCGAAGATTTCCCGGGCATCATCCGTCGAGAGCGGCATCACGAATGCGCCGCGCCTTGGGTGGATGGCGAGGAAGCCCTCCGCTTCGAGTTTCTGAATGGCCTCGCGCAGCGGGACGTGGCTCACGCCAAGTTCGAGTGCCAGCGCGTGTTGCTGGATTCTGGCGCCGGACTCCAGCGTACCCTCAAGAATGGATTTCCTGATCTGGGAGGCTGCGAATTCCGAGGCCGACACAAGCGCCATCGTCAATGCCCTCCTGGTCTAGCGGCACTTGAACCGCGCTTCGGGATCGATCGCATCATCGCGCCCCGAATCCGAACAGCGACCGGTAAGCATAGATGGCGGGTGTTCCTCCGGTGTGGAGGAACAGAACATTGTCCGAGTCCCCAAAACGACCCTCTCTCGACAATCCGATCAAAGCGGCGAAGGCCTTGCCCGAATAGACGGGATCGAGGGTCAGCGCCTCCAGGCCAGCGGCCATCGAAATCGCCTCGAGCGTCGCTGCGTCGGCCTGGCCGTATTCTCCGGCAGAATACCTGGGCTCGATGATGATCTTCCGTTCGAGCGGTTCGGCCTCGAGGCCAACCTCATCGGCCAATTCGCGAAGGATCGTGGTGACCCTTCGCTTCACGCCGATCGGGTCGGCGTCGATATCGATACCGATAATTTCGATCGGCAGGCCGAGTGCCGCGAATCCGACGATCAGTCCTGCCTGGGTGCCGCCGGTGCCTGTCGCATGGACGAGATGGGTGATTTCAAGTTCTTGGGCCGCGATCTGCTCGGAGATCTCCAGCGCGGCGTTGAGATAACCAATCGCGCCCAGCCGGTTGGCGCATCCATAAGGCACGATATAGGGACGGCGGCCTTCGGATCGAAATCGATCGGCCATTCTCACCAGGACGTCGGTCCTGTCGTCCTTGATGCTGATGATCTCGTGGGTGGCGCCATAGAGATGATCAAGGAGGATGTTGCCCGTTTGCGCATAGTCGGGGTCCGTCCTGCCGACCCGATCCGTGATCATGCCGAAATGACAGCCGAGGCCGGCTTTGGCTGCCGCGGCTGCGACCTGACGGACCGAGTTGGATTGAACGACTCCCGCCGTCAGAAGAATGTCCGCGTTGGCCCGTCGTGCGTCCGGGATGATGAACTCAAGGGCGCGTACCTTGTTGCCGCCCTGACCCATGCCCGTCGCGTCATCCCGCTTCACGAACAGCGACGCCCCACCGAGTGTCCGGCCCAGGCGCGGCAACGGCTCGATCGCAGTGGGGAAATGCCCCAGTTTAAGCCGCGGATGGCGCTCGATCCGGCCCATCAGGGCTTCGGTTCTGGTTGTGACAGGCATGGGTTCTTCCTTGTCGCAAAATATTATAATATATAATCATGCCTTACAATGCTGCGTTTGGCGTCCCCCGGCGGTCGGAGGCGGAGCGTTTATTTCCGAAACAGATGCGCGCCGTTTGGAGCGATGGCATTTTACGATACCGCTCGGCCCATACGCCTGTCGGTTTGCTCGCATCCCATTCGTCTTCCATCCAAGGAGAGCTTCATGGGAGACCATCAATGACCAATTCTCGCTATCGCTGGGTGATCGTCGCGGCCGGCGGCCTGTTGAGCTGTGCCGCGATCGGCGGCATGTTTTCGCTGCCGGTGTTCCTGCAACCCATTGCACGGGACACCGGATGGTCGGTCACCGGCGTGTCCAGCGCCATGACGATCGGCTTTCTCGCCATGGCGTGCACCAGCATGGCCTGGGGCACCTTGTCCGACCGCATCGGACCGCTGCCGGTGGTGCTGACCGGCTCGATCGTGCTGGCGGCAAGCCTGGCGCTGGCCAGCCGGGCGCCGTCGCTGCTGTCGTTTCAGATCATGTTCGGACTGATGGTCGGCGGCTCGATTTCTGCGATCTTCGCGCCGATGATGGCGTGTGTCACCGGCTGGTTCGACACGCATCGCAGTCTCGCCGTCTCGCTGGTTTCGGCCGGCATGGGGATGGCGCCGATGGTCATGTCGCCGCTCGCCGCCTGGCTGGTCTCGAACCATGACTGGCGGACCTCGATGCAGGTGATGGCCGGCGTGGTCGCGGCCATCATGATCCCGGTCTCGCTGCTGGTGCGCCGCCCGCCGGCGCTCGAAAGCGCGTATGCCGCTCCATCGGGCGACGACGCGCCGGCGCCGGACATGTCGATCGCGCAGGCGCTGCGCTCGCCGCAATTCATCATCCTGCTCGCGACCAATTTCCTGTGTTGCGCCACGCATTCGGGGCCGATCATCCACACCGTGAGTTATGCCGTCACCTGCGGGATCCCGATGATGGCCGCCGTCACGATCTACAGCGTCGAGGGGCTGGCAGGGATGGGCGGACGGATCGCGTTCGGCCTGCTCGGCGACCGCTTCGGCGCCAAGCGTGTGCTGGTCTGCGGGTTGCTCGCGCAGGCGTTCGGCGCGCTCGGTTACGTCTTCGTGCGCGAGCTTGCTGCGTTCTATGCTGTGGCCGCGCTGTTCGGCTTCATCTATGCCGGCACCATGCCGCTCTATTCGGTGCTGGCGCGCGAGAACTTTCCGCTGCGGATGATGGGCACCGTGATCGGCGGGACCGCGATGGCCGGCAGCCTCGGCATGGCGACCGGGCCGGTCGCCGGAGGTTTGATCTACGACAGCTTCGCCAGCTATGCGTGGCTCTATATCGGCTCCTGGGCCGTCGGCCTTGGCGCGTTCCTGATCGCATTGACCTTCAGGCCGTTTTCCAAGCGGGAGATGCAACCTGCGCCGATGCCGGCGTGAAGCCGGGGGATTGACAAATGCACGGACGGGCGAAGTGATTGACCCGTCCGTGCTTCCAATCCCACGTCCTGCCGGAGAGCAGCCATGACGGCGTTTTTGACGGGCAGCAGGTTCGGTCGGCTCGACGCCGAAGACGCGCGGCTTCTCGACGAGCAGGGCTATCTGCTGCTGCGCGGCGCCATTCCCGCGGCCTGGATCGGGCCGCTTCGCTCTGCCTTCGAGGCCGGCGCGATGCCGTCGGAGATGTGGCCGGTTCCCCGCAGCCGCGAGTGGCGCCATTCCCTGCTCGACCTCGATGCGACGGTGCAGCGGGTCTGCCGGCTGCCGATCATGCTCGCCGCCGTTCATCACATTCTGCAACAGCCCTTCTTCCTGGCCCAGGTCGAGGGCCGAGAACCCTGCCTGGACGGCGGCGCGCAAGCACTGCATCGGGACGGCGCCGACCGCCAACTCACCGACGCGGTGTCCGCGCTGGCATTCCTCGACGCGTTCGGATCGCGGAACGGCGCCACCCGCCTCGTGCCGGGCACGCATTGCCGCGAGGTCCCGGACGCGCCGACCTATCCGCTGGCAATTTGTGTGGAAGGAGAGGCCGGCGACATCCTGCTGTTCGACGTCAATCTGCTGCACGGCGCGACCTGCAATCAAAGCGGGGCGCCGCGCAGGTCGATGCTGATCACCTATGCCAAGTCTGCGCTGCAGGAGAAGTGGCGAAAGACCCGCGCGTTGCGATCCGTGCGCATGGATCAGGACGAGATGTTCGACGTCTAGTACGTCGTTTCCGACGTTCTGATCATATGAAGCGAAGGAGTAGGATGGGTAGAGCTCTTGCGAAACCCATCAATTTGCCGCGCGGCGATGGGTTTCGCAGTCAGATCGGACGAGGTCCGATCTGACTGCTCTACCCATCCTACATGATCGATTTCATGGAATCGCTCGTCTAGAGCCCTGTTCCGATTCAATCGGAACGGAAAAGGCTCTAGTTCTGTTGTTTGAGATAGGCAATGATATCGGCGCGATCCTGCGGGCTTTGCACCTCATAGAACATCTTCGTGCCTGGCACGAGCGCTCCGGGATCGATCAGCCAACGGTCCAATGTCGGCTCGTCCCAGGTCAGGCCGGAATTCTTGAGGGCCTTGGAATAGTCGTAGCCCTCGATGATTCCGGCATGACGTCCGACCACGCCACGATGGCTTGGTCCCACGTCGTTTTTGTCAATGGAATGGCAGTCCATGCAGCCTTGATAGAGCGTCTCGCCTCTAATGGGATCGCCCTTGGGTGCGCCGATCTTGACGGGAATCGATTGCGCAAGGACAGGGGTATTTGTCATGGAGACAGCGAAAATACACAGGGCCGCCGAAGCAATGAGCTGTCGTGCGGCTTTCGCGACTTTGTCTGGTTGCATTAAATATTTCTCGTTCGGAGGCTCGATCAATGCTGGCGCTTGCATCGGGCCGACATGGTCCGACACGCGCCGCACACTTCCGAAGAGATCGACAAGGGCTGGAGTTTATTCCCGAACGGGACCCGCTAATGCTGCGGTCCCTACCGGGTGATATTTTCGCGCAAGTTCTTTACCAATTCCAAAGTGCCACTCAAATGCCAAGCGCTTGCTACCTGAAAATCCCGAACAGTCCGCCCTGTTGAGGCGGCGGCGGTGGCGGGGGCTGCTGCTGGGTCTGTTGCTGTGGTGGCGGCGGCGGAAGCTGCGCGGGCGGCCGCGGCGCCGTCTGTCTCGGCTGCGCCGGCTGGCGTTTCTGCGCGGGCTGCTGCGCCGGCGTCGGCTGTCTCGGCGCATCGGGCGCCGCGGTGACGACCGTGGTCTCCGGCCCCTTACAATCGTTCAGCCAGATGTCGTAGATCGGATGCTCCACGCCATGCAGGCCCGGGCTTGCCGCGTACATCCAGCCTGAAAAGATCCGCTTCACCTCGCCCTGCAGCGTGATCTCGTCAACCTCGACGAAGGCGTCGGTGTTGGCGGCTTCCGTCGCGGGGCGGGTATAGCAGGCATCGGTCTTCACCCGCAGCGCGCCGAACTGCACGGTCTCGCCGACATCCTCGTCGAAATTGATGATGCGGCCGGTGATCTTGTCCAGCCCCGAGAAGCTCGCCTTCTTGTTGATGATCTTCTGGGCCGGCGGTTCCGACACCACTTCGTCGCCGGGCTGCAGGGTGGCCGGCGGCTGCGGGCTCCCCTTCGGCTGGCGCACGCCGGGAGGCAGGCCCGGCAGCGCAGGATTGGCTCCTGGCGCCGTCTGCCCGGGCGGCGCCACGGCGACCGTTGGCGGAGCATTCTGGGGAATCACGGTGGTGCCGGGCGGCGCCGGCAAGGGCTGCGACTGCACCGATCCAGGCGGCGGAGCGCCCGGCCGCGTCGGAGCCGGCAGGACCCGGCCGTTCGGCGGCAGTTCCGGGATTTCTTCCTCGTCATCGGGGGGCGGCGGCTGCGGCTGACCGCGCGGAACATTGCCGGGCGGCCGCGGTGCTGCGGGCTCGGAAAATATGTTGCCGATCTGCGCGCGCGCGGGCGGCGCAGGCGAGATCACGATGGCGGCGATCAGGGCCGCAAGTCCGGTCAGAACAATGTGTCGAAACATCTCGCGCGGCTTTAATGGGCGAATCGGGCTCGTAAGCCATTGTACAAGGTACAGCTTTAACCGCCGCTCGCGGCCCAACGGGTTAACACGCCGAATACGGCGGGGAAAGGGCGGTTGCCGCCTCCCCACTGGTCAGTTCCATCCGCGGATGGAATAGTCTCATTCGATTGAACGAGCGGCGCGGCCCTGCCCGCGCCCAGACCATCCGGGACAACCGGAGCCAACGAGGACCCCCCAAAGGAGAACCCATGCCCGACCGTATTCGCCTGGACGGCAAGGTCGCCGTCGTGACTGGCGCTGCCGGCGTCATCGGCCGCGCGACCATCAGGCTGCTCGCCGAGCGTGGCGCGCGCATCGTAGCCGTCGACCGCAAGCGCGACGAGCTTGAAGCCGCGATCAAGGATTTGCCGGCCTCGGCCGAGCCTTTGGCCGTGACCGCCGACGTCAGCGACGAGGACGACGTCGCCGATTATGTCCGCGCGGCCGTCGACACATTCGGCACCATCGACGTGTTCTACAATAATGCCGGCGTCGAGGGTGAGGTGAAGCCGATCACCCAGTACAGCCTGGACGCCTTTCGCCGGGTGCTCGACGTCAACGTGGTCGGCGTCTTCCTCGGCATGAAGCATGTGCTGCCGGTGATGCTGAAGCAGAACCGCGGCAGCATCATCAACACCGCCTCGATCGCGGGCCTGATGGGCTCGCCGCAGATCGCGGTCTACAGCGCCAGCAAGCACGCCGTGATCGGGCTCACCAAGAGCGCGGCCTGGGAATGCACCGGGACCGCCGTGCGCGTCAATTGCGTCTGCCCCGGGCTGATCGACAGCCGCATGCTGAGCGCCATCCTCGACGGCCGCAACAGCGGCAATGCGCCGACGCCGCACAGCAAGATCGTCGAGCGGATTCCGGCGCGACGTCTCGGGCAAGCCAGCGAGGTGGCGTCCATCGTGGCGTTCCTGGCGTCCGACGAGGCCAGCTACGTGTCCGGCTCCGCCTACACCGTCGATGGCGGGCGGACGGCAGCCTGACACCCACCCGTCATTCTGGGGCGGGTCGAAGACGCGAACCCGGAATCTCGAGATTCCCCGATGCGCAATTGCGCATCTGTGGTCTGCGCTTCGCACATCCCGGAATGACAGCGGAGAGTTCACGGCTTCTTCACCATGGGCAAGCTAGCGACGAGGAGTGGCACGCCCCGCGTCCAGAATGGCGTGGACATTGTCCTTATCCCCAAGATCGATCCGCGCCTTCATCGACTGAGATGTCCAGCGAAACGCGGGTCTGGCGCGCGACGAACGACGACCCGCGAGTGCCTCGGCGAGCATTTCCGATACGATCGCATCCAGCGATCGGCCTTCCCGATCCTGGATGGCCTTGATCTCCTGCAAGATCAGATCGTCGATATCTATGGTGGTTCGCATGATGTTTAGCATTATGAAGTAGAGCGTCTGATATCAACGCGCCTGTTTCCGACCGGCAACAGACGGTAACGAGATGTGACTTTCTGCCGCGTCGTGGCTGACGCATGGTCAGCACGCCCTACACTGATACTTTGATCAAGATTGACTGGATGCCCTTCATTTTGAAACAGAGCTTCGCCCTGCCCGTGCGCGGGCTCGCCTGGATCGGCAGCCAGGGCACCCGCGCCGTCGCAGCGCTGGTGCTGTTCGGCATCGCGGTGCCGCCGCTTGGCGAACTGCTCAAGCCGTTCGTCACCGAGGCGATCTTTCTACTGCTGTGCATCTCCTTCATGCGCGTGGATATACGCGCGCTGCGTGACCATCTGCGGCGGCCGGCCCTGGTGATCGCCGCCACCGCCTGGACCACGCTCGCGGTGCCGGCGATCATCGGCACGATCTTTCACTTCGGCGGGCTGGACGCCCGATCGCCCGACCTGTTTCTCGCGCTGATGCTGCAGGCGGTGGCCTCGCCGATGATGGCGGCGCCCTCGCTCGCGGCGCTGATGGGGCTCGATGCGACATTGGTTCTGGTCACGCTGGTGACGAGCACCGCGCTGGTGCCGTTCACCGCACCTCTGTTCGCGTCGGTCTTCTTCGGCACGGCGCTGACCTTGTCGCCGGCCGCACTCGGGTTGAAGCTCGCCGCGATCCTTTTGGGATCGCTTGTGGTCGCGGGCGCGATCCGCTGGCTTGCCGGCGCGCCTGCGATCCAGCGCCACAAGCTGCCGATCGACGGGGTCAATATCCTGGTCCTCCTGATCTTCGTCGCCGCCGTCATGGGCAATGTGATCGGCAGCCTGCTCGCCAATCCCGTGCAGATGATCGGAATGACGGCGCTCGCGTTTGCGATCTTCTTCCTGCTGGCGGGCGTCACCGCCGTGATTTTTCGCAGCGTCGGGCGCGAGCGCGCGCTGGCGATCGGGCTGATGGTGTCCCAGCGCAACATGGGACTGATGGTGGCGGCGACCGACGGCATCCTGCCCGGGATCACATGGCTCTATTTCGCGCTCAGCCAATTCCCGATCTATCTCTCGCCGCAACTGCTCAAGCCGATCGTGGACCGGCTGGTCGCACAGCGCATCGAGGCCGCCGCGCCCGAAATCGCCGATGCCTGAGCATCGCTGTCTCGATCGGCCGGGGCGCGATTGCATCGCTCCCCGCCGCCGCGCATGATGGTGCCGATGGAATCATCGGCCTCGATCGAAATCGCCAAACACACGCTGCTGTCCTGCGGGCTCATCCTCGCGATCGGTACGCTGGCGGCGTTCCTGGCGCAGAAGATCCGGATTCCGGACGTCGCGCTGTTTCTCGTGGCAGGAATCGCGATCGGACCGCACGCGCTCGGGCTGATCCACATCGGCGCGGATTCCGCGCTCAACCAGACCATCCTGCTGTTCGGCGCGAGCTATATCCTGTTCGACGGCGGTGCGGCGCTGCGGTTGACCGTACTGAAAGAGGTCTGGATCACCATCGTGGTGATCTCTACCGTCGGCCTCCTGATCACCGCGGGCATCACCGCGCTGGCGGCCTATTACGTGTTCGGCCTGCCGCTCGCCGTCGCCGGCCTGCTCGGCGCCACCTTGGCATCGACCGACCCTGCGACCTTGATCCCGATTTTTCGTCAGGTCCGGATCCGCGACCGCGTCGCGCAGACCGTGATGAGCGAATCCGCCTTCAACGACGCGATGGGCGCGATCCTGACCTTCACGCTGCTGGCGCTCGCGGGCGGCCACGGCGAATTCTCGCTTCTCGGCGCCGTGTTCGATCTCGCCAAGCAATCCCTGCTCGGCATCG
>Ga0137412_10002060_pt1 | contig 15835 bp, 15 predicted proteins | sample CZODoug2_1_16fun_FD_122160 | JGI IMG/M metagenome (GOLD analysis project Ga0137412, IMG submission 122160) | Vadose zone soil fungal communities from Angelo Coast Range Reserve, California, USA - CZODoug2_1_16fungal (Hybrid Assembly) | ecosystem: Environmental > Terrestrial > Soil > Vadose zone...
GCTCATGTCCAAGCAAAAGTTCTATCTGACCACCCCGATCTATTACGTCAACGCGCGCCCACACATCGGGCACGCCTATACGACGATTGCGGCCGATGTCATCGCCCGCCGCCACCGTCTGCTGGGCGACGATACGTTCTTCCTGACGGGGACGGACGAGCATGGCCAGAAGGTCGAGCGCTCCGCTGCAGCTGCCGGCGTCTCCCCCCAGCAGTTCGCCGACCAGGTCTCCGCCTCTTTCAGGGCGCTGTGGGACCGGATGGGCATCACCTACGACGATTACATCCGCACCACCGAGCCTCGTCACATCCAGGGGGTTCAGAAGCTCTTCCAGCACCTCGTCGACCGCGGCGCGATCTATCTCAGCACCTATACCGGTCAGTACTCTGTCGGTGAGGAGATATTCGTCGACGGACCTCCCGGCGTTCTCGGCCCCGACGGCAAGCCCACCGAGACCGTTACCGAAGAGAACTTCTTCTTCCGCCTCAGCGAATACCAGCTCCCACTGATTGATCTCATAGAGTCCGACACGCTCCTCATCCAGCCCGAGTCCCGCAAGAACGAAGTCCTCAGCTTTCTGCGCGGCAATGTCGCCGAGGCCACCGCCGCGGGTGCTCCGGTAGCCGTCTCAACGCTCGGCAACCCCTACGTCCCTGGCAACCTCCGCGACCTGTCCGTCTCCCGCTCCAGCTTCACCTGGGGAATCCCCGTCCCGGAGCCTGCCGCCTCCCAGTCAAAACAGAAACACGTCATCTATGTCTGGCTCGACGCCCTCGCGAACTAGCGTCATCGCCGCACGTGATATGAACCGCGTAAACTCATTCGGCGCGAACAGGCCGCCCTACGCCCGTTCCCAGATCAATGCGGCGGAGCGCGGAAATGTACACTCGGCAGGGATCTCGTATAGCACTGCGAACCGTGGCAGGTCGAACTTCGGCAATTCGCGCTTCGGCGGATACCATCCCACGAATGCGTCAATCTCCAGCCTTGGCTCAGGGCGCTTCGAAGGGCGCTCTTCTGACTTCGGGCGTGGCGGATTCCAAAGCCGGGATCGCGGATACAATCGTTTCGGCCACAATGGCTTTGGCCGAAATCGCTTCGGCTACGGGGGTTACGGTCGCCGAGGTTTTGGCGATGGCGGTTCCGGGTACGGTCGAGGGTACGGAGGAGGCGACGACTTCTGGATGTTTGGTGATCTATTCGGCCTCGCTTTGGATTTTGGCCGCTTCGTATGGAGCCCTTGGGCGCCTTTGGGTTTAGCCGGCTTTAGTCTGCTCGAGAATGGAATTCAGGTGCTCGATAGCCTGGACAATCGGCAATCCTACACGAACGAACAGCAGGCCTACGCACCGCTCTGCGGGACGTACTACTCGGAAGAAAATCCGGGCTGCCTGCAGTAGGTATTTGTGCGGCTTGCATTTGTGAGCGCCGAGTTTTAGTTAATTCCACGCCAACTGGAGGTTCGTGTCGCCGGAAGCGCCTCTTCTTATCGGCGGATCTCGTCCAGCGCGTGGAGCAGTTCTTCGGGGCGGACACTGGCCGTGCCGAGTTTGCCAACGACGACACCTGCCGCGGTGTTCGCAAGCGTCGCCGCATCGGGCAGCGACGCCCCAGCCGCAGCGGCTAGAGCCAAGACGCTGAGAACGGTGTCGCCAGCACCGGTGACGTCGAAAACCTGGCGGCCGCCGGCACTGCGGTCGATGCCGGGCTGACCGACGCGCGCGTAGGTCACCTCGAAGCTGGTCGCCGGAATGTTCAGGTGGCGCGGCGATGATTCCTCAAACAAGCTCATCCCTTTTCCACTGCGCGTGATCAGCACGGCGCCGCAGCCGAAGTGCGCCAGCAGCGCGCGGCCCGTCTCTTCCACGGACTTTTCGTCAGTGAGAGTTCGGGAGACGAACATTCCCGCTTCCTTGACATTGCAAACGATGGCTTTGGCGCCGCGATAAGCATAGAGGCGCGAGGTTTTAGGCTTGACGAAAACTGGAACGTGCAGGCGGTGGCAGGCACTCAGGATGCGATCGGCGAAAGCATCGGTGATGAGTCCTTTGTCGTAATCCGAAAGGATCAACGCATCGACACGCTTGAGCGCTCCGAACAGCGAACGCAACAGCCGCTCCTCCGTTTCGGTCCGCAGCGGCTCGCGCCGCTCGCGATCCACGCGAACGATGTGGTGCTGGCGGGCAATAATACGGGTCTTGACGGTGGTGACGCGTTCCGCGTCGGCAATAACGCCCTTATCCACGATGTTGGCCGCACGCAGGCAATTGCGCAGCGCGGTTCCTGGCTCGTCGGCAGCATCCTTAGTGCCACCAATGACCCCAAACATTTCCACGCGCGCGGCAAGTGCGGCAAGATTCGCAGCGACGTTGCCAGCTCCGCCCAGACATTCACTCTGTTCCACGAAATCGACGATAGGCACGGCGGCCTCGGGAGAAAGGCGCGATGCTGTGCCCCACAGGTAGCGATCAAGCATCAGATCGCCGACAACACCGATGCGTTTGCCTCTAAGGCGCGGCACGAGGCGCTTCAACCGGGGAAGGAACTCAGCAAGATTTGTGGGCATGGGTGATTGTTCCGGTCGGAGCGCGTTATTCCGGAGCGATGGTCGCTTCTTCTACTAACATAACCGGAATGTCGTCGCGCACGGGATAGACCCGCCGGCAGGCCTGGCACTTCAGCCCGGAGTTGTCCGGAGTGGGTTTCACCGGCGCTCTGCAGGCCGGGCAAACCAGAATGTCCAACAGGTCTTGCGGGATTGGCATCGTTGGCTCCGTGATGTCGATTCGGCACTGTAGCAAATCGAGATGTAATTTTCGACTCTCTGTCTGAATCCTGCTGGATATTCGGCCGCAGACAGTATTTCGGGCTAGGATCTGACTTGAGACTCAGGCACTCGCGGAAAATCGCGATTGACGACTGTTGGGGCAATAGATAGCGAATACGCGACCATCTTGCTTTCCAAAATTTGAGCGCGGACTTCCCTCTAAATTCCGCCCTATTTCGCCGCTGGGACCATGGGCTCGAGTTGCGCGATCTGTTGCCTGATCACGTCAGCGTTCGGTCCAGCCGGTAGGTACGTGAGGGAGTTACGCAGATGCTGCAGGGCTCCGGCGTAGTCTCTTTTGCCGACCAGGATCACGGCCAGGAGCTGTTCGGTGTTTGGCGCGCTGTGGAGCGGATCCATCGCCAGTGCCTTCTCGGCGCTCACCTCGGCTACATCCATCTTGCCGATTTTAACGTTGCCGAGGGCGTTGTAATACCAGGTTTGCGGGTTACCACGTGGGTTGAGCTCCAACTCATGTGACGTGTAGTCGACAAGTTCCTGCCACTTCCCTTCTTGCGCGGCCATGGGAGCCAGGTGCTCGTACGGCAGGATAAATTTCGGGTCTGCCGCGATTGCTTTGGAGTAAGAATTTCCGGCGTCCGCCTTCTTCGAGACTTCCTGAATCCTTCCGAGTTGATACCAGGCTTCGGCGAATTGTGGGTAAACTTGCACCGCTTTTTCCAAGTCTTTTTGGGCGCGGTCCGGTTTTCCGTCGAGCAATTCGGTACGCGCTTTTTCGAAGGCCTTCGTGGCGTCCTTCGGAGCCGCGATAGTCGTGGTGCTCACCGCTGCGCCTGCCGATGTGTCTTCCCTCCTGAGGGTGATGGTGCCGATATTGGGATCGTCCAGCATGTTTCGATTCGCGATGGTGATGGTGCTGGAATCAAAACCTGGCAGCGCGGCTTGAACCGCGCAGCCCACGAACTGTGCAGCAAGTTTGGTCTTGTTGTCCCGGTTGCCGATCGCGGAGTCGTCGGTTTTGACGGGTGCGATCACGAAGTTGCCCTTGGGATCTGTCGTGGAAGTGAAGCGAGGCTTGCCGTTGCAGGTGACAGTGAGCGGAATGGGGTCCCACGGTAACGTGCCGCCTGCGACGCTAACATTTCCGACGAGGTAATCTCCGGAACGCCCCTGCTGTTCCAGACCGTTCCACTTTGTGTATTTTCCAACATCGCTGGAGGCCGCAGGCCCCATCGTCGGATTTGCCGGGGAGGTGGTCCCACCCGTCGAACCTCCCTGGGATTGCGCGAAGTTGGCGACAGTAGAGGCCAGAAACGCTGTGACGAAGAGAGCGAGTTTCGTTTTCATGGGGCGCCTCAGCCGAATTATCCTCCACAACCTGTTCTACCTGAAGGGAAAAACTCGGCGAAGGAAAGGCGGAAGAACGGTTGAGGTCCGGAGAAGTTCTTGAAAATAGCCCGCTCGTCCCGGAAATCGGCCCGTTGGTCACAAGTTTGTTGCATGCTTCGCGTTCGCGCGGTATTTCCTTCTACATGAATATTTCAAAACTGAGTTGCTGGGTGTGGTGTGTCCTGCTGGGCATCGTGCTGCTCGGGCTGGATTGCGTGGCGCACGCGCAGTCGGTCCCAGAGGCGGGTTGGCCCAATTACGGAAATGATCCGGGAGGCGCCCGTTATTCGACGGCCGCGCAGATCAACCGCGACAATGTTGCACAACTCAAAGTGGCCTGGACGTATCGCACCGGGGCGCTCGACGTACAGACCGACCTGAACCACAAGGCGGCGTTCGAAAATACGCCGATTCTTGTGGACGGAAAGCTTTTCGTGAGCACGCCGTACGATCATGTCGTTGCGCTTGATCCCGCCTCCGGGAGGAAAATTTGGGAGTTCGATCCTAAGCTCGATCTGACCCATGGGTATTCGGAGGTTACGTCGCGGGGAGTTTCGGCTTGGCGGGATACGGCGGCGAAGCCCGGGGCGGCTTGCCCGCTGCGGATTTTTATCGGCACGCTGGATGCGCGGTTGATCGCGTTGGACGGGCGAAACGGTGCGATGTGTGTAGATTTTGGCGCGCAAGGACAGATTGACCTCACGCGTGACGTGAAGCTCCGCGATGTTGGCGATTACCAGGTTACGTCAGCAACTTCGATCGCCGGCGATCTCGTGGTCGTGGGATCGTCCATCGGCGACAATCGAGCCGTCGATATCGAGCGTGGGATTGTGCGGGCGTTCGATGTGCGCACGGGGAAAATGCGTTGGAGCTGGGATCCCATACCATGGGCGAAGGATACCAAACCGCGAACTGGTGCTGGGAATGCGTGGTCCACGATCTCCGTGGACGCCGAACGGAATCTGGTTTTCGTGCCAACTGGCAGCGCGAGCCCTGACTATTTTGGCGGCATCCGCAAGGGCGAGAATAAGTGGGCAAACTCGGTGGTGGCGCTCAAGGCGTCTACCGGCGAATTTGTGTGGGGCTTTCAGGTAGTGCATCACGATTTGTGGGACTACGACGTGGCGTCGCAACCGACGCTTTTCCTGTGGAAGGATAAGACTCCGGCGATTGCAATTACCACCAAGATGGGGCGGGTGTTCGTGCTAAATCGCCTAAATGGCATACCGCTCATTCCAGTGGAAGAACGGCCTGTACCGAAGAGCGATATTCCCGGCGACGAAGCGTGGCCGACGCAGCCTTCCGGAATTTCGACGATACCCGAAGGACTGAAGCCCCGCGATGCTTTCGGGACCAATGAGGAAGACCTGAAGTGGTGCGAAGACCGCATCAAGGCTTCGCGCTCGGAAGGCATTTTTACTCCGCCGAGCTTGCAGGGGACAATCGTTTACCCCGGCAACGCGGGCGGCGTGAACTGGAGCAGCTCGGCTTTCGATCCGCAGCGGCATCTGCTGATCATGAACACGAATCACCTCGCCATGTGGGTCAAACTGATCGAACGCGAAAAGCTCGCAAAGGCGTATGACGAACGGAAGGAAAACCGCATGGAAGGCGAGTTCGCACGGCAAACGGGCGCGCCGTACGGGATGTATCGCGAGCCATTCTTGTCTCCGAGTGCGCAACTTCCCTGCACTCCTCCACCCTGGGGGACAGTGGAGGCCGTAGATCTTTTTTCCGGAAAGAAAATGTGGGACGTGCCTTTGGGCAGCTATTCCAAGGATCAGCAAAGCGGCACGATCAACTTCGGTGGACCGATCGTAACCGCTGGCGGCGTGGTGTTCGCCGCCGCAGCGATGGACAACTTCATCCGCGCATTTGATTCAGAAACGGGGAGAGAAATCTGGAAATTCGAACTCCCCGCTAGCGCTCAAGCAACTCCGATGACCCACAGCACCGGCGGCAAACAATACCTGGTCGTCGCTGCCGGGGGGCACGGAAAACTGGGCACCAAGCAGGGAGACTACGTGGTAGCGTTTGCGCTTCCTTGAGTTTCGGCGCGGTCGGCACGGAAGGCAGTTTCGGCTCGCGGTGCGGGCGGTGAAGTGGAGGCACGCCGCGCGAGCGTGGCGCGAAGGCGACGAAGTGCCAAGCTGAGCCCGGTCTACACCAGAAACGCAGACCGCGCCAGTTTCTGCTGTTGCAAACCACTGCCAACAACGACCCAGTAAACGGCTGATTAAAAGCGTTAAGCCGTCCATATCCGACTGAAATGGTCGTATTTTGTATCAGAGCCAGTTGTGACGTCAAATGCGGACCGCGTCGGTCCGACTTCACTGAGAGATTTCAAGCGTGAAACTTGGCTGTGGCTAGTTTGGGGGAAGCGCGCGGCGGATCAGTTGGGCGACGTCATCGGGAACTTCGCGCTGGGGAAAGTGACCAACGTGGGGGAATTCGACGCGCTGATAGCCTTTGGGAAACCATTTTTCCTGGCCCTGCGAGGAGGCCGGGAGATTGACGGCATCGGCCAAGCCGCACCCGAACAGGAGCGGAACCTGGATCTGCGGAAGAGGTTGCTGGTCCAGTTGTGATTGTTGCTGGACGTACGCAGTCGCGCCGGCGCTGTTTCCGTAGCGGTGACGGTAGTAGGAGATGACGAACGGGACAAATTGTGGACTGCTCCAAGCAGACCGGGCGGTGTCCAGTTCGGCTGGGGTGAATTTCCATTCCGGTGACCATGTGGACCAAAGATATTTGCAGAAAGTGATGGGGTCGGCTTCGAATGCTTGGCGGCCGCGTTCGGTATTGAAGTACCACTGATACCAGTAGGCCCGCGCCTGCGCGGGCGATTCTCGCTTTCCCTGAAACATCAAGTATGGCGTCGATAGCGCTGCAAGACCCAGGAGGCGCCGCGGCGCCAAGACTGCGACGGAATAGGCGGTTCTAGCCCCCCAATCGTGGGCTACGAGCACAAAGCGATCCACCGCGAGGGCGTCTGCGAAATCGAGTACATCTTGAGCGAGAGCGGCGGTTTGCCCGCTGAGAGCGTCCGGATTATCGACGCGAGTGTTTCCAAATCCACGGAGGTGCGGGACCAGAAAGCGCAAACGTTGGGCTTTCATGTTGTCGATCACGCGATCCCAGGTGCGGAGGCTGTCCGGAAATCCGTGTAGCAGGACTACCGGGAGATCATCGACGGAACCGTGCTCTTCGTATTCGATTTGGGCAAAAGAGGTGCGCGCGAAGGGCATCGAGGAGTCCGATTGAGCTTCGAAGTGTAAAAGGCAAAGACGAACTGCGCAATCCGATTTTGCTCGAGGCAAGAGCGGGTCAGTGACCTCTGGAATCGCCACGGAAAAACGGATTGTTTTGCCGCGAATGCTCCTAGCCGACAGGAACAGGATCGCGCGGGGCTGGAGTGGACTGACGAGACACCGACCTCTGTTGAGCCGCCGGCGATTGCGCGACGAGGATGGGTTTGTCTTTGTACCGGAGCGTCGGAGTCAGGGATAGGAATCGGACGAGTGTCGCGGCCAAGACGATAAACTATCCTGCGCCCGGAGAATGATAGATGTGTGGAGCAACGTAGCGGTGCGAGCTCGCGGGGGTTGAGGTCGCAAACAGAAAGGCCATGAGGTGGAACGGCAAGCCGCAGCGTAGCGGCCAGAGCACCGATCCAGGCCGTGGCTACGAGTTCAGTGAAGAGCTTACGGGATGTCCACATGGCACCCGGAACCGCGGAAGTGACGGTGGGAACGGCCGGCGAGGACAGGGTGTCGAGCGGGGCGGGCAGCGTGCGCGTTGGAGACGGAGTCTTCCACCAGACTTGAAGACGGTCGGTGAGTTCCTTGGTTCGGCGCGCGCCGTCGCGGACGGAATCAAAATGGCCGCGGCCGAGATTGAAGACGCCGCAGTTGCCTTGTTGGTCGTCGCGCCAGGCGAGGTAGACTCGCTTTGCCTGTAGATAACCGGGTACGCCGGCGTCAAATTTGATGTCGGTGATCTGTTCGCGGTGCAGCGCAAAATTCGAGGGTTTCGCAAGGGTCCATGGAAAACGCTGGTATCTTAGGGGTTCCAGGCGCCAATAGGCATTTTGGCGTTCGTCGTGCTACGACTCGTAAGCGGGCGGTCACCGCAGGTGCACTGGTGTCACACGAAACCAGGCAGGAAGGTTCCTATGAAGGCAGTGATTGCTTTGGTGGCAACGAGCGCGATCCTGAGCACAGCAGGAATCGCGTGGGCTTCGCAAACGATTACGGCAACGGCGGATGTGAATGGACACGCACGGCCGGCAACGGCGGAAATCGACGGTCCTTCGAACGTGCGATGCACGAGCGCCGCTGGTCAGGCGGGGGAGGGGCAGAAACCGTCGTGCACAATCGCCGCACCGGGCTACGCCGGAACTGTCGAGATCGGAAAGGTGATCGCGACAGACGGGGGCGGAACTGTAACGTTAACGTGCAATGGGAAGCCCCCTCTCCGCTGCACCGCAGAAATCACGCCGTAACTTTTTCCGGCCCCTGCGGGCATTTCTATCGGTTCGATCGATAGATGAAGTGTTGTGGGCCGTCGACGACCTTGAAGTCTGCCGGGACTGTGAACAGCGAGGAAGCGGGTTCCGCGCGCACTAGATTCGTTAGCCGGAACGTTTGTTCGCCCATTCTTGGATCACTACGCTTGCTGGAGATGATGGTTTTGAGGTCGGGAGAAGTCCAAACCTCGGTGACGATGACGATAGGTTTTTCGTTGCCCATTTCTCCGGCGGGAATGGTTCGGGTCGTACGCGTTCCAGTAACGAGGATGCCCTCCATGGTCTGCGTGCCGAGTTCTTCGGTGCTTACGTGCGACGCATCGTCCAGTATCTGCATTTTGTGGACGGCCATCATGGGTGGCGGGGCACCGGCAAGCACACCGGCGCTCGCTGTCGGACCGCTCGACATTGTACCGCTTGACATCGTACCTCCCGACTCGCCAGAGCCACCCGGGCCCATCGTCGAAACGGTTCCCATTTGCACGAAAAATGCGTTGGGACTCCCTTCCGTAGACACGCCCCCTTTGGGGAAGGGAGGCGTTGGGATTTTCTGCGCGGTTTTTTCCGTCAAATTCAGCGTGTAAGACGTCTTGGCGACGGGATCCTGGATAAAGACGAGATGTGGAGCCTCGGCGGCGGACAGATTGCCGATGGTGGGCAAAGTGGCGTCGTGGCGCGTGCGACCCTGAGAGTCTCGCGCGATAGTCCCGGTCGTACTTTGCACGATGCGGTTTCCGTCGGCCAGCGTTTGTACCGACTCGTTAGTGATGGTGGCGGAATAGGGAGCGCCCTGCACTGGATCGCCCAGGCCTTTCATCATCGCGCCCGCGATGCCAACGGTCACCGGACCTGGGACAGGGACCTGGTTTTGATACGCCACATCTGGACCTTCCTGGGCGAAGGCGCAGGGTGCAGCGGCTAAGATTGCGATCAGTGCAAGTTTCATGGTCGATTCTCCTTTTCTACTTATTCCATCTCAATTTCATAAAGCGACCGCTTCCCTTTCAAGCTGAAACCGGCCGCTACAAAGACTTCAAGGACGCAGATGGAGGCGTTGGGCAGTTCCATCCGGGGCGACCGTGAATTCCGCAGTGAGACTTACGCCTTCAGGGACGGCACCGGGCGCAAACATCGCTGCCACAGGGATCGCAATTTCGATCGTCGGGTCAGTGGGTGTCCAGTTTATAGGGTGAGTCTGAGCGCGCGGAGTGGGGTGCCGCCGGGCGATCGGTTTGCTCATTGCGGTGTTGTTCAACGCAGGATCGTTCGATCGGAATGGCCCAGACGATGTTTCAAAAACAGCAACCGAGGAAACAACCGGAGCGGGAGGCGGAACGCGTTCGGTGCGCCGGCCATGTTGAACGATCAAGAATAGTGCCACGGTTGCGGCCATGCCCGCGAACGCAGGCAACCAGGGTTGCAGCTTGCGGCGCACCGTCGATGTCATCGCCGCTTCGCAATGGGCATCACAGTAAGCGTCGCAGTACGAGTCGAACGCGCGGTCAACATTTTTATAGGAGTCAAGTTTCACGCGGCATTCCGCGCAACCCTTGACATGCCGCTCGAGATCGGCGGATTCGTTTTCCGACAGTTCGCGATCGAGCCAAGCGATTAATTTTGTCGAGACATCACACATTGCATTCCTCCGACAATTTCTTGATTGCGCGAGCCACCGTGTCGGCGACCGTTGAGGTGGGAACTCCCAGAACGTCTCCGATTTCACGATAACGTAAACCGCCGGCGCGCAGAAGTAGGCACTCACGTTCGGATTCCGGCAATTGCCGTATGGCCTTTTCTAACCGCCCGAACTTTTCTTTATCAAGCATCACCCGCTCTGGCGTGGCCTCGTCCAGGGCGGAATCCGTTCTGGCCTCCAGCGGGGCACTGAACCGCCGATCGTAACTCTTCTGTCGATTCCTGGCCTGATTGTGGGCAACGCGAAATAGCCAGCTGCGAATATTTTCTTGCGCACCGCCCGAGGCCATGTGCCGATGCAGTCCCAGGAAAGCATCCTGAACGACGTCTTGGGCTTCGTCGCTCGAGAGTCCGAGGCACACCAGATAACGAAGAAGCGGTTTCCGCAGTTCTCGATACAGCGTAGTAGCCTCGCAGTTGCCGGCCGCAAAGCGCCAGAGCGGCAATGCTAAGGGTGCGGAATCACCACTCATAAGATATTGGCCTCGCGTCTCTACCTATATAACAAGTGGAGACTCTGGTTTTCCGGTGGGGGACGCAAGCACTTGGACGCCTTCCGCAGCGGGTTGGAGGTCCATCGCTTGCGCGGGTTACACGAGCGGGCGGCATTTCGCCGGAGCGACCGGAGTTAGAGGCCTTTGATGGCGCGGAAGGCGCGGACCACGGCTGGGGCATCGCGCTGGTTGGCGTCCACTTCGGCGTTTAGGTGGCGCATGTCTTCAGCGGAGATTTTGTTGGCCAAGTCGGCTAGCGCCAGGCGGAGTTGAGGGAATTTGGTTAGCTTGTCGCGGCGAACGATAGGGACGGCGTCGTACGGAGGGAAATAGTGGCGGTCGTCGGCCAAAGCTACCAGGTGGAGGGCGTCAATGAGGCCGTCGGTGGAATTGCCGGCGACGATGTCTACCTTTTTGTCCACCAGGGCACGGTAGATCAGACCGAGATCCATTACGCTGGGTTGGGCGGCGAAGTGGAGGCCGTACCGCTGGATCCAGCCGGGGAAGCCGTCGGGACGTTCCAGGAATTCGTAGCCGACGCCGGCTCGCCAGCGAGAGGCCAACGGGACGATGTCGGAGATAGAGTTTAGGTGGAATTGCTGGGCGTCGGAACCCCGAATGACCATAGCGAAGGTGTTCTCAAAGCCAAGTGGCTCAGTTACTTCCAGGTTAAAGCGGTCCAAATAACCTTTCCTAACGCGCTCGTAGACCGTTTTTGAATCGCCGCTGGGAGATTCGTTTAGGACGGCAGTCAAGGCCGTGCCGGTGTACTCGACGTAGAGGTCCAGTTGGCCGGATTCGAGGGCTTTTTGGCAGAGCAGGGTGCCGCCCAGGTTGGTCTTGCGTTCCACGTGGATACCGGTCCGGGCTTCAATGTGTTGGGCAAGCAGTTCAGCGAGGATCACCTGCTCGGTGAAGAACTTCGAACCGATGGTGATGTGGGGCTGGGCAGGGCGACAGCCCGAGAGGAGGAGGGTGAGCAGAGAGAGGAGACTGAGGAGGGGGCGGCGCATCGGTATGAATGTCTCACGCTCCGCTGAGAACGCGAAGCGGAGAGAAGCAAGAAAGGGGCAGCGCGGAGACCGCTGAATAGAATGGCGTCAGGCGACCTTTAGCCGGCGCTCTAGCCTAGCTAGCAGCAGGTCGGCGAGGATAGCCAGGATAGCGGCGGGAATGGCACCTGCCAGGATTACGGCATCGCTGACCATCGCTACGCCACGGAAGATGAAGGTGCCCAAGCCGCCGGCGCCTATGGCGGCGGCGATGGTAGCCACTCCAATCGTGATGACCGTGGCGGTACGGATGCCGGCCAGGATAACCGGGAGGGCAAGCGGGAGGCGGACGCGCCAGAGAATTTGGGAGTCGGTCATACCCATGGCCTCCGCAGCTTGGAGGACGGCGGGGTCGATGCCAGCTAGGCCGACGTAGGTGTTTCTAAGAATCGGCAGGAGCGCGTACAACACCAAGGCTACAATTGCGGTGCGACGGCCTATGCCGCCTATGAAGGGGATGGGGATCAGGAAGCCGAACAACGCCAGGCTGGGAATCGTTTGAAAGACGCTGGCGAAGCCGAGCGCGGTGTTGCGAAGCGTAGGACGTTGGACGATGAACATTCCCAAGGGCACGGCGACGCTGATCGCTATGGCCATGGCGATTAAGACCAGCGTCAGGTGCGCGACGGTGGCTTCCAGGATTTCGGCGCGGTGGCCGATGAAAAATTGCCAGGGGCTCACGCCAATGCTCCCGGAATAGTGTGGAGTCCAGGCACAGTGTCCGTCACGGTGTGGCTGAAGGAACCCAGAGAAGCCGCGAACGCTTTCACTTCAGGATGATCGATCTGCAGAAATTCTTGCGGTTTCGCGGAGGCGACGATGTGGCCCGCTTGCAGGAGGACAATCCGCGAGGCCAGGACCAAGGCTTCGCGAAGGTCGTGGGTGACGAAGACAATTGTCTTGGCCAGGCGGCGAGCTAGTTTGCTGAACTCGCGTTGGAGTTCGGCGCGCGTGACCGGGTCAAGTGCGCCGAACGGTTCGTCCATGAGCAGGATAGGCGGATCGGCAGCCAAGGCGCGGGCTACGCCGACGCGCTGGCGCTGGCCGCCAGAGAGTTCGTGAGGATGCCTGGCGGAAAACTCACGAGGATCGAGACCTACGAGGGAGAGGAGTTCGTCCACACGTTGCGCTATACGATCCGGCGTCCACTTCTCGAGTGTGGGAACCAAACCAATATTCTGCGCAACGGTAAAATGGGGGAACAGGCCACCTTCCTGAATGACGTATCCAATGCCGCGACGAAGGCGAATCGGGTCCCATTGCGCGGTGGAGCGTCCTTGCACCAAGACTTCGCCTTTTTGCGCGAGCAGGAGGCGGTTGATCAGCTTCAGGAGCGTGGTCTTGCCGCTGCCGCTGCGTCCCAGCAGAACCAGCGTTTCGCCCGTGTGAATTTCCAATGAAATGCAGTCAATAATCACTTGGCGGGCGTTACCGTTAACACTGTATGTTGCGTCCTGAAAGAGAATGGTACTTTCGGGCGGTGGGGCAGCTTTCGCATCCATTTCCATTGACACCTCTGCCGTGCGGAGGAGACCATCATACTTGGCTCTGGCTCCCTGCACCGAGTTTTGGTGCATCCTTCAGGCGGAAGCAGCATCGAACCGTGGGGAGACTATCGCATGGGAGTTCTTAGCAGCGCGGTCCGCATCCGTCACGACCTGCACATGCGCCTGACGGAGGCGCGTAAACGCACAGACGAACTGTTCGCTATTGTTCGCGACGAAGCTCTTTACGACCGCCCGATCGCCGAGCGCCATCGGATTATCTTTTACGTCGGACACGTTGAGTCGTTCGATTGGAATTTGCTGGCGCAGCGGGCGTTTGGATTGCAGTCCTTCCACGAGTCCTTTGACAAGCTGTTTGCGTTCGGGATTGACCCGGTGGGCGGAGGCTTGCCTACGGATCAACCATCGGATTGGCCTTCGCGCGAAGAAATCTATCAATACAATCAACGGCTGCGCGAGAATCTTGACCGGGCGATCGAGCGAACATTGGCGAATCCCTCCGAAGGACACCCGCTGCTGTTGCAGATGCTCGAAGTTGCGATTGAGCATCGCTTGATGCACGCGGAGACGCTGTCGTACATGCTGCACCAGTTGCCCGCCGACCGAAAAATTCCGGCCCCCAAAGAGGCAGTGTGGAAAACCGCGCGAGCGAAGTCGCATTTGATCGACGTGCCAGCCGGCCAGGCGACCCTGGGAATGCGCCGAGCGAATAACGGTGAATTCGGATGGGACAACGAGATGGACGCGTTCGAGGCGTTCGTGCCGGGATTCGCGATCGACAATTACAACGTGATGAATCGAGACTTTTTGCAGTTTATGCAATCCGGCGGCTATGACAATCGTTCGCTGTGGAGTGACGATGCATGGTCTTGGAAGAAAGCCGAAGGAATCAAGCATCCGACTTTCTGGCGGCGCGAGGGAAGTTTGTGGATGTATCGCACCATGTTCGGCGATATTCAATTGCCACTGGACTGGCCGGCGTATGTGAGTCATGCGGAAGCCACGGCGTATGCCAAGTGGCTGGGACGCAAGTTGCCGACCGAAGAGCAGTTTCACCGCGCAGCTTACGGCACTTCCGATGACCGCGTCGAGCGCGACTATCCTTGGGGTAATGAAGTACCCAGCGAGAAATACGGAAATTTTAATTTTGCGCATTGGGATCCGAAACCGGTGGGATCCTATCCGCGCGGAGCCAGCGCATTTGGCGTTCACGACCTGGTGGGCAACGGATGGGAATGGACGCGGACGGAATTCGGTCCATTTCCCGGCTTTACACCGATGTCGTTTTATCCGGGCTATTCCGCGAATTTCTTCGACGGCAAGCATTACGTGATGAAAGGCGGTTCTCCCCGTACCGCCGCGTGTATGTTGAGGCGATCGTTCCGTAACTGGTTCCAGCCTAATTACCCGTACGTGTACGCGACATTTCGTTGCGTCGAGGACTAACGACAAGTCAAGTCAGGGGCCGACATGCTGACCTACACACTTCCCACGAGGCACGTCTCGGAGTTCGCGCGATGCGTTCGCGAATGTCTGACGAAAGAAGGACAGAAGGAACTTCCCTCGAAATATTTGTACGACGAGGTGGGTTCAGCACTGTTCGAGACGATCTGCGTGCTCCCGGAGTACGGCCTGACGCGCGCCGACTCACGATTGCTGGAGAAATACGCACCTGAAATCGTGGATCGGTTGCTTTTCCCGATTGAGGTGGCGGAGCTCGGCAGCGGCAGCGGAAAAAAGACGCGCTGGATCCTGGAGGCGCTCTCGCGCCGCCAGCGCACGTACTACTATCCGATCGAGATTTCGCCGTCCGCATTGGCTGCCTGCGAGAAAGAACTCGGGCAGATCGACCTGGTCAGCATTGTTGGTTACGAACAACCGTATCTCGAGGGGTTGCGCGCGGTTGCGAAGCGGCGCGACGAACGCGAGCATTTGCTGGTTCTTTTTCTAGGCAGCACGATTGGCAACTTTGACCGCGCTGCTGGCGAAGGATTCTTGCGCGAAGTGCGCGAGATCCTGCGGCCCGGCGATGAGCGTGCCCTCGCTCTTGAGCGAACGGCTGGTCACTCCACCGACCGGCGCCTCGAAAAACTCGAACGCCTCCTCGAGGAAATGAGCGAGCGCCTCAAGTCTATCGAGTCGCGCCTCCCGCCCCCGAAAAGCTAACCGGTACAATGCTGCCCGGGGAGCGCGAATGGAATTCGGAGAGAGGTGATCGAAATTCAGAAATCATTTTCTATTGTCTGTGAACTCTGAGTCTCTTTGATCTCTGTACCAAGTCTTTTTCCTTTAAGGATCGGCAATTAAAATCCGCAAGTCGCGCAGATTGTTTCCTGTCGGTCCGGTGACGATGACTTCGTCCAATCGCGCAAACAATGTGAAGG
>Ga0137412_10002062_pt1 | contig 15819 bp, 10 predicted proteins | sample CZODoug2_1_16fun_FD_122160 | JGI IMG/M metagenome (GOLD analysis project Ga0137412, IMG submission 122160) | Vadose zone soil fungal communities from Angelo Coast Range Reserve, California, USA - CZODoug2_1_16fungal (Hybrid Assembly) | ecosystem: Environmental > Terrestrial > Soil > Vadose zone...
GAATCTTCGGGCGCTGGGACATCGTGTGGCCGTCGATGATGCGGCGCTCGGCCGCGTCAATCAGTATTTCACGCAGTTGGCCGAGGCAGAGGGTCTGCCCGTGGGTGTCCCGCAGGCTTTCGATGCCCGCTACCTCAGGCATCAGCTGCCGGGCGGCATGGTCGGCACCACGCGCCGCCAGCTCGCCGAGGCTCGTGTGTCGCACCTCGAGGGAGCCGTGATCGAGGAATTGGGCCGGGTCCGCGAAGAGCTCGGATGGCCCATCGTCATGACGCCCTTCTCGCAAATCCTCATGACGTTGGCGGTGATGAATGTGACCAACAAGGAGCGCTACAGCATCATCCCCGACGAAGCTATTCGATATGCCATCGGCCGCTTCGGCCGGCCGACGGTACCGATCGCCGCCCATGTGATGGAGCGCATCGAATCACTGCCGCGCACCCGAGAGTTGCGCGCTGAACCTGAAATGGCGAGTCTTGATGAGCTACGACGGCGCTTAGGCAGGCGCTTGAGCGACGAGGAATTTCTGCTGCGCGCCACCATGCCCCTGGGCCAAGTCGATGCGATGGCGGCGGCCGGCCCCGCGCGGCGACACTACAATCCGAGGCTCAGTCCCGTGCTCGATCTCATCCGAAAACTCGGGGCGCGCAGCGACCTCGACTATGTCGCGATCGACAAGGCCGGAATGAAACTGGAACTTCGCCGCCATAGCGCGGCTGACGCTGCGGCGAGCACTGCGGCGGGGACCACGGTGAGCGCTACGGCGGGCACCACGGCGAGCAATACGGCGAAAACTGCGGACGACCGTGTGGAGGGTGTGCGGTGAGGCTACCCACCCAAACCGGCGCGTTGCCTCGCTTGAAGGGACTGATGTTCGATCTGGACGGCACGCTGCTGTTGAGCGACCGGTCCCTGGGCAATTATGAAATCCTGCCGGGGGCGGCCGAGCTACTGACCGAACTTGCGCGGCGCACATTTCCCTTCGTCGTTTTGACCAATGGCAGCGCCTATCCGCCGGCGGAGCACGCAGCGACATTGCGCAAGCTCGGATTGCCGGTGCGCGACGAGTGCATGCTCACTCCGTCCAGCGTTGCAGCCGACCTCATGGTGCGCGCCGGCGTACGCCGCGTGTTGGTGCTCGGAGGCTTCGGCGTGGGTCAAGCGCTGCGGGATGCGCACATCGAGACCGTGCAGGTCGGGGAGCGTGGTGAACGCGATGTCCAAGCCGTGTACGTGGGCTGGTATCCGGAGTGCTCGATGAAGGCCATCGAAACAGCCTGCGAGGCGATTTGGGCGGGAGCGCGGCTCTATGTCGCCTCCGATGTACCATTTTTTGCCACGAAGCAGGGCCGAACCATGGGCTACTCGTATGCAATCGTCGGCGCCATTCGGCGTGTCACGCGAGCGCCCATGATTCTGACCGGGAAACCCTCGCTGCACGCGCTGCGATTCGTGGCGCGCCGGCTGGGGTTGCGGCGCTGCGACGTAGGGATCGTCGGTGATGACCCTGCGGTCGAAATCATCATGGCGCGGCGTGGCGGTGCGACGGGGTTCGCCGTGACGACGGGAGTCACGGCGGGTGAGGAGTGGGCGCGTCAGACCGGCCTGCGGCGGCCCGAACAGGTGCTGCAACGTCTCGGCGATCTCTTGGATAGGGTGGCCCCAATGCCGGCCGATGTTCGCGACGGTGTGACGCGATGAAGACCGTTCGAGAAGGCGAGCTGTTATGGAGGCCGAGCAAGGCACGGCGCGATCGTTCCCAAGTATTGCGATTCATGCAGTGGCTGAAGGAACACCGAGGTCTGCAACTGGAAAGCTACGATGCCCTGTGGCGCTGGTCCGTCACGGATCTGGAATCGTTCTGGCACTCGATCTGGGATTATTTCGGCATTCAGGCGTCGGCACCTTTCGAGAGGGTACTGGGGCGACGGGACATGCCGGGCGCGGAGTGGTTCCCGGGAGCGCGGCTCAACTACGCGGGCTATATTCTCGCGCGCGAGCGTCCGGAGGCGACGGCCATCATGAGCCTGCGCGAAGGCGAGCCGCTGCAGCGAATGAGCTGGGCGACACTCGGGGATAAGATTCGCATCCTAGCGACGCAACTGAGACGCATGGGAGTCCGGCCCGGCGATCGCGTCGTCGCGGTGTTGCCCAATGCACCGGAGGCAGCGATCGCAACCCTGGCCACCGCCAGCATCGGCGCCATCTGGAGCTGCTGCGGACCCGACTTCGGTACCAAGGGCGTGTTGGAGCGCTTCAGGCAGCTGGCACCCAAGGTCTTTCTTTACGTCGATGCGTACCAGTACGGCGGTAAGCGCTACGACCGCAGTTCGGAACTGCGCGAAATACTGCAAGGGTTGGATACCGTCGAGCATGCGATTCACGTGCCTTACGCCCCGCAAGCCGTTGAGATCACGCCCGCCGGCAATGTGCGGTCCTGGGATGAACTCATGGATCAACCGCGGATCGCGGCGGCGGATTTCGCCTGCGAGCCGGTGGCCTTCGGCCATCCGCTGTGGATCCTGTTCTCCTCAGGAACGACAGGGCTCCCCAAGCCGATCGTTCAGGGGCACGGAGGCATCCTGCTCGAACACCTGAAGCATTTGCACTTCAACTTCGAGGCGACGCGCGGCGATCCGCTGTTCTTCTTCACCACCACGTCGTGGATGATATGGAATTTTCTGCTGAGCTCGCTCGCCGCAGATGTCATCCCGGTTCTCTACGACGGCAACCCGGCCTATCCGGGTCCGGATGCACTCTGGAAAGTCATCGAAGAATCGGGCGCGACTTTATTCGGCACCAGCCCCGCGTACATCGATCATCAGCGCAAAGCCGGCATTGTCCCCAAGCAGCGATTCAACTTGGAAAGGCTCGAATCGATGACGCTGGCCGGCTCGCCGGTCAGTGCGGAGTGCATGCAATGGGTCTACGAGAACGTCAAAACAGATCTATGGGTGGCATCCGGAAGCGGGGGCACGGATTGCTGCACAGGATTCGTGGGTGGGGTGTCGATACTGCCGGTGTACGCGGGCGAGATTCAGGCGCGTGCGCTGGGATGCGCCTGCTTTGCCTTCGACGAGCAGGGGCGGGAAATTGTCGACGAGGTGGGCGAACTGGTCATCACTCAGCCGATGCCGTCGATGCCGGTGGCATTCTGGGACGATCTGCAGGACCGGCGCTACCGCGAGAGTTACTTCGATGTCTATCCCGGCATCTGGCGCCACGGGGACTTCGTTCGCTTCAATCAGCGCGGAGGGGTGTATGTGCTGGGCCGTTCGGATTCGACCCTCAATCGACACGGCATCCGCATCGGAACTGCGGAAATCTACCGCTCGCTTGCGTTGCTCGAGGAGATCGACGATGCGCTGATCGTCAATCTGGATCTGCCGGACGGTAAGTTCTTCATGCCGCTGTTCGTGAAGCTGCGCGCCGGGCGGCAGCTCGACCAGCCGCTGGTGCGGCGCGTGGGCGAGCAGCTGCGCCGCGATTATTCTCCGCGCCACGTGCCCGACAAGATTTACGAGGTGCTCGATATCCCTTACACGCTCACGGGTAAGAGACTCGAGGTGCCCATACGGCGAATTCTCATGGGCATGGATCCCGACAAGGCAGCCAATCGCGCGGCATTGAGAAATCCCGCCGCACTCGACTATTTCATCGAGTTTGCGAAACATCGGCATGACTTCCCGCGCAGCGGCCAGGATTCGGGACGAGGCACGTGAGCGCCACAGGGGGGCGGACCTTCGGCCGCCTCCCGGCCGGGTATCCGCGGATGGGTGCTGCGGAACGACAAGGTTTCTCAGGCCGGGCGCGCGCACCGGATCGATGCGCCAGGCCGACGCTCGAGCAGCAAAGGCGTTCGTTTTGGAGACTGTGCTCTCCTGTACGAGTCCAAGTTCGCTGTCGTTCTGACACTCGGCCTCGCGCCTGCGATACCATTCAGCCGCGTCTTGTTGTTGTATGGTAGCTACAACTGCGCTGGTGATAACAAACGAAAATACGATATTTGCGGCTTCCGCCATACGGACAACCGCTGCGCGAATGGCTCTCAGGGGGATACCAATGACGAAGCGTTCAGACAATAAGCGTCCACGGTCTACAAAGTTGGGCCGGCGGTCAGCTCTGGCGGGAAGTTATGCCTTAGGAGCCATTTCGATGTTCGCCGCGGCGGCCGTGCAGGCCCAGGCGCCGGCATCCACGGCCCAGTCGGACAGCCTCGCGGAGGTGATCGTGACGGCGGAGCGCCGTTCCGAGAATGCTCAGAACGTGCCAATCGCGATCTCGGCGTTCACGTCGCAGACTCTGCAGAGCCGCAATCTCTTCGACGTGACTCAAATCGGCAACTTGTCGCCGGGTGTCAACCTCGACGCAGGCGCACCCTTCTCGGGCGACCGTTCGGTTCTCTCGGCCTCCATCCGCGGCATTGGACAGGACGATTTTGCCTTCAACTTGAACCCCGGCGTCGGCGTCTACCTCGACGGCGTGTACCTGGCGCGCACCATCGGCGCGAACCAACAGCTGCTCGACGTGGACCGCATCGAAATCTTGAAAGGTCCGCAAGGCACTCTGTTTGGCGCGAATACCATCGGCGGCGCGATCAGCATCGTGACTCACACGCCGGGCGAGCAGGAACGATTCATCGCCGACGCCCAGGTTGGCAGCTACAATCAGCGCAATTTCGCGTTCACGGCCGACATACCGTTGATCAGCAACACTCTGCTGTCCACGATCAGCGTCTCGTCGCAGAACCAGACGGGCTGGCAGAAAGTCATCCCCTATCCCTCCACCACCCCCTATGGTCAGGTGTCGTTCGTGGTCGACCCGCAGAACGTCTATCCGAAGGCCGCTTACGCGACCTCGGACAACTACGGCGGTACGGGCGTTCAAACATTGCGCGGCAAGCTGTTATGGAAGGCCTCCGACAAGCTGAACATTACGTTCTCGGCCGACTGGTCGCACGAGGATCAAACGGCGCTGCCGTACACCATCCTCGGCGATTACAGCGGCAACCTGAACTCCTCGGCGTTCTCGACTCTGTACAATCTGTGCATCAGCAACAGCGCTGCGAGTTTGCCGGGCGCAATCTTCGCCAATGGCGGCCCGCCGCCGCCGGTCGTTGCTGCGGGACTGGCCCCCAACTTCGGGCTCGGTTGCTCCCATCCACGGGCAAAGATCCCGGGAGTGTCCATCGGCGGCGCCCCGCTCCTCGGTGCCGGCTATGTCGGCGGCCCGGCAGGTCCGTTCAACTATCTGAACCATCCGGGCACCGCGTACCTGGGCTCGAACCAGCCGCGCATCTATGACAGTTTTGCGGCCACGAACACCGGCAACATCGACACGAGCTACGCGAACGGACCGGACTTCGCACGCAATGACGTGTGGGGTTTTTCGGCCACGGCGGTCTACGATATGTCCGACACCCTGCAGCTCAAGTCGATCAGCGGCTACCGCCAGATTTCGTGGAGAATCGGCACGGACTTGGACGGAACGCCCGAGACGCTGCAGGAAGTCACCGACCAGCAGCACCAGTGGCAGGTTTCCCAGGAATTCCAGGTACTGGGCAAGGCGTTGGACAGCCGGTTGAACTACGTCGCCGGCGTGTACTACTTCAAGGAATTCGGCCACGTTCACGACTGGGTGCCCTTCGAGTCCCTGCTGTTCGTGGACGACTTGGCGAACGACGTGACCAACACGGACTATGCCGCATTCTTCCACGGGGACTACAGACTCAACGATAGTTGGGGATTTACCGCAGGCGGCCGCTACACCAACGTGCAGACGAAGTTCCTGGGGGGCCAGGCCGACCTCAACAATTTTCCGTTCTTCGGTCCCGGTCCTGACAACATCTTCCGATACTTCCCGGCGATTCCCGACAGCCAGGCGTGGCACATCTTCGATCCCACGGTCGGCGTGCAGTATCACTTCAACCAAGACGTGATGACCTATCTCAGCTGGTCCAAGGGCTTCAAGCAAGGCGGTTGGACCACGCGCCTGTCGGCGCAAATCCCGAGTCCTACGGATGCGCGTTTCCAGCCCGAGTATTCCCAGACGTACGAGTTGGGTATGAAGTCCGAGTGGTTCGAGCACCACTTGCTGGCCAATGCCGCCGTCTACTACACCGACTACAAGGGCATCCAGCTGAACATCCAGCAAGGCATCTCACCGGTGTACACCAACGCCGGTAACGCGAAAATCAAGGGCGCGGAACTCGAGCTGCAATACGTCGCCGGCGGCGGTCTGCAGCTGAACGCGACCGCCGCGTACATCGATGCGTACTACACCGAGGTCAATCCGAATGCGAATTTTCCGCAGTATGCGCTGCCCGACGGCACGACCGTCTGCCCGGCTGGGCCGCCGATTTGCGGCGTGAAATGGGCGGGGGTGTCGGCGATCGACGCGAAACTCCCGAAGACTCCGAAATGGAAGGCGACCTTCGACCCCGAGTACACGTTCCGGCTGCCGAACGAGGCCCAAGTGCGCATGATCCCGGCGTTTACCTACACCACCGAGCTGTTCAACGACTCGCTGAACACCCCGCAGCTGCGCCGTCCGCCGACGCACATGCTCGACGCCTCGATCCACTATATCTCGCCCAACGAACGGTATGATCTGGCCTTTGGCGGCACGAATCTCAGCAACGACCGGTTTGCGACAGCGGGATCGCCGAACTACGGTGCCGGCGAGGTGGGTGCATACTTCAATCCGCCGCGGATGTGGTACGTGAATCTGCGGGCTCAGTTCGGTAAGTAAGCCGACGAGTCGATGCGGATCCTGCGCCGCCGCGGTGCGGGATCCGCTTCAGCGCCAAACGCAGTGCCAGGTAAAGACCCGAAATCCATCATCGATACCGGCGCCATGAGCGTCGGTCAATGGCTGGCGGTGCTCGTCACCGTGGGGCTCAACGCCATGGATGGCTTCGACGTGCTGTCGATCAGCTTCGCCTCGCCCGGCATTGCGCAGGACTGGGGGATCGACAAGGCCACCCTCGGCTGGATCCTCTCCATGGAATTGTTCGGCATGGCGGTGGGCTCGGTGCTGCTGGGCGGGGTGGCCGACAAAATCGGCAGGCGGCCGACCATCCTTGCCTGTCTGTTTGCCATGAGCGTCGGCATGTTCGGTGCGAGTGTCGCCGGCGGGGTTTCGACGCTCTTGATGTACCGATTGCTCACAGGTCTTGGGATTGGCGGCATGCTGGCGTCGATCAATGCAGCCGTCGCGGAATTATCCAGCCAGCGCTGGCGCAGCCTGGCCGTGGCGCTCATGGTGGTTGGTTACCCGGTCGGCGGAGTCACCGGCGGCATCATCGTGCAGAAACTGCTCGGCAGCGGCACTTGGCATGATGTCTTCATTTTCGGCGGCGCAATCACGGCGGTCTTCATTCCCATCGTATGGTTCCTGCTGCCCGAATCCGTGGACTTTCTGGATCGCCAGGGCAGGCCGGGGGCGTTGCAAGCCATCAACCGGATCCTGACGCGCTTTGGCCACGAGCCGATCGCCGCGCTCACCCCGGCAACCCAGGAATCCTCGCAGCGCTCGGTGACGGATATTTTCAAACCAGCCTTGATCGTATCCACCGTGCTCATCACCTTGGGCTATTTCACGCATGTCACCAGCTTCTACTTCATCATCAAGTGGGTGCCGAAATTGGTGGTCGACATGGGCTTCCAGCCGCGAACCGCGGCCGGCGTATTGACCTGGTTGAATGTCGGGGGCGCAACGGGCGTGGCGATCTTTGGCCTGATCGCAACGCGCGTCAGCTTAAAGGCGCTCACCGTCGTGACGCTGCTGGGATCATCGGCCATGGTGGTCTGGTTCGGGCGCGGTCCGCATGGCTTGGTCTCGCTCGCCGCCACGGTCGCCGTTGCCGGCGTGTTCATCAATTCCGCGATCGGCGGCTATTACCTGCTGTTCGCCAAGGTTTTTCCCACGCATGTGCGTGCCACGGGCACCGGCTTTGCGATCGGCGTGGGCCGCGGGGGAGCGGTGCTCGCGCCCATTCTTGCGGGGTACTTGTTCCAGGCCGGCCTTGCCATGCCGACCGTCGCAACCCTGATGGCCATGGGCTCGCTATTGTCGGCCGCGGCGCTGCTGGCGCTCAAGGTTCGCGGGGGAGATTGATGCCCGACCAGACTATAGTCTTGGTGCACGGCGCCTGGCATGGCGCCTGGTGTTATCGGCGCGTGGCCGAGCTATTGCGCCGCAGCGGCTATCGAGTCTATACGCCCACGCTGACGGGACTGGGCGAGCGCTCGCACTTGCTATCCCGGTCGATAAATCTCTCGACCCATATCGCCGACATCGCCAACCTGATTCGCTGGGAGGAAATCGAACAGTTCGTACTCGTCGGGCATTCCTACGGCGGCATGGTCGTCACCGGCGTCGCTGACGCGATGAGCGCTAGGGTATCGGCGCTGGTGTATCTCGATGCATTCTTGCCGACGGCGGGTAAGCCGTTCCACGCCATCGTCCCGCCGGAAGTGGCCGACGCGCAGCTTCAAAGTGCGAAGGAAAGCAACGGGCTGTCGGTTCCGCCAATGCCCGCTGCGGCGTTCAATGTCAATGAAGCGGACCGGTCGTGGGTTGATGCTCTATGCACCCCACATCCGCTCGCGACATTGACCCAACCCATCGAATTGACCGGAAGTTATCGGCGCATCGCGGCCATGAGTTACGTGCTCGCAACGCAGAATCCGGCCGCGCTGTTCGATGGTTTTGCGCGCTCCATGAAAAATGAGCCCGCGTGCCACTCCTATGAACTGCCCTGCGGGCATGACGTGATGATCGATCTGCCGAAGGAGACCGCCGCCATCATAGAGGCGGCGGCGGCGCGTGTCGTGAGCGAACGTTAGCCGGCGTCAGCCGGCGTCATTGCGCCAGCTTTTGGCGTAGGCGGTACGGGCGACATTCGAATAGGGCAGCGGCGAGACCACCGCCTTGATCTCCACCTGCTTGTGGCGCTCGACCGTCGGTTTACTCGTACCGCCGTCGGGCTCGCCCCAGACGAAGTTCACCTCGGTTCCCGGCACCGCATGGCGCTCGTCGAGCATGGCCAAGGTCAGCATCTTGCCCTCATTGGCGCTGTAGCCGATCCAGGTGGACAGGCCGGCGAGTTTGCCATCCACGGTGACTCGATCGAAGGGGTGCATGGAGTAAACGGCGCTCGGGAACTCGATGAACTTGGCGCGCAAGCCCTGATCGAACATCGTATAGAGGGCGTCGGTCACGGACACATTGTCGAGGGCGAGGGTGACCTTCTTGCGATGCGGACCCGCTGCAATCTTTTCCAGCGCGGCGCGGCCGATGAAGTCATGGTCGAATTTCACGAAGAATCCGTAACCGAGCTCCCAGGGCGTGAGGTAGTAGTCCTCGACCTTGTCGGAGACGAAGCTCCCGCCGATCGAAGCCTTGGCCTCGTAGTGATTCACCGTCAGCCATTCGCGATAGGGCTTCATTTTCTCGCCGGTGTAGACGGCGGGCAGGGGCGAGGGTATCCAGCCCGACTCCAGGGTATTGGAGGAGTAGCAGCGACCGCCCACCAGCGTGAGGCCATGAGCCTTGCCGGCCTCCACCAGGGCCGCGTGAATCACGGCGCCGTCGGCCCAGGGTCCCATCAACTCGAAGCCGGGCTGCCCGGCCATGCCGTGCCTCAGTGCGCGCACTTTGCGGCCGGCGATCTCCATCCAGCACATATTGAAGAATTTGAGCTCCGGCGCCGCACGACCGGTTGCCGACTCGATGACCTTCGAGGCATTCGGTCCCTGCAATTGATAGCGGTAGTGGCGCCGATTTTGCGGATCGGGGCGCGCCGCGGTGCGCTCGTCGTAAGTGCATGTCACGCGGCGGCCGCTGATTTCGGCGTTGTATAACACCCAGTTGAGCGTGGGCGCGCGGCCGACCATGTTGAACTGGTTCTCCGCCAGATAGAACAGAATCACATCGCCGATGACATAGCCGTCGTGGCTGCAAGGCACGAACTGCTTGGCCTTGTCGGGAGCAAATCCCTTGAAGCTATTGATGCCGAGGCCGCTCAAAAACTCGAGCGCGTCCGGCCCTTCCACCATCAATTCGGCCATGTGGTAGGACTGGTTGAACAGCACGCAGCTTTGCTGCCACGCGCGCTGTTCATCGCGCCAATTGGTGTACTCCGCCGGCACGCCTGGATAGGCATTTGGGCCCGACTGTTGATTGCGCAGGAACTTGGCGGTGTTGCCGGCGCTGTTCAGCAGTGATTCGAGCGACGATGCGCCGCCGCGTGATGATGCAGACATGTGTACTTTGATCTCCAACCCGAATCTCATTGATGAATAGGTAGACGGCCGCGACAATGAATCGGTGGACGGCCGCCTCGACGCCTAGAGCTCGATAATCACGGTTTTGAGCTCGGTGTAGGCTTCGACGCCTTGCCGCCCCTGTTCGCGGCCGAGGCCCGACTGCTTGTAGCCGCCAAAGGGCAGCGCCGGATCGATGACGGCGTGGCAATTGCCCCAGACGGTGCCCGCCTTGATCTTGGCGGCGAGCCTGTGCATGGTGGATAGATCCTTGGTCCAGATGCCGGCGCCCAACCCGTAGCAGGTGTCGTTGGCGGCTCGCGCGACTTCGTCGAGGTCATCGAAGCGCTGCGCCACGACGACGGGTCCGAAGATCTCATCGCGCACCACGCTCATGCCGGGCTTCACGTTGACCAGCACCGTCGGATTGACGTAGTAACCGTCGGCCGCGGCGCTGTCGCCGCCGATCGCCACAGACGCACCATCGCGCTTACCCGCCTCGATATAGCCCATGACGCGGTCCATCTGTTCTTTCGATACCAGGGGGCCCATGTGGCCCTGCGGATCGAGCGAAGGGCGCGGTTTCCAAAACGCCGACGCGGCCGCGACGCCCTCGATCACCCGGTCGAAGATGGAGCGGTGCGCAAACAGACGCGAGCCGGCGATGCAGACCTGACCGGAATTGAAGAAGATGGCGCCGGCTGCGTGGGAAGCCACTTGGTCGACGTCGACATCGGGCATCACGACCACCGGCGACTTGCCGCCGAGTTCGAGCGTGACGCGTTTCATAGTATCCGTGGCGTTGCGGTTGATGAGCTTGCCCACCTCCGTCGAGCCGGTGAAGGCGATCTTGTCGACGTCGGGATGTTTCACGAGAGCGTCGCCCGCCGTATGGCCGTTGCCCGTGACCACGTTGATGACGCCCGGCGGAAAGCCGGCCTCGGCCACGAGATCGGCGAGGCGCAGCGCCGTCAGCGACGTCTGCTCGGCGGGCTTCAAGATCACCGTGCAACCGGCGGTGAGCGCCGGCGCGATCTTGAGCGCGGCCATGAGCAGCGGGAAATTCCAGGGAACGATCTGGGCTGCAACGCCGACGGGCTCGCGCGTCACATAGCTGAACATCTTGCCGCGCGGCACGCCTTGCGGCTCGATCAGTTCACCGCCGAGCTTCGACGCCCAGCCCGCCATGTAGCGCAGCATGTCAACCGCGCCGGGAATGTCGATCGCGCTCGCCATGCCGACCGGTTTGCCGTTGTCGATGGCCTCGAGTTCGGCGAACTCCACAGCGTGCGCCGCGATCAGGTCGGCGAGCTTGTTGATGGTGCGCTCGCGCTGCTTGGGCGGAAGATTCGACCAGCGCCCATCATCGAAGGCGGCCCGCGCCGCGCCGACAGCGCGGTCCACGTCGGCGTTGGATGCATCGACGATGCGCGAGATCTCCCGGCCGGTAGACGGATCTTCGACCGCAATCGTTGCAGAGTGCGTCGAGCGTACCCATTCATTGTTGATGAAGAGCGCGGGCTGGCGTGCGATTGCACGCTTGGCCGCCGCCGAATAGTCGAGCTGCCTAAACGAATCGGAGGATTGCATGACTGTGGGTGACGTTGCCATCGTGAAACCTCGCGCTGCTGCCGCACTTGTTCTGTTTTATACACCAACAGCCCTTGGTTGGTTCAATCTGAGAGCGAACTCTTGTTGGTCCTAGAGGGTCATTTCAAGGCCAGCGAGAAAGGTGCCGATGCAGACCGCGGCCTCTGGCTATACTGGTGATCAACACAACTGACCCGCGGGGATCCAATGGCATCGTCAGGTATGGATCAACAACGTCTTGCCGATCTTGAGAATGTCATCCGGGCAGATATCAAAGCCGGGATGTATCACGGCGCCGTCATCAAGGTGGCGCGCGCGGGGAAGGTCGCGCTGGAGGCGGCCATCGGCGCCGCCGATGCCGCGCAGACTCAGCCGCTGGCGCTCGACTCGGTGTTCAGCATTTTTTCCATCACCAAGGCGTTCACCAATACGTTGGTGCTGCGGGCGATCGAGCAGGGACATTTTGCACTGACCTCGAGCGTCTCGGAACTGATCCCCGAATTCAGCGGTCACGGGCGCGAGAAGGTGCAGATATGGCACTTGTTGTCGCACCAGGCGGGCTTTCCGATCATCTTCGAACTCAAGCCCAACATGTACATCGATCGCCTTGACGAAATGATTGCCGCCGTCATCGAGGTGGTGAAACCCGCGGAACCCCCGTGCACCACGGTGGCCTACTCACCGCTGGCGAATCACGTGCTGATGGCGGAATGTGCGCGCCGCGCCGATCCGAAACGCCGTGGCTACCGCCAACTGGTGCAGGACGAAATCCTGACGCCCCTCAAGATGAACGACACCTCGGTGGGCCTGCGCGCTGATCTCAAGCCGCGCAAAGTGGTGCCGGATTTCCGCGGCAACTACCCGATCGGGCATCGCGGCCACAGCAACTTGGGTCCCAATGGTGCGTTCGAGGAAGAACACGCCGAGATGCCCTGGGTGGGCATCGCTTCCACCGTGCCTGACATGTTTCGTTTCGCAGAAATGTTCCGGCAGAACGGCATTCTCGATGGCGCGCGCATATTGTCGCCGGCCACGCTTGCCGTGGCGCGCCGCAACTGGACCGGCGAGAAGCCCAATGAGCTGTACGCTGCGCGCGGCCGTGAGCGCGGCTGGGATCCGTCACCGGGGTACATCGGCCTGGGGTTCTCGTTGCGCGGCACGGCGATGTGCCGCCACATGTTCGGTACGCTGGCATCGCCCGGCACCTTCGGTAACTACGGCGCCGGCACCACGCTGTTCTGGATCGATCCGGAGCGCGACCTCTCGTTCACCTTCCTGTCGGCCGGTTTGATGGAGAGCAACGCCAATATCGAACGCTTCCAGAAGCTGTCGGACATGGTTATTTCCGCTGCAACCTTGTCCTGAATCATTAATCCATTGCTCGCTGCGCCGCGTCTTTTTCGAATACCGCTTTGATGGGCAGACGAATGGGTCCGTGACCGATGGTGGTCATCCAAGGTGCGGGTTCGCCGGCAGCCTCGAAGCGTTCGATGCTCTCGGCGAGCGCTCCCAACAGCGCTTCCGCCTCGAGAAGCGCCAGCACCCTGCCCACGCAGGCGTGGACGCCATACCCGAAGCCTAAATTATCGCGGTTGTTGCGGCGCACGTCGAAGCGGTCCGGCGCCTCCCAACGGCGTGGGTCGCGGTTGGCGGCGGCGAACATCAGTCCACAGCGTTCGCCCGCCGGTATTACATAGCCGTCGATCTCCACCTCCTTCATGGCGATGCGTCCGGCCATGCGGGAAGGTGAATCCCAGCGCAGACTTTCCTCGAACGCGGCCTTCAGGAGCCCGCGATCGCCGCGCACCATCTGATACTGGTCGGGAAATTCACAAAACGCGCGAATGGTGTTGGCAAGGGTGAGGACCGTGGTATCGGCGGCCGCCGATAGCAGGATGCCGACCAGCAGATTGGCCTCCTGCGCCGTGACTTCGCCGCGATCGGCTGCCTCATACATGGCCATGCCAAGACTGCCGGGCGCGAGGTTTTCGCGTTTGCAGCACTGGATGGCCCAGGCGATGACCGCGTCGGTGTTCTGCATGGCTTCCTGGAACAACTCGTTCATCGGCCCCATCGTCGCCCACACCATGTTGCCGAAGGCGTACATGTGTTCGCGGCCCTCGAGCGGCAGGCCGATCAAGTCAGGCAGCACCTTGTAGACGAAGGGTTGAGTGATGTCGTCCACCGCATCGATGGTCTCGCCGCGGCGTGTGCGCAGACCCTCGACGATGCTCCCGGCGTCGCGGCGAAACGCCTCAGCCATATGAGTCAACGCGCGCGGCGACAGTGCATTCGCCACCACCGCGCGCACGCGAGAATGCTTGGGCGGATCGTCCGTGAGCAGTAGTTCGGGCCGTACCGAGTTCGGATCGTGCCAGGGGCGCGAGGTGGATGAGAAACTTTTCCAATCCTTGAGGCCGGCGGCCACATGCTCATGCCGCGCCAGCATGGTGATGTTTTCCCGGGGCAGCCTGACCACCGGTGCCAGCTCGCGCAGCCGATCGTCGATCGCACGCGCGTTCCTTACCGATTCGCGCGAGAAGGGGTCGGTGTCGAATTCAGGAATCACTTTGGTCATGGACTTATCCCGCGGCGGCAATGCCGCCATCGACGTGCAGAATTTCGCCATTGATGAACGATGCCGCATCGCTCAGCAGAAACGCGCAGGCACTCGCGTTATCTTGCTCGCTGCCGAGCCGTCGCAAGGGAATAGTGCGCGAACGCCGTTCGTACTCGGCCTTATCGTTGAGCCCGAGCGCGCCCGGCGTCGGCACCGACCCCGGTGCTATGGCATTGACGCGCACATTGCGCGGCCCCAATTCGGCCGCCAGAACTTTGGTGAGCGTGACGATGGCGCCCTTCACCAGGCTGTAGGCCGCCGTGTTGGGAAAACCCTTCTCCGCCACGGGGGAGGCCATGTTGACGATCGCGCCGCCGCGCGCCGCGTCGTAGTGCGCAAGCAATGCCTGCGCGCCCCAGACGCTGCCGTTGATGCCGATGGCGGTCATGCGGGTCAGCGTCTCCGGCGTGATTGTCTCCACGGGCTCGTAGCGCAGCAGCATGGCGTTGTTGACCACGGCATCGATGCGGCCGCAAGCCTGCGCAAACTGCGCGGCAGCGTTCATCATCTGGTCACGCTGGGCGACGTCGACGCCATAGGCGAACGCAGCGCCGCCCGCGGCGCAAATCCCCTTGGCGACCGCCTCACAGCCGCCGGCATCGATATCGGTCACGGCCACCGTGGCGCCGCAACTGGCCAGTTTTTCTGCCATTGACCGGCCCAAGCCGCGGGCGCCGCCGGTGATGAAGACGTGCTGACCGGACAGATCGGGGCAGTTCGCCATGGTGTTCAAACCTTTAGCTTCCACGCCGTGCCGTCGCGCACGATCTTGCCCGCGGTAGGCTCGGGAAAGTGAGTGCCGATGACGAGGGTGTCGGAATCGCAGAAGCGCTGCACGAAGTCGCAGCGTGTGCGCGCGGCCTGCGGTTTGTCCATGTCGAAGCGCGCCTCGGTAGCGGGGATGGCGATTTGGATCGGGCTGTGCATCAAATCGCCGGTAATGACGGCGCGCTCGCCGCGGGATTCGATCAGCACGCTGACATGACCGGGAGTGTGGCCCGGCGTCGACATGAGCGAGACCTCCTCGGTGAGGCGGAAGTCTGCATCGATGAATTCCGCCAACCCGGCGGCGAGGATGGGGTCGATCGAGTCGACCAAATGGTCCATGTGATGATAACCGCCGGTGTCGCGCAGCTGCGTCCAGTGCTGCCACTCGCGCCGGCCGAAGAGGTAGCGCGCCTGGGGGAAGGTGGGGACCCATTTGCCGTCGATAAGCCGGGTGTTCCAGCCCACGTGATCGAAGTGCAAATGCGTGCACAACACGTCGGTGACTTGTTGCGCCGGAAAACCGGCGGTGCTCAAATCCTCGAGGAAGCTATTCTGCATATTGCAGAACACGTC
>Ga0137412_10002064_pt1 | contig 15815 bp, 13 predicted proteins | sample CZODoug2_1_16fun_FD_122160 | JGI IMG/M metagenome (GOLD analysis project Ga0137412, IMG submission 122160) | Vadose zone soil fungal communities from Angelo Coast Range Reserve, California, USA - CZODoug2_1_16fungal (Hybrid Assembly) | ecosystem: Environmental > Terrestrial > Soil > Vadose zone...
CGGGTTGGGCGCGATCTTGGAAAGAAAGAACGGTCGCTAACGGACTTGGATCAGCCCGGTACTCCTCCGAGAGCCTTGTACAGGGCGATTACTGCCACGTAGACATCTTTCTCGCTTTCGGCGACGGCGTCTTCGGCTTGCAATTGTGTTCGCTCGGCATCCAGCAAAGAGAGAAAATCAACTACTCCTTCGCGATAGCGCAGACGGGCGATATCGGCGGCACGCTTGCTCTCACGAGCCTGATCGTTCAATTTGACGAGCCGTGCCTGCTCCGCATGGTAAGTCGCCAGCGCATCTTCCGTTTCTTCGAGAGCGCGGAGCACGGTTTCTTCATAGGACGCGAGGGTTTCTTCCGTGGCAGCGCTCGAACCGCGGACGCGCGCACGCGCCCGGCCTAGGTCGAATGCCGACCACGACAAACCTGGTGATACAGACCATGCGCGCGAATCTCCGGTGAAAAAGCCGCTTCCGCGGCCCGCCACGAAACCGAGAAATCCTGAAACACTTACCTGAGGAAAGAGGCTTGCGACGGCAACGCCTTGACGCTCGGTGGCCGCGGCCAACCTTCTCTCGGCGGACCGGACATCGGGGCGGCGCTGCAGAAGTTCGCCCGGGTCGCCGATGGGCAAAGCCTTTGCGATCGCGGGATAGGTGCGCGGTGTAAGGTCGGCATTGAGTTCGCCGGGACGAGTTCCGGTGAGTACCGCCAAACGGTATTCCGCGCGAGCCACGTCCAGGTTCAGGGATGGAATCGTCGCCTCAATGGCTGCTACGCGGGCAGCGGCACTGGCGACGTCCTGCTCCTCACCAACGCCAGCGTCACGGCGTAGCTGAGTGAGCCGCAGCGTCTCGCGCTGATTGGTGAGGCTTCGGTCCGCGACGGCGAGGCGCCATTGCGCGCCTCGCAGCTCGAAATAATTGCGGGCGAGTTCAGATACTACGCTGACTTGTACATCGTGAAGGTCGGCTTCGACGGCCTGGTTGTCGGCGCGAGTTGCCGCGATTCCGTGACTAACTCTTCCGAACAGATCAGCTTCCCAGAAAGCGTCGAATCCGGCCGTGAAACTATTGATCGTGCGACGCTGGTCGCCGAAGCCGGGAATCTGTTCCTTGCTGTGCTGGTAGGAGGCGTCGACCGGCACCGTCGGATAGCGATCCAGTTTTCTTTCATCGAAGATGGCGCGAGATTCGGCAAGCCTGGCACGGGCGATTCGAATGCCATTATTCGATGCCAGGGATCGATCTACGAGCGAGTCAAGAATGGGATCTTCAAACTGGTTCCACCACCGGGTATTGAATGGTTGTTCGGTTACAAGATTCGCGTCGGCTGCATGAAATTTCACCGCGTCGGGCTTTGGTGATTTGTAATGAGGGCCGACTGCGCACCCGGTGGCCAGCAGCATGGCGACGAGTGGCGGGAACGTCTTGTGAAAGAGCGTGGTCATAAGCTTATGCCTCCACCGAAGTCGCGGAGGAAAGGTCTGCGCTGTGTGGCGATTTCTTGATCTCGCGGCCCTCAACCAATCTTTGAACCAAGACGTAGAAGACCGGAGTGAGCACCAACCCGAATGCGGTGACGCCCAGCATTCCGAAAAATACAGCGACTCCGATAGCGCGGCGCATTTCTGAGCCGGCTCCAGTCGACAAAACGAGGGGGATGACACCCATTGTGAAGGCGAGGGAAGTCATCAAAATCGGGCGCAAACGCAAGCGGCAGGCTTCCAGCACCGCGTCAACTCGATTCATTCCCTCCTGGATCTGCTTCTCTCTGGCGAACTCCACGATAAGGATGGCGTTTTTGCAAGCCAGACCGACGAGAACGATCAGACTGATCTGAGTGAAGACGTTGTTATCGCCATGCAGCAGCCAGACGCCAGCGATGGCGGAAAACAGAGTCATCGGAACAATCAAAATGATTACGAGGGGTAGCGACCAACTTTCGTATTGAGCCGCGAGCACGAGATACACCAGGAAAACGGAGAGTGGGAAAATATAGACCATCGTGTTGCCGGCAAGAATCTTCTGGTAAGTGAGTTCGGTCCATTCGTACTTCATGCCGTTTGGCAATTGATTGTCCAGAACCTTGGCAATTGCGGATTCCGATTGGCCGGTGCTGAAACCGGGCGCAGCTGCGCCATTAATTTCGGCGGCGGGAAATCCGTTGTAATGCATTACACGGTCGGGTCCATAAATCGGCTTGACGGTAACCACTGATCCCAGCGGAATCATTTCTCCTGACAGGTTTCTTGTTCTGAGGTGACTTATATCTTCCGGATGTAATCGGTAAGACGATTCGGCCTGCACATTCACCTGGTACGTTCTGCCGAAGCGGTTGAAGTCGTTGACATAAAGCGAACCAAGATAAACCTGCATGGTGTCAAACACGTCGCCGAGAGGGATTCCGTAGGTCTTCGCTTTTTCGCGGTCCACGTGAGAATCGATTTGCGGCACGTTGATATCGAAACTGGAGAACACGCCGATCAGACCCGGTGTTTGGTTGCCTTGCTGGAGCGTCGAAGTCGTTTCCTTGTACAGTGATTCCAAGCCCATGCCCGCGCGATCTTCAATGTAGAGCTTGAAGCCGGCCACCGTACCCAATCCCTGGACAGGCGGCGGAGGAAAAATTGCGATGAACGCCTCCTGGATGGATGCGTATTGCTGGTTCAGATCCGCTGCGATGGCATTCGCGGAAAGCTCCGGAGACCTTCGCTCTTCTGAAGGTTTCAGCGTCGCGAATACAATTCCGGAATTGGGGCTGTTGGTGAAGCCGTTGATGGACAGCCCTGGAAATGCGACGGCGTTCTGCACTCCCGGATGTTTCAATGCAATATCAGACATTCTGCGAATTACATCTTCGGTGCGGTCGAGGGTCGCGCCATTCGGCAGTTGCGCGAAGGACACGAGGTATCCCTTATCCTGGGTGGGAACGAATCCTGTGGGGACGCGGGAGAAGCCGAGAATGGTAAGCCCGATCAGGCCAGCGTAAACGACAACAGCAATCATGCTGGAACGCAGCGTGTGGGTCACAAGCTTTCCGTAGCCTCGCGATGCGCGGCCAAAGAACCGATTAAACAGTTTGAAAAACCAGCCGAACGCAAAGTCAATCGCCCGCGTAAGACGATCCTTCTTCGCCCCGTGTGGTTTCAAAAGCAACGCAGCCAGAGCCGGGCTTAGCGTCAGCGAGTTAAATGCAGAGATTACCGTTGAAATGGCGATGGTCAGCGCGAACTGTTTATAGAACTCTCCGGAAAGTCCCACGATGAAGGCGGTGGGAACAAAAACCGCGCACAACACCAAAGCGATGGCTACGATTGGTCCGCTAACTTCTTCCATCGCGCGTCGCGTCGCTTCACGCGGTTCGTGGCCTAGTTCGATATTGCGCTCTACGTTCTCGACCACGACGATGGCATCGTCCACCACGATTCCAATCGCCAACACCAGTCCAAACAGCGACAACGTGTTAAGCGAAAAACCGAACGCCAGCATGATTGAAAACGTTCCAATTAGCGAGACTGGAAGAGCTAGCAGCGGAATGATGGACGCGCGCCACGTTTGCAGAAAGACCAGTACCACAAGCACGACCAGGATCAACGCTTCGACAAACGTGTGCCCTACGGCCTGAATCGATTCGCGCACGAAAACCGTCGGGTCGTAGGCGATCGTGTAGTCAACGCCTTCTGGAAACGATTTCTTGAGGCGCTCCATGGTGTCGCGCACCTGTTGCGAAGTTTGCAGAGCGTTCGAGCCGGGGCGCTGCGAGATTGGAAGAGCCGCCGCTGGCTTGTTGTCCAACAGGCTTCGCAGGGCGTAGGTGCTGGAACCCAATTCCACTCGGCCCACATCGCGAATGCGCGTGATTTGGCCGTCTTTTGCGGCGCGCACGATGATGTTGCTGAATTCTTCCTCGGTCGTGAGGCGTCCCTGCGTATTTACAAGCAATTGAAACGCAGTGCTTCCGGTATTTGTCGGCGGAGCACCGAGAACGCCGGCTGCGACCTGCACGTTTTGTTCGCGAATCGCCTGGACGACGTCGGTTGCGGTTAAGTTATGCGACGCCAATTGATTGGGGTTGAGCCACACGCGCATGCTGAAATCGCCAGCGCCGAAGACCTGAACGTTGCCGACGCCGGGAAGGCGCCCCAACTCGTCCTTAACCTGGAGAATGGCCAAATTCGCCAGATACAACATGTCGTAACGGTTGTCCGGAGACTCCAGGTGCACAACCATCAGCAAATCGGGCGACGTTTTTTCTGTGGTTACACCAAGGCGCTGGACTTCCTGCGGCAACCGCGGGAGCGCCTGCGAAACGCGGTTCTGCACCTGTACTTGCGCTTTGTCGAGGTCGGTGCCGAGCCCGAAAGTGATGGTCAGCGTCATCACGCCGTCGGCGGTCGCTTGCGAAAACATGTAGAGCATGCCTTCGACGCCGTTGATCTGCTGTTCCAGGGGCGACGCCACGGTGTCAGCAATGACAGTGGGATTCGCGCCGGGGTAGCTGGTGCGTACGACAACAGTCGGCGGCACGACCTCGGGATACTCGCTTAAAGGAAGGCGAAAATATGCGATTGCCCCGATGACAAAAATAATGATGGAAATTACGCCGGCAAAGATGGGCCGCTTGATAAAGAAATTAGAGATATTCATGGCGGTCCTGCTTAGTCTCCGGCTTTCCGTTCAACTGACTTCTGCTCGTGGCCAGCAAGACCGGATTGCGTAGAGGAATCCTTAGATGAGTTGGGTTGGCTGGCCATGGAAACCCTCCTGGGCGTGACAGCGGCACCGGGGCGCACGCGTTGCAAGCCGCTGACCACGATGAGGTCGCCTTCGTGCAAGCCATCGCGCACGACCCGCAATCCCTCCGCCATCGGGCCTAGTTTCACCGGGCGATAGGTGAGCGTGTTGTTCTTGCCCAGCACAAAAACGTATTTTTGATTTAGGTCGGTCACGACGGCCTCGTCTTTTGCCAGGCATCCGCTCTGTGTTCCGCCTCCTTGTAAGCGAATCCTCGCAAAAAGCCCTGGCGTCAGAGCCAAATTCTTGTTCGCAAAAGTGGCTCGCAAACGGATTGTTCCGGTCGAAGAGCTGACCTGATTGTCCACAAAGTTCACCTGGCCGACGTGAGGAAAAGCGTCTTCGTCCGCCAGCCCGAGTAGCGCCGCGCCGCGTAGATCGTGCGAACTGGTTCCGTGGCTTTGCGTCACCCGCGCATACTTAAGATAGGTTTGCTCGTCGACATCGAAGTAGACATAGATCGGATCGAGTGAAACCAGGCTCGTCAAAGGCCTGACCTGCGCCGCGCCGCTCTCAACCAAATTGCCTTCCGTGATCTCCGCCCGTCCGACGCGCCCCGTAATCGGAGCCGTCACGCGCGTGAATTCAAGATTGAGTTCCGCGCCACGAAGGGCCGCCTCTGTGGACGCGATTTTCGCTTCGGCCTCGTTGCGAACAGCGGCGCGCCGGTCATATTCTTCGGCTGACATTCCGTCATTGTTGTGAAGGCGTTCGGCACGCTCAAAATCGCTTTGCGCTCGCGAACGCTGCGCTTTGGCTTGAGAAAGTTCGCCCTTTAGGCGGTCTACTTCCGCCTGGAAGGGTCGCGGATCGATCTGGAACAGGAGGTCGCCTTGACGAACAATCGCGCCTTCCTTGAAATGCACGCTCTGCAAGTAGCCGGAAACCCTTGGGCGAACCTCGACGGAGTTAACGGGTTCAAGGCGTCCGGTGAATTCGTCACTGTCTCCCAATTGCTTGCATATGACTTCCGCCACACTCACTTCCGCCGGTGCGGGAGCCTTAGGTTGAGCCGAACTGGAACACCCGGCACTTATGCCGGCAAGAATGGCCATGATGATGGTCAGCAGGCGGCCTGACTCGCGGCCGTCGTTCTTACGTTTCCCTTGTTCAATAATGTCCAGTGGCATGAAATTCTCCCAGGTCGTTTACTGCTTTTATGGTCCTGATCACGAAGATTGTGCTCGAAGCCTGCCGTTTCACTCACCAGCCCCGAGGTCCCTCATGACCCGAATAGATGAAGAAGGAGGCACAGTGGTTACATGGAGTACGTGGATGACAATTTTAGATACGTGGTATACAATTTGTCACTAGGTCCGTTATGGGAAGGCCTACAGAACTCTGTCCGGTAGAAGCCACTGCGCGTATCGTGGGTGGACGATGGAAAGCCGCTGTTCTCGAGCAGCTCTTCCAGGGCGCCAAGCGATTCTCCGAACTGAAGCGTGCTATTAGCGGAATCACGCAACGAACGCTATCCCAGCAGCTCCGCGAACTGCAGCGCACGGGAATCATCGAGCGTACCGTATACCCGGATACGCCGCCCCGCGTTGTGTACACCGCTACTCCTCTCGGAAAATCTCTACGGCCGTTGCTGGAAGCTATGTGCCGGTGGGGCAAATCGCACTCGGCCACTATGGCGTTGAAAAAGCTACGGGCTTCCGACCGGCCGCAGTAGGTAGACTTCCGCCGTCAGGCGCGAACCTGACTACCTGACGCTCGCATCCAATTTGCGCGGCGCCAGCCGTCCGCTTCGTAGTCCGTGGCCAAACAAAAGCATTCTCTTAAGAATCGAGACTTAGCCGAGCTGCTGGCTGTCGAGGCGGAAGCTAAGGAATTTCCTGCCAAGCGAGCCCTGCGGCGAGCGGCACGGCTAGCACATCTGTGGCCGGAAGAAGCAGCAGAACTCGTTGGAAGAGATGTCCCGTTGACCGAACTCGCAGGCGTCGGGCCTTATATCCAGAAGCTGATTGGCCGATGGCTGGAGCATCCGCCGTCTATACCCCAGCGGCCGAAGATCCGCGACGAGTTTCTAGCCTTGACCGAGGCTCGCGAAATATTGGCCAGTAATCCTTCCTGGTTTAGCGGAATCCGAGGCGACCTGCAAATGCACTCCACCTGGAGCGACGGTTCCGGGTCTATAAAGGAGATGGCCGAGGCCGCCGAACAACGCGGTTATGAATATATTGGCGTCACCGACCACTCACAGGGACTCAAGATCGCCGGCGGAATCGATGCTCAGCAACTTCAAAAGCAAGGCGCCGAGATCGACGCACTAAATGTTTCCTTAGCAGCCGGAAAGAAAAAGATTCGTGTGCTGCGCTCCATTGAACTGAACCTCAACCCTGCGGGACAAGGAGACATGGAGGGGCGTTCCCTCGATACTCTTGATCTCGTGCTCGGGTGCTTTCATTCTTCCTTGCGAAAAAAGGAAGATCAAACTGATCGCTATGTGGCAGCGTTGCGCAATCCTGAGATTCAAATCTTGGGCCATCCACGCGGACGAATCTACAACTACCGTGTGGGACTGACCGCTGATTGGTCGCGAGTATTTGCGGTGGCCGCCGAGCTAGATAAGGCTGTGGAAATCGATTCCTACCCGGATCGGCAAGATCTGAGCCTCGACCTAGTTCGTCTCGCCGCCAAAGCAGGATGCCGGATTTCGCTAGGCACTGATGCTCACGGCCCTGGACAGCTGCGTTTTATGGAGTTCGGTGCCGCGGCGGCCTTGCTAGCCAAGGTGAAACGCGAGCGCATTCTAAATTTTATGACGCGTGACGAATTGTTGCTATGGGCGGGCCGGCTTCGTGCCGAACGCGAACGATTTCATCCGCGCGAACCGATTAAAGCTCTGCTGCGGCGCGAAGCGTAAACTGTCACCCTCAACGCCGCAGCGCGCCTTCACTAGTCAAATGAAAGGGGCTCGCCTGGAAGTTCGCTTGACCGGTACAGAGCCTCGACGAGAGCCATGGTTTGAAACGCGTCTTCAAAGTGCGACGGCAAAGCGGAAGCGGATCCTTCCGCGAAGCACTGAAGAGCGCCCATGGTTCCCATAAAAGCGTCGGGAAAGTTGTTCCCGGTAACCGGGACGGAGCGCCAGTGCGGCGAGCCTGAGGCACGCTCGGCGTATTCGGCGGTATCTGGTTTGCCGCTAGGGTAGTCGAGGTTCACGCCCATAGTAATGCGTGCCGCGCCGTTGAGCCCCTCCCATTGGACAAAGCTGTGTTGATGCTCCGGGCCGAAGTTGTGGTTGTGATTGGTGGCAACGAAGACGCGCTTGGAGTTTCCGTAATCGAGTATCGCAATGGTCTTGGTGGCCGCGAGGTTTGCCGTGTGCGGGTTCTTTACGGTGCGCGCGTAGACGCTCTGCGGATTGCCTAGCCACGAGCGAACAAGGTCGAAGTAGTGAATGCTGTGATAAAGGATTTCGAGCCTGGGTGCCGTCGCAAGAAACGTCCAGAGATGCCAGGGCGTATAGGTGCTTGTCTGGACTTCGATGTCGTGGATTTCACCAAGCAGACCACCGGTAGCCAGCGCCGCGACCGCAAGGTTATTGGGAGAGTAGCGCAGAGAGAAGTTTACGGCGGCGATGAAAGACTTGCTCCGGCAAAGGTCGCGAATGATGCGGGCTTCTTGCAGGGTCTCACCCATAGGCTTTTGGATTAGCACGGCCGCGTTATCGGGTAGCTGCGGAAGAATATGTACGAGCTGAGAAGCGGGAACGGCCACATCGAAAATTGCGTCGCGGGCGGCGAAGCGCACGGCTTCAGCAACGGAGCCGAACGAATGGGGAATGCGCCGCTCGGCTGCGAGCGCTGATGCTTTGTTTCCATCTTGATCCATTAGGCCGATGACCGGGAATCCCGCTTTTTCGTAAGCGGGCAGATGTGCGGCGCGAACGATGCCACCCGCCCCGATGATAACAGTGGGACGGAGTTGCTTTGGCCGCGGTTGCCGGACCGTTTGAACTGCTGCGGCAATGCGCGCTTCAAGGTTTTCCGTGGTGGAGGGATTTGGCATCACTGGATCTCCGTGTGAGATGTTGCCGAAGGGCAAGCCACTAGTTAACCGCGTAGCGGAATCGCCTAATCGCGATCGGCTACTGTCGACCAGGCGGCTGTTTTCCGGAATTCTCGATGGCCCTCTTGATAATCGCTGCGGCCTGAACGCCCATCATTGCCGAACCAGCCTGATTGAAATGGAAGGCATCCTCGAAAAGGTCAGCATGCTGGGTCATAAGGGCATGTTGATCATCGACGGGAATTCCCTCCGCTTCGATGAATCCTCGAGCGATGGCATTCCTCGCTTCAATGCGGGGATTCGAGGCGCCGTTCGATGCCTCCGGTTTGACCGGGGTAATCGTAGCCCAGATGAGCTTGCCGTGACCTGGGAGCGCCCGAATGGCTTGAAGAAAAATGGGGAAGCCGGACTTGAATTGCGCTTCGGTATAGCCCCAGCCGTGCAAGCCGTTGTTGAAGTGAACTACAGCGAAGGTGACACCCTCAAGTGCGGCAAATTCGCCAATTTGACGCGGAAGGCGAGGATCGCCTACCGACGTCGAAGACGCCAAGAGGTAGACATTGGCGATGCCAACGAGATCCTTGGTTACCTGCGGGAAGTAATTGCGCGTGATCGAGTCGCCGAGAAGAAGGACATTGGGCAGCTTGGCGTCGGCGGCTTGCGGCCGAACCTCCCACGTCCACTCGATCTCTTCGGGAATAGAGGTTTGGCTTTGGGCGCAGACGACTACAGACTGCGTGGCAAGACTGAGACAGAGAATAGCAAGCGATCTAAGACCGTAGCAGGCTGCGGATATTTTCATGACGCTTTCTCATCCCATCTACAATTTTCAATAAAAGCCTACACGCTGCTGACTGCGAGCAGCACAATCGCAACCGTCAGACTTGCGATGCCTGAGCCCAGCAGCATCTTTGCAGAGCGGCCAGCGTGTTTCCACTCGCCAGTCAAAACTCCCGCCAAGGTAGCAGTCATGATCATAAAAATCTGTAACAGACCCCATCCGACCGATGTGCCCAGTGCTCCGAGGTACGTCGCGCTCATTCCATACAAAGCAAAAGCTCCCATCCAGAGAACGCCCATCAGGGAAGACCGCAACAAGTCTGGGGGTGTAGAGCGAAACAAACTCCACGTCCGATTTTTGACCAACAGCCACACGCTGTAAGCCACATTGGGAATAAGCCCTCCCGCTAGCGCAATCGGCCAAACTGCGTAAGCCGCGTGCACGGGCTGATTTCCGAAAACTACTGCAGACTTGGCAATGTCTTGCCCGAACGCAAACGAGTAATTAAGCATGGGTGCCATCAGGCCACACAGCACCGCAAGAAGGATGGCCGCAAAATAAGATCGATGCGACGCGCTTTCATGAATCGCCGCCGCACGTTCTTTGATTTGACCGCTCCACGCGGTCAAGAAAATTCCGACCGACATGACCACGACACCGCTCAAGATCAGTATTAGCGCATGTTCCTGGGCGAGCGCCCTTTGTTGAACAAAGAGTGGGACCAGTGTTCCGAGGACTGCGCCGAGGCCGACGATGATCGCGTACGCGATACCCAAACCAAGGCGCTTCACGGAAACGCCGAAAAGAATTTGCGCGATACCCCAGCCGGCGCCAAGCAATATGGGAATGGCAAGCTGCTGAGGCGTCAAAGCTCGATACGTTTCGGGCAGATGGTCCACAAAAATAAAGGCGAGCATCCAGGGAATGATTACAAGTGAAACCACGCTGAAAACAAGCCAGACGTTCTCCCATTTCCACCCACGCACAAACTTTGATGGCAGCATACACGTGCCGGACATCAATCCCGCGACCATTACGAGAAACACCCCTGCCACAACAGGATGTCCCATCAATGATTTCCGCTCAAAGACAACTTCAAGTCACATGACGCGCCTGGTTCCTGCGGAGTCTTGTAGCTTCCGCCCGCAACCGAAGCCGGGAAAACGAAATGACTGCGCAGATGCGGAATGTGCTCCAGGAACGAGATTTCGTGTCCCAGCGCAATGTGGTTGAACAAAACAAGGTGCTGATGCAGTTGCCCCATGTCCCCTACGTGGGGAACTATCGGAAGTGAGAATTTCTTCGCAAGAAAGCTGACGGTGAGAAACTCGCTCACGCCCGCCAGCCTGGTGCAATCGGCCTGTACGTAGTGCAGCGCCGAGGCCTGCATAAAGTTCTTGAACACGACCCGATTCGGAATATGCTCGCCCGCCGCGATCTTGATCGGAGCGATTTCGCGTGCCAGCACGGCGTGTGCATGCACGTCGTCGGGATGTGTGGGTTCTTCGATCCACGAAGGCCGGTACACGGCGAGGGCGCGCGACATCCGTATCGCAACTGGAAGATTCCAGCGCTGGTTGGCATCGAACATGAGAGCGCCGGACTCGCCGATGGATTCCCGAAGCGCCGCAGCTCGCCTTAGATCGCGACGCTCATCGTCCGATCCTACTTTCAGTTTGAAAGCTCTGAAGCCAGAGTCGAGAGCACGCTGGGTCAGGTCCCGCACCTTCTGGTCGTCATATGCCATCCATCCGACTGACGTGTCGTAGCCAGGATAGCCACTCTGCAAAATCGGAATACGCAGGCCCCGGGTTGCCTGCTGGGCCTGCAGCATTTCGAGGACGTCTTGTTCGCTCAAGACCTCTTCCACGTAGCTCAAGTCCAGAAGACGAACGACTTCGCTGGGCGTCAGATCGAGAAGCAATTTCCATAGAGGTTTGCCCCGGCTCTTGGCCCAAAAATCAAAACAAGCGTTGGTGATGGAAGCCAGCGCAAGGTGGACGACACCCTTGTGAGGGCCAAGCCAGCGGAGCGATGGGTCGTCAGCCAGTTTTCGAGAGACACGCCCAAAGTCGGCCATGAGTTCTTCAATAGCAGCGCCGGCGAGAGGCTTGGCGAGCATCTCAATCGCTTCGCACACCAGCTTGTTGCCATTCCCAAGCGTCAGTGCGATCCCGGTTCCTCGAATCCCGTTCTCTCCGGCTAAAGACGTGACCGCGAAGCTGTATTCGGAATTCGTGTGGACGGAATCTGTGCCCGCTCCAGGAGGCAGCGGAAATCGTGCGTCGTAGGTCGAGACCGAACGGATCGATGCGTCAGGCATCGGCATGCTCCGCACAGGCTCGCGCCAAGCCTCGCCGTTCGACGTCAGCCGCCATGAGTATTGCGGTTCTCCCAGTTGTCATAGGCTGTTTTGGCAAAGCGGGCCATCGCTTTTTTCACGTATTGCTCGGCAACCTCGCCCTCGGCTTCGCGAACAAGGTCAATGATCCGTTGGTGCGCTTCCAAATCTTTGTCCCACGGAGAAGTCGTCTGACCGCTGGCCGCGACTCTCATGCGCACGAAGGCAAAGAACGGCACAAGAAGCCGGCGACTCTGCTCGACGATAAATGGATTGCCGGAAAGTTCGCACAGCCCCAAGTGAAATTGCAGATCGAACTGGAGCAACGCTTCGCAATTTCCCTCGGTCGACGCCTGCCGCATACTATCCACGGCAGACTGAATCTTGGAGAGGTCGGGGCGCATTTCGACCGCAAGCCGAGCCGCCAATCCCTCCAGGGCGCCGCGGAGTTCATACAATTGCGCGACGTCCTTCTCGGTCAAATGAACAACTCGCGCACTTCGCCCGGACTCTTTACTGACAAATCCCTCAAGCGCCAGAATGTTAATCGCTTCGCGAATGGAGCCCTGCGCTACTCCGAACTTTTGCGCCCACTTTCCCTCCACAATCCGAACCCCTGTGGCCAACGAGCCATTCATGATTTCGTTCCGTAAACGGCCGGCAAGGTCGTGTTTGACGAGGCCGTTTCCCGCAAGTGAGGAGTGAGCTGGCATATGTGGCAAGCGCTTAAATCTTGACACCGCGAAGTATAGTCGCGTATAAGCTCCAGTCAAGGAAATTTAAGCGCTTAAACAGCCCGCGGGCTCATTCTAATTTTCTCGCGGACGTTTTAAGGACTGCACTAGGGCACACATCGATGAAGCGCTTTGGAATGACGATCAGGCTTAAGCCAGGTAGTGAGGAAGCCTACAAGCGATATCACGCCGCGGTCTGGCCGGAAGTGTTGGCAAAGATCGCGGAATGCAACATCAGAAACTATTCGATCTTCCTCAAGGACGGCATCCTCTTCAGCTATTTCGAGTACCACGGAAGCGACCTCAAGAGTGACTGGAGCAAAATGGCTGCCCACGCCAAGACTCAGGAATGGTGGGCAGTGATGGAGCCGATGCAGGAACCTCTAACGACACGGAAGCAGGGCGAGTGGTGGGCGGAGATGGAAGAGGTTTTTCACCTCGATTGACTGTGATGGCATTCAAAACTGGAGACTACGGAACATGAGCGCTTACTCGCACGATCGACGGGATTTCATAAAGCTCGCACTCGCCGCGTCTTCATTTTCCTTCGCGCCCGGCCTTGGATTGGCTTTTGGCGCCGAGGAGGACCGCACGTCTTGGTATCGCAACGCGAAATTTGGAATGTTCATTCACTGGGGACCTTATTCGCTCGCCAGCGTCGAAGCCTCTTGGCCGATCATGAAGCCAACTGCCGGCGGCATCACGGAAGCGGAGTACCGGGAGCTCCCCAAGCGATTCAATCCAGTTAAGTTCGATCCTGACGCCTTCGTCGATCTGGCCCGTGCTGCCGGCCAGCAGTACATGGTCTTTACCACCAAACATCACGATGGCTTCTGCATGTTCGATACGTCCTTCACGGATTACAAGGTCACCAACACTCCCTACGGCCAGGATATCGTCAAGAAACTGGCGAACGCATGCAAAGAGCGAGGCATGCCCCTCGGTTTCTACTATTCGCCTCCCGATATGCACCATCCAGCTTTCCGCGATACCACGAAATTGGCAAAAGAAAACTGGAACGGCGAACCGGCGCGCCCAGAATGGCCTCTCTATCTGGATTATATGCAGTTGCAACTGACTGAGCTTTTGACCGGCTATGGTCCGGTCGTGCTGATTTGGTTCGATGGTCTAAATCACCAGGAGAAATTTGGCGGAATTCGGTTCTTAGACCTGATCCGAAAACTGCAACCAGCGACGCTCGTGAACGATCGAATTGGTCTCGTGGGAGACTACGTGACCCCGGAACAGTTCATTCCCAGTGCCATTCCGACCAAGGATGTGCACTTTAACGCCGTCGACACCAGCGTCCAACAGAAATTGAAGACCACCATTCCCAAGGCCGAGGACTTTCAGTTGTGGGAAACCTGCATGACCATCAATAACACCTGGGCTTACAACGCGCACGATCACGAGTACAAATCAGCTCAGATGCTTATTCGATCTTTAGTGGAAGTGGCTAGCCGTGGCGGAAACTTTCTTCTAAACGTGGGTCCGCAACCTGACGGCGTCATTCAGCCGGAGTTTCAGGATCGTCTCCGGGCAATCGGCGACTGGCTCGCAATCAATGGGGATTCGATCTACGGAACTACGTATGGACCAATTCAGGGCGTTCCGTCTATTAGAGTAACGGCGAAGAAAGACAAGATTTTCATCCACGTTTTCGAATGGCCATCCGGATCCCTCGAGATCAATGGCCTGCAGCCCAAAGTGCTTTCTGCGTATTTGCTGGCGAACGGCCGGCCACTGAAGATTCGCCAATCAGAGGGCAAGCTCCAGATTGATCTGCCCTCGCAATCGCCCGACCCGAACGTTAGCGTTATTGCTCTCCGAGTCTGAAGATGCTGCCCTTTTGAAAATGAGTGAAGAATCGACAGGTCCATCTCGCGGTCATTTACCCAGTTTTTCGAGTACTTGAAGAGCGGCTGTGATATCCGCATCCTTAGGCGTGAGTCTTAAGGCTTCGAGTAGCTCAGCGTGGCCATTCTTTAAATCTCCGGAGCGGCAGTAGATTAGGCCTAGATTTTTATGGAGCAGGGCTAACGCGCTGCAGTCGCCGCAGATTTTCAATCCTTCTTGTAACTGCGAGATCGCCTGCGGCCAGTCATGGGCACCCGCCGAAGAAAGCGCGAAGTTTCCAAGCGTCTGAGCGCGATCCATGATGTGACGCCGCGCTTGCAAGGCTTCAAATCGCTCCTGAAGGAGCTTCGCTTCCGTTGCGTCCGTTTGCGCCAGCAAACGAGAAAGATTGTAGAGCGCCTCACCATGATCGGGATTCATTTCAATCACTTTGCGCCAACACTGAACCGCTCCGGCGCGATCCCCGTTGCGCAACGAAGCCTGTCCCATCATGAAAAGCGCATCGGCATTGTTCGGGTCGGCACTAACGGCCCTTCCGAATAGATCAACGGACTTCTTGGTCTCCCCCGCTTGTTTCGCGATGATCCCCAGCAGATACCACGCATCCGCAAACTTCGGATCGAGCCGTGTGGCTGTCTCCAGCTCGGGTTTCGCTTCCACGTTTCGCTGCAGATCGACCAGAACTCTCCCCTTGTTGTAGTGCGGAGCGGCAGCGTCCGGGGCAAGTTTTACCGCCTCCGTGAATTCCTTCAGCGCACTCTCGAGATCAAATTGATCGGCGAGAGCTATACCCAAATTCAAGTGTGCATCCGGCGACCGCGAATCAAGCTCGACGACTTTACGGAAGTCCGTGATAGCCTCCGCCGGTTGGCCGAGCCGAATAAGCACCATGGCTCGAGATGAAAGCGCTTTAGTGTTGTTCGGTTCAAGGCGGACAGCCGTCTGAAGGGCTTGATCTGCTTCCGGAAATCGCGACTGACCCGCCAAAATCAATCCAAGATTTACGAACGCTTGAGCATATTGCGGATTGTTCTCAGCTGCTTGCCGGAATAGCTTTTCCGCCTCAGCCGATTTGCCCTGCTGGCCATAAACGACGCCGAGATTGTTCTCTGCTTCGGCGTATTGGGGATCCAGTGAAGTCGCGGTTTTGAACCATATCTCAGCCTCATCCATCCGGCCCTCTTGGAGACTCAAAAATCCAATCTGATTGTGCAAGGGAGCAAACTTAGGATCGACGGCGATCCCTTTCTCTAGCGCGTCTCGCTCGCTGCGATAGTCTCCTAAACGATCGAGT
>Ga0137412_10002065_pt1 | contig 15815 bp, 15 predicted proteins | sample CZODoug2_1_16fun_FD_122160 | JGI IMG/M metagenome (GOLD analysis project Ga0137412, IMG submission 122160) | Vadose zone soil fungal communities from Angelo Coast Range Reserve, California, USA - CZODoug2_1_16fungal (Hybrid Assembly) | ecosystem: Environmental > Terrestrial > Soil > Vadose zone...
TGATACAGACAGCGGGACATACCGCCTCGCACAACTTGCAGGCGATGCAACGCTCCTGGCCATTCGGATAGCGCCGCTGCGCATGCAACCCCCGGAAACGAGGTGACTGCGGAGTCTTCTCTTCGGGGTAGTTCAGCGTGTACTTGGTGCTGAAGAAATTTCGGATGGTGACGCCCATGCCCTGCACCAACTCAGTCAGCAGCAGCGTCTTGACTAGATTCACGGCCATTGCCTAGTTCTCCCTCGTTCAGTGCGCCGCCAGGGCGACCTTCGCCCAGGGGCCGATCTTGTACCAGGCCATCACCATTTCCACACCGATCCAGATAATCGTGACCGGAATCAACACCTTCCAACCGAGGCGCATGATCTGGTCATACCGATAACGCGGAAATGTGGCGCGAAACCAGAGAAAGAAGAACAGCGCGATGAAGATCTTGAGCAGCAGCCAACCCATGCTGGGCTGCGCGAAGATGGTATTGCCCAGCCCCAACGGCCAGCCGGCCACCGGCGAGAGCCAGCCCCCGAAGAAGAACACCGCAGTCAGCGCAGAGATCAGAATCATGTTCGCGTATTCAGCAAGGAAGAACAGCGCGAACGCGATGCCGGAATACTCCACGTGGAATCCGGCGACGATCTCTGACTCGCCCTCCGCGACGTCGAATGGCGCGCGGTTGGTCTCGGCCACGCCCGAGATGAAATACACGATCAGCAGCGGGAACAGCCAGAACCAGTTCCAGGCGAGGAACCCGCCCTGCTGACGCTCAATGATGTCGCCGAGGTTGAGACTTTGCGAGGCGATGATCACGCCCACCAGCGCGAACCCCATGGCAATTTCGTACGCAACCATCTGCGCCGCAGAGCGCATGGCGCCGAGGAACGCATACTTCGAGTTAGCCGCCCAACCCGCGATGATCACCCCGTAGACACCCATCGACGACAGTGACAGCAGGTATAACAAGCCCGCATTGGCCTTCGACACGACAATCGTCGTCGACAAGGGAATCACGGCCCAGGCGGCGAATGCCGGGATCAGAGCGATCATCGGCGCCAGCAGGAACAGGAACCTGTTGGCGTTGGCCGGAATGATCACTTCCTTGGTGAGCAGCTTCACGACATCCGCGAAGGGCTGCCCCATTCCAGGGAACATACCGAGGATGCGGACGCGATTCGGGCCGCGGCGCAACTGCATCCATCCGATGACCTTTCGTTCCCACAGCGTCGTAAACGCTACGCACAGAATGAGGACGATGGTGATTGCAATGGTCCAAACAGTCGTCCATACGGTGTGTTGACCGTAGGCCGAAAGCGAGCTCCAGGCGTCTGAAATACTTTGCAGCACGCGAACCAGATCCTTCGTCAGTAAGTGACAGCCAGCGTGCGACCTTCGCGCGTCTTCTGCAGAGAAGGCGCACGACGCACGAGAGCATCGATGTGGTACATGGATAGGTCGAGGACATCCGCACCCGCGGAAGGCTGCTCAACCCGGAAACTACCCTTGTAGGCAGTGGCTGAGCTACCGGCGCTGGCCGACCCGACCGCCGCACTGTCCGTGCACAATTTCCGCAGCTCTTCGCGAACATCCTCGGAGGACTGATACTCGAAGCCACTGAGATTCAGCAGCGTCCCCAGAACGCGCAGCACCTTCCAACCCGGGCGGGCTTCGCCAACCGGCTGGGCGGCGCCATTCTGACTCTGCCAGGTGCCTTCGAGATTGACATAGGTGCCGGACGTTTCCACGTAAGTGCCCATGGGCAGCAACACGTGAGCGATGTCGCGCAGTTGGTCGTTGGCAAACGGCGTGATGGCAACGACGAACTCCGCTTTCGCGAGATTGCGCGAGGCCTCTGCACCCACCGAATCAACCCAGGGCTCGACTCCACCAAACAATACGTAAGCCTTCAGTGTCTTCTGGAGCATCTCCAGCGCTGACAGACCGGTCTTGCCGGCGGCCTTGCCACCCGCTTCGCGATGCGGAACCGCGCCGGCGAGGAATGCTCCAGCGGCGTTGCCGCCCTCGGCCAACACTCCAAACGATGCACCAGTGACTTCGGCAATGGCGGAGGCCAACGCTCGCAAATCAGCGTAGGCCGGATGCCGCACCGCCAGTGCTCCCAACCAGACCGCCCGCTTCTCTCCGGCAACCAACGCTGCCGCAGCCGCGCGATGGGTATCGCCGACCTTGGCCAGTTGCACGACGGAAGAAAGATGATCGGGGACGGACTTGCCGGTGCTGTGTGCAGCCGCGGACAAAATGGCCGCCAGGTCTTCGACCTGCTTCGACGGAGCCGATAACAGATTGACCGCCACCGGGAACAGATACTCCGCGGCGACCGGCGTCATTGAAATGATCTTCGCGCCCTTCAGGGCGGCCTTGCGGACGCGGTGCGCGAGAATGGGAACTTCGCGACGCAGGTTCGCGCCAATGACGAGTAAGCCGTTGAGCGAGTCAATGTCGGCGATCCGCATCCCGAGATTCGGGTACACCGGATCGGCTTCCTGATCGCGGAAGTCACGCTGGCGCAGGCGGTGATCAATGTTGCCGCTGCCCAAACCCCGAGCGAGGCGCCCCAGCAGATACAACTCTTCGAGCGTGCTCGTGCTGCTAGCCAACACCCCGAGATCCGCTGCACGCGACTTCAGCCCTTCGGCCACCTTCGTCAGCGCAGTTTCCCAGTCGGTCTCAACCCACTCCGTGCCCTTGCGGACCATCGGTTTCTGGATACGGTCGGGACTGTAAACACCCTCGTAGCTGAAACGGTCGCGATCGGGAATCCACGTCTCGTTGATGGCCTCGTTCTCACGCGGAATCACGCGCATCAGCTTGCCGCGAAGCACGTGGCCATAAAGGTTTGTACCAACGCCATCGTGTGGCGAAACCAACGGATGCGACATCATCTCCCAGGCACGCGCGCTGAAGCGGTACGGCTTGGAGACCAGCGCGCCCACCGGGCACAGATCGATCACGTTACCCGACATCTCGTGATGCACGGTTTGCTCGATGTAGGTGCGAACCTTCATCTGTTCGCCGCGGCCGATCATCCCGAGCTCCTGGTAGCCCGCGATCTCCTGCGTGAAGCGGATGCAACGCGTGCAATGAATGCAGCGGGTCATGTCGGTCGAGACCAGCGGCCCCAAATTCTTGTCCTTGACCACCCGCTTGCGTTCGTGGAAACGGGAAATATCGCGCCCGTAGCCCAAGGCCAGATCATGCAACTCGCACTCGCCGCCCTGATCGCAAATCGGGCAATCGAGGGGGTGATTGATCAGCAGGAATTCCATCGTCGCACGCTGCGCGGCCACGGCTTTCGGCGACTTGGTGAACACCTTCATACCTTCCGTCACCGGCGTGGCGCAGGCCGGCAGCGGTTTCGGCGCCTTCTCGACCTCCACCAGGCACATGCGGCAATTGGCGGCGACGCTCAGCTTGTCGTGATAGCAAAAGCGCGGAATATAGATGTTGGCCGGATCCGTGGCCTGCATGATCATCTGACCCTTGCGGGCTTTCAGCGGGACGCCATTGACTTCGATATTGACCGTGTCGTCGCTCATAGTCCGCCCTATGCCGCCACGGCCGCGGCATCCGCCGCACCCGCGGGCGGTTGACCGTCGACGATCGAGCGGCCCTTGTGCTCGATCATGTATTGAAACTCATGCCGGAAGTGCTTCAAGAAACTCTGCACCGGCCACGCCGCCGCATCGCCCAGCGCGCAGATCGTGTGGCCCTCGATGCGATTGGCCACATCGAGCAAGAGGCCTAAATCCTCGCTCCTGCCCTGGCCGGCGATGATGCGCTTCAGCATGCGGTCGAGCCATCCCGTGCCTTCGCGGCAGGGCGTGCATTGACCGCAGGACTCCGACATGTAAAAGCGCGCCAGGCGCTCGAGCGCACGCACCATGCAAGTGGTCTCGTCCATGACGATGACCGCGCCGGTGCCGAAGGAGGAGCCCGCCTTCTTGAGCGAGTCGTAATCCATGTTGACGGTCCACATGACGTCGCCAGGAACCACCATGCAAGATGACCCGCCGGGAATGACCGCCTTGAGCTTGCGGCCCTTCCAGACGCCGCCGCAAAGATCCATCAGATCCTTGAACGGAATGCCCATGGGCAACTCGAAGTTGCCGGGCTTGGTCACATGGCCCGACACCGAGAAAATTGCAGTGCCGCCGGAATTGACCGGTCCCAAGCCCGCAAACCATGCGGCCCCTTTGCGCATGATGGTCGGTACCGACGCAAAGCTCTGGGTGTTGTTGATGGTGGTCGGTTTGCCGAACAGGCCGAAGTTTGCCGGAAATGGCGGCTTGAAGCGCGGCTTGCCCGGCTTGCCTTCCAGCGATTCGAGCAGCGCCGTCTCTTCGCCGCAAATATAGGCGCCCGCGCCGATGAACATGTGCAGATCGAAATCCACGCCGGTGCCGAGAATATTCTTGCCGAGCAGTCCCGCCGCATAGGCTTCGGCCAGAGCGGCCTCGAAGCGCGGAATGGGTTCTCCCAAGAATTCGCCGCGAATATAGTTGTAGCCGACGGTGGCCGTCATCGCATAGCCGCCGATGGCCATGCCTTCGATGACCGAATGCGGGTTGTATCGCAGAATATCGCGGTCATGGCAGGTGCCGGGCTCGGATTCGTCCGAATTGCATACCGCGTACTTCTGCACCGGCGAGGTGCGCGGCATGAAGCTCCATTTCACCCCGGTGGGAAATGCCGCGCCGCCTCTGCCGCGCAGCCCCGAAGCCTTGACTTCGTCGATGATTTTCTCGCGCGGGGTCTGCTCGCGCAGGATCTTCTCCCAGGCCTGATAACCGCCGAATTCGCGGTAGCCTTGCAGCGTCCATGGACGCTCGTGCCTGAGCGCTTCGAACAACACCAGGTTCTGCTCGTACTCCATCAGCGCGCCTTAAGCTCGTGAATTAGGCTCATGTCAATTCATCCAGGATTTTGTCGATGTTCTCGGGCGTCAGGTTCTCGTAGAACACGTGGTCGACCATCATCATGGGCGCGCCGGTGCACGCCGCCAGGCATTCCTCTTCGCGCTTCAAATAGATGCGCCCGTCCGGCGTGCTTTCACCCGTCTTGATCCCCAGTTTCTTCTCGACATGATCGACGACTTCCTGCGAGCCGCGCAGCATGCAGGAGATATTCGTGCAGACCGATATGTGATGGCGGCCCACGGGCCTGGTCTCGAACATCGAGTAAAATGTCGCCACCTCGTAGACGTGAATCGGCGCCAGCTCCAAATAGGCGGCCACCGCATCCATGAGGTCGGTCGTCAGGGATCCGTTGTTCTCGTGCTGCACGGCGTGCAGCGCGGAAATCACCGCGGAACGCTTGCGGTCCGGCGGAAACTTTGCCACCCAACGATCGATTTCTTCGCGCACGTGCGCCGATAACTGCACGCTCATCGATCGATCTCGCCGAACACGATGTCTTGCGTGCCGATCACCGCCACCACGTCCGCCAGCATGTGCCCGCGCACCATTTCATCGAGCGACGCGAGATGCGCAAAGCCGGGTGCGCGCACCTTCAAGCGATAGGGCTTATTGGCTCCATCGGATACCAGGTACACGCCGAGTTCGCCCTTCGGCGCCTCGACGGCGGCGTACACCTCGCCTTCCGGCACGCAGTAGCCTTCCGTCATCAGTTTGAAATGGTGGATCAGCGATTCCATGTCGCCTTTCATCTCTTCGCGCCGCGGCGGCCGCACTTTGCGGTCATCGATCATGACGGGGCCCGGATTGGCCTTGAGCCACGCGACGCACTGATCGACGATGCGCGTCGACTGGCGCAACTCCTCGACGCGCACCAAGTAGCGATCGTAGCAATCGCCGTTGACTCCCACCGGAATGTCGAAATCCATGCGGTCGTACACGTCATAGGGCTGCTTCTTGCGCAGGTCCCACTCGATCCCCGAGCCGCGCAGCATCGGGCCGGAAAACCCCAGCTGCATGGCGCGCTCCGGAGTCACCACCCCGATGTTCACGGTTCGCTGCTTCCAGATGCGGTTGTCGGTGAGCAGTGTTTCGTATTCGTCGACGCAGGCCGGAAAGCGTCTGACGAAGTCCGCGATGAAATCCAATAAGCCGCCGGAGCGGCGTTCGTTGAGGCGGTCCACGTCCTTCTTGCTGCGCCACTCGGAATACTGGTACCGGGGCATCGCGTCCGGCAGATCCCGGTACACGCCGCCCGGCCGATAGTAGGTCGCATGCATCCGCGTGCCCGACACCGCCTCGTAGCAGTCCATCAGGTCCTCGCGCTCGCGGAAACAGTACAAGAATACCGTCATGGCGCCGATGTCGAGGCCGTGCGCCCCCAACCACATCAGATGATTCAGGATTCGCGTGATCTCATCGAACATCACGCGGATATATTGCGCTCGCAGCGGCGGCTCAATCCCCAGCAGCTTTTCGATCGCCATGACATAGGCGTGCTCGTTGCACATCATCGACACGTAGTCCAACCGGTCCATGTAGCCGATCGACTGATTGAAGGGTTTGCTCTCGGCCAGTTTTTCGGTGCCACGATGCAGCAGCCCGATATGCGGGTCGGCCTTCTGGATCACTTCGCCGTCCATCTCCAACACCAGGCGCAGCACGCCATGCGCCGCCGGGTGCTGGGGTCCGAAGTTCATGGTGTAATTGCGAATCTCAGGCACTGGGTTTCCCGTCGGCAGCCACCGGCGCGTTCGTCAATGCGGGGTCATAGCGATTGTCGTGACGGATCACCTTCGGCACGAGCACACGCGGATCGATGCTCACGGGCTGGTACACGACGCGGCCCTTCTCCGGGTCGTAGCGCACTTCCACATTGCCGGACAACGGGAAATCCTTGCGAAACGGATGGCCGATGAAGCCGTAGTCGGTGAGCAAGCGGCGCAGGTCCGGATGGCCCTTGAACAAAATGCCGAACATGTCGAAGGTCTCGCGCTCGAACCAATCCGCGCCCGCCCAGATGCCGGTCACCGAATCGACCATGGGTTCAGGCTCGTCGGCGCAAAACACGCGCAGGCGCAGGCGTTGATTGAGCGACACCGAAAGCAGGTGGTACACAACGGCGAAGCGCCGCCCGGCGGGCGCGACGTCCTTGCTCGGCGTCGCCCGCGCGACTCCGCGGCTGAACCCCGACGACGTGGCATCCTGCGTCTTCCATTCGGCGCGCCCGTGCTCCAGGTAATCCACCCCGCACACGTCCATGCACAATTCAAATTTCAGTTCCGGAGCGTCGCGCAGTACTCTCGCGACGTCCAACAGGCGGTCCGCGGCGACTTCGTAGGTCAATTCGCGGCAGGTGTTGGGTACCGCACGCAGTTGATCGGGCAGCGCCCGCGCCACGGCCAGGCCAAGGACTTCGAGGCGGGTCGGCTCTGCCGCCACCGCCGCGGGGCTCGTGGCAGCGCTCATCGGATGATCGCCTTGTTGCGCCTGATTTTGTTCTGTAGCTGAATGATGCCGTACAGCAGCGCTTCCGCGGTGGGCGGGCAGCCCGGAACGTACACGTCGACGGGCACGATGCGATCGCAGCCGCGCACGACGGCGTACGAGTAGTGATAGTAGCCGCCCCCATTGGCGCAGGAGCCCATGGAAATCACCCAACGCGGCTCGGCCATTTGGTCGTACACCTTGCGCAGGGCCGGGGCCATTTTATTCACCAGTGTTCCGGCGACGATCATCACGTCGGACTGGCGAGGACTCGGGCGAAACACCACCCCGAAGCGGTCGAGGTCGTAGCGCGCCGCGCCCGCATGCATCATTTCCACGGCGCAGCAGGCGAGGCCGAAGGTCATCGGCCACAGTGATCCCGTGCGAGCCCAGTTGATCAGCTTGTCGACGGTGGTCACTTCGAAGCCGCGCACCGAGCCCAAGTCTGCGGTCACGGCTTCTAATCCCATTCAAGCGCCCCTTTCTTGTAGTCATACACCAGCGCGACCACCAGCACCAAGGCGAAAATCAGCATGGCGAGCAGACCGAAGGCGCCGGTCACCCGCAGCGAGACGGCCCATGGAAAGAAGAACGCGATCTCGAGATCGAACACGATGAAAATGATGGCGACCAGGTAGTAGCGAACGTCGAAGCGCACCCGCGAATCCTCGAACGCCTCGAAGCCGCATTCGTAGGGAGACAGCTTCTCCGCGTCAGGCCGGCGCGGACCCAAAATCCATCCGATGGTGAACAAGGCGAGCCCCAGGACGCTGGCTAAACCCATAAAAATCAATATCGGCAAGTACTGTCGCAGCATCATCAGCGTCCGACCACGTCAATTGACCATAATTGTATCAGGCACAAGCGTGTTGCGTTGCGTAAAGCCTTGCGATGCACATAAAAGTGATGGTGCCGACGGCCGGAGTCGAACCGGCACAGGTTGCCCCACTAGCCCCTCAAACTAGCGCGTCTACCAATTTCGCCACGTCGGCAAGAAAACACTGTCACTAACCGCGGCGGTCACTAACACCACGCCGCGGCCAAAATACTATCACTCACCGATTACTTCGGCGGTTCCGTCGGATTCGGTACGGCCGGCGCCGGTGCTGCCGGCGGAGCCGCAGGTGCCGCCGGCGGAGTCGCGGGCGCAGCGTGCTGCGCGGCGGCGGCCGCTTGCGCTGCGCGCTCCAACACACTGGTCGGCTCGGCGGTCGGGCGCGCACCCAAATACGCCAGCGTCAAACTGGTCGCAAAGAACATCGCCGCAAACACGGCCGTCAGTTTTGAAAACAAGGTGCTGGTGCCGCGTGCGCCGAACACCGTGCCCGATGCGCCCGAACCGAATCCGGCCCCCGCCTCCGCGCCCTTGCCCCGCTGCAGGAGCACGAGTCCGATAATCATCAGCGCAAGCAAGACATGCACACCCAAAATAAATCCACGCAACATAAGAAATCTCTCAATGGCGAACGGCCGCAGCCGCGCAAATCTGCTGAAACTCATCGGCGTTCAGGGAAGCGCCGCCTACCAATCCACCATCCACGTCGGGCATCGAGAACAGCTCCGCCGCATTGCCCGCCTTGACGCTGCCGCCGTACAGGATCCGCAAATGGCGCGCTATCTTAGCATCTTGCGCGTGAATGCGATTACGCAGGAAGGAGTGCACTTCCTGCGCCTGTTCCGGAGAGGCGGTGCGGCCCGTCCCGATGGCCCACACGGGCTCATAAGCGAGAATGCCCCGCGCAAAGCCGCCGACCCCATGCATTGCGATCACGGCATCGAGTTGCCGGGCGATCACCGATTCGGTCTGGTGCGCTTCACGCTCATCCAGGGTCTCACCGACGCACAGTACCGGTATGAGGCCGGCGTCCAGAACCGCCGCAAACTTGCGCGCCACCAGGGCATCATCCTCGTGATACCAGCGGCGCCGCTCCGAGTGCCCGACGAGGGCGTAGCCGCAGCCCACATCCCTGAGCATGGCGGCAGAGACCTGGCCGGTGAACGCACCGCCGGACTCCGCGCACACATCCTGCGCGCCGACCGCTATAGGACCGTCCTCCAACGTGCGGACCGCATCGCTCAAATAAACATAAGGCGGAAAAACCACGATGTCGATCGGCCATTCCGGCTTGAGAGTCATCTCCAATTCGGCGAGCAATGCTTGATTTGCGGCCCGAGAGCCGTGCATTTTCCAATTACCCGCGACCATCTGACGACGCATAGGCTACCTTCGGGCATTTGCCCTGCGGGAAAGGCGGCGAAGATTAGCCGCGCGGCCGGCTAACTGCAAGCCCTCGAGGGCTAAGGCTCTCGGACGAGCGCCGCGGCCGTTTCGACCACCGCCGCAATCTCACGCGCGCCCTGCTTCACCAGACTCGCGTCGTATCCCTCCACCATCACCCGAATCACCGGTTCGGTGCCGGAGGCTCGCAGCACGATGCGCCCGCGCCCATCGAAGCGGCGTTCCACTTCCTGCGCCATTTTCACCACACTGGGTTCCCGGAGGGGATCGAAGCGCTTGGCCACGCGCACGTTGAGGAGCACTTGCGGATACTTGCGCATGCCTAGGCTGAGTTCCGCCAGCCCGGCGCCGGTTTGCTTCATGACGGCGAGCACCTGCAGCGCGCTGATCAAGCCGTCGCCGGTCGTGGTTTTGTCGAGACACAGGATGTGCCCCGATGTTTCGCCGCCCAAGGTGCCGCCAACCTCATTGAGCATGGCGAGCACGTGGCGGTCGCCGACCTGGGCGCGGCGAAACTCGATGCCGGTCTCGGCCAGCGCGTGTTCCAGCCCGAGGTTGCTCATCACGGTGCCGACCACGGGACCCTTGAGGTCGCCCCGATCGAGCCCGGCCTTGGCCAATATGTACAGCAATTGATCGCCATCCACGCAGCGGCCCAGTTCGTCCACCATCACCACCCGATCCCCGTCCCCATCGAGCGCCATCCCGAGCTGCGCGCGCACTCCAGGAACCGTCAGCTGCAGCAATTCCGGCGCCGTAGATCCGCAGCCGTCGTTGATATTGCGGCCGTTCGGCGAACAGCCGATGGGCACGATCTCCGCGCCGAGATCGGCCAGCACTCGCGGTGCCACTTTGTAGCCCGCGCCGTTGGCGCAATCGATGACGATCTTGAAGCCCTGTAAATTCATGCCCGCGGGAATGGTCGATGCGCAAAACTGCTGGTACTGGGTTCGGCTGCGGTCGATGCGTATCGCCTTGCCCAAATGCTGCGATTCCTGCGTCACCACGGGAAGGTCGAGCAGACATTCGATCTCGGTCTCCGTCTCATCCGACAGCTTGCTGCCGGTGGCGTCGAAGAATTTGATGCCGTTGTCCTGATAGCTGTTGTGCGAAGCGCTGATGACCACGCCGAAGCTGCACTCCAGGCGTTGCGTCATGTACGCGATGCCCGGCGTCGGCAGCGGGCCGATCAACATCACGTCGACGCCCGCGGCGACGAATCCCGCCTCCAATGCGGACTCGAACATGTATCCGGATACGCGCGTGTCCTTGCCGATGAGCACACGTCCGCCGCCGGGAGCCAGCACGCGAGCGGCGGCGCTCGCCAGGCGCAAAGCAAAATCCACGGTCATGGGCGATTGACCGACCCGGCCGCGCACGCCATCGGTGCCGAAATATCGGTTCAACTGTCGATTCCTTGCAGGACGGTACTCACCATGCCGATGGTATCGCACGTCGCGGCGACATCGTGGGTGCGAACGATCCGCGCTCCCCGAATCACGGCCAGTGCCGCCAGTCCCAATCCGCCGTACAGCCGTTCATCGACGGCTTTTCCGAGGATTCGTCCGATGAAGCTCTTGCGCGATACGCCGACCAGCAACGGCGAGCCGAGCGCGGCAAAGCGCGACAGTTCCTTCAGCAGCGTCAAGTTATGAGCCAGCCCCTTGCCAAAACCAATGCCCGGATCGAGCACAATCGCCTCACGAGCGATGCCGGCTTCGATGCACGCCTCCCGCTCACGCGCCAGAAACTCGCACACCTCGGCCACCACATCATCGTAGTGAGGACTGTCCTGCATGGTACGCGGCTCGCCCTGCATGTGCATCAGACAGACGCCCACTTCGGACGCCGCGGCCCAGGCGCGCGCACCCGGCGCTCGCAACGCATACACGTCATTGACGATGCAGGCCCCGGCCGCCGCCGCCGCCGCCATCACCTCAGGCTTGCTGGTATCGATCGAAATCGCGATGTCCGACGCCGACGCGATGCCTTCGATCACCGGCACGACCCGCGCGATTTCAACCGCCGCATCCACGGCGGCAGCGCCCGGCCGCGTCGATTCTCCGCCCACATCGATGATGGCCGCCCCCTCGGCGGCGATAGCCTTGGCGCGCGCGACCGCGGCCTCCACGTTCGCGTAGCGATTGCCGTCCGAGAACGAATCCGGTGTCACGTTCAAAATCCCCATGACCACCGGCCGCGTCAGATCAATCACTCTATGTCGACACTGCCACTTCATGGCTCATCCTAAAGCATCTGCGTCGATTGCTTGCAGCGGTCGCGCGGAGGGGTCAGGGAGGCCTGCGGGCAACGAGGAGTACAGTTGCCCGCGGGCCTCCCTGACCCCTCGGCGCGACTTCGGTAATCGGTTGACACACGGTGCTGAGAGTACGGACGGGGGGTTGGCCGGTGGGTGTTTTTGTCGACGGATGTGAATGACGCCACACGGCCGAAGATAGCCGCTCGCCACTTGATTCTTCCAATTCGGTGACGCTGAGCGGCCCAAAGTGAATGGCTCGAAGGGAAGGGGAGCCTGAAGGCAACTGCTCCAACGTTGCCTTCAGGCTCCCCTTCCCTTCAAGCTATGCACGCCGCTCAACACCGCCGTGCCGAGGTGCGAGTGCTTAGTGTTGGCCCGCCGGGTTGACGAGCGGCGGTGCCGGTTTTTCGGCCGAAGGACCTCGCGGCGTCGGTGTAGGCGTGTCATCCCAATCGCGCGGCGGGCGCGGTACCCGGCCTTCCATGATGTCCTTGATCTGTTCCTCGTCGATGGTCTCGTACTTGATCAAGGCCTCCGACATGGCCTGCAGCTTGTCCATGTTCGATTGCAGGATCTTGTAGGCCCGCTGATAGTTGCTGTCGATGACTCGGCGCACTTCTTCATCGATGACGTGCGCGGTTACGTCCGACACCTGTTTGTGCTGCGTGACGCTGCGGCCCAGGAACACCTCGCCCGACTCTTCGCTGTAGGTCTGCGGACCCAGGCGGTCCGATAAGCCCCAGCGCGTCACCATGTTGCGCGCGAGCTCCGTCGCGCGCTCGATGTCGTTGGATGCGCCCGTGGTAACCGCGTCGGCGCCGAAAACCAATTCTTCCGCGACTCGGCCGCCGAACAGCGTGGCGATGCGGCTCTCGAGCTGGCGCTTGCTGGTGCTGTAGCGATCGGCTTCCGGCAGGAACATCGTGACGCCCAAGGCTCGTCCGCGCGGAATGATGGTCACTTTGTAGACGGGGTCGTGCTCGGGCACGCTCAAGCCCACGATGGCATGTCCCGATTCGTGATACGCGGTGTTGCGTTTCTCTTCCTCGGTCATGACCATGGACCGGCGTTCGGCACCCATCATGATCTTGTCCTTGGCGCGCTCGAACTCTTCCATCGTGACCGAACGCTTGTTGCCCCGTGCGGCGAACAAGGCGGCCTCGTTCACCAAGTTCGCGAGGTCGGCGCCGGAGAATCCCGGCGTGCCGCGCGCTATCACCGACGGTTTGACATTGTCGCCGAGCGGCACCTTGCGCATATGCACTTTGAGAATCTGTTCGCGGCCGCGGACATCGGGCAAGGGTACGACCACTTGGCGATCGAATCGGCCCGGGCGCAGCAGCGCCGGGTCCAGCACGTCGGGCCGGTTGGTGGCCGCGATGACGATGATGCCTTCATTGCCCTCGAAGCCATCCATCTCGACCAGCAGCTGGTTCAGGGTCTGCTCGCGTTCGTCGTGTCCGCCCCCGAGGCCTGCGCCGCGGTGCCGGCCCACGGCGTCGATTTCATCGATAAAAATGATGCAGGGAGCGTGTTTCTTGGCCTGCTCGAACATGTCGCGCACTCTCGACGCGCCCACGCCCACGAACATTTCCACGAAATCCGATCCGGAAATGGTGAAAAACGGCACTTTGGCCTCGCCGGCGATGGCCCGGGCCAGTAGCGTCTTGCCGGTTCCCGGGGAACCGACCATGAGCACACCCTTCGGGATCTTGCCGCCAAGTTTCTGGAACTTGCCGGGATCTTTCAAGAAGTCGACGATTTCGACCACTTCTTGCTTCGCTTCCTCGACCCCTGCGACATCGGCAAAGGTTACATTGACCTGATCTTCGCCCAATAGGCGCGCGCGGCTCTTGCCGAAGGACATCGCCCCGCGTCCACCCGATGCGCCCTGCATCTGGCGCATGAAGTAGGCCCAGAAGCCGATGAGAATCAAGATGGGGAAGGCGGATATGAGCAATTGCAGGAACACCGATTGCTGTTTCGGCGGTTCGCCGCGGAATTTGACGCCCTGCGACTGCAGCAGGCCGATCAAGGCGCCATTGCTGGTCTCCGGGTTATAAGTGACGAAGGAATCGCCGGAGGAGCGCCGCTTGCCCTCGATGATCTCGCCCTTGAGCGTGACCGAATCCACGTTGTTGCTCTTCACTTCGGAGAGAAACTGCGAATAGTCGATGGTGGCCGGCTGACCGGTGCGCATCCCGAATTGGCTGAAAATAGCGAGAAGAATGACCGCCAATGCGACCCAGAGCAAAATTTGTTTCGTCAAATCGTTCAAGTTTCACCTACAGCCGCGACACTTAAGACCCAAAAGCCAGCGGGGCGTTCCCGGACCGGCAGTCACCCCTGGACGGTCCCGCCTCGGCGGCCCTTCCTTGAGGGGAGCCTCCCAACGGCCCCCCGAACTTACACCATCCTAAACTGGCGCGCCAACAGATAGATCTCAGGGCTGCGTGTTCGTGACGCCTTCGGCTTTTTCGTCACCACCCGTCCATAACGGCTGCGGGCATCCTTGATGATCTGATCGAATCCCGCGCCTTGAAATAATTTCAAAAGCAAATCGCCTTCCGGCGCCAACACTCGATCCGCAAACTCCAGCGCCAACTCCGCCAAATGCATCGATCGGGGTTGATCAACTGCGTCTATGCCAGCCATGTTGGGGGCCATATCCGACAAAACAAGGTCAACTTTGTCGGCGCCGACACAGCGCAAAACCTGCTCCAGAACCTCCGGCTCGCGGAAATCGCCCTGCACGAAATCGACGCCGGGTATGGCATCCATGGCCAGGATGTCCGTCGCCACGATGCGGCTCGAGCCGCCGATGATGCGCGCGGCATACTGGCTCCAGCCGCCGGGCGCCGCCCCGAGGTCGACGCAGCGGATTCCCGGCCTGAGCAGCCGCTCGCTCTCTTGTATCTGCGCCAGCTTGAATACCGCGCGCGAGCGCCAGCCTTCGCGCTGCGCGCGTTTGACGAACTCATCGCTGGCATGTTCGGCGAGCCAACGGGCACTGCTTTTTGAACGCTTGGGCATGGATACTTACGATTGCGCTTAAAGACTATAATCCGTGGATGGCACTCAGCGAAAAACAAAAGAAGCACTTGCGCCGCCTCGCGCATCCCATGAACCCCATCGTCATGCTCGGCAACGCCGGGCTCACCGATGCGGTGGTCGCGGAACTGGATCGCGCCTTGACCGACCATGAATTGGTCAAGGTAAGCGCCCGAGTCGGAGAACGCGATGCCCGCAACGATGCATTGGCGCTGCTCGCGAGCCGCACGACCAGCGAGCTCGTCGATGTCCCCAACGCCCTGGCCTCGGCGTTGCTATCGTTCGACATCTTCGCGTGAGCTGTACGAGCGTGAGCTGTGCGAGCGAGGTCGTCCGGCGGGCGCGGCGCACTGCGTGAGCGGGGTCGCCTCCGGTGGCACCTTCGGTCACTCGCAACGACAGTGGCACCCACGATCGTGCCGGGCGGTTGACGGGATACGGCGCAAATCGCGATCTGCATCGGCGGTCATGTAGTTATTCATTTCATCGGAAGAACTCATTGACGCCAACCTGGTGAGTCTGGTGCTATGCGGAGCTGCACAATATCGAATTCGACTGGAGGGAGTGATGCAACGAATGCTGCGACGATTCCTGCCTGTAGTGGTGGTGCTCGCGACGACCGCACCGGTGCTCGCTGACACCATCGACGGCAACATCTTGCGCGTCGATGTGGATCCAGCCAACGGGCTGCTCTTCATCAATGGCCAGGCACTGCCGCGCACCGAGCCGACCGTGGTCCTCGGCAGCGTGAAGCTCGTAGTCGCCAGCTTCTCGACCACGGATATCGTCGCCAAGGTCCCGACCTCGCTCGCACCGGCGACCTATCTCCTGGTGGTCGGCGGCACCCTTCGA
>Ga0137412_10002067_pt1 | contig 15812 bp, 14 predicted proteins | sample CZODoug2_1_16fun_FD_122160 | JGI IMG/M metagenome (GOLD analysis project Ga0137412, IMG submission 122160) | Vadose zone soil fungal communities from Angelo Coast Range Reserve, California, USA - CZODoug2_1_16fungal (Hybrid Assembly) | ecosystem: Environmental > Terrestrial > Soil > Vadose zone...
CCGGAAAACGCTCTTGATTGTGTTGACGCGTTTTCTACTGCGAACCGGAAGTCCACTTCGCCGGAAAACGCTACGGTGGCTCACGCCGCGTCGGCCGCCATCCGGTCGATACGCGCCATGCGCTTTCGCAACATGGCCTGAAAGGCACCGAAGACCTTCTCCATCTGGGGCCGCTTGTAGGGAAAAAGGTCCGGCGGATCCATGGCGTGGACGACCATGTTGGTGCCGGATTCGAACACCAGCAGCTTGCCGTCGCGGGTCTCGCCGCAATCGAACGGAATGTAGTCGAGGTCGAAGCGTTCGGCGATCGCGCGCAACGCAGTGGCGTGGCGGACGGCAAAGTCCTGATCGAAGCTCGCCATGAACCGCGCCTCTTCGGCGCGCTTTTCGGCGCTTTCGACCATGCCGGCATTGAGATAGTGAATCATCCAGTGCGCCGAGATCGCCATATGAACCGCGTAGGGATGTCCGTCGATCAGGGCGATTCGGTATTTGCGAAATAGACCGTCCTGTCCCCGATAGTCGACGAACGGCGCGATGTAGAACTCGGGCTCGGTGCGTTCGCGGAGATACCCATCGACCTCCGCGGCGCAATCGAGCTTGATGAGACCATCGCCGGCGTGAGAGTCGAGCGGCCGCACGATGATGGGGAACCTGCCTCCCGCAACGGCATTCTCGATTGCGGCCGCGCCACGTGCGATCTGCTCCAAACCGCCTCGATCGATGCGCGCGTTGACGGGGATCTCCACGCCCGGCGCTGACCGCAGCAGCTCCCACGTACCGTCACGCGTCAACCGCGCGATCTGCCCTGGAGAATTGACCAGGGGACGCGGCCAGGAACGCGCGAGGCCCGCCGCTGCCGAAGCGCGGGCATAGGTCGGGTTGTCCTGATCGAAATTGCGCGCCGTGGCGCGATATTTCACGCCGAACTTCAGGAAATTGCCGCTGCCCAGATCATATTTGCCGTCGAACTTGCCCTGCCAGATCCTCTCGTCGTTGAGTTGAGATGAGCAGCGGCGAGCCGGTGGTATATACGACCGGCGCCTGGTTTGTACGATTACCAGTAAATAATGGCGCGAGGGATATGTCAATGCCCAGTTCGACGGCCAGTTCGTCCATGGCGGACTCGAGGGCGAAGGAGCCGGGCGCCTCGCCCGGGGCGCGCATGAATCCGGGTATGCAGACATCGAGCGGTACGAGGCGATGTGTGGTGGATCGGGCCGACGCGGCGTAGAGCATCCGCGAGGAAACGGCGGTGGGCTCGGCGAACTCGCCATATCGGGCGGTCTGTTCCACCGCGTCGTGCCCGATCGCGGTCAGCGTTCCGTCCGCTCGTGCACCGAGTCGCACCCGTTGGATGGTGGGTGTGCGGTATGCGGTGCCGACGAATGTGTGCTGTCGGGAGAGGGCGAACTTCACCGGGCGACCGGGTAGCGATCGTGCGGCGAGAGCCACCAGGACGTGCAGGGGGCGTGGAAAAGTTTTTGAACCGAAGCTGCCACCGACGAACGGGGAGATCACCTCGAGTTGGGACGCGTCTAGGCCCAGGACCGGCGCGAGAAGCACCTGGATAACCCAGGCGCCCTGATTCGAGTCGTACAGGGTCAGGTGGTCGGTGCCGTCGATGACGTTCCAGATCGCGACGGTGGTGTTGGGTTCCATCGCGACGTGGTGCTGGCCGGAGGTGCGATAGGCCAGGTCCAGGACCACGTCCGCGACGATCAGCCCGGCATCAAAATCTCCGTGGGTGACGTCGGCGACCAGCGATCCGTCGAGGACCTTCTCTGGGGCGTAGCGGTCGGGGTGGTCGAGGCGCAGTTCCGTGTCGTGGGCGGTTGGCTGGTAGGAGACTCGGACCAGTTCAGCCGCGTGCCGGGCGATCTCCGGCGTGCTCGCGGTCACCGCCCCGACGAACTGTCCGTGATAGGCAACGCTGTCGTCCTGGAGGACTCGCAGGTCGGCCGGTATCCAGTCGGGGAGTCGGTGCGCATTGTTCGCGGTGAGGATGCGCACGCTCTCGTGGACAGCGGAGGCAGCGGCGGTGTCGAGGCCGGTAACTGTCCCTCGGGCGATCGTGGATCGCAGGGGGTACAGATACAGCGGGTCCGATACGGGCTGTTCGTAGGCGTAAGGGGCCGTCCCGGCCACCTTGGCCGGGCCGTCGAGCCGTTGGATGGATCGGCCGACAAATCTCAGGTCGGCGGTGGTGGTCACAAGCGCTCCTTCGCCAGCTGACGCAGGACCGCGACGAGTGTGTTGGTCACCAGCGGGATCTTGAACGCGTTGCCCGGACGGACATGAGCTTCGGTGAGCTCCGCTACCGCCGCCCGGCGATATGTCTCCTCCGAAGCCGGACGTCCGCGCAATGCCCCCTCGAGGGTGTGGGCCCGCCACGGCCGGTGCGCGACCCCGCCCAGCGCGACCCGGGCCTCGGTGATCAGCCCATCCTCGATGGCGAGCGCCGCGGCGACGGAGACCAGCGCGAATGCGTAGGAAGCGCGGTCCCGCACCTTCCGGTAGGTGGAGTGCCTGGCCACCGCGATCTCGGGCAGTTCAACTCCGGTTATCAACTCTCCGTGTTCGAGGATGGTGTCCCGGTGAGGGCTTGTCCCAGGCGAGCGATACAGCTGGTTCAGGCCAACCCGTCGTTCGCCGTCCACCCCGAGGACGACGAGTTCGGCATCGAACGCGGCCAGTGCCACCGCCATGTCGGACGGGTGGGTCGCGATGCACTGGGTGGAGGTGCCGAGAATGGCGTGGTCGCGGGTGTATCCGCCGATCGCGGCGCAGCCAGCTCCGGGGGAGCGCTTGTTGCATGGCGTTGTCAGGTCCTGGAAGTACACGCAGCGGGTGCGCTGCAGAAGATTGCCCCCGACCGTCGCGAGGTTGCGGATCTGACCGGACGCGCCGGACAACAGCGCGCTCGACAAGGCGGGATAGCGTTCGCGGATCAGCGGATGGGCCGCCGCATCGCTGTTGCGCACCGTCGCGCCGATGTGGACGCGCCCGTCCTCCGCGATTTCGACCGTGTCCAGCGGCAGGCGGGAGACGTCTACGAGCAGATCCGGGGTGGCGAGCCCGAGCTTCATGTGGTCGACGAGATTCGTTCCACCGGAGAGAAATGCCGCGCCCGGACGCCCCGCGACCGTCTCGACGGCGGAACGGGCGTCGACGGCGCGTGTGTAGTGGAACGGAATCAACGGGCCGCCACCTGCCGCACCGCGGCTACGATTCCGTCGTAGGCTCCGCACCGGCAGAGGTTGCCGCTCATTCGTTCACGGATCTCCTCCGTGGTGAGCTCCGTCGGCCCGTCTTGACCACATGTGACGGCGCTAGGGTGACCCGCCGCGAATTCGTCGAGCATGGCCACCGCCGAACAGATCTGACCGGGCGTGCAGTAACCACATTGCAGACCGTCGTGGTCGAGGAACGCCTGTTGCATCGGGTGCAGGTGATCGTCCTCGGCCAAGCCTGCCGCCGTGAGGATGTGTGCACCCTCGTGCGCAACCGCCAGCAACAGGCAGGTCAGCGCTCGACGACCGTCGAGCAGCACGGTGCACGCTCCACACTGCCCGTGGTCGCAGCCCTTCTTGGCAGCCATAATGCCCAGCCGGTCCCGGAGCGCGTCGAGGATCGTGGTGCGCGTGTCGACGGTGAGCATGCGGTCCTCGCCGTCCACGCGCAACGTCAGCGGTGTTTCCATCGGTTCGCTCCTTGCCGGCGGCACGGCGGGCTGGGCGCTGAGGCTGATTAATCTGACATTTGTCAGGTTAATGTTGTTCTGACGGGTGTCAAGTCGGGGTGCGTTCACCTGCCGCGATAACTTGACCGCGCACAATCCTCGTGCGGCTAGAGCCGGGGAGGTCGACCGAAAGGACCGAGCAGTGCCCGAACGGGTGGGATCGACGCCGCGGCGTCCCGGTCGCCCTGCCCTCGACGCCGGGGTCCCGGACGAGTCGGTCGTGCTGGCGCGCGGGCTCGAGGCGTTCGCCGAGCTCGGCTACGACCGAGCGTCTGCCCGCGAGCTGGCGCGGCGACTCGGTGTCAGCCACAACTTCATCAATGACCGGTACGGCTCCAAGGCGAAGTTCTGGTACGCGGTGGTGGACTGGGCGCTCGAAGCCCACCAACGGGACCGCCTACCTCTTCGCGGGGCCGACTTTGACGAGGAGCAGTACCTCCGCGCCGTCATCACCCACTTCTATCGACGTACCGTGGACACGCCGCTGCTCGGCAGGCTCCTGGCCGACGAGTTCTCCCGCGAGTCCGAGCGGGTTGACTACCTCTACGAGCGGTACATCAAACCGGAGCTCGACGCGCTCTCTCCGAGTATCGACCGGCTGGTCGCGGCGAAGCGGATGGCACCCGTGTCCATGGACGTGTTCTTCTTCGCCGTCATCGGCCCGGCGTCCGCCCTGGTTCAGAACCCGCTCGCGCACCGGCTCGGCCGACCCGAGACCGAAACTCACCGCGACCTGGTTCACACCGCCGAGCAGCTCGCGACCCTCATTGTCGACGGCCTGCTCGCGACCGGACGCTCGGGTGGCGATCCGGCCCACCGCGACGGGCGCCCCTAGCGTCAGGCTGGTCTCATCGCCCCCACAGTTGCTGGGTGGCTAGTTGGGCTCCTTCGGTCATGGCGTCGAACTTTGCCCACATCACGGTGGGGTGTACCTCGGGGCGGTAGGTGGCTTGGGAGGAGTAGCCGCAGTCGGCGCTGGCGATGACGTTTTCCCGGCCGACCAGTGTGGCGAAGCGTATGAGGCGTTCGGCGATGAGGAGGGGGTGTTCGACGATGTTGCTGGCGTGGGTGATGACTCCGGGCATGAGTACTTTGCCGTCGGGGAGTTTTGTGGTTTCCCAGAGGTGGTATTCGTGTTCGTGTCGGGGGTTGGCTGCTTCGAATGAGTAGTAGCGGGCGTTGACCGCGAGTACTAGGTCGATGACGTCGCCGAGTGGGGCGTCGTGGATGCGGGGGCCTTCGTTGATGCCGTAGCAGGTGTGGAAGCGGACTTTGTCTTCGGGGATGTCGCGGAGTCCGTGGTTGATTGCTTCGACGTACATCTGGCCGCGTTTGCGGCGTTCGGTCTCGGAGAGTTCGGCGAAGCTGTAGAACTCGGTGAGGCCTGGGTCGTCGATCTGCAGTAGGAAGCCGGCGTCGATGATTGCTCGGTATTCGCTGCTCATGGCCTCGGCCACGGCGAAGAAGTACTCCTCCTCGGAGGGGTAGTACTCATTGACGCCGACACCGCTGGGCGCGATCGAGGGTACGAACGCGGTCTGTGGCTCGGCTCCTGCGAGCGCGGCCGCCAGGTTGTCCAGGTCGCGCCGCAGTGCGTCCTGGCCTTGGTAGTGCAGTGGTCCGGTGCACGCCAGCGGGATCATCGGTACAACTGTGCTGCCTATCATCGCGGAGGCGAAGTACTGCTCGTAGTACTCGGGGAACGCCTTTACCTCGGCCTTGAATGATCCAGGGTTCCGCGCGTCGGGTCGCTTCTCGACGCCGCTCAGACGTTCGGCGATGTAGCTGAAGAATCCGAGCTTGCCCATCTCCCCGTCGCTGACCAGATCGATCCCGTGCTCTCGCTGTTGGGCGACGATCTCGCCGACCGCTGTCCGCACCCGATTGTCGATCTTCGTCTCCTCGGCGCAGGCGCCCTCGGCCCGCGCCCGCATCAGGTCGAGCAGATCTGTGGGACGCGGCAGGCTTCCTACGTGCGTGGTTCGGATGCGGTCAGCATCATTGCTCACGGGCACTCCCCAGTCGACGATGTGCGCCTCGGCTCCGAACGGATCTACTCCTGGAACCCGAGATCTGACGATTGTCAGATTAGTGGGGAGCCGATGAGTGTCAAGGCCTTGGCGAGCGCGCGGGCATGGACCAGCTCGCTGCCTTGACCGGCGATCCGAGGCTCGTTATCGTCCCGTTAGTGAACAATCGTGTCTCTTACGAGCCATACCCGCGCATGCCGATGTCGGTCGAGCAGGCCGGGATGACCCTTGTTGATCCGATGGCCTACGCCGAGGAAGTCCGGCTGCACGAGGCATGCACCGTGCTGCGGCAGGAGTCTCCGGTGCACTGGGTGGACGGGCGTCCGGCGTACAACCCGTTCTGGGCGATCACCCGGCGGGCGGACATCCTGGAGATTGAGAAGAACCACCAGGTGTTCCGCAACGCGCCCCGTCCGATCCTGGTACCCGCTGCGGAGGACGTCCGCCAGGCCGAGCAGGGCCAGACGCTGCGCACGCTGATCCACATGGATGACCCGGACCACAGGGCGATGCGGCCGATCGCGGCGGACTGGTTCCGTCCCAAGACACTGCGCACCATGCGGAACAACGTCAACCAGCTTGCCCGCCGCTACGTGGACCTGATGGCCGAGCGGGGCGGGGAGTGCGACTTCGTCGCCGACGTCGCGGTGCACTATCCACTGCAGGTGATCCTGTCGCTGCTGGGGTTGCCGGAGTCGGACTTCCCCCGGATGTTGCGGCTGACCCAGGAGATCTTCGGCGGAGACGATCCGGAGCGCCGCCGCGGCGAGACCCGGGAAGATCATCTCGCGGTGATCCTGGACTTCTTCGCCTATTTTCAGGTGCTGATCAACGACCGGCGAGCCAACCCGACCGAGGACCTGGCCTCCGCGATTGCCAACGCCCGAGTCGACGGCGAGCATCTCAGTGACCTGGACGCGGCCGGCTACTTCGTGATCATCGCCACCGCCGGGCACGACACCACCAGCTCCACCATTGCTGGCGGCATGCAGGCCCTGCTACAACACCCTGACCAACTCGAATTGCTGCGCCAACACCCCGATCTGATGCCATGTGCGGTCGAGGAAATGATCCGCTGGACGAGTCCGGTCAAGGAATTCATGCGAACTGCCGTTGCCGATTACCAGATCGGCGGGATCACCATCAAAGAAGGCCAACAGGTCCTGCTGATGTACCCCTCCGGCAACCGCGACGAATCCGAGTTCGACCGGCCCTTCACCTTCGACATCACTCGCAAGCCCAACCGTCACGTCGCCTTCGGCGCCGGAGTGCATTTCTGCCTCGGCGCGCAGCTGGCCCGCATGGAAACCCAGGCCCTGTTCACTGAACTGGTACCCCGCCTGCTGGACGCCGAAATCACCGGCCCGGTCACCGGAGTGGCCAGCACCTTCGTCGGCGGACTCAAACGACTCCCCGTCCGCTACCGCATGACCTCTCCGGCCTCGGCCGATGCGCTCCTGGCCACGCGCTCGACCAACTCGCGGGATTGAACGAGACACCAGCTTTCAGTCAAGTCGTGGGAACAAGGCGGCGGCATTCGCGCGGCTGATCGCGGCGTGCTGGGCGCTGGTGAGGTCTTCGAACCGGTCCAGGTTGTCGATGTTGTCAGCGATCACCGGTTCCGGCGCGGCGGGCCAGTCGGTGCCGAACAGCAGGTGGTCGGGTGTGGTCACCGCGAGGGTTGGCTGCAATGAGTTGCGACTGCCGGCGAGCGCTGTGTCGTAATAGAGCCCGCGCAGGACGCCCGCGATGTGTGCCGAGTTGATGTCGACGTCTCTGAGTCCGCGCAGCATCGACAGCGCGGAGATGCGCCAGCCCAGCGTGGGCAGCGCTCCGCCGCAGTGCGCGAGGATGAGGGTCAGGTCCGGGTAGCGCTGGAAGACCCCTCGGTAGATGGCGTTGGTGACGGTCCGCGCGGTGTCGAAGGGGAACTCGACTACCGCGCTGGCCCGGCCGAACCCGAGCTCGTCGACGTGTGGGCATTCGTCCGGGTGTAGGAATACCGGGACTTTTCGGCGTGCGAGCTCGGCCAGGATGGGCTCGTGGAACGGTTCGCCAAGGTAGTGTCCCTGGGCATTCGACGTCAGTAGCACGCCGTCCAACCCCAGGGTGTCCAACGCGTATTCGATCTCGGCCAGGGCGTGGTCGGGCGTGTCCATCGGGACCGCCGCGAAGGCTCCGAAGCAGCCCGGATATTCCTTGATCAGGCCGGCGTAGGCCTCGTTGACTTCCCGGGCGAATCGCGCGGCGAACCCCGGTTCTTTCGGCGTGGCGCCGAACGACAGGGGCAGCGACAGCACCTGGGCGCTGATTCCCCGCCGCGCCATGAACTCGACCGCTGCCTCCGCGCTCCAGGACGGCAGGCGGAATCCGCCGGTCGCCCGGTACCCGGTGCTCTCGAACCACCGGCCCACCACTCCACCCAGGAAGTGGCTGTGCACGTCGATCCGTCCCTCAGCCATCAGCGCCCCTAGCCTCATTAGATACAACTGTGTCTCTTAACGAGGAGGTTAGCACTGTCTAGCTGTCAGCTTCCTTCCGTAGTTCACCGAGTACCTGATCGACATCCGGGTAGCGGTCGGTCAGGGTGCTCAGGGCCGCCATGAGCATGGTCATGGACAGATGCGTGACTTGATCCAGATTGAGATCGTCGCCAGTGAGCAGCGCCACCGTGGTCTCATCGTTGAATGCGGCCCAGCCGCGGAGCACCGCCGATCCGGACGCGTCGAGTTGGAGTTCGAGCCCGAGATGGCCAAGGATGATTCCTGTCGATTCTTGGCGGGCTGCTTCAAAGATCGCATTGACGTCGGGGGTTGACGGGCTGCGCCGCATCATTCCGAGGAATGTGTGCGGATTCATCTTCAGGTACTCAAAATGTCCGTACACGACACCGCGGATGCGCGCAAGCGTGGTCTCCCCTTCGTGTCGTGCGCGACGCCATAGATCGAGCTCGACCTCAACCTGGCGCTCTACCGCGGCCATGTACAGACCGCGTTTGTCGCCAAAGTAGTAGAACAATAGCCCATTCGCCACGCCTGCCTCACGGGCGATCTCGTCAGTGAAGATCTCCTCATAGGGACGTTGGCGAAATAACCGAAGCGCGGCGTCGAGGATCATAGTCCGTCTGCTGGACCTGCTCGATTTCGGAGAGGGCCCAGGGCCTTCGTTGCTTTGCTCGGTCCTCTTCGTCGGCATATGGTGAGGTTACTCGCGTGTGTGCTGAGCCGGTCGAGCCGCCGCTCGATACGAGGTCGAGAGGTCACGGCGACTGGTTTCGCTGATGACCAGGGCACAGCCAAGACTGAGGACGCAGATGAGCGCCAGGTACCCGGTGATGGGCAGGCTGCTGGAGTTGATGCCGTACAGCGCCGCGGCCAGGAGGGGCGCCACTCCACCTCCGAGGATGGAGCCCAACTGATACGCCAGGGAAACGCCGCTATAGCGGACCCGCGTGTCGAACAGCTCAGCGAAGAGTGCCGCTTGCGGTCCATTCGCGGCCCCTTGCAGCGCCGCGAGCACAACAAGCGCCAACAGCATGAGCGGGATCGACCGGGTGTCGAGCAGCGCGAAGAACACCAGGGACCACACCGTGAGCGCCCCGAGACAAATGAGCAAGACACGTCGCCGCCCCAGGCGATCCGAGATTGCGGCCACCCAACCGGCAACGACCAGCCAGACCACCGACGCGGCGAGGATCATCCAGATGACCGTGCTTCGTTCGATTCGCAGAAAGGTCGTGGCGTACGACAAGGAGTAGGTGATGACGATGTAGCCCATCGCGTTCGGGGCAATGAACGTGCCCGCCGCAAGCAACACCTGACGCCAGTCTTCCCGTAGCACCTCGACGAGTGGTACTCGGCTCACCTTCTTTGCCGCCACGGCTCTGCGGAACTGAGGTGTTTCCGTCAGGGAGACCCTTATGACGAGGCCAATCACCACGAGAACAGCGCTGAGCAGGAACGGGACCCGCCATCCCCAGGCGTAGAAGCTCTCCGTGCTGAGAGCTTCGCTCACCACGAGAAACACAATGTTGGAGATGATGACCCCAGCCGGGATTCCCATCTGTACGAAGCTGCCGTAGAGGCCTCGCCGCTTCTCCGGAGCGTGCTCGACGGCGACCAGGACCGCGCCACCCCATTCCCCACCGATAGCCACCCCTTGGAGGAATCTGAGGGCGACGAGGAGCACCGGTGCGAATACGCCGATGTGCTCGTAGGTGGGAAGGGCCCCGATCCCCACGGTGGCAATCCCCATGCCAACGAGCGAGATGACCAACATTGACTTGCGACCCACCCGGTCGCCGAAGTGGCCCATGAGGACACCACCGAGTGGACGTCCCAGAAAGCCGACGCCAAAGGTGGCGAAGGCGGCGAGTGTAGCGGCTACGGGTGAGAGGCCAGGAAAGAAGAGCCTCGGAAAGACGAGCGCGGATGCCACGGCGTAGGCAAAGAAGTCGAACCACTCGACGGTGGATCCGATGAAGGATGCGATGACGATTCGAGTGACCGTGGTGCGAGGCAGCTGGATATCCGGAGAGGCGCTCATGAGCAGTGGGTTTGTCGGGCGAGGTTGGTAAGTAGGGCTGGTAGGTCGGTGGTTTGTCCGGCGCCGTACAGGTAGTGGTCGGGTCGTTCTATCGCGATTTCGTTGCCGGTGTGGGTGAACCATTGGTCGTAGGTGGCGTCGATGTCGAGCAACGCTCCGGGGACTCGGCCGCGGGTGACGTGGGCGAGGGTGATGTCGAGTGCGTCGAGTACGGCGCGCCCGCTGGGGTCGATCAGCTCGTCGGGGATGGGGTGGCGGGTGAGTATTCGCCAGCCGTTGCCGAGCAGGTCGTCCAGGCGGGTATTGCGGCCGCCGTGGTGTACGCGGCCTTGGATGAATAGTTCGCCGGCGTTGGGGGTCGCGGCGGCGAGGGTTCCGGAAAGGAGGTTCCGCTCGACTGAGTGTGGTTGTTGTTCGGCGGCGAGTTCGGTGTTGCGGGCGAGGGCGGCTTCGGGGTCGAGGATTGTGCATTGTTCGGCGATCTGTGCGGAGGCTTGGATGAGCCGTTGGGCGTGTGGGTGCCGTTCTGTTTGGTAGTCATCGAGGAGTTCCGGTTTGGCTCGTTGGCGCAGGACCAGGTCGAGGCGCCAGGTGAGGTTGGCGACGTCGCGCAGTCCTGAGCAGAGGCCTTGGCCGAGGAACGGTGGCATGACGTGTGCGGCGTCGCCGGCGAGCAGGATGCGGTCGCGGCGCCAATGATCGGCCAGGGTTGTTTCGAAGGTGTAGACGGCGTGCCGGACGAGTTCGCCGCTGTCTCTGCTGACTCCCCAGTAGCGTTCCAACAGCTGCCAGCAGCGGTCGGTGGATTCCAGTTCCTCGAAGCTTTCCCCGGGCAGGATCATGAATTCGGTGCGGGAGTGTTCGCTGCCGTTCCATCGTGAGGCGTGGCGGGGTCGGGTGGGGTCGAGGACCTGGCGCAGCTCGCCCATGCGGGGGATGGAGACCCCGGGGTCGCGGTGTTTGATGTCGATGACCAGGTAGCTGGTGGGGGCGAGTCCCAGGTCGCTGGAGGTGATGGCGGCGGCGCCCCGGACGAAGCTGCGGGCACCGTCCGCGCCCACGAGGTACCGGGCCGAGAACGTCTCGGTCGCGCCCGACGGTGACTCACGGGCGGTGACCTCAACGTGGTCGGGGTGTTGGGTGATCGCGGTGACCTCCCGGGATTGGTGGACCCGCACGCTCGGCAGCTCCTCGACCGCCTTGTGCAGCACGTCCTCCAGATCGGGCTGGTAGAACAGGTAGTCGTTCTGCCAGCCGGTGGCCGGTGCGCCGGCATCGATGCGCCGCAGCACCCGCCAGTCGGCGTCGACAAGTTCGTAGTTGTGTACCGGTGACAGCAGCGGTTCGAGGTCTTCGGCCACCCCGAGGCCTTGGAAAAGGCGCATGATCTCACCGTCGATGTGCCCGGCCCTGGCCCGCCCGTAAAGCCCTGGGTGGCGTTCGAGGACAGCCACCCGGTGGCCGCGGCGGCCCAGTGCAAGGGCGAGGGCCTGGCCGACCGGGCCGTAGCCGACGATTACCACGTCATACATTTCCACCGTGGTCTCCCGGGGTTAGATGATGTGCGCGGCACGCAGTTGGGCGAGTCGCTCATCGGAAATGTTGAGCAGTTCTTTCAGGACCTCGTCGGTGTGTTGGCCGATCTCGGGGCCTGGGGACCTGATCGCTCCGGGGGATCCGGACAAGCGGGGGACCACGCCGTGCATCCGCACCGAGCCCAGCCGGGGGTGTTCGACTCGGGGGATCATGTCGCGCGCCGCGACGTGGGGATCCTCGAACAGGTCTTCGATGTCCATCACGGCCGCGGCCGCGACTTCCGCCTCCAGCAACGTGGATAGGGCCTCGTCGCGGGTCCGATCCGACACCCAGGCGGCGACGATTTCGTCGATCTCCTCGACGTGGATGACGCGGTCCTTGGCTGTGGCGAAGCGGGGGTCTTCGATCAGCTCGGGGCGGCCGATCGCGGCGAAGCATCTGCGAGCGATCTCCTGCACCGACGCGGCGATAGCGATCCATCGGCCGTCTTTGGCCCGGTAGACGTTGCGGGGGGCGTTGACCGCGTTGCGGCTGCCCAGACGGGCGGGGATCTCCGCGAGCTGGTCGAAGTTCGTGGCGATCGGGCCGAGCACGGAGAACAGCGGTTCGATCAGGCTGACGTCGATGAGCTGGCCGCGGCCGGATCCCTGTGCGTCCCGCCAGTACAGGGCGTTCATGGTGCCGAACGCGGCGTAGAGCGCGGCAACGCTGTCGGCCAGGGGGAATTGCGGGAGTAGCGGTGGTCCGCCGGCTTCGCCGGTCATGGCGGCGAATCCACTCATGGCTTCGGCGAGGGTGCCGAAGCCGGCGCGGTCGCGGTAGGGGCCGGTTTGGCCGAAGCCGGAGACCAGAACCACGATCAGCCGCGGGTTGATCGCCGCAAGATCTTCGTAGGTGAGGCCGTGGCGTTCGGTGGTGCTGGGGCGGAAGCTTTGGATGACCACGTCACAGCCGAGGGCGAGCTCTTTGAACAGGGCAACACCCTCAGGTTTGGCCAGGTCGAGGGATACCGAGCGCTTGTTGCGGGCCATTGAGGTCCAGCCCAGCGCGACGCCGTCCTTGCGTGGTCCGTAGAGGCGGTACGGGTCGCCGGTGCCGGGGCGTTCGATCTTGATGACGTCGGCGCCGAAATCTCCCAGCAGTTGGGCGATGAAGGGGCCGGCGATCACCTGACCGGCGTCCAGGACCCGCACACCCTCCAGCGGCAACGACGGATGTTCAGTCACGGGAATCTCCTGACGAGTCAGCGGCAGCGAGGAGGCGTCTGGCGGTTTCGGCCATCGCTCTGTCCACCAGGCGGCCGCGATGTCGGATCGCGCCACGTCCACCGCGCCCCGCCTCGTCGTAGGCGGCGAGCAGTGCCCGGGCATCGGCGAGCTCGCCCCGCGTTGCCGTGAACACCTCATGCAGAGCGTCGAGCTGGCGGGGGTGGATCGCGAAACGCCCGGTATAACCGAGGCGGCGGCTCATCACCGAGTCCTCACGGAGACCATCGAGATCGTCGAGGTCCGCCCACACGCTGTCGAGGATCACTTGGACACCGGCGGCGCGGGCATCCAGCAATACCTTCGAGCGGGCGTAGAGCAACTCCTGACCACCCGCCGTCCAGGTCACCCCCAAACTTGCGCAGAGGTCCCCACCCGCCGCTCCGGGAAATGCGGCAACACGAACCCGCTTGCTGGCGGACAAGATCTCGAAGAGGTTGCGAATGCCCAAGGCGCTCTCGGCAACGGGCAGCAGCGCGACGGCACCGAGTGGGAGCCCCTGTCGCAGCTCCAATCCGACGATCTGTTCATCGGCTACGCGAACCGCGTCGGCGTGATCGACTTGGGGAAGGACAATGCCGGCCAGCCCGCCCTGGACGCTGGCGCGCAGGTCGTCGCTGAAATCAGCCGAATCGACCTGATTGGTCCGCACCCAGAGATCCGGACCAGTCTGCGCCCCGGCAGGTGGCAGCCGATTGGCGACGATGGTGCGCGCCCGCTCCCGTTCGTGACTGGGAACAGCGTCCTCAAGATCAATGACAACGGCGTCAGCGCCACTGCCGAAGGCTCGGTCGACCCTCGAGGCCCTGTTTCCGGGTACGAACAGCATCGACCGATAGATCATGCCGACGTGCCCCCACCGGCCCCAGAACCGAACATGAGTCCCGACACGGGAGAGCACCTCCGAGCCGCGCTGTCCCTGAGCGGCGTAGGGCTGGCAGTCCGATCTGCCCAGCGTGACGTTACCGGCTTGTTTGAACCGGGGTCAAGAATTTCTTGAGTCCAACTCAAAGCTGCCGGAAGATTCAGTGGTTGCCGGCAGACCGCCTACGCTGCTCCGAGCCGACAAAGGAGATCACGTGAATCGGCCGAACCGTCAGATCTTGCTGGCCGAACGCCCTGATGGGCCCCTCGAGCTGCACCATTTCCGCGAGGCCACCACGCAGATCGGGGAACCAGGGCCCGGTCAGGTGCTGTGTCGGACCGTCCTGTTGTCCATCGATCCGGCTAACCGAGCGTGGATGCAGGGCCGTACCTACCGCGAGCAGCTCTCCGGGGGCGAGGTGATGGCCGGCTTCACGCTGGGCGAAGTCATCGCTGGTGAGCTGCCCTGTGGGACCGTCGTCGCCTGCGATGCTGGGTGGCAGGAGTACGCGGTGCTGCCGACGGCTGACGTTCGGCCGGTGACGGTGCGTGGTGAGCTGACCCACTATCTCGGTGCGCTCGGGCTCAACGGTTTGACCGCGTATTTCGGCCTTCTGGAGGTCGGGCGGCCCGGACCGGGCGACACCGTGGTGGTGTCCGGAGCCGCTGGAGCTACCGGTCACCTTGCCGGTCAGATCGCGCACCTCGCCGGGTGCCGGGTGGTCGGCATCGCCGGATCCACTGACAAGACCCGCCTGTTGACCGAACAGCTTGGCTTCGACGCCGCTGTCAACTATCGCAGCCCTTCCCTGCGCCAGGACTTGCGCGCGGCCTGCCCGGACGGCGTTGATGTCTATTTCGATAACGTCGGCGGGTCAGTCCTGGAGACCACTCTGTCGCTGATGAACGAGCGTGGTCGGGTGGTGTGCTGTGGCGTGGTGTCCCAGTACGACACGTCGAGCCCGGCCCCGGGTCCACGAGGGGTACCCGGCTACCTGGTGGCCAAGCGGCTCCGTATGGAGGGGTTCATCGTCACTGATTTCCTTGATCGGTGGCCGCACGCCGAAAGGCTTCTCGCTACCTGGCTCGCCGATGGAAAACTGGTCGCGCTGCAGGACATCATCGAGGGCCTGCACAACGCGCCGGCGGCGCTCATCGGGCTGTTGAAAGGCGACAACGTAGGCAAGCGGATTGTGCGGGTTGGTTCCGACCCGCGCTGACTCCGGTTAGCCCAGCCGGGCTGGTCGTTCACGCCCGAGTTCAAGGCGGAGATTGTCGAGCTGCGCCAGCGGGGCGAGCGGTCGCTCGGTAGGTCGCTAAGGATTTCGACCTGACAGAGACGGCGGTACGGCAGTGGGTCAAGCAGGCTGAACGGGACGCGGGCACGCGTGATGACGGCGGGCGCCCCGACCCTGGCGTGATCCACTCGGCCAGGGGCTGCCAGTACACCTCATCGCAGGTCGCCGCGCTGGCCGAGGACTGCCTGGTCACGTTGTCGCTCGGGCGTACCAGTCAATGCTGGGACAACGCCCTGGCCGAGTAGTTCTTCGCCTCTCTGAAGGGCGAGTTGATCGACACCCAGGCTTGGCCGGCCCGCGCCGCAGTCCGCCACGCAATCGTCGACTACACCGCTGGTTCAACAGCACCCACCTGCACAGCGCGCTGGACTACCAGACACCCACAAGCTGAGCGTGGCGAGCACGCTTGTCAAAATGGGGGCGGGTCGGTGTTTTGTTGGTGTGGTGTGGGTAGTGGGTGGAGGATTGGTTCGCCTTGGCTGTGGTGGGTTTGGCCGAGGGGTGTGTGCCAGGTGAATTGTCCTGGTTTGGG
>Ga0137412_10002070_pt1 | contig 15800 bp, 16 predicted proteins | sample CZODoug2_1_16fun_FD_122160 | JGI IMG/M metagenome (GOLD analysis project Ga0137412, IMG submission 122160) | Vadose zone soil fungal communities from Angelo Coast Range Reserve, California, USA - CZODoug2_1_16fungal (Hybrid Assembly) | ecosystem: Environmental > Terrestrial > Soil > Vadose zone...
AGCGCTATGCGGAATATTCACGCCGGGTGTACGCCGTGCTGCAGAAGTTTTCTCCGCTGGTCGCCATGCCCTCGAAAAACAAAGCCTATCTGGATCTGACCGGTACGGAGAGGCTCTTCGGGCCGCCGCTCGCGGCCGCCCACGCTCTGCATCACGCGGTCCATGGCGCGACCAACCTCAACTGTTCGATGGGAGCGGCCTCCTCGCGGCTAGTCGCCAAAATCGCGTCCGATCAGGCCAAGCCTCACGGCGTTCTCTGGATTCCGCCGGGCTGCGAGGCGCGCTTTCTGGCTCCGCTCGACGTGCGCAAGATCCCCGGCGTGGGCAAGGTCACGGAGAAGAACCTGCACGATCTGGGCATCCGCACCGTCGGTGACCTGGCGAACGGGCTGTTCGTGCGGCCCGCCGTGTTCGCCGATGTCGCCGTCGAGTCGCGGCTCGCGCAGGAGGAGATCTTCGGCCCGGTGCTGTCGGTGCTGCGCTTCTCCGACGAGGCCGAGGCGGTCTCGATCGCCAATGCGACCCGGTTCGGCCTCACCGCGAGCGTGTTCACCACCGACCTCGGCATCGCCCACCGCTTCGCCGAGGCGGTCGACGCTGGCTACGTGTGGGTCAACGAGGTCTCCCGACACCTTCCCGGAACCCCGTACGGCGGGGTGAAAGACAGTGGCCTCGGCCGCGAGGAGGACTTCGACGAGCTCCTCTCCTACACCCAGCTCAAGAACGTGCACGTGAAGTACTCGGCCTGACCCCGTACCACCATCCACGGTGAGGAGATGCCAATGTCGGCACCCACGGAGACCCGCGCGGACCAGCTGCGCGAGGCCAAGCACCCCATCTACAACGACCGGAAGCTGCACCTCGGGACGTTCTCCACGAACCTCTCCGGCGGCTGTTCGATCTCGACGATCGACGGCGTGCTTGAGGCCACCTGGGAGGCCACCTCGACGCTGGCGGCGATGGGCGACGCGATGGGTTTCGAGGCGTTGGTCCCGGTCGGGCGGTGGCGTGGCTTCGGCGGGCCCACGAACTTCAACGGGTCCGGCTTCGAGTGCTTCACCTGGGCGGCGGGCATCGGAGCAAGCACCACCGACGCCGGGGTCTTCGTCACCTCACACGTCCCGACCATCCACCCGGTCATGGCCGCCAAACAGGCCGCGACCGTCGACCACATCACCGGCGGGCGGGTCGCGCTCAACATCGTGACGGGCTGGCACACACCCGAGATCGAGATGTTCGGCGCCAAGCAGCTCGAGCACGACCTGCGCTACGAGTGCGCGCAGGAATGGTTCGACATCGTACGGAAGCTGTGGACCGCCGAGGAACAGTTCGACTACGACGGCCAGTACTACTCGGTCAAGGACGCCTTGATCTCGCCGCTTCCCGTCCAGTCGCCGTATCCGGTCACGATGAACGCGGGCGGCTCCGGCAAGGGCCGCCATTTCGGCGCCCGCAACTGCGACGTCGTGTTCGTGGCCTCCGACATGCGCAACCAGACCGCCGAGGGCATGAAGTCGAAGGTCGACGGGTTCCGGGCACTGGCCCGCGAGGAGTACGGCCGCGAGATCCGGGTGTGGAACAACGCCTACGTCGTACAGGGCGACACCGAAGCCGACGCCAAGGCCTTCCTGCACCACTACGTCGAAGAGCTCGGGGACTGGGAGGCGGCCAGCAACCTCGTGGCCGGGCTCGGGATGAACTCCCAGTCCTACGACAAGACCACCCTCGACGACATGAAGCGCCACTTCATCGCGGGCTGGGCCGGCTACCCGATCGTCGGCACCTCGGAGCACATCGTCGAGCGGTTGGCCGAGCTCGTCGACGCCGGACTCGACGGCGTGCTGCTGTCCTTCCCCCGCTACGTGCGGGACATGCGCCGGTTCCAGGAGGAAGTGCACCCGCTGCTCGTCCAGGCCGGACTTCGCTGAGCACGGTGAATGCTTCGCCGGACGGCCTTGTGACGCACCCGATCGACGCACCAGCTCACACGCCCGCGCGCGCCTGGGCGGTCGTCGCCATGGTGGTCGTCTTCATGATGTTGAACTGGGCGGACAAGTCGGCGCTCGGCCTGACCGCCGTCCCGATCATGGACGATCTCGGCCTTCGTCCCGAACAGTTCGGCCTCCTGGGGAGCGCCTACTTCTTCCTCTACGCCGTGTCCACGATCGCGTTCGGCTGGGTTGCCACCAGGATCGGGGTCAACCGGATCATGGGTGCGCTGGTGCTGGTCTGGGCGGTGGCGCTGCTCCCGGTGGTCTTCGCCGCGACCTTCGCCGTTCTCCTCACCAGCCGCATCGTGCTCGGCGCCGGGGAGGCGCCCGCTACCCCACTGGGCAACTTCATGGCCCACTCCTGGTTTCCCGACCGGCGAAGAACTGTCGCCGGCACGCTGGTGATGATCGGCTCACCGCTCGGCGTCCTGGTCGCCGGCCCCGGCCTGACATCGGTGATGCTCGCCTTCGGGTGGCGCGCAATCTACGGTGTGCTCGCCGTCCTCGGACTGGTCTGGGCGGTGGGGTGGTGGATGGTCGGCCGTGAGGGACCCCACGCCGGACGAGCCAGCGGAGCCGAGGGCTCACCGCCTGTGCGCCCAGGGGCGGCGCTGCGCATCATCGCTCGGAACCCGGCCTGGATCGGCTGCACCGTGGCCGGATTCGGCGCCTACTGGGCGACGACCCTGTCGACGACGTGGCTACCGGCCTACTTCACGAAGGGACTGGGCTTCGACGCGTCCGCCACCGGCACGCTCGTCGCGCTGACGCCGGCGATCTCGATCGCGGTCATGCTGATCTGGGCCGCGGTGAGCGCGGGTCTGCTCCACCGCGGCGTCACGACACGGTGGGCACGGGCCGGACTGCTCGGACTCACCATGGTCATCGGAGGAGCGTGCATCGTCATCGGGGTGAGCGCGACCACGATCGGCACGACGGTCGTCCTGGTATCCATCGGGCTCGCCCTGAGCCAGCCGGTCTACCCGCTGGTCTTCCTGCTGCTCTCCGAGGTCTCCCCGGAGAGCTTGCGCGCCTTCGCCATCAGCTTCTCGGCGGCGCTGTTCACCCTCGCCGGCATCGTGGCGCCTTGGCTGACAGGTCGGCTGGTCGGCGCCGCCGCCGGTGCCAGTGGGTACGTGAGTGCGTTCACCGTGTGCGGCGCGGTGATGGCGGCAGGCGGGCTCGTCGCCTTGCTGATCAGGCCGTCGACCCCCGGAGAGGCCCTCGTCGCCGGCCACCTGCCCGTCGGGTCCGAGGGCGCCAGGCCTTGAGCTCTATCCCTCGGCCGCGGCCGCGCGCATGTATCGATCGAAAGGAGTAGCGCATGTCCGCATCCGAAGCGTCGGCGTGCCCGATCCCCCACACCGAGTTCGATCCGTATGACGAACGCCTTGGGGAGCCGGGGCTGTGGGTCGCCTACACCGCGCTGCGGGAGGCCGGCGGGATCGCGCACTCGGAGAAGCGAGGCGGCTTCTGGATGATGAGCCGGTACGACGAGGTGCGATCGGCGCTGCGCGACCCCGACACGTTCAGCTCCGCGTCGGGCCATCGCCTCCCGACCGACGGCTCGCAGGCCTCGATCCCGATCGACTTCGACCGTCCGCTGCACACCGACTACCGCAGAGTCATGACGCAGGCGGTCGCCCCGCCACGGGTCCGCGAGATGCGCCCCTTCCTGCACAAGACCGTCCATGACCTGCTCTCGGCCTTCCACGAGGGCGGCGGCGGAGACTTCGTCCGACTGGTCGGGCTGCCCCTGCCGTTGCAGGTACTCACCGAGCTCGTCGGGTTCTCGCCCGACACCGTCGCCCAGTTTCGGGAGCTCACGGAGGCCATGTGGGCCCGTGTCGCCGTGGTCGACTTCGCTGAGGCCAGATCCGAGATCGCCGCCCTGATGCGCCACGAACTCGATGCGCACCGCCGCGATCGGCCGGACGACTTCGTCACCCAGCTGCTCGATGCGAGAGTCGGAAAGGACAACAGCCGCCCCCTCACCGAGGACGAGCGGGCCCGAATCCTCACGACGTTCGCCGTGGCCGGCCACGAGACCACCATGAACGCCGCGAGCACCCTCGTCCACCTACTGGCGTCGGACCCGGACCTGCAGGCAAGACTGCGCGCGGATCCGACCCTGGCGCCACGTTTCGTCGAAGAGATGCTGCGGTTCCGTACCCCGTCGCAGAACTTCGCGCGCCGCACCACCTGCCCGGTCACGGTCGGGGACGTCGAGATCCCGGCGGGAGATGCGGTGCTGCTGTCCTACGCGGCGGCGAACCGCGATCCGGCCCGTTACGCCGATCCGAACCATTTCGATCCCGATCGTGACGCGCGAGGCCACCTCGCCTTCGGCTGGGGCATCCATCAATGCATGGGCGCGGCGCTGGCGCGCGCCGAACTCGTGATCCTGCTCGAAACCCTGTGTGAGTACCCCCCGCTGCACGATGCCGGGCCCGCGGCATGGGGCCCGCTCCAAGGCGGCAACCACCTCGGCCTGACGCGACTGCCCCTGTACTTCGAGGAGTCTTGATGACCTAGCGCGGCGCCATCGACAGGAGCACGCACGGCCGCGCCAGACTTGCGTTGAAGCGCTGACCAGGGGGCTTGCCGGGGGCATCCTCCATTCGACACTTACTTTTTTGTCGGTACTCCCCATTAACGGAGCTCACCTCTAGCGTTGAAGTCGGCACAAGCACAGCGCCGCACGCGCAGACCGGCACCCACCGGCACCGGTCCGGACCCCACGAGGCCGTGCGCGTCGCCCAACCGACGACATTCCACGAGGTACCCGTGAGTCACAGCACCAGGTTCGTCGCGCTGAACCGGCACCTACCGGCCGGCCGGGTCAACGCCGAGCACTTCACCGTCGCCACCAAAGAACTGCCCGAGCTGGACGCCGGTCAGCTACTGCTGCACCCGATCGCTTTCTCTGTCGATCCCACACTGCGCGGCCAGCTCAGCGGCATCGAGGGCAGCTACTTCCAACCGCAGATACCTCTCGGCGGCGCGGTCACCGGGGTCGCGGTCTCCGAGGTGGTCGAGTCCCGCCACCCCGACCATGCGCCCGGCCATCGTGTGCTCAGCCAAACGGAGTGGGCCGATCTTTCCGTCTGGCCGCCACGGGACAACTGGATGCCACCGAGCCCGGTCGATCCGCGCATCCGCAAGCCTTCCCACGCCCTCGGGGTGTTCGGCCTGCTGGGCGGTCTGACCGCGTACACCGGCATGATCGAGGCCGGGCGGGTACGAGCCGGAGAGACAGTGGTGGTCTCGGCGGCCGCGGGCAGTGTGGGGTCGGTCGCCGGCCAGATCGCCAGGATCCGCGGTGCGCGGGTGATCGGACTGGCCGGCTCGGAGCGCAAGCGCTCGGTGCTCACCGAGGAGCTCAAGTTCGACGCGGCGCTGGACTACCGCGCACCCGATCTTGCCGATCAGCTGCGGGCGGCGGCCCCCGACGGGCCCGACCTGTACTTCGACTCCGTCGGCGGCGCGGTCAGCCAGACCGTGATGACCCTGATGCGCCGCCCGGCCCGGATCGTGGTCTGCGGCCTGATCTCCACCTACAACGACGATGCCGCCTGGACCGTCGACATCAAGACCCTCTTCGCCAACGGGCTGACCCTGCAGGGCTACACCCCGCTGCAGTTCCCCGATGCCCTACCCGCCGGACGGGAGCGACTGATCGACTGGGTCGAGCGCGGCGAGATCGTCGCGCTGGAGACCGAACGGCATGGGCTGGAATCCCTACCGGAGGCGTTCAGCGGACTGTTCGATGGTGAGAACATCGGCAAGATGATCGTCACCGTTCCCTGACCGGGCCGGAGTCAACCGCGACGACTGTCCGGGGGCGCGGCCAGACGGTCTGGCAGGACAGAGGAGGAGCCGGTGCAAGACTCCACAGCTCAGGACAACTCGGCACACCGGCCGCCCCCTCAGCCGGAGTCGGAGCCCAGCATCACCGGCGCCGCCGACCTTCCTCTGCCCGCGACAGTGCGTTCCCGCTTCGTCGCACCGGTGAACGGGCTGACGATGCATGTGCTGGAGGCCGGGTCACCTCGGTCCGACCGGCTCGTGCTCCTCCTCCACGGCTTCCCGGAGCTCGCGTTCAGCTGGCGCCACCAACTGACCGCCCTGGCCGAGGCCGGCTACTACGTTGTCGCCCCAGACCTTCGCGGGTACGGGCGCACGACCGGCTTCCGGGCCGACGCGTACGCGGATCCGATCCCGTGCAGCATGCCGTGGCTCGTCAACGACGTCACCGCCCTCGTCGCCGCGCTCGGACGCGGCGAGGTGCACGCCGTGATCGGTCACGACTTCGGTTCGCTCCTGACGGGCTGGTGCGGGCTGCTGCGGCCCGACATCTTCCGAGCCGTGATGATGATGAGCGCGCCGTTCAGCGGGCCGCCCGGGTGGCCGGTGCTTCCCAACGACGGCCCCTCCCGTCTCGCGGCCGCCGTGGCCGGTCTGCCCGCGCTGGGGCGCGAGCACTACCAGTGGTACTACAGCACGCCGCGCGGGGCCCGGGACATGGACAGTCCGCCCCAGGGGATGCACAACTTCCTCCGTGCCTATTTCCACGTGAAGAGCGCCGACTGGCCAGCGAACCAGCCGCATGAGCTGGACGGCATCGACGCGGCGACCCTCGCGAGGCTGCCCCACTACTACGTCCTGCCTCTGGGCGTCGGCATGCCCGCGGCCGTCGACCCCGAGATGCCGACGCCGGACGAGATCGCGTCCTGCACGTGGCTGCCCGAGGAAGACCTCGCCGTCTACGCCTCCGAGTTCAGCCGGACCGGCTTCCAGGGAGGTCTGCAGTGGTACCGGTGCCTGACCGGGGAGCGGGAGATCAACACTCTGCGCCTCTTCGGCGGGCGCACGATCGACGTTCCTTCCGGCTTCATCGCGGGTGAGAGTGACTGGGGCGCGCATCAGTCACCGGGCGCCGTCGCGGCGATGCGGGAGCGCGCGTGCACACGGATGCTGGCGTGCGATGTTGTGCCCGGCGCCGGGCACTGGGTGCAGCAGGAACAGCCGAGTCTCGTCCTCGAGTTGCTGCTCCGGTTCCTCGAAGCGGTCAGTGCTTGACCGTGTAGTGCAGATGCAGCACGCGGTCGCCCTTGACCACCTGGTCGGGATCCTCGAGGAGTACCGCGCCGGCGTGGCTGCCGAAGTAGCGCACCCCCGCTCCGAGAACCACCGGGACGACATCCATCGCGACCTCGTCGACCAGCCCGGCCGAGAACGCCTGCCCGCCGAGGTCACCGGCGGTCACGCAGACGAGACCGTCGCCCGCGAGCTTCTTGGCGAGCGCGATGCCGGCCTCGACCGAGTCCGCGACATGGAACGGTGCGTCCGGATGCTCGGCGAGCCACTCCTCGGGCAACGGCCGGTGGGTGACGACGACCAGCTCGTCCCCCGCGGCCGGTTTGCCGTCCCAGCCGTTGGTCGTGTCGAAAAGGTGACGGCCGATCACGGTGACCTTGATGGCGTCCCAGAAGGGCTGGACGTAGTCGGCCGACGTCCGCGAGACACGGAACGCCCAGCCGCTCGCTGTCGCCAACTCGGTGTCGCCGTTGAAGTACCAGTCGAACAGCGGCCCGACCGAGTCGTCGGCATGGGCGATGTAGCCGTCCACCGACACCACCGCGTGCATGATCACCTTCGCCATCAAAGGTCATGTCCTTTCAGCCAGTCGACGTAGTCCGCTACGGCGCGCTCGACGTCGTACTCCGGCTGGAAGCCGGTGTCAGCCCGCAGCCGGGTGGTGTCGAGGTAGTTGTCCGGGGGCCGCTCGGGATTGCGTCCCGCCGGGAGGGTGAGGTTCGCGCCCGGAACGGCGGCGTTGATCGCGTCGACGACCTCGCCGTAGTGCACCAGCCGGCCACTCGAGACGTTGTAGACGCCGTGGTTGAGCCGCTCGGCGAGCATGAGCAGCGCGATGGCCCGGCCGCAGTCCTTCACGTAGCAGAGGTCGGTGCCGTCCTCGGTGTAGGCGGGTGGACGGGGCGGGGTCAGATCGGGGTCCTCGCCCCGGACCGCCGCGTTCAGCAGGCGGGGCAGCGGGGTGAAGGGGTTGTCGGGCACGCCGAGGGGACCCCAGATGGTGCCGATCCGCAGGCTCACGGTGTCGAACCCGGCGTGCGCGCCGGCCAGCGCGACGAACAGCTCGGCGGTCTTCTTGAACACCGGGATCTGGTGCGCGGCCAGCACCGGCAGCGGGGTGTCCTCACGCAACAGGACCTCCTCCACCCCCAGGTACACGGCGATGGAGCTGGCGACGGAGAACCGCCGCACGCCCCACACCGTCGCCGCCCTGAGGGCGTTGAGCAGGCCGAGGGTGTCGGCGCGCAGGTACTCGACCGGATCGGGCAGGTCGTAGCGGGCCGCCGCGAGGTGCACGATGCCGGTGATCTCGTGCCGCTGGCCGATGTCGAGCAAGGCCGCCCCGTCGGTCGTGTCCAGCGGTTCGACGACGACCCGGCCGGCGGGCTCGTCGGCGAGGTACTCCGGCAGCTCGGTGGACCGGTGCGCGGTGAGCACGACGGACTCGCCCAGCTCCAGCAGGGCCCGTGCGGTGTGCGACCCGATGGAACCCAGGCCGCCGGTCACGAGAATCATGGTCGTGACGCTAGGCCGGGGTCAGTCGCCCCGCTTGTACAAAACGGCCATCCCCGGGGCGCAGCATCGGGCCGATGGAGGCAGCGTGGTCGTGCCCGCAGGTGCAGGCGGCACGTGACTGCGCGAGGAACTCCCCCGGCGTCACACCCGAGATCCGGCGACACTCGCGGCTGAGGTGCGCCTGGTCGTGGTACCCGGCCTCGACGGCCCACCGCGCGAGATCGACGTCGGAGGCGCTCTGCTGAGCGATCGACGCCAGGACGCGGGCGTGGAAACCCTGGAACCGGAGAATGCGGTGCAACTCCTTGGGACCGACGCCGACCGCCGCCCGGCAGCGGCGCCGCAACTGGCGTTCGGAGATCGACAGCAGGGCGGGCAGAGCGGCCATTCGGCTGCCGTTGCAGGGCATGAGGTTCCGGACAGCCTCGGTCACCAACGGGTCCGGTTCGTCGACGGATCGCGCGACGAACGCCTGCAGCCGATCGAGCGCGGCCCGCGGGGTGGCGGCGTCCCCGAGACGATCCGTCAGCCGGGACAGGTCGCGCCAGATGTCGGTGGCCGCGATGTCCTGATCGACCAGCTCCTCGGCCGGCATCCCGACGAGACCGCCGAGCACGCCCGGACGCAGCCGCACTCCGACGACCGTGCCACCCGCCGGAATCTCCTGGTGCGTCGCCTCGGTCTGGGGCCCGAGCAGGCGGGGCGCTTCACCGAGCACACACCGCACCTCGGCGCCGCCGTGTGGCACGTGCCGCTGCGCCATGGGCCGGTTACCGACCTGCTGGATCCAGACACTCGAAGCGAACGCGGCGAGCGCGGGCGGCGGCGCGCAATCGACATAGGACGATTCGCCAGCCATCCCCATCATCCTTGCCGACGCGGGTGCGGATCAGAAACCTAATACTCCGCGGCCGCTGCTCGCGCGCAAGAATGGTCCGATGCGCCGCCGTCTCGTCATCCTCCGCCACGCCAAGTCCGAATGGCCGGATGGAGTTGCTGACCGTCGTCGCCCACTGGCCGGTCGGGGCCGGCGAGAGGCTCCGCTGGCCGGCCGCTGGCTGAACGAGCACGTCGGAAAGATCGACCTGGTGCTGTGTTCCCCCGCGCAACGGACCCGGGAGACCTGGGCGTGCGTGGCCAAGGAACTCGACGCCGTGCCGGAGTCGCGTATCGAGGACCGGCTCTACCCCGGGTCGCCGAAGGACCTGCTGGCCGTCGTACACCAGCTCTCCGATGAGGCCGGCACGGTAATGCTCATCGGGCACAACCCCGGACTCGAAGACCTGGTCGCGGCGCTCTCCCAGGCGGAATGCGTGCTGAAGACCTCGTCGATCGCGGTCCTGTCCGGCGGCGGCGGCTGGGCCGACATCGCACCGGGCTGGGCAACTCTGGACGCAGGGGTTACGCCCCGGCCATAGCGCTTCGAGTCACCTAGTGCATCGTCCCGACTCCGACTATCTTGTGTCCGGACAACGGAGCATGATCGCCGTGCGGAGAGGCGCCGTCGCCTCGCGGGCGCATGGTGAGACATCGCGGTGGGCTTCGGCCTGTTCGCGATCCTCTCCAGGTGCCCGAGCTCCTGCTGCCCGGGGACAAGGACGCTGTGATCAAGAACTGACCGAGCTGTACTTGGTGAGGCCCCGCCGGGCTCGGACCCGCTGCGCCCCTCAGCGAGCATTCCGTCACCCGTGCCCGACAGGGCCTCACCACCTGCTCCCCAGCTGGCTTGTATTCCCAGCTCCGCGACCGGACAGATCACAGCCGCGTTCAGGAAAAGTCAGCGACAGCTCCGGCGACTCCCTGGTTCTGAGCCGCCGGAGCACCGCGCTGACTGACTCAGAGGTGGTTGTTGTTCGCCACGCTGGGGCAGATGCCAGCCGGCCGAGTGCCCTGGGCACCGAAAACGTTGGTCGTGACGTCCTGAGCACTCAGGTTGCCGCCCACGAGCTGGTGACCCTTGTTGCTCTGGTGCTGGACGTCGTCGGACGTGCAGTTGGTGCTGCCGCTGCCGTCGCCCGCCTCGTCGGCCCAGGCCATTCCGGCCGCGCCGAGCATGGCAACAGCGGCTACCGAGGACACGATGACCATCTTCTTCAGCACGTGATTCTCCTTCGATCGACAGTTTCCCCCGTCGGTCCATCACCGGCCGCGCGGAAGTAGTAACTGGATCGTCAACGCCCCTCGTGGGGTCAGAGTTATGCATGTGACTGAAGTGGCACCTGATCGAAAAGTCTCATCCATCACCAGAGCTAGAAACGCCTGAAATGGAGCGTACGGCGGGTAGTTGCGAGCGGTCGCAACTCAATAAGAAGGATGAGTTTGGCCGAATACTCACCCGAAGGTGATCATGATCCGTAAACGTGCGAAAAGAACGGTGAAATCATGACACTCAAATTCTCGCGACTCATAATGCGCGTGTCGCCTTGACCGCGCAACAGTCAGTCGATAGAGGCATTCGTAAGCATGATCAACCGATGGAGTTGTTTATTGTGTGGAATCGACGTCGTTGACACTTCCGCCATGAGTACCGCCGAGCCGCGGCCCGCCGTGAAACACGATCCCGCCATACATCGAGCGACTCGGGACCTGGGCCCGCGGACCCTCCGCGGGGGCAGACCGTCCGGGGACCTCACCGACGGATTCGCTCGATCGTGTGGCCCGTCCGCGGGTGGCCTACGCCACCTCCGGCTCGTAGCGTCCGTCCCATGAGTCAGGACAGCGACGTTCTCGACGTCCTCGTGGTCGGAGCCGGGTTCACCGGCCTCTACGCCCTGCACCGGCTGCGAGACCGGATGGGACTGCGGACGCTCGCCGTGGACTCCGCGCCCGGCGTAGGCGGCACCTGGTACTGGAACCGCTACCCCGGCGCCCGCTGCGACATCGAGTCGATCCACTACTCGTACTCGTTCGATCGCGCCCACGCGACGCTGTCCTGGCTGCGGTCGCTCGTCCCAGGATTACCCGTCGTTGGTCTTCGCGGGCGCGCATTTCTCCAGCTTCCGCGACGTCAGCTGCGGCGGCGCCACGATCACCAATCTGACCGAATCGCAGCGGACCCGCGTCGGCGGCAACCCACCACAACTGAATGCCCTGACTGGCGAGGTCAGCCTGGTGACCCTCACCATCGGGGGCAACGACATCGGCTTCAACCTCATCGTGTCGACCTGTCTGGCGCGGTCGCGGAGCCAGCCGACGGGAGCGGCGTGCCAGGCTTACTTCGCCCAGAACGGCCACGATGTCCTGGCTCAGCGGATCGCGAGCGCCGCGCCGAAGCTGCTCGCCGTCCCGCGGCAGGTCAACCAGCGAGCACCCCAGGCAAAAGTCCTGGTCGTGGGATATCCGGCGATACTGCCGGCCTCCGGTGGAGGATGTTCCGAAGCACCCTTCAGCGCCGAAGACATCTCGTACCTGAACCAGGTGTTCCGCTCGCTCAATGCAATGCTCGAAGCGCAGGCCGACGCCGCCGGTGATCACTATGTCGACACCGCGACGAGCAGCGCGGGCCATAATCAGTGCCGAGCGCCGGGTATTCGGTGGGTCGAAGGAGTCGCACCGGACTCGCCCGCGGCTCCGTTCCATCCCAATGCACTGGGTATGCACAACAGCGCGGCACAGGTATTCGGCGCACGGCTGCTGCCTTGAGCACACCTCGCGTGACGGTCAGGACGCGGCGGAACCGTCCCCGCTCGCGGCGTGACGATGACGCCGCCAGAACCACCGCGGCAGCACCAGGATCACCGCGACCGCGATCGCAATCAGGAGATAGGTCTGGTAGCGGCGGACCTCGTCATAGATCGGGTTGATGTGCTGACCTGCCACGTAGCCCAGGACCGTCCACAGGCTGGACCAGACGAGAGCCCCCAGCGCATTGAAAGCCAAGAAGCGCCACCACGGCATATTGACCATACCGGCGACAACGCCGTTGAACTGGCGCAGGCCGTCGACGAAGCGGGCCACCGCAACGATCTTGCCGCCGTGCCGCCGGAAGAACCCTTCCGCCCAGTCGATCCGCTTCTCGGTGAGCCCCACATAGCGTCCAACGCGTAGGACGAGGCGGCGCCCACCGACCCGCCCGATCCAGAAACCCACGCTGTCGCCGATGACAGCGGCGCCGAAACCGATGAGCGCGACGAGAAAGACGTTGAGCCGACCGCTGCCGGCATACAGGCCGGCCGCGATCAACAAGGTCTGCGCCGGCGCCGGCACCCCGAAGCTCTCCACCATCACCAGACCGGCCACGGCCAGATAGCCGTAATGATCAAGGACTGGGGCCAGTGCGCCGAGGGGACCGGGCAAAGCGGTGGGCATTGCGCCATCCTCGCCTGCCGTACCTGGCGCCCCACCTGCCGGTCACGGTGCCGTCCGCTGGTTTGCCGGGCCGACCGATAGGGCCCCGCCGGTCGCGATCAGGAGGCGTAGCCCGATCAGCGACCTCGGTCCTCATCGACCCCGGTCGCGGCATCCGGCGCCCCCTGCCCGGCCGGCCCGTCGGGGACCGCGCCAGCGGACGATCCCGTCCCGATGGCGGCGCCGAGCAGGCCGACGTTGGGGATGCGCAGCACTCCGGTGTCGTCGGTGTCCAGCACTGTGTAGATCAACCCCATCTCGGTGACCAGACCGTCGAGCGGCCCGCCGAGAGCACCCGAGTACACCCGCACGCGCTGACCGACGGTGATCGGTCGAGCCATCAGCAGCACCAAGCCGGCGAACAGGTTGCTCAGAGGCTGTTGGGCGGCAATGCCGACGATCACTCCGGTCAGCGCACCGCCCACGAGCAGTTGCTGGAGCGGGATCGTCAGGATCCCGACGGCCCCGAAGAACACCATGGCGTAGCCGAACAGCTGACACAGCAACTTCGCGGTCGAACGGGCGCCGAGGCTGGCGTGGCCCGCCGCCCTGGCCACCTGGTTGGCGGCACTGCGCGTGGCGATGACTCCGAACGCAACGTAAGCGGCGGCCAGCGCGACCACGATCAAGCGCTCGCGCGGTTGCGGGGCATGGATTCCACCCAGGTCGCTGCCCGCCACGAGCGCCGCGATCGCCAGGACAAGTGCCAGACAGGCGCGGCGGAAATCCGGCCGGAGCTGGTGCTCCAGGACCTCCACCGCTCCCCGCGATCTGCGCAGCAAGGTTCGATACGTTGGCATGGCACCTGAGTACCGGTCTCGACCGGCCGACGTCCATTCGGGGTGGCCGGACGTCAGGGCCTCACCGGCCGACCCGGTAGCCGCGGCGGCTGAACTCGAGCGCGGTGGCGCGGCCGATGCCCTTCGATGCCCCGGTGATCAGGACTGACGTCATCAGAACCCCTTGTCGATTCAGTTTCTGAACTCACTCGATGAGCTAAGCTAGCACAGTGAGTTCGGAATCTGCACTGACACCGACCGGCCCGAGGGTGTGCGGTATTGCCGACGCGTTGGAGCTGGTCGGTGACCGGTGGGCGCTGCTCGCGCTGCGCGAGTTGGGGTTCGGGGTCACCAGGTTCAACGACATCTGCGTCAATACCGGTGCCCCGCGCGCCAGCCTGACCGCCCGGTTGCGGTCACTCGAGGAGGCAGGCCTCATCGCACGTCGCCGCTACAGCGAGCACCCACCGCGCGACGACTACCTGCTCACCGATGCCGGGCGGGATCTGGCCCCCGTCCTGCGGGAACTGCGCATCTGGGGGGAGCGGCATGCCTCCCGGCCTCCGCTCGGGCGGGGCGACTGAGCGTCGCCTACTCGATCGGGCGAGCTGGCGCGGCGCCGGGCTGCGCAGGCACAGCCCCAACCGGGGCAGCACCGCGACGTACCCGGCCGAGCAGGGCGGGCAGCTGGGCGAGCTGGTCGACCTCACGCCGGCAGGCCCTGCACCCGTCGAGGTGCGCGGCATAGTCGGCGGCCTCCGGCGCGGTCAGGGCGCCCAGCAGGTAGACACCGCTGTCGGCGAGACGGGGACAGCTCGCCGCGTCGAGCTCACGGCCGGATCCGGGTCCGGTCACGATGCCACCCCCAGCGCCGGCCGGCCGGCGCGCTGGCGGGTCGGCCCGTCCTCGGCGGCGCCGGCGAGTTGGCGGCGCAGCGCGCGCAGCGCATAGTGCTGCCGCGACCGCACCGTGCCCGGGGCGATCCCGAGCTTGTCCGCGACCCGGTCGCTCGGTGTGTCGCGGTAGTAGATCTCCACCAGCACCTGCCGGTGGCCGGGTGAGAGCCCATCCAGGGCGTGGTCGAGGCGCCACCGCTCGAGCAGCCGGTCGTGGCCGTCCTCGATCGCGTGGTCGAACACCGCGTTCTCGGCCACGCTGATCGGCCGGAACCGGTCGGCCCGGTGGGCGTCGATGAGCACCCGGCGCAGCACCACGAACAACCACGGGCGCAGCTCGCGGGGATCGGTCCGCAGTCGTGGCAGGTTGCGCCAGGCCCGAAGGAACGTCTCCTGGACCGCATCCTGCGCGGACTCGCGGGTGGTGAAGCGCTCGGCGAAGGCCAGCAGCGCCGCCGCGTGATCGTCGAACATCGCCCGGAGCGGGTCGGTGGTGGCACCGGCCGGGGCGTCGACGGCGGTCGGGCGCTCGGCCGAGGTACGGGCGGGCGGCGGCAGCGGGCGGGCGAGAACGGGAGTCATACCTGTCAATAGGTGGCCCGGTTACAGCGGCGCCCGACGGTGTCCGGAGCGCCACGGTGGTGAACACGGCCCCGTTGCCGATCGTGTTTGTAGGTGCGCGCCAGGCAGGTGCCGGCGCCCGGCACGGGGCCGACCCCGCGCCGACCGACACGATCGGCAGGACATTCGATGCGCAGGACAACCAGAGTGCTCGTCACGGCGACCGCGGCCGTCGTGGTCGCGGGTATCGCGATCCCCGTGCTGGTCCACACCGCGGGGGGCGGGACAGCGCCCGGGCCGGCGGCCGCCGGGATCGCCGACGCCGCGGGATCAGGCCAGTCGGTTGCCCAATGGAACCGCACCCTGATCACGATCCAGGGCACCCCCGGCGTCCAACCGAGCTCGGTACATCCGACCCGGAGCTTCGCGATGCTGCACGCCGCCCAGTACAACGCGGTGGTCTCCATTACCCACGCCGGTCGCCCCTTCCACTCGGCGGTGCCGGCAGCCGATGACGCCCGCCCGGACGCGGCGGCCGACCAGGCCGCGCACGATGTCCTCGTGGGGCTCTACCCGTCGATACGGGCCCGGCTCGACAACCAGCTGGCCAC
>Ga0137412_10002071_pt1 | contig 15798 bp, 31 predicted proteins | sample CZODoug2_1_16fun_FD_122160 | JGI IMG/M metagenome (GOLD analysis project Ga0137412, IMG submission 122160) | Vadose zone soil fungal communities from Angelo Coast Range Reserve, California, USA - CZODoug2_1_16fungal (Hybrid Assembly) | ecosystem: Environmental > Terrestrial > Soil > Vadose zone...
GTGTCCTCGAGGACGCGTCGGACCTGCTCTGCGATGGATGGCGCACCGGGCAGCAGACCGTCGAAAATGGCGCTGCCGATGGTGTATCCCCACGCGCCTGCCTCGCTGACCGCGAGCGCCCGGTTGATGCTCGCGATCGACCCCGCAACGATCACCGGGCCATTCGAGCGCCGGACCACCTCACGGATCAGAGCGTCGTGATCCGCGGTCGGATGGCGATACGCCAGCAGGTCGAGCCCAGTGACGTGGTCGAGAGCCGTGAGCCGTTCGGCATCGGTCGCGATTTCGTCGATCGTGCCCAGCAGAACACTTGGATGATCGACAACCCTGCCCGGGAACGGGCAATAGCGCACCCCGTCCGGCAGGATGCCCGCACCATCCGCGGCGTGGGTTCCGCCGAGCACCCAGTCGACCCCGGCCGCGGCCGCTGCGCGCAGCGACGACAGCTCGTCCTCCTTGCTGGTCGAGACCACCTCCAACATCACCTCGAACCCGGCGTCGTGGGCCAGAGACGTCAGTTCACGCTGTCGCGACGCGTCTGCTCCGACGTCCTTGAACCCGATGTATTTCAGACCGGTGTCGGCCACTTCCGGCACGATCTCGGCTGCGTGTTCGACGGTTCTGTCGCCGTGCGTGAGCATGAAAATGAAATGAGACACAGCAGTGCTCCTTATCTTCATCCGTCCTTCGCGGCGTCGGCCACGATCGACCAAGCCGTATCGTCCGACCACACGCCGAGCACATCGGCCAGGTCGACGATCGAGATCCGCTCCCGCAGCAGGTGGGAATTCCGCAGGGCCCAGAACAGTAGGTCGTCGTCGTAACCCACGCCGAGGTCCTGCCCCCTGGTCGGCAGACCGCTCGCACGGCTTATCTCGTCGAACTGTTCCGGTGAAGGAAGCCTCAGTGACCGCGCGAACGCATCCCAGTCCGACACCAGCGTCTCGACCGCGAATTGGTGTGCCAGCAGCCAGTTTCGCTTCGCGGAGTAGGCCGTCCAGCACTCCTCGGCTGTCTGCGGTTCGAACTCGGCGAAGGCGCGCGCTACGGCGTCGCGACTTGTCGTTTCGTCGGGTACCCAGACCTTCGCATCCGCCGACCGGATCGTGGAATCGACGAGCTGCCAGACTCGCACGGCAAGCCGCGTCGCGACTGTGACCTGCATGCCATGCGCAGCGGCCGCCCGTCCCTGACGGCTGCGCGCCATCTCGAGCAGGTGCGAAACCGCATGTTCGGTGCCCGATGCCGGGGCCGTCGAACCGACGATTCCCATCGACAGTCCACTGGCCGCGAGCAGCCGGGCGAGATCTGCGATGCCCGTCGGCTCGGCGTCGCGTGCGGCCCGCGCGAGGGCGGGGAGCACTGGATTGGCGGCAAGGACGTCGTCGACGACGGCAGGCGTGTAGGGCGGTCCGTGACCGAGCCGGGCGGCGAGCTGCCACTCGGCGACCGCGTTGGGGACCGTCGAAAGGTCCCCCACCCCAGCGAGGTTCAACTGCCAAGGCGCCGCGGTGAGGATATCGGTGTCGGCGACGAGGACGTCGGGCCATCTGGATTGGACGGTGCGTTTCGCGCCCGCGACGACAAGGACGCTGCGGTCGGCGATGAAACCGTTGATGCTGCAGGCGGTTTGGACCGCGACGTGGCGGCTGCCGGTGCGCTGGGCAGTCACCTTCGCGATGTCCGTGAGCGTCCCGGAGCCGACGGAGACCAGCAGCCGGTTGGAACCGACCTGGGCGACCGAACGCTCGACCGTCTCTTCGTCGGCGCGAACAGCCCCACGGCCGAGCTGGACCACGGGGCAGCCGAGGTGGCCGGCCAGTCGATCCACGACCGACCCGGCCGACGTGCGGTAAGGCCCACCGTCGCTGAGGATCACCGGCCCGATGGACGCGAATCGTTCGGAGCTGTCGTTGATCGCGCCGTCCAGCACCGACTCGCCGATGCGGACGTCGACGTCGGGCAGTCCGGCGTGACCGTCGGCGCGCAGGGCCGCCAGAAGGGCCGCGGGGTCGGGAATGGTGATCACGTCGGCCGAGCCGACAAGTCAGGCCGCGCCAGCGCGGACTCGACGGCGTCGAACGCGGCGAGATAGCGCCGGTAGGCGTCCGCGTAGGTCTTGGTTGCCTCGGGGTCCGGGTCGATGGCGGTCGGGGCGAGCCGGACCGCCACAGATGCCGCAGTGAAGTCCGCGAAGAACCCGCTACCGACCCCGGCGACCATCGCGGCGCCGACGGCGGTGGCCTCCTCCGTCAGCACGCGGCGCACAGGCCTTCCGAGCACACTGGCCTTGATCGTCGCCCACAAGTTGTCGCGCGCGCCGCCGCCGACAATCCGGATCTCACCGCGACCGAGGCCCAGCGCGTCGAGTCGTTCGACGATGTCGCGCAACGCATATGCACAGCCTTCGAGCACCGCCCGTGCGACGTGCGCCTGCGTGTGATTCATCGCGAGGCCGAGCAAGCCGCCACGCATCCGGTCGTTCCACCGCGGTGCCGTCGACCCCGACAGTGCAGGCAGGAACAGCACACCGTCGCTAGCCGGTGGCGCCGCCAGCGCCAGGGTAAAAACCTCGGCCTGCGGAACACCGAGCAGCCCGGCGAGCCAGAGTGTGCTGCCGCCGCTGACGAATCCGGGATTCTCGATCAGCCACGAGCCTGGCACGGCATGGCCGTGCGTCTCGACGAGACAGAGCGGGTCGCGCACGGGCGCCGCGGACACGGTCGTCACCGGTTCGGCGGTGCCGGTGACATCGACGACGACACCGGGCTCGATCGCGCCGGCCCCGACCGACGCGGCATGTTCGTCTCCGGTTCCGACGACAACCGCGCACCTCGACGGAAGACCCAACTCCGAGGCGATGTCGGGCAGCAGCGTGCCGACCACCTCGGTCGACGGCCGCACCGGCGCTAACATCGCCGGGTCCAACTCAGCTGCCGTGCAAAGTGACTCGTCGAAGTCGCCGCGGGCGACGTCGTACAGCTCGTTGTGCTCGCTCGAGTCGAGCATGCCCAGGCGAACCCACTCGACGAGCCCCGCATGCGTCACCCATTCGGCCTTGTGGCCCAGGATTTCTTCGGCCAGGCCGATACCCTCTCGGGCTGCCGCGTCCAGTTGATCCTGGTACGGCCCGTTCACTTGGCGTAGCGCAGCACGCTCCTCCTCGGGCATCGTCAGGATGTATTCGTCCAGCTCTACTGCCGTACGAAATGCCTTTGCCATCAAACCCTCCTTGTCGTCATACGGGATCTTCAAGTTCGCCCAAGCAGTCACAGGTGCTCGTTGCCTCGCACATGATGCCGTGCCATTGATGGCCACAGTGCGGGCACTTCGGGTAGCGGTTCACGCTGTAGTCGTCAACCGGCCCCACCTTCACCGACTCGTTGACCAGGCGGTCGATCTCGTCGATCAGCTCGGACTCGGGCAGCACGGCAGACTTGGGCGGTGGTGGTGCCACGTATGGCTCATTGAGGAGCGCCGAGTCGAAGATGCCGAACCCGACCCCCGGCCGCGCCGATGCCGGGTTCCACATCATCTCGTTTCCGACGACCAGGACGCGACCACGCGGCATGTTGCGCTCGGGGCGGATCTCAAGGCCGAAGAGGCTATCGAACGGCCTTGCCCGATCGTCGAACGCCCGCCGTGTCGTGTCGTCCTGTCTGATCATCGCGTCGCGCCGCAGCAGCTCCCAGTCCTGCTGGTTCATGATGATCGCGGCGGGCCGCTGTCGATTGGCCCGGCCGTATTCGCGCATCGACTCCCAGATTTGAGCGAGCTGGTCCGGAAGCTCCGGTCCCGGCATGGGGTTACCGATCGTGCTCAGCTCGCGCTGGATGTCAGCGGGTGGAATCTGGGCCGCAAGCGCCAGCTGTTCGAGCAGGGGTGTCATCGAGAACTCGTCGGCATGCTCGCCGGGGTGCAACGGCTGTACGGCGCTGGCGACCCGCCGAGCGACCTCGATGCGAGCCATGTGATACGCCTGTGACGCCGGGGCCCCCGGCCCGTAGGAGAGTGTGGGCATGCCCATGCTGATGCGGTTTCGGGTACTGAGAGTGTCGCGCTCGGGGCTATTGCGCTCGACCATGCGGATCTCGTAGTGGCCCGGTTCGCAGGTGTTACCGGGCAGCTCGTGCCAGAGTTCGCCGGGGCGCTCGTACCAGACCACGTCGCACTCGGTGGTCTCATCGCGAGACATCAGGCTACGTTCAGTGTCGCCGTACAGGAACGAGTCGTACTCGGGAGACAGCGTCGTCATGATCATCGACGGCGGGTTGACGATCTCGTACATGTTGAGCAGGTCGAACGACACGCTGGCCCACTCGTAGCCGCCGCCGGGGATGTCGTTGCGCGGCGGTGGTTCGTACCTCTGGTGGAACATGTGCCCATCGGGGCAGCGCCGTAACCTATGCCGCCACCAGCGCCAGGGGTGCTGGAGTAGATGCGCACCCGGCGGGAACCGGGTGAGCTGACTTGGCCGCACTTCAATGCGCACGCCGAACTCCTAGCTGATCCGCTGAACAGGCCAGGGGCCGTCCGGTTCCTCAATGGCCAACGGGAAGATGTCGTTACCTGACGTGTCGAGCGGTCCAGGGAACTTGAACACGTCGTCAGGCTTCACATCGTGGTAGTTGGGCCGCCGCATGAATCGTGCCTCCACGTCCTCTAGGTCGTTTTCTGCGTCATACGTCCTGATCAGATAGGCCGCACCGATCGTGCACGCGGCCGGATGCCCTTCGTAGGGCAGCGTGTAGATCGGACTCATCATCGGCACGGTGCCGCGCGGCAGGTCCAGCAGGGCCTGACCGTTGAACATCTGATGATCTTCACGCCGAAAGCCGGCAGCCATCGTCCAGCTGATCTCGAAGCGAGCCAGCATCAGTAATGTCGGCGCGAAATCCTGGTCGATACCAAGCCAGCATTGCCGGGTCACCTTGATCGACTCGACCATTGACTCGCAGCTCATCGGTCCATCGACTCCATCAACTCGGACAAGCGCTGGTTGAAGGCAGCATGCGCGGCGTCGCACGCGATCTGGATCTGCAGCAGCGAGAGGCCGGTCCTCTTGGACGCATCGAGCTTGGACTTGTCCCACGCCTCTTGGGTGCGCCGCTCCCTCGCTCGAAGGTATGAGTCGCGCATCCCTCGGATGATGACGCCCCACATCAACGCAATGCTGATCCATTCCATGTGCTCGCCCTTGGCCAGCCAGGCCATCATCGCGCGGGCACCACGTCGCTGGGTAGCGTGACCGAGACGTACGGCATTCCACCAGGAAACGCCTGCCAGAGCTTGCGGGGGCCGAGCCACGCCGCAAGACCCAGCCCGATCCCCACCTGCACCAGCTGCTCCATGGTCCAGTGCAGGCCGGTCCACAGGTGGCCATCCTTGTCTTCACACAGGTTGAGGAACGACCAGCCCCCGCCGCCCTGGACAGCGGGCGGCCGGTACTGCATCGACAGCCAGGACAGCATCTCGGCCACCTCGTCGTAGTGCGCTTGCAGCTTGGTCTTGTCGAAGGCCGTTTGATGCACGATGCCCTCGATGACCACGTAGTTCACGTCCTCAGGGGCAAGGTCTTCGGCCAGCGAGTCCCGGTAGATCTCCTCTACCCGGCCAGGATCGATGCTCATTTGTTCCATCCATTCGGTGCATTTTCCAGGTGAACCCGGCAGGCATTGTGCCCATCGGGGGTGACGCCCATTGCGGGTTTGAGGCACCCTGGTTCGGCGTCGACGGCGTTGATTTGACGCAGGGTCTTGGCGTCGCACCAGATCGTCCGGCCATCATGACCCTTCATCATTAGGGCACGACCATGCGATAGCGCGCTCCTACTAGGACGATGAGGCCGCGTGTCTCGAGACTGTCGAACACGTCCTGCTTGGCGTAGGGGATGCGCCATTGTGTCGGCCAGCTCCCCCCGTTGCGCTGCATCATGTCCAGTACTTCTTTTTGCCGTTTGCCCAGCTTCAATGCCGTCAACGGATCACCTCATTCGATGGTTGGAACTGTGAGCCGTCCTCGCGGGTCACAGGCTTTCTGCCGGGATTCTCGTGGCTCTTCACGATCAACCCCAGTCCCCACGCCCAGTTCGGGTGGTGGGTCGCTTCATCGTGGCAGTGCTTGCACAGGTACACGATGTTCTCTGGACTCCATGGTCCGCCGACGCCCCGGCCGACGCGGTGGTGCATTTCGGAGGCACGAAGTAGTTGGCAGAATTCGCAGTAGCCGTTGCCGCGGCCCTTCACGGCCACGCGAGTCGATGGCTCGTCCCACGGCGGCTTGTCGCGGTAGCTCATCGGACACACCGTGCCGATGCCGTCGAAGTGCGCCGAGATCCTGCCGTCCTTACGGACGGTGGCCTCCTCCCAGCACACGGGGCAGCAGGTCTTCGTTACTCCCGCCCCCCTTCGATGCCGAGCACGCCATCCATCTCGGCGTTTCTATAGTCCTCGTTTTCGCAGTTCGGTACGCAGTCCACGTCGCCGGGCGCACCGCACTGGTCGCAGGCCGCAACCGCGGGCTCTGCGACCTGCCACGGCAGCGTCAGCATGGCCTCGTCTCCCGGCAGCAGGTTGAGCTTCATTCCATTGTCCCAATTGACCGCTACCTGGCTCGTCAGTTGGTCGTTGAACTGGCCCACCCACGACACCGTTCCCTCGACGCCGATCGGCTCGCCGTTCATCCCCAGAAAGCCGTCGTTCAACGCGCCGTTGCAGCGCACCCGGTCCCCGATGGTCAGATCGGCAATGGTTCCGTTCATCGCAGCGGCCTCACGCTCACCCGGTGCTCCTCGCACACCTCCTTGGCTCGGTTGAAGGCCACGGGCTCAGATAGTGAGTTCCAGAGCGGATTCTCGCCGTGCTCAGGTATCCACTTGCCGTTGAACTCGCGGCAGCGGTAGACGCCCTCGCGCGATGTATCCGAGAGCCAGTTACCGGTGGGTGCCCTGCGCCAGATCAGCGCCTGGTGCACGTCCTGTGACCGGCCCTGTCCGCAGGTGCACATGCCCTCGCGGTTGGGGTCCTTCTTGTAGCCGTGTCTCTGCTCGGTCACGTCACTCCTCCTCGGGCGTTGGGAACCGGCACTCGGCTGGGTCGCGTCGCACCCAGATGCCCGCGCCCGTCAGCGCACCGCACTCGCAGCACTTCTCGCCGGTCTTGTCATTGAGTACAGAGGGCCGCTGGCCAGGGCTGTCCTTGGCGTAACACTGCGGGCAGATGGGCTGCGTCCAGCTGTAGCTCTTGCCGTCGATCATCTTGGCCATCAACCGTTGCCTCCATCGCCATGAATGGTGCAATCCGGGTTCCGGCCGTCGTCATGACCGCAGCACAGCTCGTGCGAGTCCACCTGCTCCCGGTGACACGAGCATTCAGGGATCGGCCGCTGCGTGCCCCGATAGATGTCGCCCTCGACGTACGAGATCGTGTTGCCTTCGCGGTCCCTGGCCGAGAAGTAGTATTCCGCCTTGCACCACACCATCGACCAACCCGACTCCATGAGCGTGCCGAGCATGTCGCGGTCGCCGCCGCCGGGGAAGAACGCGTCTCCCACACTCTTGTCGAAGTGCTCGTTGCAGGTTCGAATCAACTCTTCAACCGTGACACCGGCAAGCACCTCGTCCAGACACGCCTCGTAATTGGTCCAAAAGTCGTCCAGCAAACTCATTTTCCTACCTTTCCATCACTGTCGAGCAGGCTGCTGATGAAGTGGTCCCGTGGGCAGTCGAACTGCTGGCAGTACTCGAAGACCTTCGAGGTGATCTGGTGGGTACGCCAGGTGCTCTGACCGTAGCGCCACTGGGCGCTCGTCACGGGTCCTCCTCGTCATTGATCCTGTCCCACACCGCTTCAAGCTTCTCGGTCCATTGCCGCTCGACCTCGGCCGTGGCCGCGTTGAACTCCTGCTCGAACGAGGTCATATGACGCCTAGCATCATGAGCGCGCCCAGCATGGCTATCGCCCCGGCGACGAAGATCAGCCCCAGATCGATCTGGCTATACCGCTGCTCCTTGAGTCTCATTCGTCTGTCCCTTCGTTGGGTATCAGCTCGATATTCGGGTTGCAGGGCACGACGAGGAATCTTGTTGAGTCCGCCGTGGGAATGGGGAACGCGGCGATCAGCGCCGCCAGGTGCTTGCCGCAGGCGTGAACCGTCACCGGCAACTCCCGGTCCCCGATGCGGTCGCGGTACGTCCATTGGCTGCCGGGCATCGTGTCTTCGTTGCGGAAGACGAACGTGGCGGGGTTGCCGCAGCCGTACAGGCCGCCGTCGCATTTGCCGTTCACTCGCCGAACTCCTCATCAATCTGCGGCTTCCACCATGACCATTCGTTCTTCCACTTGGGCCCCCTGGCCTTGAGCATCTGCTGCACGACGTAGATGCCATGCCGCACCTTTCCGGTACCGGCGGTTGCATAGGGGTCGGCAAGCTCGTCGACCAGTGTTTGCAGATCGGTAGCCCAACCATGTAGGTCCGCCAACGCCAATCCCACCTGGCGCTCGCGCTCCTTGATCTCAGCTCGCTGCTTCTGCACGGTTGGGCCACCCTCTAGCGCATCGAGCAGTTCGAGCGCGCCGTCGCACAGCATGCGGACGGTTTCGGCCGTGGGCCGGTAGTCCATCTTGTTTACCACTCGCCGGTGGGCCATGATCGTCTCGCGTTTGATCATCGAGCGTTCCTCTCCTCGAGCCACTTGCGGCCAGCGGCCAGCGCCGCGCGCTTGCTCTTGTGCGCAATGGGCCCGACGCGCTGCTCGGCGTTGGCCGGGTTGTCCCAGACCCACCGAAATCCGTCGTCGCCTTCGATGGTGTCGAACTCGCTATTTGTCACCGTCAAACCTTCTACTCATGACCTCTTGGACTCGGGGGTGTCGATGCGCCACACCCATGACCTGCCCAAGGACGAACGCCTCGTGGGGTGTCATCTCAACGCCGCCCTCAGTGTTCGATGCCGTCACCCGCTTGTGGACCACTTCGGCGATTTCGACCAGGCACGCCACCGGGTCAGTGCTGTAGCTGGTCATCGGCACAGCCTGTCAACCGGCGGCATGTCTTCGTCGTGCCGTGTCATATCCCACATGGCCTCGTCGTTGCCGCACCCCGAGCAAATGCGGGTCTTGTTGTCGACTCGGCTCAAGCTCTGCATCACCGGGGCACCCATCAGCGCCTTGCCGCAGCGCGGGCAGGGGATGTCGGCGCTGGCGTAGATCCCGACCATGGCGTGCACCACAGGGTCGCTGTCGTCCTCACTGGCGACGTAGCAGTCCAGATATTCATCGCCAGGCCAGCTCTCGGTCTGCGCTACGAAATCTCGTAGTTCTCGTAGCGACAGCCCAAGCCGCTTGTCCTTGCAGAGTTGCCTTAGTTCCACGTGAAACATTCCTCTCGATGGGCCCAACGGGGGCGGTGGGGGAGGAGACCCGCACCGCTCCCCGCTGGGCGGTTACTTGGATTGCGCGGCGCGTACGCGCTCGGCCCTCGCAATCTCACGGACACGGCTCGGGTTGTTGGGCGGTCTAGGCTCCTGCCGCACGTACACCTTGGGCTTGTTCTGCAGCTCCTCGCGGAACGCCTCCTCGGCCGCGCACCATGCCTCCTGGGTGGCCTTCTCCACCTCGACCCAGAGCGCGTAGTTGAACTTCTCCTCAATGCTGAGCCACCGCTCGACCTGCTCGGCCCACCTGGGCGGACTGCAGATCGTCGAGCCGCAGCAGCCGGTGCCGTTGTGACGTAGACGCTGTCCAGAGGGTCCGCACTCGAAACAGCCTCGGTCACAGGCCATGCCTCGTTCTGCAATGACATCGATCACGACCCGTCCTCGACGCAGGCAGCGGCGATATAGCCGTTGAAGGGCAGATCCGTGACGACCAGCTCCTCGACCCAGCGGTGTGTGATCAGACCGTCGTCGGTGACCGCTTCATGTGGACCGTCATGGCCGTAGGTGGTCATCGCGCCGCAGTTGGGATCGGTGCAGATCCGCTCATAGAAGACGGGCACCAGGCAGATCACGCCCTCTGGGTGTACCGATCCGCAGGTGCCGCAGGTGAGCGGGATGGGCTCAACGAGACCGGCCTCGACCTTTGCTCCGGCGAGCGCCGCCCGCGCCACCTGCAATGACTGGCCCATGTCCGATACGTCCACCTGGCCGTGCGTCCGACAGAACCACGTTGGCGACGGCCAGACACCCGAGGCGTGTTGCTTCCGAAAGTCGGCGCACACGCACACCACGTCGGCCAGTGCCGATGCGTCCAGCGACATGGGCGGGTGGTCGCAGTCGTCCACCTTCTCGGCCACCTCGACCGAATCAAGCATGGCGAAGAGGTGCGCAGACTGTCTGTTCTCCTCTCGGTGCGGGATGACCAGCACGCCGTGGTCGGTTTGTGCGGCGCGCACCATGTCAAACCCTCGTTCGGCCAGCACGTCGCCAACCTCCTGAAAGCTGCTCCCACGCACGTAGACGCTGGCATATCGCGCCACGAATCGGGCCTCCTCGCCCATACCTGTCTCCTCCAGGGTCAAATAAACACAGCGCCACGTCCCGTTGTGGGCGCGGCGCTGTGTGCTCGTTGGTCGTTACACTCGAAAGCCGTGGCGTCCCTTCATATTTGGTTAACCACGGCCTGATGCCGGGGTTGCCGTGCCACCCGCCAAGTGTAACATGGTTCAGCTAGCGTGCTGGTAGGTTATAGAACCCATCTAAACGGCGTGCACCGGTAGCTCTCGTGGCTGCGGCGTGGTAGCCCTACTGAGCGCCCACGTCGACGGCAGGCCCTTCGGATAGGTCATCGACAGGCAGTCAGAGCACAGGCCAAATACGCCTCCATGTCGGTTGAGGCAGCAGTTGCAACGCATCATCGTGTTCCTTCGGGTTGTGGTGCTTGGGTTGGAGCTGGGAGGGCTACGCAATCAGCACCGCATGGTCCGGAGTGCACTGGCGGGGAGAGGGGCGTTAGGCAGTGCCTGCGCGGGGTCTCGTTCATGGCACAGCGCCTCTCAGCCGACCTGATTGCTGCCAGTGTCCTCCGGCAGACGCATGATCGGATCACATTCGCCAGGAGACTTCTGCAGTGCGGCTCTGACGGCTGCCATGCCGCGTGCGTAAGCCGGTGCGTGGTCGACGTGGTCGCAGACGAGTCCATTCGGCCGGTAGCCGTGCAGGTTGCACAGCGGGCAGCGCGAGATGGCCCAGTTGTCCGCGCTCATTCGGCACTTCCGTCGCAGGTGCAGGGCACGTCAAACGAGTGGCAGTCGGGGCACGCCAGCGGTGCGGGCGGTGCACTCATCCGGCGGTGCGCGACCAGCACGGCCCGGCCGTCGACCTCGTTGGCGGCGTCCCGGTGGGGGTCCATGCGCACCGCGGCCTCGGCCGTGCCGATTCCAAACCGGCGCGAGTAGCTTTCGATGGCCTGCTGTCGAACCGCGGCCTTGGAGTCCAACTCGGGCGCGGCCTTGGCGTCACACACGGCCTCAAGGCGGCGACGTTCGATCGAGTCCAATTCGCTGCGCTCGATGTCCTCGCGACTGTATTTTCGGGCGATCGAGCTCAAGTCGACCGGCTGAATCAATCGGTCGTGGGGCGAGTTGTAATACTCGAGAACCGCCTTTTCCAGGTGAATCCGGTTGACGTGTCGAAATTGCCCGAAGTGCTGCAGCCACGCGACGACAACCTGCTCGCTGGGGACGGGTGTGTGTTGCGAGTCGTACGCCGAACACACGGCAAGAGCCTCGCACACGTCATTCCGGCTGATCATGATAATTCCTTTCCGAGGGCCAGCCATCCGGCCATTTTCTTCTCCACGCCCTTTGGCAGATTGCCATTCGCGCGCTGCTTGTAGACCTGCGCCATGCAGCAACCGAGGGCGGCTGGGCCGAGCCGCTCGTTCTGCAGCCATAGGCGCAAGCACTCCGCCACGTCGTCCTCCGTCTCGGTGGCGAGAAGCTCGCTGGCCTTGATTCGCAAGATCGTGCGGTCCGCGTCGTTGACGGCGTTGCGTGGGACCACCGTCGCCACCAGTCGACTCGCGCCCACCTTGATCGGCCCGCTTCGACCTCGCTCAGAGGTGGCCAAATCCCACGCTGAATCGTCGACGCTCTCTAGTGCCGTACCCGGCTTTCGCAACGTCGGCTTTGGAGGGCCTGGGTAAGTTTCACTACCCCCATACCTAACCTCACCAACGCGCGGGGCCAGGTAATGCTCCGCAGCCTCAGGCGGTAATGGCATTACATCAACTTGTTTCTGCAGGTCAACGCCATTTGAATGCTTTGCGCGGTGCCTCCGGACACGTTCCGCGTTGGCCGCGACATCCTTCTGGGCCTGCTCCGGGGCCTTTACGCGGCACCTCCGGCCGGTGTACGCAAGGCCCCCGGACGTGCCCCGGACATCCCACAGCAACAGCCCGCAAGCGTCCAGCTCGTTGGCCAACCTCTCGGTTCCGCCCAGTTTCTTGATGATGTCGAGGGGGCAAAAAAGCTCGTGCTGCTTGGACATCCACACGCCTATGGCAGTCCACAATCCCAAGGCTGGCATTCGATAGCGGGCGGGGATGGCCAGTAGCTCAGGAGAGTCATCGACGCCGTCGTCTACCAAAAACCACGTCACGGGCAATCTCCGTGCATCTCTTGGTATCCTTACTCTTGAACCTTTGGATGGGTTTGTTGCAAGCAAGAAGCCGCGCACTCAACAGAGTGCGCGGCTTCTTCGTTACGGCGGCCTTTTTGCCATTACCACGGGTGCACTGTACGCCCTGCCCACGTGGTTCGTGGCGTTATTCGGGAGTAGCCTCGCCATCGTTCGTCTCGGGCTTCTGGCCCAGGTTGGCAATCACATCCTGGGCCTCGTCGTGCGTAATGTCGGTGAGTCGCGAGATCTTGCGCTGGAAGTACTGTCCAAGGTCGTCGAGGATCGGCTGGCCCGTGACTCCCCTGGCCTTGTACAGCTTCCGAATCTCGGCCTGCTGCGCGTTGCTCGGGGGCACGGCGGGTTCCTCCACCGGCGCTTCCTCGGCTTCGATCACCTGGGACTCCGGGGTGGCCGGTGCCTCTTGACGTTGCTCTGCAATCTCGCGTAGTTTAGCCGTCCCGCGCGACCCCTGGCGCACGACGCGCGAAACAGTGACATTCTCCAGCTGCAGATCCTCGACGGTGTACGCCATGCCCAGCAGAACGTCGGGAAACATGATGCGGCAGACCTCGGCAATGCACTTCGCCCGCAGCATCTCCGTGGGGTTGGTCTGGTACTTCGCGTTCGCGGTGTAGCCCGCCTGCTGGGCGCGTTCGATGGTCCACTCGGCGCTGGCGGTGCGGCCGTCGCGCTCGGCCCCCCAGATGACCTTGGTGTCACTGGCCTCGATCTCGTACAGCGCGTACTTGGCCTTCAGCACCTGCGCCGCCATCGTGCGGGCGTAGACCGCCGGCTTGCCCTTCACCACGAAGATGTTCTGCGCCGACTGTGGTGCAGACAGGCCCAACTCGGCACCAAAGAGGATGGCTGCTGCCAGATCCCACATGGCCTGCTCGCCGTTGATCTTCTGCTGAAAGTGCGGCGGCACCATCGCGGTAGCGCTGAGTCCGCGTGCCAGCTTCATCGCCTTGTCCATGGCCAGCGCTTCGGCCTCAAGGCGGCGTAGGGCCGGTGTGGTGGGCTCCTCGACGTCTTGGTACACCGTGTCGTACTGCTCGACCTCTGCGACCTGCGCGTTGTTGTTCTCGGTCATCGTGCTTCCTCTCATTTGGATGGGTTAGTCCTTGCCCTTGAGGGCCAAGGCAACGCCGCCTCGGCCATGAGGTTGCCGTTTGGCGACAACCTCTCCATTGCAAGTAACGAGCTGCGCGTTGCCCACGGCGTCCAGCACCTTCGTCTTCAGTCCGCGCAGCGTGCGCTCGGCCTGGTTGGAATCGCTGCGCGCCGTGCGCCAGTCGGTGGCCAGCGACTCGGGGATCTCCACTTCGAGCCCGCCGATGATGTCCGGGTGCTGCAGACGCACCGTCTCGTACGTGCTGAGGCTGTCATCGAGTGGCGGCGGCACTGAGCCCGAGAGGCTGTCCCAGAACCACTTGCATTCGCCCAGCATCCACGAGGCCACGGTTTCGTCCCACGCAATGGTGTAGGTGTGGTGCTTGAAAAATGGGCCCATGACCGACAGATCGGCCTGATGGATTCCGGAGAAGGCCATCTGCGCCATGACCTGCAGCGCGTAGTCGGCCGGACAGTCGCCGTCGAGCGTGGGATCTCCCCAAGCCTCAAGCGATCTGGCGATCTTGAACTCGACAACTCGCTGGTGACGATACCGGGTGCCACGTCGGTCAATGGTGGCTACGGCGGGAAATCCAAATCGATTGGACGTGTATTGCACCTCACCGCGCGAGAGTCGCCAGCCAGGATTGTCCTGCCGCCACATTTCAGCCAGTGCGTGCTCGAACGCGAGTCCGACATTGAAGATGTCCTGCGGCGGCTGCTCACCGATTAGGCCTTTTAGGCGATGCCAAATCGTGTACTGACTTTCCCACCGACTGATGTTACAAATTGCAGGCACTTTGGACGGTGAGATTAGGCGCGTGTGCTCGGGGCTACCTGGGAGGATGGGTGGACGCTGCATGGGTTTGACCCTACACCGGGGGTATGACAAACGAATGTAGAAATGCCGTTTACCATTACTGCGCTCTGGCGGAATCCAATTCAACTGGTGCGACCCCGTAGGCGTTGCACTTGCACCGGTCACTGTGCCGGTAGCGCAGGCCCACCATGGTCTGGGTGTAGTCGTGGTACCTGATGCCGTTCTGCGTCCTGTCGCCAATGACGAGCGTGTGCGGCAGTGGCCAGCCGTAGAGGATCGTCCGACCACCGCACGGCCCGTCGATCAGCGCGATGGATGCGTTCACGGGATCGTCCCGAAGTTGTTGGCCGTCTCGATCACCTGCTTGGCCCTGTCGAGCCGCCGGTAATCACGATCTACGAGGAAGAGGTCAAGCTCCCTTCGGGCGTCACCAGCCGCTGCCTTGAGGTAGCCCAATTGCGGGCCGCCCACGCTGGCGGGTATCGACGACATCATCGTCTCCATCGTTTCCAGCGCCACGCTCAACGAGGTGAACAGCGTGGTCTCAAGCCCGTGCACGAAGTCTTCGGTCATTCCAGCTCCTGTAGGTCCATGGCGGCGAACATGGGCATTTGACCGGCGGCCTGCTCGGCGCGCAGCCGGGTACGCAGCATCGTCTGCCGGTGGTGCTCAGCGTCGTATGCCAAGTGGCAGCATTGACAACCTGCCATCAGGTTGTCGTCGACGCAGTTGGTCGGATCGTGGTCGAGGTGCATCACTGTCAGCACCACCCTCGACCGGGTACGTGGATTTGGCTCGTAGTTGATCGCACCGCACGGCCCGTAATGCGTGCCGCAGCGCCCGTCGCACTCGCACACGTTGTTGGCACGCTCCTGGCGGATGCGCTTCGAGATGGCCTTCCACTCGGGCGGGTAGAGCTTCTTGTTCTCCGGCCTGATGGGCATTAGTCGACCCTCTCGTATGACCCCACCAGGCGCTTGCCGTAGATCACCCGACAAAACCCACCCGTACCAAAAGCCACCGGTCAATACCCACCTACGACAAAACCCACCCATGACAAAACCCACCCATGACAAAATCCACCCATGTCAAAATCCACCCGTACCAAATGCCACCCATGCCAAGTGCCACTCATTGATGACTGTACTCTGCATCAATAAGTAGTGCTTAGTAGTAGTAAGATTGTGCTTGTGCTAATTTGCCTCATATGAAGAGCTGAGATTTTATTCCTCATAATCTAATCTTAC
>Ga0137412_10002072_pt1 | contig 15795 bp, 12 predicted proteins | sample CZODoug2_1_16fun_FD_122160 | JGI IMG/M metagenome (GOLD analysis project Ga0137412, IMG submission 122160) | Vadose zone soil fungal communities from Angelo Coast Range Reserve, California, USA - CZODoug2_1_16fungal (Hybrid Assembly) | ecosystem: Environmental > Terrestrial > Soil > Vadose zone...
ACGCTGGCGCTCATGTCGAAAGCGCCGTCATGCACCAGTGCCCAGCCGCCATGCGCGCCTTGCGTCCGGCGCAGATATTTGGCGATCTTGGCTTCGAGCACGGCGTCGACGGGCTCGCCGAGATAATGGCGCAACAGCACGTATTCAGAGGGGATGGTGCCGTCCGCTTCCAGCTCGAACACCCAATGTCCGTCCGCCTGCTGGCAGTCGAGCAACGCGCGCGTCGCCGAACCGATGCTGGTCTCCAGCGCGTTGCTATCCGTATCCGCGATCTTGTTGCTTGAAAGCATGTTCTGGACATCCTCTCTCAGTTTTCTAGAACTCATCGATCATCGCGCAGCACGTGGAAATGAAACTTGCGACGCGGCAGCGAAACACGAACCCCAAGCCGGCAAAATCGTCCTTTTCCAGATCATGCTTCAGCGCATGGTCAGGACCAGATCGGCGGCGCGGTCGCCCGACCGCACCGATCCCTCGATGGTCGCGGGCAGCCCCGTATCGGTCCAGTCGCCCGCGAGAAACAGGTTCTTGAAGCCGGTGACCGTACCCGGTCGCAGCGCATTCTGCTCGGGCGTGGCTTCGAACGTGGCGCGGCGTTCGCGCACGATCTGCCAGGCCGGCAGTTCGCCGCTCACCCCGCCCGCCTTGCAGACGTCGCGCCATAGCGCTTGCGCCAGTTCCTCGCGCGGCATGTCGATCAGGCGGTCGGCGCCGCTGATCGTGATCGACAGCCGCTGCGGAAACGCGAACAGCCATTCCACCAGGCCGCCGATGACGCCGAGGATGGGCGGCATGTCGCGCGGCGGATCGAAGCGGAAATGCGCGTTGACGATGGCGCGGAATTTGGTCGGCGTCTTGAGGCCGGGCAGCAGCGAGGCGGCAGGGCGCGCCGGCACCGCCATCACGACCGCGTCGTCGGAGCCGATCGCGATCGTGTCGTCGCCACCGAATTTCAGCGCGGCGACCCTGTCCCCGGACATCTCGAAATCGTGCAGTTCGTGGCCGAAATTGACGGCTGCGCCCTTGTCTCGCAGCAGCTTGACCGCCGGCTCGACCAAAACCGCGCTCAGGCCATCGCGGGCGATCAGCGGCCGGCAGGCCTGTCCGCCCGCGAGCAGCGTTTCGCGTACGATCGCGCCGGCAAGCCCGGCCGATCCGATCGGCGGATCGACATTCAGAGCGGCGAGCAGCAGCGGCTGCACCAGGCGCTGATAGAGCGTGCCTTCGCAGCGGATGGCGTCGCCGACCAGCGTGCCCTGCCCCGCCCAGATCAGCGGCATCAACCCGAGATAGTCGCGCAGGCCGGTATCGGGGACACGGCGACCCTCGTCGAACAGCCAGGTGGGAAGCCGGCCGTCACCGAGATCGAGCAACCAGCGCTGCCCTGTCGTGATGTCGACAAACGGAAACTGCGCGCTTTTCGGCCCGACCAGTCCGGCCTCGGTGCCGATCGACTTCGCATAGGCCACCGCATGGCGGTTGCCCGAAAGCAGCAGATGGTTGCCGTTATCGATGGTGAGATTGGTCTGCGCGTCGAAATAGGATCGGCAGCGCCCGCCGGCCTGTTGCGTGGCCTCGTGCACATGCACCTTGTAGTTCGCGTTCGCCAGACGGACGGCGGCCGCGAGGCCTGAGATTCCAGCGCCGATAATATGAACTGTCTTTTGCATCAGATGAGAGCATAGCGGAGGACGATGGCGAGGCGTGTGACTTTGCTCACGCGAACCGGCGCACGCGGCGCGGCGAATCCCCTGGCGATCAGCCGTCGCAGGATGGCCCCATAATATTTCGACATGATCTTCGGCGCGCGCACCACGCGGCGCTGATGGCGGGCCATGATCTCGTCGGACTTTTCAAAATGCGCACGGGCGCGCTCAACCAGCGGGGCGCAGACCTTCGGCAGCCGCGGATCGGCCGCGACCTGCACCGGATCGTTCCCGGTGATGCCCGCTTCGAGCAATCCTTCGCGCGGCAGATATAATCGCCCGAGCCCCGCGTCCTCGTCGATGTCGCGCAGGATGTTGGTCAGTTGCAGCGCACGGCCGAGATGATGGGCCAGCAGGATGCCGTCATCGGACGGCAGCCCGAACACCCGCACCGACAACCGCCCGACCGCGCTCGCGACGCGGTCGCAATAGAGGTCGAGCGTGGCGAGGTCGGGCGCGCGGATGTCCTGCGGCACGTCCATTTCCATGCCGTCGATGACGGCAAGAAAATCCTCCCGCTTCAGATCGAATTTCTTGACCGTAGCGGCATAGTCGACGACCCGCGCCGGCGGGTGGCCCTGATAGAGCGCGTCGATATCCTCGCGCCATTGCTGCAGCGCCGCCAGCCGCTCGGGCCGCGGCCCGTCGGAATCGGCGATGTCGTCGACCTGCCGGCAAAAGCTGTAGATCAGGAACATCGCCTCGCGCTGCTCGCGCGGCAGAATGCGCATCGCCGCGTAAAACGAACTGCCCGACGCAGCCGTCCCGTAATTCGTCGCTGCCGCCGTCTCCAGCGTCATGCGCCGGCCGCCGGTTTGGAGACGGGGCGCCGCCCCGACGCGCGCCGCAGGATCTCGTTCCCGGCGCCACCGGCGCTGTAGGCGAGCAGTTCGAGCGGGCTCAGATGCACCCGTTCGCTGAGGGGGTCGCGGACCTTCAAAAGGCCGACGATCTTTTCCGCGAAGGCCTGGATCACCGAGACCTCAAGCCCGAGGCGGAAATCCCTCACCTCGGCGCTGAGCGGCTTGCCTTCACCGAGCAAGGCTTCGGTCCGTGCGGCGAGCGCATGGAGACATTGCAGCAGCGAAGCCGGCGCCTTGTCGAGCGCGAGCTGCTCCACCGACGCGCCCGCTTCCTGCAGCGCGTCGAGCGGCAGGTAGACGCGGTTGAGGATCTTGTAGTCCTTGCCGCAATCCTGCAGGTGGTTGTTGATCTGCAGCGCCGCGCAGAGCGCGTCGTTGGCGGCCCAGGTCGAGGTGCTCTCGCCGTGAACGTCGAGCATGAAGCGCCCGACCGGCATCGCCGAATAGCGGCAATAGTGAATGAGTTCGTCCCAGTTGGCGTAGCGAAGCTTGTCGACATCCATCCGGAACGCGGTCAGGAGGTCGAGCGCATGGCGCGGCGGCATCGAACGTTCCGCCAGCGCCTGGCGGAGATTGACGGCTTCCGGCTGGCTGTCGCCCTTGCCCAGCAGCTCGGCCTCGAGCAGATCGAGATGGGCGAGCTTGGCGCTCGCTTCGAGCGTCGCGTGGTCGGCGATATCGTCTGCGGTCCGGACAAAATTGTAGAACGCCAGAATCACCGCCCGATGCCGCGGGTGGATGATCCATGACGCAACCGGAAAGTTCTCGTCTCGGTGAGTCTTGCCGGATCGCAATTCACGCGCACTGGTCATCGGGAGCTGGTTACTACATTCGTCTGAGCGTGACGGCTCAAAATGCCGTGGGTATCTTGCGCAAACCGAGCGAGCGCACACCCCATATAGGGGAATACGCCCTCAAAACCAATGCTGTCTGCGATTTCTCGCGCAGCCGTCTCGTCCGCCGATCGTATGCTTAAAGCGACGGCCCGGTGGCAACCCCGACGCTTACTGGTTGTGGTTCTTCAACACCTGGGCACACGCCTCCGAGAGCTTCGGCCGATTCTGCTGAAGGCAAGCCAGGATGGTGAAATCACCTTGATCAATCACGGCGCGGCAATAGCGTTGCACGTCGCGGGTGCAGGCCTTCTGCTCGTCCTCGGTGCCGCTACGCGCCGGAGCCTGCTGAGCGAGCGCCGCGTTGGAAAGCGAAACCGACAACAGGGTGATAGCCAAAAAATATTTACGCATCGTGTTCCTTCATTGTGACAAGCGATATTTCCGCTACGGATTGCTCCGGACACCGCGGGGAGGATGTTTGGATGACAAGCGCCGCGAACCGCGTGGCGCGAGTCGAAGCACAAGCGCCGGGAAATGCGGCCAAATTTACGACGAACTGTCCCCGTAATGACACACCTTCGAACCAACCTTCATTGGCACATACAAGCGCTTGATACTAGGGCATTATTCCCAACAACCATTTTTCCTATTTGGCTGTTGCAACTGGGCACTGCTGGCCATTACATGCTTGCCGCGGCAAAGCTTTGTGGGTTTGGTTTCGCGAACGGAACAACCTGCTCCTCCCGCGCATTCGATGCGGCGGTGGCGACATTTGCCAAAGAGGGGCCGGGTTTGTCATTTGAACCTAACACACTGCGACGACACTAAATCTTCGATGCGGCGAGACGTATTCTCAAGCGAGAACGTCATTATTAGAAGTGGGAAACTCGATATGAAACTGTTTGGCTTCAGTCTGTTTGGACAGGCGATCAAGGCTGCCGGCATCGGCGCCGCGCTGATGTTGTCGGTGTCGGCGGGCCATGCCCAGTCCGGCGGACCGTTTGCCGGCTTCGAAGGCGCCTGGTCCGGCACTGGAACGGTTGCGCTGTCCGACGGTTCGACCGAGCGGATTCGCTGCAAGGCCGACTATAAAGTCAACGGTACCGGATTGAGCCTGAAGCAGAGCCTGCATTGCGCCAGCGACAGCTACAAGTTCGACCTCAGCAGCGACGTGACGAGCCAGGGCGGTCGGATCTCCGGCAACTGGAGCGAAGCCAGCCGCAACATCTTCGGCAACCTGCAGGGCACCGCCGGCGGCGGCCAGATCGAAGTGTTCGTCGAGGCCAACGGATTTGCCGCCAACCTTGTCTTGCGCACCACCGGCAACAAGCAGACCGTGCAGATCAATTCCAAGGGCGAGATCAGGGGCGTCAACATCACCATGGTGAAGGGCTGACGCCCGCCCCACGCCGCATCCATCTTTTCGACTGTCCCATTGAAGCTTCGGTCCCGGGCGAATCCGGACCGAAGCTTTTTCTTTAGAGCCGACCCGCGCTAGAGCCGACCCGCGCTCTGGGGCGCGCCGCGCAGCCGGTGTGACAGGTTGATCAGGAACATCGCCGTCGGCCGCAGGATGAAGAGGTCGGCGACCAGCGCTGCGACCATCGAGAAGGCGCTCAGCCAGCCGAACAGGCGCAGCGACGGCAAGTCGGAAAACACTGTCACCACGAGGCCGCAGGCCAGCACCACCGTGGTCAGGATCAGCGCCGGACCGACCAGCACGGTCGCGCGCTCGACCGCCAGCTCGGAATTGACCCCCGGCTTCGATTCCAGCCGTAAGCGGTTCAGGAAGTGAATCGTGGCGCTGAGCCCGAGCCCAAACGAGACCGTCAGCGCAACCACGCTGGCGAATTGCAGCCCCTCGCCCAAGAGGTAGAGAACCGTGCCGGACAGCACCACGGGGAAGATGCCGGGCAGGACGCAGGCGAACATCACGACCCACGACCTGAACGCCAGGCCGATGAACATCGCGACCAGCGCGAACTCGACAGTGAGCCCGCGATTGAGCTTCTCGATCATGTTGGCGGAGTTGCGCGCCGCGATCGCCGAAAGCCCGGTGACCGCGATCTCATAGCCCGGATGCTTCTTGCGGATGTCGTCGAGCTTGCTGTCGAGCTTGTCGACCACTGGCAGGATCTGGCTTGAATCGAGATCGGGCACCCTGCCCGACACCACGACGGCGTTCTGGTCCGCCGAGATGAAGCGCCGGACCAGATGCTCCGGGATCAGGTTGACATATTCCTTCAAGGTCGCGACGTCGCTGCTGCCGGCCTTTTGGGCGAGCCAGCGGCGCAGCGTCTCCAGCGACCAGACATTGCCGACACCAGCCGCGGTCTCCACCATCGCGTGGACGTCGGCGATGGTCTGCAGCGTCTCCGGCGAATACAGCGATTCGCCTTTCGGGAATTCGATCAGCACGTCGATCGGATTGGCGCCGGTCAGCTTGGCATCGAGGCGGCTGGAGGCCGCGACCGCCTGCCGCTTATCCGGCACCTGGTCGGCGAGCCGGTAGCGCGGCTGCAGATTGGCGTAGACGATCCCGAGGCTGGCGACGATCAGCACGGCGATCAGGCTGAACAGCCCGGGCCGGCTGACCATGCGCACCGCGATCCAGTAGCAGAAATTGCGCAACGCCTGCACGCCGGCATCCGCGCTCTGAAACTTCACCGCAAACACACTCTCGTTGCGCACCAGCAGCACGCCGAACACCGGCACCAGCGACAGCACCGCAAGCAGCGCGATGACGGTCGCGGCCAAACCCGCCTCGCCGAATTTCCGGATCAGGTCGGAATCGGAAAATTGCAGCGCGATGAACGAAATGCCCGCGGTGCCATGGGTAAGCACGCAGGCCGGCCCGACCACCATCACGGCGTTCTTGAACGCGGTGTATTTGTCCTGCCCCGCGATCAGCCGGTCGCGCGCCGCGAAGGTGAGCTGCATCGAGTCCGAAAAGCTGATCACCATGATCAGCGGCGTCATCACGTTCAGGAACATATTGAGGTTGAAATTGGCCCAGCCGAGCGCGCCGAGCGCCAGCAGGATCGCGATCAAGGGCGGGAAGGCCGCCACGACCATGAACGATATCTTGCGGAAGAAGACGATGGCGATGATGCAGCCGGCGAGAATGCCGAGGATGTTGTAGGTCAATCCGTCGCGCTCGACTGCGTTGCGGATTTCGAGCTGCATCACGGGAACGCCGGACAATTCCACGCTGAGGCCGGTGTCGCCGAGATCATCCTTCATCAGCTTGCGGATATCGCCGATGGTCTTGCTGAGCTTGCTGCTGGCGACGACTTCTGGTTCGAGCGACAGCACGACCAGCGCCAGCGTGCCATCCTCCGACAACAGCTTGCCGCGGATGATCTCGTTGCTTTTGACGGTCTCGATGAACTTGTCGTAGTCGGCGCCCTGCGGCAGCTCGGAGGGAAACAGCGCCGCCGGCAGCTTGCCCGGCGCCGGCGCCTGGCGCGCCGAGAACAGCGAGATCAGGCCGCGCGTCCCTTCGACGAGCTGCAGATCGGTGACGAAGTCGCGCAGCTTCTCCAGATTCTCGCGCGCCAGAAGCGTCTTGCCTTCAACCACGACCAGCACGTCGAATTCGGTCGCCGGAAACCGCTTGGTCTCCGCTTCGTATTGCCGGTACTCCTTCGAATTGGAACGAAACAACTGGCTCAGCGAGTCGTCGATCTTGATCCGTTCGATGCCGAAGATAGCGCCGATGATCAGCCCGACGAGAATGATGCAGGACAGGATCGGCGCCTGAACCGCGATCAGCCCGATCCGCTCCAGGCCGAACGCGATGCTTCCCATTGGCCGCTGCTCGATCTTCTCGACATGCACTTCACGGTCGTTATTCTTTTCGAGCATGTCCTATCCAGTTCTCACATCGACTCAGGCGGTGTCGCGTTAATTTCGAGGGGAGCGAATGAGGCCTTGACAGGCCATCCATGATCGGCGCTAGCCCTTGAAAACATACGGAAAATTGCGGAGGAGGTTTAGCAGGTCTGCGCCCGATATCGCAAGCTTGGTAGACCTTGCAGTATCTGCGGAGAATGGCCTTTTCCGGCCGCAAGTCGCGGATTTGTCACACCGGCGCGGAATTACCGGCGATGCGCTGCGACGTTCCGTCGCCGCTTTCATCCTTCAATGCCACACCCGTGACTTTGCGTGCCAGCCCTTCACGGATCAGCCACGCGATCTTGAAGGCGGCCTCGTCATAGCTGAGGCCCTCGCGATGGATATTGGAGACGCAATTGCGGTCCGCATCGGTGAGACCGGCCTTCGGCGCGAAGGTCAGATAGGCGCCCATGCTGTCGGGGGCTGAGAGGCCCGGACGCTCGCCGATCAACATCACCACCATGCGCGCGCCGAGAATGGCGCCGATCTCGTCGCCGAGCGCGACCCGCGCGCCTGATGCAACCATCACGTGACAAATCTCGATCTTGGCCGCGGCCAGCCGCGGCGCGAGATCGCGCAGCAGCAGGACCGCATGCGCATGAATCGCCTTCGGCGACAGGCCGTCACCGATCACGACCGCCACATCGCAAGGACTGCAAGCATTGCTGCCGCCGCGATCCGTCAGAAGCTGCACCGAGGCCTGATCGAGCTGGCGTCCCAGATCGGGACGCCTCAGATAGTCCTTTCGGTCGACGGCACGGCTTGAGACGCCCAGCGCCTGAAAACCCAAATTGCCAACGCCCGCGAGCAAGGCAGGCACGTCGAAAGCGGCGTGCACGGCGTCGCGCGCGCGGGCGTGATCGAGAGTGAAGTCGAGCAATGCCCTGGTCGGCAGGCTCGCGCCGGCACGGCCGAGGCCGACACGCGCGGGTGTCAGGTCGCGCAGATAGGCCAGCGATCGGGGTGGCGCGGCCGGCATTTTCATGCGGGAGCTACTCGCATCCAAGCTATTCGCATCCAACAGCTACACGCCGCCAACGCCGATCGCATTCAATGCTACTCGGCCGCCATCGACGCTTCGCGCAGCCTGAGCGAATAGTTCGAGGCGTTCTGCTGGCCGCTCGAGGCCGCGCGCGCGAAGACGATCAGGTGGTGGGCCACGAGCGAGGAGGAAATCAAGCCTTCGATGTCGCCCTTGCGCAGCCGCTCCAACGCGAACTTCCAGAACACCCTGCGATAGTCGCCGAGCACGCCGACCTTCCAGAACAGGTTGCGCAGCATGATCAGCCCGCGCCTGATATTGGCCCAGCTCTTCTTCTCCGGGCTGACCGGCACTTTCACGCGGTTCGTATAGGTGTAATTGCATTGATAGCGGTAGCGCGCGAACAGCTTCTCCGGCTCATAGGCTGCTTCCATGCACTGCTTCCAGGAATTGACGACATGGTCGTAGGGCAACAGGAAATCGACGTTGGAGTCGCGGCCCTCGTCGTGAACCAGCCGGTTCTCGCGTTCTAGCCGGTCCCACAGCGGCGTCTTCGGCAAGGCCTGCAGCAGATTGATCGTCAGCAACGGAATCCGGGACTCCTCGACGAAAGACAACAGCGCCTCGGCGGTCTCCGGCTTGTCGGTGTCGAGCCCCATGATGATGCCGGACACCACCTCCATGCCGTAGGAGTTGATGGTCTTCACGCCTTCAAGGATGGGGACCATCATATTGTGGTCCTTTTGCATCGCCTTCAACGCGTCGGGGTCCGGCGTTTCGATGCCGCAGAAGATCGTCACGAAATAGGCCTCGCGCATCTTATCGAGGATCTCCGGACGCTTGGCGATGTTGAGGGTCGCCTCGCAGGCCAGCCGCGTGACGTAGCCGGTCCGCTTCTGCCATTCGACCAGATGCGGCAACAGGTCGAGCGCCGCCTTGCGGTTGCCGATGAAATTGTCGTCGACGAAATAGATCGTGTCGGTCATGCCGCATTCGCGCAACTTCTCCAGCTCCGCGATGATCTGCTGCGGCGTCTTCAGGCGCGGATTGCGGCCGTAGAGACCGGGAATGTCGCAGAACTCGCACTGATAGGGACAGCCGCTGGAATATTGGATGCTGCCGAGGAAATACTTCTTGGTCTCGGCCAGTTCATAGGCCGGAATCGGAAACTCGCTCATCGCGATACGATCGGCGGTCTTGAACACGACCTGTTCGGCCGGGCGCGAGCAGTCGCGCGCCAGCCGCGCGAGCAGTTCATTGGTCGCGTCGCCGAGCTCGCCGACATGGAGATAGTCGAACGAGGGATAATAGTCCGGGCAGGCGCTGACGGAGGGACCGCCGAGCGCGACCGGCAGATCGAAGTCGTGCGCGCGTTGGCAGATGTCGTTCATCTGCTGGCGCTGAATGTGCATGCCACTGACGAACACGGCCTCCGCCCATTCGAAGTCTTCGTCGGTGGCGGGACGGATGTTTTCGTCGATGAACCGCACCGGCCAGTTTTCCGGCAGGTAGGCCGCGATCAGGAGCAGTCCCTGCGGCGGCATGAAGGCGCTCACCCCGTCGGTCAGGGGATAGGCATGCTCGAACGTACCGAAAGCAGATGTGTAACGCGGAAAGACGCACAGGATGCGGCGGGTCGCCTCACTGCCCTTGGCTCTCATCACACTTCCTCAAAGCCGATACCAATCCAAGCCGATCACAGGATAATCACGCGCCACGAAGTTGGGCTACAAATTCTCGGCATCGTGGCATGGTCTTAACCATAAGACGGCCAAATGGTTGCCCCGGTTCACGTTTTCGACGCGTTTTCGCCGATCATGTCCGAGGCAAAATCGGGCAACAATCCGGCATGGCCGGCAAGGCGGAAGCTGCCATCGGAGATTCCGACCTGGAGCAGCCAATTCTCGAACTCCGGCGCCCGCATCAGGCCAAAGACGTCGCGGACGAACAGCGCGTCATGGAACGAGGTCGACTGGTAGTTCAACATCACATCATCGGCGCCTGGAACCCCCATGATGAAGGTGACGCCGGCCGCGGCCAACAGCGTCAGCAGATTGTCCATGTCGTCCTGGTCGGCCTCGGCGTGATTGGTATAGCAAACATCGACGCCGAGCGGCAGGCCGAGCAGCTTGCCGCAGAAATGATCCTCCAGCCCGGCGCGGATGATCTCCTTGCCGTCATAGAGATATTCCGGACCGATGAAACCGACCACGCTGTTGACCAGCAGCGGATCGAAAGCGCGCGCCACCGCGTAGGCGCGCGCCTCGCAGGTCTGCTGATCGACGCCATGATGCGCATTGGCCGACAGCGCCGAGCCCTGCCCGGTCTCGAAATACATCACATTGTCGCCGACCGTGCCGCGCCGGAGCGAACGCGCGGCTTCGTGCGCCTCGCGCAGCAGCGCGAGGTTGACGCCGAAACTGCGGTTGGCGGCCTCCGTTCCGGCGACCGACTGAAACACCAGATCGACCGGCAGGCCCTGTTCGATCAATTTGAGCGTGGTCGTGACATGGGTCAGCACGCAGCCCTGGGTCGGCATCTCGAGCCGCGTGATGAACTCGTCGAGCAGGCGCAATAGTCCGCCGATGACGGCCGGATCGTCGCTCGCCGGGTTGATGCCGATGCAGGCATCGCCCGACCCGAGCAAAAGGCCGTCAAGGATCGAGGCGGTGATGCCCCTGGCATCGTCAAAGGGATGATTGGGCTGCAGCCGCGTGCTCATCCGCCCGCGCATGCCGATCGTGTCGCGAAAGGCGGTGATCACTTCGCATTTTCGCGCCCCCAGGATGAGGTCCTGATTGCGCATCAGCTTCGACACCGCCGCCGCCATTTCCGGGGTGATGCCGCGCGACAGGCCCTGCAACGTGTCGCGGGTCGCCTCATCCGACAGCAGGAAGTCGCGGAACGATCCGACCGTGAGCGATGCGATCGGAGCGAAGGCCTGCGCGTCATGGCCGTCGATGATGAGCCGGGTGACCTCGTCATCCTCGAAGGGGACCACGGTTTCCTCGAGGAATTGATCGAGCGGAACGTCCGACAGCGCCATCCGCGCCGCGATCATCTGCTCGGCACTGTCGGCGGCAATGCCCGCCAGCCGGTCGCCCGAGCGGGGCGGCGTGGCCTTGGCCAACAGATCGCGCAAATCCTCGAACACATAGCTCGTGGCATCGATGGTGTGACGATAGACCATGGCGGCTCCGCAACCGCCTTGGCGCTACCAGTAAAGCGCTCGCGGTCCAAAATGCATCATCCGGGCGGGAACCACGGCTGACCCCGGGGTCCCCACCCGCGAGGCTACCAAAGCTGTCCCGTATTGTTACGCACCGCCTGCGATATGGCGGATTTCACCCAAGGCTATCTTGCAACCGTCTGATTCTGATAGGCAATTCCTGCATAAGTTGCAATGCGTCACGGTTCTCGTATTAATCATTTTTCCATCAAAATCCTGCATAGTTTTTGGACAACCGTCGTGCCCACCGGCATTTCGGGGGCCGCATACCCGAAAAACATGACATCCAACAGCAGCGCTTCGATCGATTCAAAGGGGTCCGGATTCTCGCTCGCTGCGAAGCTGTACGCGATCTTTGCCCTATTCGCGCTGCTGACCGCGGCGATCACCGTGCTTTCCGACTACAACTCCCGGCGCGGCAAAGAACTCACCGACGCCATCGAGACCGCCAACACCGCCGCCCTCAATGTCGAGCGCGTCAACGGATTGATCTATGCGGTCGTGATGGAGTCGCGTGGCGTTTACATGTCGGCGAAGCCCGATGTGGTGAAAAAATACGGCGACGGGCTGCTCAAGTTCAACGATGAGATTCTCGGCGTCGTCAGGAAATGGCAGGACATCGTCCGGACCGACGACACCGAACAGTTCGCAACCTTCAAGAAGCGCATCGAGCAATTCGTCGATTTCCGCAAGGAGCTGGTCCGCCGCGCGATCGAGATCAACCCCGCCGCCGGCCGCGAATGGGGCGACAATGACGAAAACCGCGCCGTCCGCACCGCGCTCAACAAGGACCTCGACGCGCTTGCCACGGTCTATGCCGAACGCGGCAAACGGATCGCCGAGCGGACCACCGTCAACAGCGCACTGTCGCTTGTCCTGACCTGCCTCGGCGGCATCGCGCTGGTGCTGGTCGTCATCGGCGTCATCATCATCGCCCGCTCGATCGCCCGTCCTCTCTCGATCATCACCTCCACCATCAAGCGGGTGGCCGAGGGCGCCGAAAATGTCGAGGTCCCGCATGCCGGACGCGCCGACGAGATCGGTGCGCTGGCGCGCGCGATCGAGATTTTCCGGCAGGCCATGGACCACAACCGCAACCTCAATGCGCAGGTTTCCGCCGATTCCGAAGCGCGTGACGAGCGCAGCCGGCACATCGAGACCTCCGTCGAGGAATTCCAGCAGGCGATCGGAACGGCGCTCGAGGCCGTCACCCAGAACGCGGCGGCGATGCGCGATACCGCGCAGAATATCACGCGCGTGACATCGGCAGCCAATGACCGCGCCAGATCCGCCGCCGGCGCGACCTCGCAGGCCTCCGCGAACGTATCCGCGGTGGCCGGCGCCGCGGAGGAACTGTCGGCTTCGGTGGTGGAGATCGGCCGCCAAGTGCGCCAATCCGCCAGCGCCGTCGAGCAGACCGGCCAGCGCGCCGAGAAATCGATCTCCGAAATCGAGAGCCTTGCGGTGGCGACCCAGCGCATCGACGGCGTGCTCACCCTGATCCAGGCGATCGCCGGGCAGACCAATCTTCTGGCGCTGAACGCGACCATCGAGGCGGCCCGCGCCGGCGAAGCCGGCCGGGGCTTTGCCGTGGTCGCGCATGAGGTCAAGGCGCTGGCCGGACAAACCGCCAAGGCCACCGAAGAAATCGGTCATAATGTCAGCATGATCCAGGCTTCGACGAAAAACGCCGTCGACGCCGTCCGCGAGATCGGCAGTGCCGTTCACGGCATCAACGATATCACCTCCAATATCGCCAGCGCCGTCGGCGAGCAGGACGCCGCCACGCGCGAAATCTCCGTCAACGCGCAGTCGGCGGCCCAGGGCAACCAGACCCTGGTCGCCAATATCGCCTCGCTCAGCGACGCCATCGGTGAGACCGACATGGCCGCCGCCTCGGTGCTGACGATGGCGGCCGAACTGACTTCGACCGCGGAAACGCTGTCGAGCGAGGTCGAAAAATTCTTCCACAATCTGCGCACGGGCCCGACCATGAGGCATAAGGCCTCTTAGGCGGCGCGCCGAGCGGCCCCGACGAACGATCACTCCGCCGCCGCGGAAGCCTGCGCGGCTTCCGCCCGGGCGCGGGGCAACAGCAGCAGCACGACAAGCGCCGACAGGCTCAACAAGGCCGACACGGCGACGACACCGCGCCCCATCGGGTCGATGAGCAGTCCGAACGCCAGCGGCGCCAGCGCCTGGCAGATGCGCGAGGGCGCGCCGATCAGCCCCAGCCGATAGGCATAATTCTCCGGCCCGAAGATCGATAGCGGCAGCGTGCCGCGCGCGATGGTGAGGATGCCGTTGCCTGCGCCGTGCAGCAGTGCGAACGCCGCCGCGGCGCCACCGCCGAACAGGCCGATGACGCAGGCGCCGATCGGATGCGTCACGCAGGCCAGTCGCGTCGAAACCAGAGGGGAAAACCTGCTCAGGAAGCCGGCTTCCAGAATACGGGCACCGACCTGCGCGGGCCCGATCATCATGCCGGCGAAGACGGCCTGCGCGGGCGTCGCTCCGAACGCTTCCACGATCCGCGGCAGGTGTGCCGCCATCGCCGACGTCACCGTCCAGGCGGCGGCAAAGGCAAAGGAAAGCAGCACCATGGTGCGGTCGATCGGGATCTGCGGCTTGGATGTCGTGGCTTCGATATCGACGCTCCCAACCGTTTTCGGCAGCGACAGATTGAGCGGCAGGCCGACCAGGATGTGGGCCAGCGCCCAGGCGTAGCAGGTCTCGCGCCATCCGATCATTTCAAGCCCAAGCGAACTCAGCGGCCAGCCGACCGTGCTGGCGAAGCCGGCGATCAGCGTAATGCCGGTGATCGCACCGCGCGCATCGTTGCCATAGATGCGGCCGAGCGTCCCGAACGCGGCGTCGTAGAGGCCGAGGCCCATACCCACGCCGAGAAACAGCCACGCCACCACCATCAGCCCGATCGAATTCGAAGCGCCCAACAGCGCCAGGCCGGCCGCCAGCACGAGATTGGACGCGCACAGAACCTGCCTGCCGCCGACCCGATCGATCTGCCGTCCGATCCGGGGACCGAGCAGGCCCGAAATCACCAGCGAGCCCGAGAACGCGGCGAAAAACCAGTTGGTCGAAATGCCAAGCTCGCGCGCGATCGGCACGGCCAGGATGGCCGGCAAATAATAGCTCGATGCCCAGGCCAGCGTCTGGGCCGTGCCCAACGCCGTGATGATGCCCAGTCGCCGCTTCGCCATGCTCAGTGCCGCCCTTCTCACTCCACCAGCATCACGTCAACGGCCACGCTGAGCTTCTGCTTGCGCGATCCCACGATGATGCCGTCGACCGGCGAGACGTCGGAAAAGTCGCGTCCGACGCCCAGGATGATGTGGTCGTTCTCGACCAGGAGGTCGTTGGTCGGATCGAAGCCGATCCACCCCTGCTCCGGCCCGCACCACAGCGACACCCAGGCGTGCGTCGCGTCGGCGCCCTGCAAACGCGGTTTGCCTTCCGGCGGAATGGTGCGGAGATAACCGCTGACATAGGCCGCCGGCAGCCCGAGGCCGCGTAACCCTGCGATCATCACATGGGCGAAATCCTGGCAGACGCCGTGGCGCTTCTCGAACACTTCGTCGAGCGGCGTGGAGATCACCGTCGCCTTCGGATCGTATTTGAACTCCGACCTGATGCGGTGCATCAGATCGACCGCGCCGACCAGAACGCCCATGCCTTGCGGAAAGCTCGCCGCGGGCAACGATGCCTCTTTCAATTGCACCCAATAGCAATTCGCACCGATCGGTTCGCTTCAGGAGCACGGCCAGGGCATCGCTGCGAAATCGCGGAGTCGTTTTCGGCCAGCGATCGATGAGGGTTTCTGCCAATCCACTGGCGTTTCGTCGATCCAACGCCGCGAGTGCTGCGGATTGTGCTTCGGGTCCATTAATGCTCAGCAGATGGAACAATCGCGCCTGCGATTCCTTATCATTCAAAAGTCCCAGCAGCCGTGTCGCCGCCAACCGCACAGACTCTGATTCGCCGAATTTGGCTGCCTCAGTGGCATCGGCGACGATCGGCTTCAATTCGGCGATGGTTTTCTTGTTCAGGCCGCGGGCGAGCTCGACGATCGAGCGGACGAAGACCTGGTCGACGTGGCTGGTGGGCAGGTTCTTGATGAACTCGCCGTCGATCTTGAGGTAGCTGCAGGGCAAGTGCTTGAGGTAGTAGAACGAGGCGAAGCCGGCGCCGAAGTCGTCGAGGGCGAGTTGGAACCCAAGCCTTTGCAGGCCTTGGGCGAAGGCGGTCGCTTGCGTGAGGTTGA
>Ga0137412_10002074_pt1 | contig 15785 bp, 17 predicted proteins | sample CZODoug2_1_16fun_FD_122160 | JGI IMG/M metagenome (GOLD analysis project Ga0137412, IMG submission 122160) | Vadose zone soil fungal communities from Angelo Coast Range Reserve, California, USA - CZODoug2_1_16fungal (Hybrid Assembly) | ecosystem: Environmental > Terrestrial > Soil > Vadose zone...
GTGCGCGTCTCGAAGGGCGACGGCGGGCCATTGCCCGCGGATCCTTCGAGGCTCGCAAGGGCTCGCACCTCGGGATGACGCTCTCGCTGTATTACTCGCCTGATGCCTTCTCCGGCCCGTCATAGGCGATGCCCCGGATCACGGCGGCACTGCCAAACTTCTTCCGCAGACCATCCATCGCGCGTTCGGCATGGGCCGAGCGGCGGTCGAGCATGTCGGTATCGTCGGCCTGCGAGCCGGGCTTTAGCGCGCTGACGCCAGTGCCCATCAGGCGGAAGGCGGTGCCGTCGATCTCCTTTGCCAGCATTTCGCGCGACACCGCAAAGATCTTCGCCGCCAGCTGGGTTGGCGCGTGGATCGAGTGCGAGCGGGTGCGCTGGCGGAAGTCGGCGGTCTTCAGCTTCAGCGTGATCGTCGAGCCCGCGAGTTCGCCGTTCTTCAGCCGCGCCGACACTTTTTCGGAAAGCTTCCACAAAAGCTTCTCCAGGGTGACGAAATCGCGGATGTCGTTCTCGAACGTGGTTTCGCTGGAAATGGTCTTGGCGCCGCGGTCGGGCACGACACTGCGATCGTCGATGCCGCGCGCCAGCCGCCACAGCCTGCGGCCCTCGGTCGAAAACTGCTTCATCAACTCGGTTTCGTCGGCGCGCTGCAGGTCGGCGATGGTGCGAAAGCCGCGCTGGACGAGTTTTTCCTGCATCGCGGGTCCGACGCCGAAGATGAAGCCGACCGGCTTGTCGGCCAGCATCGCGCGCGCCTCGTTCTGGTCGAGCGCGGCGAAGCCGCGGGGCTTGTCGAGGTCGGAGGCGATTTTTGCCAGAAACTTGTTGCAGGACAGTCCGACCGAAACCGTGATGCCGATGTCGCGTTCGACGTCGCGGGCAAAGCGCGCCAGCACCTTTGCCGGGATCATGCCGTGCACGCGCTGGGTGCCGGAGAGATCGAGAAACGCCTCGTCGATCGACAGCGGCTCGACCAGCGGCGTCAGCGCCTGCATGGCATGGCGCACCTCGCGGCCGACCCGGACATATTTTGCCATGTCCGGCCGGATCACGGCGGCATGCGGACACAGCGCGAGCGCCTTGAACATCGGCATCGCCGAGCGCACGCCATAGGTTCGCGAGATGTAGCAGGCCGCCGACACCACGCCGCGCTTGCCGCCGCCGATGATGACGGGCTTGTCGGCAAGCTCGGGATTGTCGCGCTTTTCCACCGTGGCGTAGAAGGCATCGCAGTCGATGTGCGCCATGGCGAGCGACGGCAGCGCGGGATGGCGAACGAGGCGCGGAGAGCCACAATGGCTGCATCGTCTGGCGTTCTCTTCGAGATCGCCAGGGAGATCGCCAAGGCAATCCCGGCAAAAGCAGCGCGGACCGTCGCTTGCCTGCCCTGGTGCTCCGATTTCGAAGTTCGCACGCATGCGCCGCGCCACCTTTTGCGAACTTCGAAATTAAAAGGAGCACCAGCAAACTATATTTTGCCAGTGCAGCGAATTTGAAGTTCCTATGACGAGGTTACCGCGAGTCTGATAGGAACTTCAAATTCGCAGCACTGGTCGCGCTCACGGCACGTCGCGCTCCCACGCGGGATCGCACAGCGCCTGATGGGCGGCGGCCACATTGGTCGGGTGCAGGTTTGAGACCTCCGCGAACGCTTTCACGGTCGCGTCATCCCGCATCACGAACTCCAGCACGCTGGCCAGGAATTTCGGGTCGGCCGCTGCCGTGCGCAGGGTTTCAGGGCCGATTCCCGTTTCGGCCAGGAACAGGCCCAGCCGCCCGGGCTCGCCGGCAATGAAGGAAAGCGCCTGAATCGCAACGATTTCAGCGACTTCGCGCGGGTTGTGAACAGGCTTTTTCAACGGACGGTTTGCCTTTCCGTTAACTTCTGGGCTCTACTTTGAAACCATCATGCCCGAGTCTCAAGAACGTGTTCAAGCAACTGGAAACCACGCCGCAGAAAGACGGCACTTGGGTTTAACGGGTTAGAGCGAATCTGGCGCTAGTTTGAATTCACATTTCGACAGCCCCGGCGGCGGTGCGGATGCACCGAAGGGCAGGGCCTGTCTCCTGAGGTTGGGGGAGGGACGGATGGCCAAAACCGTCCTGATCGTGGAGGACAACGAGCTCAACATGAAGCTGTTTCGCGACCTGTTGGAAGCGCACGGCTATCAGACCTCGGGCACCAGCAATGGCATCGAGGCGCTCGATCTTGTCCGCAAGCTGCGCCCCGACCTCGTGCTGATGGACATCCAGCTGCCGCAGGTTTCCGGTCTCGAAGTCACGCGCTGGATCAAGGACGATCCGGAGTTGCGCGCGATTCCAGTGGTTGCGGTCACTGCCTTTGCCATGAAGGGCGACGAGGAGCGGATCCGCGAAGGCGGCTGCGAGGCCTATTTGTCAAAACCGATTTCGGTCGGCAAGTTTATTGAAACGGTGCGGCGTTTTATCGGGTAGGAGTTGAGTTTCGATGTCTGCGCGTATCCTGGTCGTCGACGATATTCCCGCCAATGTGAAGCTTCTGGAAGCGCGCCTGTCGGCCGAATATTTTGACGTGCTGACCGCCTCCAGCGGCGCCGAGGCGCTGGAAATCTGCGCGCGCTCCGAATGCGACATCATCCTGCTCGACATCATGATGCCGGATATGGACGGCTTTGAGGTTTGCCGCCGGCTGAAATCCAACCCTGCGACGCACTTCATTCCGGTGGTGATCATCACCGCGCTCGACAGCCCGGCCGACCGCGTGCGCGGGCTGGAAGCCGGCGCCGACGATTTTTTGACCAAACCGGTGTCCGACATCGTGCTGATCGCGCGGGTGCGCTCGCTGACCCGGCTGAAGATGATGACCGATGAGCTGCGCATGCGCGCCATCACCTCGCTCGAGATCGGCATGGAAGCGCCGGAGCGCAGCGCGGTGGCCGACACCGGCAAGGGCGGGCGCATCCTGCTGGTCGACGACCGGCCATCATCCTACGAGCGGCTGGCGCCGACGCTGAGCGCCGAACACACGGTCGATGTCGAGGCCAATCCGGCCGAGGCGCTGTTCCACGCCGCCGAGGGCAATTATGACCTTTTGATCGTCTCGCTGAGCCTCGACAATTTCGATGGCCTTCGGCTGTGCAGCCAGGCGCGCTCGCTGGAGCGTACGCGCCAGGTGCCGATACTCGCGATCTCCGATGCCGACAACAATGCGCGGCTGCTGCGCGGGCTCGAGATCGGCGTCAATGACTATCTGTTGCGACCGGTCGACAAGAACGAGCTTTTGGCGCGGGCGCGCACGCAAATCAGAAAACGCCGCTACACCGATCATCTGCGCGACAACGTGCAAAATTCGATTGAGATGGCGATCACCGACGCACTGACCGGCCTGCATAACCGCCGCTACATGGAGAGCCATCTGGCGACGCTGGCCGAACAGGCCGCGAGCCGCGGCAAGCCGCTGGCGCTGATGATGCTCGACATCGACTTCTTCAAGGCGATCAACGACAATTACGGCCACGACGCCGGCGACGATGTGCTGCGGGAATTCGCCGTCCGCATCCGCAAGTCGATCCGCGGCATCGATCTCGCCTGCCGCTATGGCGGCGAGGAATTCGTCATCGTGATGCCGGAAACCGACCTGCATGTCGCCGGCATGGTCGCGGAACGGCTGCGCCGTTCGATCGCCGGCGAGACCTTTGCCGTCAACAAGGGAACCAAACGCATCGAGGTCACGATCTCGATCGGGCTGTCGACGCTGGAGCGCAAGGGCGAATCGGTCGCCGACGTGCTCAAGCGCGCCGACACGGCGCTCTACCGCGCCAAGCATGACGGACGCAACCGCGTGGTGGCGACGGCGGCGTAGTCGCCGTTGCCATGCAACACCGATTGCCACAACATGCGGTCGTCATTCCCCGCGAACGCGGGGTACCCAGTACGCCGCGGCCTCTCAATTTTTCACAACCGTCTCTGGGATACTGGATCACCCGCTTTAGCGGGTGACGACAGGGTTGAGTGCGGATGCGAGCTACTTCGCCGCACGCTGCGACTTCTTCGGCGCATCCTCTCCGCCAATCTCAACCCCCGCATTTTTCAGCAGCACCCGTGCCGCTTCCTTGGCCGCGCGCGCCATCGCGGGATCGTCGCGCACCAGATCCTGCGCGATCGAACCGTCGACCAGCAGCGTGAGCTGCGTCGCAAGACCTTCCGGGTCGGCGACGTCGAGCCGTTTCAGGAGGTCGCGAAACCAGAGGCGGCGGCTTTCCTTGAAGGCGACCGCGATCTTCTTGACCGACTGATCCTCGGCGCCGAGTTCGGCGACCGCGTTGACGAACGGACAGCCGCGAAAACCCTTGCTGGCAAAGCCGCGCTCCAGCCGATCAAAAGTCCTAAGAATCTGTTCGGCCGGCGGCTTCTCGGAAGGGCCGGGCGCCACGAATCGGCGTCCCAGATAGGCCGAGATCAGCGCGTCCTTGGACGGAAAATGGTTGTACAGCGTGCGTTTGCTGATGCCGACCTCGGCCGCAATGGTATCGACGCCGATCGCCCGGATGCCCTGCAGATAGAACAGCCTGTCGGCGGTTTCGAGAATCCGCTCCTTCATGCTCGGTTTTGGATGCAGAGAAGCCATGCGACGAGCGGGACCCTTTTGCCTTGACGCGCGGTCCATCCATACCCTAATTACACAGGTCTGTGTACTCCAACGGACGCAGAATCGCAGGCAGCAATTTTCAAATTGCAGCCAAAAGGGAGAACAAAAAACCATGCCCCTGCTGCAAGTCCTGCGACCCACGCTTCCCATCCTGATCGGCGCCTCCCTGATGCTCACCCTGAGCATGGGCCTGCGGCAGTCGCTTGGCATTTTCCTGCAGCCGCTGACGCAGGACATCAAGATATCGGTTTCCGACTTCACGCTGGCGCTCGCCGTGCAAAACCTCGCCTGGGGATTTTTGCAACCGCTCGCCGGTGCGATGACCGTACGCTACGGCTTTCGCCCGATCATGATGTTCGGCGCGCTGTTCTATATCGCGGGCCTTGCCCTGATGGCGGGCGCGCAGGGCATGCTCAGCGTCATGATCGGCGGCGGCATCCTGATCGGAACGTCGCTGGCCTGCACCGCCGCCGCGATCGCGATGTCGGTGGCGGCGCGCGCGGTGCCGGCGACGGTGCGGAGCACGGTGATGGGCATCGTCTCGGCGGCGGGATCACTCGGCGCGCTGCTGTCAGCGCCGATCGGACAGCTCCTGAATGAGGGGTACGGCTGGCGGACAGGCATGGTTGGCTTCGTGATTCTAGCGGTGGCGATGCTTCCGGCGGCTTGGTACGCCGGCCGCGTCGACCAGATTCCGTTGCCGGCAAGGACCGCCGACGACATTGGCGATACCTCGGCGGCAGTGGCCGCGAAAGTCGCGTTCGGCAACGCTTCATTCGTGGTGATGACGCTGGCTTACTTCGTCTGCGGCATGCAGCTGGTCTTTCTCACCACGCACCTGCCATCATATCTGGCGATCTGCGGGCTCGATCCGATGCTGAGCGCGCAGACGCTTGGCATGATCGGCGGGTTCAACGTGATCGGAAGTCTTTTCTTCGGCTGGGCCGGCCAGCGCTGGAACAAGCTCGCTTTACTGGGAGCGATCTACATTTTCAGGTCGTTGGCGCTCGCCTGGTATTTCATGCTGCCGGCTACGCCCGCCACCACGCTGCTGTTCGGCGCCATCATGGGATTCTTGTGGATGGGCGTGGGGCCGCTGGTCGCGGGCGCCGTCGCCGAGATGTTCGGGCTGAAATGGCAGGCGATGATCCAGGGCCTCGCGTTCATGAGCCATCAGCTTGGCAGCTTCCTCGGCGCTTACGGGGGAGGGCTGCTGTACGACTCGCTCGGCTCCTACACGATGGCCTGGCGGATCGGCGTTGCGCTCGGGCTCGCCGGTGGCATCATCCAGGTCGCCTTCGCGCTGATCCGCCCATCCGCGCCGCCGATGCTACGGCCAGTTTGAGCGTTGCTCGATGTTGGTCTTGCCCCGCGGAACGGTTGACCGCCGGGCTCTGTCTGCTCATTCGAACTAGTCCATAGGAATGTGGCAAGCTCGCGTGGGTGAAAGTCAGGTTCCGCTTTGCGGCTGTCTGTTTTTGCGCCGCGGCGGCGGGTTAGGAGCAGGGAACTCTCCTTTTTCTCAATAGCTACCGTACCTTATATCCGATCGACCGGTTCCCGCGCGTGCGCCCTGCAGCAGCCGATTTTGTGGAACTCGCTCTCCACTACAGCGAAGCGGTGTCAAGCAATTGCGTTGACTTGAGTCAGGCTGACGGGAACTCCAAATCAAAATAGGTTAATACAAGATCCCTTAGTTGTTGTATGTTGCGGCCGGGGTGTTGGATCAGGGGGGTTGCTTGAGGATGCGTGAGGTATTCATCGGAACGGCTTCAGTAGTATGTCGTGTGAGCCCGCTGTACCGACCTATATCCTGCAAAAAGACGGCCTTTGGCGCGAAGGCCTCTGCCTAATACTATCGAGTACACGTTTCCGCCCGCACGGTTGTGCAATCGAATTGCACGACTTTACTGAAGTTCCCCGCGACAGGGCGGTTCTGTTTGTCGTCGGCATGGGCGCAAACGAAGAATCGATTTGCAGCAAGATCCGCGACCGGTATCCGTTGGCCCTTGTTGTGGCCGTCGCCGATGAAAGCAATCCCGAATCACTTACCAATGCGCTGGATGATGGAGCAAGTGCGGCGCTGTTCAATTCTGTCAGTCCGGACGCATTCGTCAGCACGCTTCAGGCGGTGATCAATGAAAGGCTCGTGCTTATCGACGCACGCCTCTGGTCGCTCGAAATCCAGCCCAAGGCCGAGGAGCGGCCGGCGCCACTGCCCCAGAATGAAATCTTCTGGCTATCCGCGGACGAACCGCAGGCAACCAAGCAATTGTCCTCGCGGGAGATCGCAATACTGGAGCGCATCGTTCGAGGAGATTCCAACAAGCATGTGGCACGGTTCTTCAACATCGCAGAACCGACAGTGAAAGCGCACGTCAAAGCCATCCTGAACAAGATAGGTGCCAGCAATCGCACCCAGGCAGCTATCTGGGCGGTAAACCAGCGCCTGTTTGAACATCCGTATGGCGCGCCGAACCTGCCGATTTTGGTGAACAACGGCACGGGTCGCTAGATTGCGCGAAGTCCCGGTGCCGTTTTTTGCCGGCTTATGCAACAATGACGCATCATCGCTGAGCCTCTTGGATGATACGACGCAGTTGCTCGCGCGCGGCGCGCCGGTCAAGCTCAAGGATCAGCTCGTCGCCAGCCCGGCTGTCCGGGTTGGAATAGAGCCGTACGCGGTCGACCGGATCGTTGGCAGTCCTTGTCATCGTGCAACCGCCGATCAGGATGGTGAGCACCACAATGACGGGCGGCGCCGCAACCAAGAGGTACGGCACCGCCCGATAGGCGATCATTTCGACGCCTCGGATTCCCTGGCGGCGAGCTTGTCGCGGAAGGTCTCGCACAGGCGGCGGACCTCGTCGGTCGCGCTTGAACAGGATTCGATCTCGGTAAACATGCGCTTGCCTTCCTTGCGGTAGCGCGCCGCCGTAGTCTTGATATCCTTGAGCATGGCGGAGGCAGACGCAGTGAGCTGCTCGCAGCGCTGCACCATCTCTCGCACGACGTCGCCCATCGTTTCGATCTCCTTGGCGGTCTCCTCGTATTCCTTGACGATCGCCTCAGCCGAGAGTTTGCCGATCTCGCTCACGTCGTCACGATGGCTGACGTAATCGGGAACTGGCGGCGCCAAAGTAGTCCGTGGCGCGAAATCCAGCGCCTGAATGTGTGGATGATGTTGTTGAACTGCGTCCCGAACCTCACCTTCGAGCCGGTTGGCATCGAAGTGTTTCACCGCGCCGGTCTGTACTCTCATGGCTTATACTCCTCTAAATGAAGATACATTTGAAGCTGGACAATTGATTTCTCCGCAGTTTGTCAGGCCGTGCATCCCGGTCTTGAGAGCACTTCAACCTGGCAATTCAGGAACGTCCCCTTTCGACTTGGCCAAAAGCCGCTAAGCTGAAGCTTCCGGGTTATTGGGACCCCGCGAGCAATTTTGGGCCCTCGTCCCAAATACGCTTGCCGCACCCAACACATTGGTACACGTGAACCGTGTTGCCGTGCCGGGAGTCCAGAAAAGAACAAATGAGGCGGGAGAGCGCTGTACAATGCGGGCAGCGACGCCGCCGATTGTAAGTGGCGGGTTCGTTCGCGAGTTTCCTGATTTCAATCATGGCCTGCCACCACCGCGCCTCCAGCCAGGAGCTTGGGTTGCGCCGCATGATCGTGGCGAAGCGGGTGGAAATGCGTCTTTTTGCCGGAGCTTGTTGACTAGCCCGTCAGGAGTAGTTCTGTGCGTGCGCTCAGGGGGCGCAAAACCGAAAGGGACAGACGCCGGCGCGCAAGGCTTACAGTCGCGATCACGACCGCCAAACAAGAACGGGGCCGCGAGGCCCCGTTCGAAGTCAGTGATATTCCGGAATCTTACTTGATCTTGGATTCCTTGAATTCGACGTGCTTGCGCGCGACCGGGTCGTACTTCTTCTTGACGAGCTTGTCGGTCATGGTGCGCGAATTCTTCTTGGCGACGTAGTAGAAACCGGTATCCGCCGAGGATACGAGCTTGACCTTGATGGTGACCGCTTTGGCCATGTTCAGACCTCAAATATCGGGGAATCCAGCGCCGGCCCTCAGGCCCGCATTTGCGGCGCAACCTAGCTTCTGATCGTCCAAAGTCAAGGTTTTGCGAGGCAAAACCAGTGTATTTTCGAGCCATTAGCTCAAGATGCGCCGGGTTTTCGGCCGCAGCAGAACCCGGTAAGGAGGAGGTGCCATGGGCATTTTCGAAAAAGGCGCCGTTCGCATCCGTTTTGAGGAGGCCGGTTCCGGTTTCCCGTTGTTGCTGATCGCCGGTGGTGGACTGAATTCGACGATCTCGGGCATCACCGGCAGTTATCCGCCCTTCAACGCGATCGAGGAGTTTAGGGGCGAGTACCGCTGCATCGCCTTCGACCTGCGCAACGCCAATGCCGGTCAGTCCTCAGGCCCTCTTGAGATCGAGCGGCCCTGGGATTCCCACACCGATGATCAGCTTGGCCTGATGGATCATCTGGGCATCGACAAGTTCATGGTGCTGGGCTTCTGCATCGGCGGTCGCTTATCTGGAACCTGTTACGGCGGGCGCCTGATCGCATCGTTGCAGCCGTGCTGGCGCAACCCAGCGGGTCGCGTCCGGAGATGCGTGACCTCTTCTACGAAAACAATATGAAGGGTTGGGGCCCGGAACTGGTTGCCCGGCGGCCCGACGTCACGATGGAGATGGTGGAAAAATTCCTGACCATGATGTATCGCACCAACCCCGATTTCGTCTTCACCGTGACGCGCGATTTTGTGCGCAATTGCCAGACGCCGGTGCTGATCCTGCCGGATGATATCCCGGCGCATCCTTACGCGGTTGCCATGGAAGCTGCGATGCTGGCTCCCAAGGCCGAAGTGAGCATGTTTCCATGGAAGGAGCCAATGGAGCGGATACCGCTGGCCGTGCGCCAGATACGATCATTCCTGCGGGCGCATCTTCCTGCCTAAACGGCGGGTCCCGCGTTACTTCGGCTTGGAATCCGGCGGACAGTCCCTGCGGGCCTCCATCGGCTTGCCATCGCTCTGCACGGTGGGCGCGGCGGATTTTGCGCCGCCAGCGTCGGGCAGCACAGCGCTCTTGCCGACCGTCGCGGAGTTTGAGGTTTTTTCGTCGCCGCTGCCGGAGGTAGCGGCCGAGGCCGTGGTGCAACTCGTCTCTTGCTTCTCGCTCGGCGCGCCAGTGGTTTGCGCAACCGACGCACCCGCAATCATTGACCCTGCAATAGCCACCGCCACGATGCGATAGATCATATTCCTCTCCGGCAAAAACTTCTCAAGTCTTAAAATTAGAACGTCTCATCAATGCAAATTGTTCCGCACGCCGCGTGCGGTCGCGCAGGCAAGTTAGGCCCTAAGCCTCGAAGAATCGATTTTTGGGCCGCGGCAGACCAAGATTCTCACGCAATGTCTTGCCTTCATATTCGGTGCGGAAAATCCCGCGCCGCTGCAATTCCGGCACCACCTTGTCGACGAAGTCGTCGAGGCCGGCGGGCAGGAACGGGAACATGATGTTGAATCCGTCGGAGCCTCGGCTCATCAGCCATTCCTCCATCTGATCGGCGATGGTTTTGGGCGTGCCGACGAAGGAGAGCCCGCCATAGCCCCCGACCCGCTGCGCGAGCTGGCGCACAGTGAGCTTGTCGCGCGCGGCGACATCGACGAGGCGCTGGCGACCGCTCTTGCTGGCATTGGTTTCCGGGATCGGCGGCAACTGGCCGTCGGGATCGAAGCCGGACGCATCGGTGCCGAGCTGCACTGAAAGCGAAGCAATCGCGCTGTCGTAATGCACCCGGCTGTCGAGCAAAGCGCGCTTTTCCTTGGCCTCTTCGACACTGTCGCCCACGACTACGAACGCACCGGGCAGGATCTTCAGGTGTTCGGGATTGCGGCCGACTTTTTCCATGCGGCCCTTGATGTCGGCATAGAGCTTTTGACTGTCGGCGAGACTGCCGCCACCAGTGAATACGGCCTCGGCAGTCTCGGCAGCTAACTGCCTGCCGTCGTCGGACGCGCCGGCCTGCACGATCAAAGGCCAGCCCTGCACAGGGCGGGCGATGTTGAGCGGACCGCGCACGCTCAGATATTTTCCCTTGTGATTGAGCACGTGCATTTTTGCGGGATCGAAATAGAGGCCCGCATCAACGTCGCGCACAAAAGCGTCGTCGGCGAATGAGTCCCACAGGCCGGTTACGACGTCGTAAAACTCGCGCGCCCGCTTGTAGCGCTCGGCGTGTTCCATGTGATCGTCGAGCCCGAAATTCAGAGCGGCGTCCGGGTTCGACGTGGTGACGATATTCCACCCCGCACGCCCGCCCGAGATGTGGTCGAGCGAGGCAAAGCGTCGCGCGACGTGATAGGGCTCGTCAAAGGTGGTCGAGCCGGTGGCGATCAGGCCGATATGGTCGGTCACCGCTGACAGCGCCGACAGCAGCGTGAACGGTTCGAATGAAGTGACGGTGTGGCTCCGCTTGAGCGCATTGACCGGCATGTTGAGCACGGCGAGGTGATCGGCCATGAAGAAGGCGTCGAATTTTCCGGCCTCCAGTTTCCGGATCAATTGCTTGATATGCGAAAAATTGAAATTGGCGTCGGGCCAGGCCCCGGGATAGCGCCACGCGCCGGTATGAATGGAGACCGGCCGCATGAATGCGCCGAGCTTGAGTTGACGCTGTGGCATTGCCCGTTTCCGTGATGGTTGTTGCTGAGGAGGAGATAAGGAGGCCGCGAGGGAAACACATCCTGCGCGCGCCAGAAGATTGTTGTGTTTTGGCGCATGCGCGTAGTTATTTCTTTCCGCAGAAAGACCTGTGCGGCGAAGGCGCGAAACAAGAAGGGTATACTTGCGAGGCGAACAATATCCGATTGGGCCTTATTACCGCCAGATTATGAATAGGTCCATATTCCGCGCGACAGGCGGCGTTGCCGTCTCATTCGAAATGGAGCGTGTCATGGCAAGGAAGCTGGAAGGAAAAGTTGCGGTTATCACCGGCGGCAGCGCGGGGATCGGCTTGGCGACTGCGAAACGGTTCGCGGAAGAGGGAGCCTTCGTGTTCATTACCGGCCGTCGCCGGGCCGAACTGGACGCCGCGGTAAAGGAGATCGGCCCCAACGCCATAGCCGTGCAGGCCGATGCCGCAAGCCTCGTCGATCTCACGCGCCTGTTCGATACCGTGAAGGCCGCCAAAGGCCGCATCGACGTGGTGTACGCCAATGCCGGCGTCTACGAATTCACGCCGTTTGGGACGATCACCGAGGAGGCCTACGACAAGATGTTCGATATCAACGTCAAGGGCGTGCTGTTCACGGTGCAGCAGGCGGTGCCGCTGATGAACGACGGCGGCTCGATCATCCTGACCGGATCGGTTGCCGGCTCGAAGGGTTTTGAGGCCGCCACTGTCTACGGCGCCACCAAGGCTGCGATCCGCTCGTTTGCGCGAAGCTGGACCTCGGATTTGAAGGCGCGGAATATCCGCGTCAACGTGCTCAGCCCAGGTCCGGTCCAGACGCCCGGCTTCGATGTATTCGCCGATGACAATGTGAGGAGCTACATGAAGTCGATCGTTCCGCTGGGACGCCTCGGCACCGCGGATGAAATCGCCAAGGCCGCGCTGTTCCTCGCTTCCGACGATTCAAGCTATGTCGCCGGAACGGAATTGTTCGTCGATGGCGGATCGGCAGCGGTCTGAACCAGCCTGAAACGTCATTCCGGGACGAGCGAAGCGCAGACCCGGAATCTCGCGATTCCGGGTTCATCGCTGCGCGATGCCCCGACATGACGAATGGGCTACGCCCCCAACACGTCCCTGTGCATCCTGCCGCCATAAAAATGGAAGAACGGCACCGGCGCGTCGTGGCGGAGCGGGCCGGTGGCGAGGCGGCGGTCGAGTTCGGCGAGCACATTCTTGGTCATGGCATGCGCGTCCGCGAGCGGCTTTGACCCGATCTCGACCCACACCAGTTCGACCAGTTCGGCATCGGCATGGATCACGCCCTCGACGCGGTGCGCGATCGCCGAGGCGTCGGCCGTGAAGAAGCGCGTGTCAAAGCGCCGGACGCGGCCGGGCGGGGTGATCGCCCGCGCAATCAGGAACAGGCCGGAAGGATCGGGCAGCAGGCCGGCTTCCGCAAACGGCTTCCAGGCGCCATCGAGTTTTGCCGGTTTTTCAACCCTGCGGCCGAGACAAAGCCCGGTCTCCTCGCAGGCTTCGCGGATTGCCGCGACCGCAAGCGCGCGTGCCCGCGACGGCGCGATCTTCGGGCTGCCCTTGAGCAGATTGGCTTCAAGCTCACCGGGAATTGGCGCTGCGACGGGAACGCGGTTGTCCGACTTGTCGACACGGCCGCCGGGGAAAACATACTTGCCCGGCATGAACACCACGTTGTCATGGCGCTTGCCGACCAGAACTTTTGGCCTCTCACCGGAGCGATCGATCAGGATCAGCGTCGCGGCGTCCTTCGGGCGGAAATAAGGGTGGTGATCGGCTTCCTTTTCTTCTTTTGCGGCGGTCGCAGCTTCGCTCATCCCATCCCCACTACGTTTCTTGTTGAGCTAGCCGGGCGAAATCTCGCCGGGCGCATTCTCGTCGAATCCGTGCATCCGCAGCGCCCACTGGATACCGACCACGGCGCCCTTCACCGGTTGCAAAAGGGCCAGCGATAGAATGAGGGTGAGCGGCAGGTAAATCGAGAGTTGCAGCCAGACCGCCGGCGCATAATTCGTCTCGATAGAAAGCGCTAATGGCACCACGATGTGACCGACAATGACGATGACGAGATAGGCGGGCAGGTCGTCGGCGCGGTGCGGTGTAAAATCGAGGCCGCAGACCGAGCAATGGTCATCGACCTTGAGGAAGGCGCGGAACAGTCTTCCCTCGCCGCAGCGCGGGCAGCGGCTGCGAAAGCCGCGCTTCATTGCGGTCCAGACGTCGCGCTTCTCGACCGCACCGGTTTCGCGGCTCCACACAGCAGTGGCGGGAGTTACCGTTTCCATGACTGGCCTCTTTTCGCTTTACCAGACCTTGCCTTGCCCGGCTTGCGATCCTTCTTGCGCGGACTGCGGCCAGGATGCGCCTTCGCGCCCGGCGCTGCCCGAAAACCGTCGCGCTTGCGGCCGCGTGGCGCCACCGCGCCTTCCGACAGCAATTCGAACCGCAGCGCGCCCGCCACTGGTGCTGCTTCTACCAGACGGACATCGACAACGTCACCCAGCCGGTGCATGGCACCGCTGCGCGAGCCGACCAGCGCGTGGCGCGTCTCGTCGTAGTTGTAATATTCCGTACCGAGCGTGCGGATCGGGATCAGCCCGTCGGCGCCGGTCTCGTCCAGCTTCACGAACAGGCCGGCGCGGGTGACACCGGAAATGCGGCCCTGAAAACTCGCGCCGATCTTGTCGGCGAGGAAATGCGCGATCAGCCGGTCGGCGGTTTCACGCTCCGCCTTCATGGCGCGGCGTTCGGTGACCGAAATCTGCGCCGCGACCTCGCTCAGGTGTTCCAGCGTTTCGTCCTGCGGCAGCGCGCCTTCGCCGAGCCCGAGCCCGCGGATCAGCGCGCGGTGCACGATCAAATCGGCATATCGCCTGATCGGCGACGTGAAATGCGCATAGCGCCGCAGGTTGAGGCCGAAATGGCCATAATTCTCGGCGGAGTATTCCGCCTGCGCCTGCGAGCGTAGCACCACCTCGTTCACCAGCAGCTCGTAGTCTTCGCCCTTGACCTGCGCCAGCACGCGGTTGAACAGCGCCGGCCGCAACGCGCCGGCCTTGGCAAAGGGCATCTCGAGCGTTTTCAAAAATTCCTGGAGGTTATGAACCTTCTCCTGGGTCGGCTCATCATGCACCCGATAGATGAGCGGCAGGCCCTTCCTTTCAAGCATTTCGGCTGCGGCGACGTTGGCGAGGATCATGAACTCCTCGATCAGTTTATGCGCGTCGAGCCGTTCGGGGACGACGACGCGGTCGACCGTGCCGTCAGGTTTTAGGAGAATCTTGCGCTCGGGCAGATCGAGATCGAGCGGATCACGCTCGTTGCGCGCAAGTTTTACCAACTCGTAGGCCGCATAGAGCGGCTTGAGGATCGGGTCGAGCAGGGGACCGGTGGTGTCGTCCGGCCTGCCGTCGATCGCGGCCTGCGCCTGGGCGTAAGCGAGTTTTGCGGCCGAGCGCATCAGCACCCGGTGAAAGCTGTGCGAGCGCTTGCGGCCGTCGCTGCCGATCACCAGCCGCACCGCGAGCGCGCCGCGCGGCTCGCCCGGCACCAGCGAGCAGAGATCGTTGGAGATGCGCTCGGGCAGCATCGGCACCACGCGGTCCGGAAAGTAAACCGAATTGCCGCGCGTCAGCGCATCGCGATCCAGCGCCGATCCCGGCCGCACATAGAATGCGACGTCGGCAATCGCGACATTGACGATGTAGCCGCCCTTGTTGTTCGGGTCGGGATCGAGTTCGGCATGAACCGCGTCGTCATGGTCCTTGGCGTCGGGCGGATCGATCGTGACCAGCGGCACGTCGCGCCAGTCCTCGCGTCCCTCCAGCGTTGCAGGCTTTGCCGCCTCGGCTTCGCGCAGCGCCGAGGGCGAAAAGGCCTGCGGGATTTCGTGGGCGTGGATCGCGATCAGGCTGACGGCTTTTTCGGTTGCGAGCGAGCCGAGCCGTTCCTTCACTTTTGCCGAAGCAAGCCCGTAGCCGCGCGTCCGCACGAGATCGACGCTGACGAGGTCGCCATCCTCCGCGCCGAGGCTGTCGGCTTTGGCGATGTTGAGTTCGCGGCCGGCTTGCTTTTTATCGATCGGAACGAGCCGTCCGCCGCCGCCGGGGAGGGTGCGATAAATTCCGAGCAGCCGCGCCTTGGCGTGATCGATGATCCTGATGACCCGCCCGCGATAGGGCGCGCCTTCGCTCTCGTCGGCCTTCTCGATCCGCAGCAGCGCGCGGTCGCCGACACCGGCCGTGGTGCCCGGCTGTGGCCGGCGCGGAAACTCGATGCGGATCTTTGGCGCGGCTCCGCTTTCTTCCTCGTCCCATTCGGTGGGACTAGCAAGCAGCTCGCCGTCGGTGTCGCGGCCGGTGATGTCGGCGATCACGGTCGGCGGCAGCACCGCGGTTTCGTGAATTGTGCGGCCGCGTTTGGCGA
>Ga0137412_10002075_pt1 | contig 15785 bp, 10 predicted proteins | sample CZODoug2_1_16fun_FD_122160 | JGI IMG/M metagenome (GOLD analysis project Ga0137412, IMG submission 122160) | Vadose zone soil fungal communities from Angelo Coast Range Reserve, California, USA - CZODoug2_1_16fungal (Hybrid Assembly) | ecosystem: Environmental > Terrestrial > Soil > Vadose zone...
AACGAGGCCGCCCGGGCGGTCGGGCACGCCCTGGACACCGCGTGGCGACGAGTTCTGGCCAGCCCTGAGCACAGTGGACTGTCGGCGCGACGCCTACTGCTCGGACGGTTCACGCCGGCGAGCCCGGCTCGTACCCCGCTCGCGAAAGACGTCGTGATGCAGGACGGCGAGGTCGTCCTGGCTCGGGACGCGGACCCGTGGGCCGATCCGCTGCTGACCCTGCGCGCCGCTCGGGCCGCCGCCGAACACGACCTGCCGTTCGCCCCGTTCACGCTGGATCGGCTCGTTACCGAATCGGCTCGGATGCCGCAACCGTGGCCCGCGGCCGCCCGCGACGACTTCGTGACGGTGCTCGGCGCCGGGCCGGCCGGCATCTCGGTCATGGAGTCGCTCGACCAGGCCGGGCTGCTCATCCGACTGATCCCCGAATGGGACGCGGTGCGCTTCACTGCGCAGCGCAATCCGGTGCATCGCTACACGGTCGACCGCCACCTGCTCGAGGCAGCCGCGCAGTCCGCGAGGCTGACCCGGCAGGTGTCGCGGCCGGATCTGCTGCTGCTCGGCGCGCTGCTGCACGACATCGGCAAGGGCTTCGACCCGGAGAACCACTCCGAGGTCGGCGCGCGAGTGGCCGAGCCGATCGCCAACCGGATGGGGTTGTCCTACGGGGACGCCGCGACCGTGACCGCGCTCGTGCGGCACCACCTGCTGCTGCCCGATACGGCCACTCGCCGCGACCTCGACGACCCGCTGACGATCAAGATCGTGACGAGCGCGGTCGGCGGATCGGCCGAGCTGCTCGGGCTGCTGCACGCGCTGACGATCGCCGATGCGGCGGCCACCGGGCCGGCGGCCTGGAGCGACTGGAAGGCGACGCTGATCGAAGAGCTGGTCGGTCGAGCCCGTTCGGCGCTCGGCGGCGGGCGGTTGCCGCTGACGCTCCCGCCGCTGGACGATCGCCGCCGCGGTCTGGCCGACGCGGGCGCGATCGTGGTCGAGATCGAGCGCGACGAAGTGGTAGTGGCGGCCCCCGACTCGCTGGGCGTGCTCTCCAAGGCGGCGGGCGTGCTGGCCCTGCACTCGCTGGACGTGCGGTCGGCGACGATCCGCACGCACCACGGGATGGCGGTGAACGCGTTCGTCGTCGAGCCACGGTTCGGATCGGTGCCCGACCCGGCCCTGGTGCGCGGCGATCTGGCCCGGGCGATCGAAGGTTCGCTGCACCTCGAGGACCGCCTCGCGGCCAAGGAGCGCGCCTATGACCGGGGCGTGGCCCGGCGTCCACCCACGGTGCACTGGTTCGACGGCGAGGCGACCGACGCCACGGTCGTCGAGCTGCGCGCGGACGACGCGATCGGCCTGCTGTACCGGGTCACGGCCGCGCTCGAGCGTTGCCACGTCGACATCCGCTCGGCCCGGGTGTCGTCCCTGGGCGGTTCGGTGGTGGACGCGTTCTACGTGACCACCCCGGGCGGCACACCCATCCCGAAACGCCAGCGCCGCGACATCGAGGCGGCGCTCATCCAGGCGTGATGCCGTAGGCGGCGGATCCGGCCGGCGGGCATTCGGCTGGCGGGTCAGCCCTCTTGAAGCTTCGCGCACTCGGTGAGGCCGTAGCTGTTGAGGTACGTGGCCTCGGCCTGGCTGTGATCCGGCGTCTTGTCCAGAGCACTGTAGAGCTGTTCGACCTTGGCCGACTGCTTGGCCTGGGCGGCTGCTAGCAGCTGAGTGAGCAGTGGTTTCTGTGCCGCGAAGTCCGACTGGTCGAGCGAAATCCACTTGGCGGTCAGTTCGTCCTTGTCGGCCGAGCGCGCCACGAGAGCCTTGGTCTGCTTCGAGAACGGCGGGAACAGGTCTAGCACCGTCCGCGTGTAGGCGATGGTCGCCGGATAGTCGGTCGGCCCGCTCGGCGCGGGCAGCTTCTGGACCTTGGCGTTGACGGAACCGCATACGGCGTTCGCCTGTGCGACGAACTCGGCCTTGGACAGCTGTCCGCTCGCCGCAGACGTCGTCGCTTGCTGGGTCGTCGACGGGGCGGCCGACGTTGATGCGGGCGTCGTTGCCGGTGTCGTTGCGCCGGTATTGTCGGATTTCACCGATCCGGACGAGCTGCAGGCCGCGACGATTCCAGCGGCGGCAATGACCGCGACGCATGCGGTGGCTCGGGGTAGAACGTGCATTGGACCAAGACCTCCCATAGTTACCCTGTGTGGGCGGTGGGGGACTCTACCTGTGGACGGTCACAGAGGTTGATATCTCTCACAGGCGTGGCGTATCCGGGGTACGTAACCGGCCGGTAATCTGGGCGAGAGCCTCGTGGGCCGATGCCGTCCCCGACTTTTCACGTTCGAGCACGTCGGCCACGGGAGAGCGTGTGAGTTTCAGTGCCATGCCGCCCGCACAGGGCTTGTACGACCCTCGCCACGAATCCGATTCCTGCGGTGTCGCGTTGCTGGCCGACCTGCAGGGCGGAGCCAGTCACGCGATCGTTGCGCAGGCGCTCACGGCGCTGCGCAACCTGGAGCATCGGGGCGCCGCCGGCGCGGAACCGGAGTCCGGCGACGGCGCGGGCATGACCGTGCAGGTGCCTGATGCCTTCCTGCGCGCGGTCGTGCCGTTCGAGCTGCCGGCGCCGGGCGACTACGCGGTCGGGATGTCGTTCCTGCCGCTGAACGAAACGGCGCGAGCCCGGGCGGTGGCGCTCGTCGAGAAGGTCGCCGTCGACGAGGGCCTGGACGTCCTGGGCTGGCGCGACGTGCCGACCCAGCCCGACGGCCTGGGCCCCACTGCCCGCGGGATCATGCCGGCGTTCGCGCAGCTGTTCGTCGGCGGGGCGTCCGGCCCGGAACTCGAACGGCGCGCCTTCTGCGTGCGCAAGGTTGCCGAGCATGAGGCTCGGGAACGCGGAGTCGAGCTGTACTTCCCGTCTCTGTCGACAAGAACCCTCGTCTACAAGGGGATGCTCACCACCGAACAGCTCGGCACGTTCTTCCCGGATCTCACCGACGAGCGCTTCGCCACGGCGATCGCGCTGGTGCACAGCCGGTTCTCGACGAATACGTTCCCGTCCTGGCCACTGGCCCATCCGTTCCGCTACATCGCCCACAACGGCGAGATCAACACGATCCGGGGCAACCGCAACTGGATGCGCACCCGCGAGGCCCTGCTCGCCTCCGACGTCATCCCCGGCGACCTGAGCCGGCTGTTCCCGATCTGCACGCCCGGCGCGAGTGACTCGGCGACGTTCGACGAAGTGCTCGAGCTGCTGCACCTGGGCGGGCGCAGCCTGCCGCACGCCGTGCTGATGATGATCCCCGAGGCGTGGGAGAACGCCACGGCGATGGACCCCGCGCGGCGCGACTTCTACGCGTTCCACGCCACCCTGATGGAGGCGTGGGACGGCCCGGCGAGCGTCACGTTCACCGACGGCACGGTGATCGGTGCCGTTCTGGACCGCAACGGCCTGCGTCCCGGGCGATGGTGGCGCACCTCGGACGGCCTGGTCGTGCTGGCCAGCGAATCCGGTGTGCTCGACATCGACCCGGCCACCGTCGTCGAGAAGGGCCGCCTGCAGCCGGGACGGATGTTCCTCGTCGACACGTCCGTCGGCCGCATCGTGCACGACGACGAGATCAAGGCGGCCCTGGCGGCCGAGCACCCCTACGGCGAGTGGCTGCACGCCGGGCAGCTCAACCTGGACACGTTGCGGGCGCGCGAGCACGTCGTGTTCTCCCACGAGTCGGTGACCCGCCGCCAGCAGGTGTTCGGCTACACCGAGGAGGAGCTGCGGGTTCTCATCGCCCCGATGGCGACGGCCGGCGCCGAGCCGCTCGGCTCGATGGGCACCGATACGCCGCCGGCCGGGCTCTCGCAGCGTCCCCGCCTGCTGTTCGACTACTTCACCGAGCTGTTCGCGCAGGTCACCAATCCGCCGCTGGACGCCATCCGCGAGGAGATGGTGACCTCGATCGCCGGCACCCTCGGCCCGGAGCAGAACCTGCTCGCGCCGGGTCCCGCGTCGTGCCGGCAGGTCGTCGTGCCGCACCCCGTGCTCACCAACGACGAACTGGCCAAGATCTGGCACATCAACGCCGACGGTGACCTGCCCGGCTTCGACTGCACGCTCATCGACGGTCGGTACCGCGTGCACGGCGGCGGCGAGGCGTTGGCCGGCGCCCTGGAACGGGTGCGCCGCGCCTGCTCGGAGGCCATCGACGCCGGTGCCCGGATCCTCATCCTGTCCGACCGCGGCTGCGATCCCGACCATGCGCCCATCCCGTCCCTGCTCCTGACGGCTGCCGTTCACCACCACCTGGTGCGCACCGGGCAGCGGACGAAGGTGGGTCTGATCGTCGAGGCCGGCGATTGTCGCGAGGTGCACCACGTGGCACTGCTGGTCGGCTACGGCGCGGCCGCCGTCAACCCCTACCTCGCGTTCGAGACGATCGAGGACCTCGTCGAGCGCGGCGCCATCGCCGGCCCGGCCGACGCGGCGATCGTCAAGTACGTCAAGGCGCTGAGCAAGGGCGTACTCAAGGTGATGTCGAAGATGGGCATCTCCACCATCGCGTCCTACGTCGGGGCGCAGGTCTTCGAGGCGTTCGGTCTGGGACAGCAAGTCGTGGACGAGTACTTCACCGGTACGCCGTCGCGACTGGGCGGTGTCGGCCTGGACGTGCTCGCCGCCGAAGCCGAGGCGCGCCACGCCACGGCCTACCCGGTGGTGCCGTCGGCTCGGGCGCACCGGCGTCTCGATGTCGGTGGTGAGTACCAGTGGCGCCGCGAGGGCGAGCTGCACCTGTTCAATCCGGAGACGGTGTTCCTGCTGCAGCACGCCACCCGCGATCGTCGCTACGAGGTGTTCGCCGAGTACGCGGCGAAGGTCGAGGCGCTCAACCGCGCGGGCGGAACGCTGCGCGGACTGTTCGAGTTCCGGCCCCGCACCCCGGTTCCGCTGGACGAGGTCGAGCCGGTGTCCTCCATCGTCCGGCGCTTCGCCACCGGGGCGATGTCCTACGGCTCGATCTCGGCCGAGGCGCACGAGACGCTGGCCATCGCGATGAACCGCCTGGGCGGGCGCTCCAACTGCGGCGAGGGCGGCGAGGACGCCCGGCGGTTCACCCCCGACGAGAACGGCGACCTGCGCCGCTCGGCGGTGAAGCAGGTCGCGTCGGGCCGCTTCGGCGTTACCTCGCACTACCTCGTCAACGCCGACGACATCCAGATCAAGGTGGCCCAGGGCGCCAAGCCCGGCGAGGGCGGTCAGCTGCCGCCGTTCAAGGTCTACCCCTGGATCGCCCGGACGCGCCATTCGACCCCCGGGGTCGGACTGATCTCGCCGCCGCCGCATCACGACATCTACTCGATCGAGGACCTCGCCCAACTCATCCACGACCTCAAGAACGCCAACCCCGAGGCCCGGGTGCACGTCAAGCTCGTCGCCGAGGCCGGCGTCGGTACCGTCGCCGCCGGTGTATCGAAGGCGCACGCCGACGTGGTGCTGATCTCAGGGCACGACGGAGGCACCGGTGCGGCCCCGCTGACCTCGCTGAAACACGCCGGCTTGCCGTGGGAGCTCGGGTTGGCCGAGACGCAGCAGACGCTGCTGCTCAACGGGTTGCGTGATCGCATCACCGTCCAGGTCGACGGCGCCATGAAGACCGGCCGCGACGTCGTGATCGCCGCGCTGCTCGGGGCCGAGGAATACGGCTTCGCCACCGCGCCACTGATCGTGTCGGGCTGCGTCATGATGCGGGTCTGCCACCTCGACACCTGCCCGGTCGGCGTGGCCACCCAGAACCCGGTGCTGCGCGAGCGGTTCACCGGCAAGCCCGAGTTCGTGGTGACGTTCTTCGAATACATCGCGGCCCAGGTCCGGGAGATTCTTGCCTCGCTGGGATTCCGGTCGCTGGACGAGGCGATCGGGCACGTCGAGGTGCTCGACACGAGCCAGGCGATCGAGCACTGGAAGGCCGACGGACTCGACCTGACGCCGATCCTGGCGGTGCCCTCGACTCCCTACTCGTCGGACCTTCGCCGCACCCGGGGGCAGGACCACGGGCTCGAGGCCGCCCTGGACAACACGCTCATCCAGCTGTGTGAGGGCGCGCTGTTGGACGGGTCGAAGGTGTCGCTCGAACTGCCGGTGCGCAACGTGAACCGGACCGTCGGCACGATGCTGGGCTCCTACGTCACCCGCCGCTACGGCGCCGCCGGCCTGCCGGACGGGACGATCGACATCACGTTCCGCGGCTCGGCCGGGCAGTCGTTCGGCGCGTTCGTGCCGTCCGGCATCACGCTGCGGCTGATCGGCGACGCGAACGACTACGTCGGCAAGGGGCTGTCGGGCGGGGTGATCGCGGTGCGTCCCGATGAGGCGGCATCGTTCGCGGCCGAACGCAACGTCATCGCCGGCAACGTCATCGGCTACGGCGCCACGGCCGGCGAGATCTACCTGCGCGGCGTGGTCGGTGAGCGGTTCTGCGTGCGCAACTCGGGGGCCACGGCGGTCGCCGAGGGCGCCGGTGATCACGCGCTGGAGTACATGACCGGAGGCATCGCGGTGATCCTCGGCCCGACCGGGCGCAATGTCGGGGCCGGCATGTCCGGGGGAGTGGCCTACGTGCTCGACCTCGACCCGGACCTGGTCAACGGTGACCTCGTCGACGTCGTCTCCCTGGGCGGCGAGGACGCCTTGGCGCTGCGGGCCGTGCTCGAACAGCACGCCGCGCTGACGTCGTCGGTCGTGGCCGCGGCGCTGCTCGACGACTGGCCGGCCGCCCCGGGGCGATTCTCGGTGATCGTGCCCCGCGACTACCGCCGGGTCATCGAGGCCACCCGGCGCGCCCAGGCCGCGGGCGAGGACGTCGACGAGGCCGTCATGGCCGCCGCCCGCGGCTGAGCGGTCCGCCGCAAGAGTTCCGTTCTGCCGCCCGTTGAGTGGTGCGTTACGACGCGAGTGGCGCGGTATAACGCGCCACTCGACGATTAGCGCACCACTCAACGCAGTGGGGGACGGCGAGTCACGCGTAGCGGCGGGCCATCGCCTCGGCCCGGGCTCCGTAGCCGCCGCCGAACATGACCGCGTGCGCCAGGAGCGGGTACAGCTGATGCAGCCCGATCCGGTCGCGCCAGCCGTCGGCCAGTGGGGTGACCTCGGTGTATGCGGTGACGATCCGGTCCAGATGCGGGGCGCCGAACAGCTCGAGCATGGCCAGATCCGTCTCGCGATGGCCGCCGTACGCCGCCGGATCGACCAGCCAGGCGTGGCCGGCGCTCCACAGCAGGTTGCCCGACCACAGGTCGCCGTGCAGCCGAGCCGGTGGCTCGTCGGGACCGGTGAGTGCGCCCAGCCGCTCGGCCACCCGCTCGAGCAGCGCCGGATCCCGCAGCGCTCCGGTGTCGGCGCCCCGCCGTACGAGCGGCAGCAGCCGAGTGGCCGCGAAGAACTCCGCCCAGGACGGGGCGGGGCCGTTGGCCAGCCGCAGCCGTCCGGCGTAGCCCGGCCACGGGGCGCCGAACCGGTCGGCGCCGGCGCCGTGCAGGGCGGCCAGCTCACGTCCGAGCCGTTCCGCCGCCGGAGCCGAGGGCGTGGCCGACTCGAGCCAGCGCAGCACGAGTACCTCGGACCCCACGCCCAGCACCGCCGGCACCGGAGCCCCCGCGGCGGCCAGCCAGGCGAGGCTCTGCGCCTCCGCGTCGAACAGCGATGGGTCGCCGCCGAATGTCTTCGCGAAGGCCACCGAGCCGTCGTCCAGTCGCACCTTCCAGGCCCGGCAGATGTCCCCTCCGGCGACGGCCGTGACCTCCACGACACGCCGATCGCACGCGACAGCGACCACGGCCGCGACGTCTCCCACCTCCGCATCGTAGGGTTGACGTCGTGGCACGCCGCGCAAAGATCGTCTGCACCCTCGGGCCGTCCACCGACTCGCCCGAACGCGTCCGCGCGCTCGTCGAGGCGGGCATGGACGTCGCCCGCCTGAACTTCAGTCACGGCGAGCACGCCGAGCACGGTCGACGCTTCCGGGAAGTGCGCCAGGCGGCCGAGGTGACCGGGCGCAACCTGGCGATCCTCGGCGACCTGCAGGGGCCCAAGATCCGCCTGGGCCGCTTCGCCGAGGGCAAGACGGTGTGGCAGACCGGCGAGCGGGTGCGCATCACCGTCGAGGACATCGAGGGCACTCACGACCGGGTGTCCACGACCTACAAGCAGCTCGCCGACGACGTGCGTCCCGGCGACCGCCTGCTCGTCGACGACGGCAACATCGGGCTGGTGGCCGTCGAGATCGAGAACGGCACCGACGTGGTCTGCGATGTCACCGAGGGCGGACCGGTCAGCAACAACAAGGGCCTGTCGCTGCCGGGCGTTGCCGTGAGCGTCCCGGCGATGTCGGAGAAGGACGCCGACGATCTGGAGTTCGCGCTCAAGCTCGGCGTCGACTTCATCGCCCTGTCCTTCGTGCGCGCCGCCGAGGACATCAAGCTGGTGCACCAGGTCATGGACGCCGTCGGCATCCGCCGGCCGGTGATCGCCAAGATCGAGAAGCCCGAGGCCGTCGAGCGCCTCGAGGAGATCGTGCTGAGCTTCGACGGCATCATGGTTGCCCGCGGCGATCTCGGGGTCGAGCTGCCGCTCGAGCAGGTGCCGATGGTGCAGAAGCGCGCCGTCCAGATCGCCCGCGACAATGCCAAGCCGGTGATCGTGGCGACCCAGATGCTCGAGTCGATGATCACGCACTCGCGCCCGACCCGCGCCGAGGCCTCGGATGTCGCCAACGCCGTCCTCGACGGCGCGGACGCGGTGATGCTGTCCGGCGAGACGAGCGTCGGCACCTATCCGGTGCAGACCGTGGCGACGATGTCGCGCATCATCACCTCCGTCGAGGCGTCCGGCATGCACCCACCGGCCCTGCAGCACACGCCGCGGACGTCGGCCGGCGCCATCGCCAAGGCGGCCAAGGACATCGGCGACGCGCTGGGCGCCGCGGCGATGGTCGCGTTCACCCAGACCGGCGACACGATGCGCCGGCTCTCGCGGCTGCAACCCTCCCAGCGACTGCTGGCGTTCTCGCCGGACGAGAACGTGCTGCGTCAGCTCGCCCTGCTGTGGGGCGTCGAGGGCCACCTCGTCTGGATGGTGCGCACCACCGACGAGATGGTGCGTCAGGTCGACGCGGCGCTCGTCCAGCGAGGAGTCTGCCGCCGCGGCGACCTGGTGATCGTGGTCGCCGGTACTCCTCCGGCGACGCCTGGTGCGACCAACACGATCCGTGTCCACCACATCGGGGACGTGCTGAAGAGCGGTGGCTGAGACGCGCGCCGAGGCGCCGGCTGAGTCCTCGTCGGGGCAGTCGGTCGTCGACGGTCTGGTGCAGTTGCTCGACCTCGAACCGATCGAGGTGAACATCTTCCGCGGGCGCAGCCCCAAAGAGTCACAGCAGCGAGTGTTCGGCGGTCAGGTGGCCGGGCAGGCCCTCGTCGCCGCCGGACGTACCGTCGATGCCGACCGGGCGGTGCACTCGCTGCACTCGTATTTCATCCGGCCCGGCGATCCGGCCGTCCCGATCGTCTACACCGTCGATCCGCTCCGGGACGGACGGTCGTTCTCGATGCGCCGGGTGGTGGCCATCCAGCACGGCGAACCGATCTTCGTGCTGTCGGCGTCCTTCCAGCTGGCCCAGGGCGGCATCGATCACCAGTCGCAGATGCCTGATGTCGCGCCGCCCGACGAGCTGCCGACCCTGGAGGAGCGCTACGCCGATTTCGACGCGGTCGCGGGGTGGTACCGCAACGTGCCGCGGCCGTTCGACCTGCGCTACGTCGACGACCCGGCCTGGGCGCAGCGCCGGCACGGCCCGCGCGGCGACGCGCCGCACCGGGTCTGGATGCGCGCCGACGGCCGGCTGCCCGACGACCCGCTCATCCACGTGTGCGCGCTGACGTTCGCCTCCGACCTCACGCTGCTCGAGACGGTGCTGGTGCACCACGGGCTCTCCCACGGGTTCGACCCGGTGATCAGCGCGTCGCTGGATCACGCGATGTGGTTCCATCGCCCGTTCCGGGCCGACGAGTGGTTCCTGTACGACATGTCCTCGCCGTCGGCGTCCGGCGGCCGGGGTCTGGCGATGGGGCACATCTTCGCCCTGGACGGCCGGCACATCGCCAGCGTCGTCCAGGAAGGCATGCTCCGAGTCCCCACCGCCTGATCCGGGCGCCTACTCCGTGGGGATCTGTGGTTCGTCGACGTCTTGCTGGTAGTTCTGCCAGTTGTCCTCGGCGTAGTGCGCGTCACCCATGACGACTCCGGTGTGCGGACCGCCCGGGTGTGACGTCATGTCCGCCTCGGAGGTGATCAGCGATTCGTTGTGCACCGGATCCCGCAGAGCGGCCGGTGTCTTGGCGGCGAGCTGGGCGTCTTCGTCCGGGATGTGCGGAGTGCCCTCGGGTGCGCCGACGATGGAACCATCGGACATGACGACGCCGGTGCTCAGCAGGGCCTCACCGAGACCCTGGTGGACGGCGCCCGTGCTCGGGTCGCCCTCGAAGTTCGTGGCGATGGCGGGATCGCCCTGGGGCTGAAGGTCACCCGGCTGGGCGGGATCGGACATGGTTTGCTCCTCGGGGTACGTGGACCGATGCGCCGGTCCGCTTCACTCAGCCTGCTGGGCGCGCGGCGGCGGGACTCGTACGAACGGGCAGACTCGGGGGCAGCCTTGACTCGCGATTCTCAGGAGCGCAGCGCCGCCCAGGCGGCCTCGACGTGCCGGCGCTGGGTCTGAGGTGATCCGATCGCGAATCGCAGCGCCACCGCGCCGTTCACCGCGGTGTGCGTGAGGTACAGCTGCCCCGAGGCATTCACCCGTTCCATCAGCGCTCGGGTCGCGTCGTCCCCCGCGCGGAGCCGGAACGTCACCAGCGAGAGCGGATGGGGGGCCACCAGCTCGAACCGCTCGTCGGCCGCTACCCACGACGCGAACTCCTGCGCCAGCTCCACGTGCTCGCGGATGTGCGCCCGCAGTCCCTCGGCGCCGTACCACCGGATCACCGCCCACAGCTTCAGCGCCCGGAACCGCCGCCCGAGCGGCACGTGCCAGTCGCGGTAGTCGATCACCGCACCCGACTCGGTGGCGGCGTTGCGCAGGAACTCGGGCAGGATCGACAGCGCGCCGAGCAACGCCGCCCGGTCGGCCACCCAGAAGGCGTCGCAGTCGAAGTTGGTCAGCAGCCACTTGTGCGGGTTGGTGCCGTAGGAGTCGACGAGCTCGACGCCGTCGTTCAGCCACCGCAGCTCCGGGCAGACCGTGGCCACACCGGCCCAGGCGGCGTCGACGTGTAACCAGGCGCCGTGCTCGTGCGCGATCTCGGCGAACTCCCGTACCGGGTCGACGGCACCCGTGCCGGTCGTGCCTACTGAGGCGACGACGAAGGCCGGGGTGAGTCCGGCCGCGACGTCCGCCTCGATCAGCGCCCGCAGGTGCTCGGGGCGCGCCGCCTGGGTGCCCGGATCGACGTCGATCTTGCGCAGGGCGTCCGAGCCGAGGCCGGCGACCCGGCACGCCTTCTCGGCAGCGCTGTGGGTCTGCGTCGACGTGTACACCGTGAATCGTCCACTGTGGACACCGTCGTGCTCGGTGCGCCCACCACTGGCTCGGTGCAGCGCGGCCAGCAGCGCGACGAGCACCGCGTCTGACGCCGTGTGCTGGATGACGCCGTTGCCGCGAAACCGCTCGGGCAGGCCCAGCAGTTCGCGCAACCAGTCGAGCACGTGCGTCTCGAGCTCGGTGGCGGCCGGCGAGGTCGCCCAGAGCATGCCCTGCACGCCGAGCCCGGAGGCGAGCAGGTCGCCCAGGATCGCCGGGCCGCTGGCGTTCGCGGGGAAGTAGGCGAAGAACGAGGGATGCTGCCAGTGCGTGATGCCCGGCATGATCACGTCGTCCAGGTCGCGCAGTACCGCGTCGAACGGCTCGCCCTGCTCGGGCGGCGCGGCCGGGAGTGCGGCCCGGATCGAGCCGGGCGCCGATTGCGACAGCACGGGGAACGTCTCGAGCTGCTCGTAGTAGTCGGCGATCCAGTCGACGACGCGATGGCCGTGCTTGCGGAACTCGTCCGGTGTCATGTGCACGCTCATGAACACGAGTGTGCCGGGAGGGGACGCCTGGGGGATCGCCCCCTCCCGACCACCCCTCCTAGAAGGCGCCCAGCCCGTTGGGCACGCCGACACCGGTCGGACCGTCCCAGCCGGCGACGCCGGTGCACGTGGCTGCGGTGAACTGGGTGCAGTCCGCCGCCCCGTTCTGCGCGTTCGTCCCCCCGACGATGTCCTCGATCGAACCGGCAGGCGCGCTGTACATCGTGTTCGGCCCGTTGACGCCGGTGGTGCCGGCGCGGGCGTACAGGCCGGCCAGGTACGGCGACGCCGCGCTCGTGCCGCCCACGACCAGCCAGCCGCCGCCGGTGCCACTGTCCGGGGTGTACGTGTCGTACACGGCGACGCCGGTGTGCGGGTCGGCATCGGCCGAGACGTCGGAGATCGCCCGGTGCCCGTTGCAGTTCGCGGCCACCGCCGCCGGCTGGCCGACCGCCGCCGGCAGGTCGAGCGCGCAGCCGCTGCCGGCGCCGACGAAACTCGTGGTGCCGTCGCTGGACGTGAATTGCCCGCCCCACGCCGACTTGGTGAACGTCTGCCCGGCGTCGGCGCTGGTGAGCGTGATGCCGCCGGCCGAGGTCACCCACGGCAGTTCCTGGGGCCAGATCTGGGTGCTGCCGGTGTATCCGCTGTCGCCCGACGACGCGACGATCGCGACTCCCGGGTGGTGCAGCGCCTGGGCCGGTGCGCCCGTGCCGAGGAGGGAGCCCTGCAGGCCGGTCGGCAGTCCGTAGCTCATGCTGACGGCCTTGGCGCCCAGGCTGACCGCCTCGTTGACCGCCGTGCCGAAGTCGCTCGCCAGGGCGCCGGGCAGGCCCAGGGTCGCGGCGAGCAGCAATTCGAGCAGGTTCATCGGGATCTGCACCATCGTGATCGTGCAGGTGGGGCAGGCCGCCGAGGCCAGCTGCACGTCCAGCGCCGTCTCGGTGGCGTAGGACTCCTCGACCGAGGCGAGCGAGGCGTTCGGGGCCAGCGGGGGACCGCCGTGGTAGTCGACGATCTTCAGGCAGCCGTTGGCCGTCGTGCAGGCCGGCAGCCCGTATTGGCTGCGGTAGTGGGTGAGGTCGGCCTCGAGGGTCGGGTAGGCACCGACGCCGACGATCGAGACGTTGTTCGTCGAGCCGCCCGTGGCGGGCAGGTTGAACGCGCGGGCGAGCTCGGCCGGCCCGTACCCGGTCGGCGTGGTGGTCGCCATCGGCGTCGCTGAGCCCTTGCCGATCGTGACCAGGCTGTGCTGGCAGCCCAGGTTCACCGTCTGGTGGGCGATGACGACGCGGCAGCCGTCGACGACGCCGTGGGTTGCCGCCAGATTGCCGTTCCGCAGGGCGGCGGCGGCGTTCGAGAGGGTGGATCCGGGGGTGGGTCGGGCCGCGGCTGCTGGTGCCAGCGCTGTGAGGGCCGCGGCGACAGTCAAGACGATGGGTGTACGCAACTTCACGCGTGCCTCCTGGGTGAGGGCCGCACGGTGCTGGGGATACCGGCAGATAACCGGATTGTGGCGACCCAGGCATATGCCGTGCCACACTCTCGGCTGGCGCATATGAGCCGTTGTCGCATTGACGTCACGGGGGTACACATGCTCGACGTGCTGACTGCGGACAGTGATCTTGGTCGGGTGTACGGCGCGCTGGTCCGCCAGCCCCGCAGCACCAGCGACGAGCTGGCCGCGACGACCGGGCTCGCGCCCGCGGCCGTCCTCGATGCGCTGCATCGGCTGGCGCTCGACCGGCTGACCGTCAGGCTCGGCGCGGCCGCCACCGGGGCGTGGGAGGCCCAGCCGCCCGACGCCGCCGCGACCGCGTTCGTCGAGGCGCAGGAACGACGATTGGCCGCGATCCGCGAGCACGCGCAACGGCTGGCCGAGATCTACTGGTTCGCCCGTCGCGAGTCGCAGCAGTACCCGGGCATCGAGGTGGTGCGGGATCGGGCGCTGATCTTCGAGCAGGCCGAGCGCATCCAGCTCGAGGCTCGGACCGAGGTCCGGTGGTTCGACTGCCCGCCGTATCTGAGCGCGTCCGAACCCGATCAGGTCCGGATGGAGCAGCAGGTGGCGTTGCAGCAGCAGCGCATGGCCGAGGGCATCCGGTACCGCACGATCTACCACGACAGCGTCTGGGACCACCCGTCCTACAGCTCGATCGCGCTGGACAACATGGCGTGCGGCGAGCAGGCGCGCACGCTGGCCAGCCTGCCGATGAAGCTGGTGATCGGTGACGACCGTCGGGCGATGGTGCCGCTCGACCCGAGCGAGCTCGAAGACGGCGCGACCTTGATCGTGCACCCGTCCGGGTTGCTCAGTGCTCTGGTCGCGATCTTCGAGACGCTGTGGCAGATGGCCGTGCCGATCTCCGGGGGCGACGTGACCCGGCCGCTGGGCAAGCGCGACCAGGACATCCTTACGTTGATGGCCTCCGGCGCGACCGACGAGGTGATCGCCCGCCGGCTGCACCTGTCGCGGCGCACCGTTGTGCGGCACTCCGCGTCGCTGCTCGAACGGCTCGGCGCGACGACCCGCTTCCAGGCCGGCGTGCAGGCGTCCCGGCTCGGTTGGCTGTGACCGCTGACGAGACGGGCGAGCTCGCGGGGTTCGGTCAGCGTTTCGGGCCCACGTGTTCGTCCAGGAGACCGACGGCGCCGCGCCGGGCCATCGAGACGCTGTTCGGACGGTTGTTGCGCCACGCGACCCCGACCCGGTCGAGTGCTGCGGTGAGGATGGCCTGGATGTCGCGTGACTCGTTGCTGAACAGGTAGCGCGGGTAGGCGTAGGTCTTGCCACCCACTGTGACCCGGTTGATCACCCGGCAGCCGTCGGAGTGGATCAACCCGCGGATCAGCGGCCACGGATGCTCGTCGACGATCGCCCGCTGCCACTCGGTCAGCACGATAGGTCGCTCGTGCTTGCGCCCGGGCCCGTGCTGCGGCAGCAAGCACGGCCAATGCATCCAGTACGAAGCGTGATCGCTGCATCCCACGCCATGCGTGATCGAGACTCGGTTGCCGCTCAGCGTCGTCATCGCGTGATCTACCTCCTGCGCGATGCGGGGGTAGGCGTCCGCGCAGGCGATCCGTAGCTTGGGCACCCGGGCTGTGGTGACGAGGTAGCCGTCGCCCAGATACTGGCCCAGCAAATACGCGTAGGTGGAACCGTCGGCGCACGCTTCATGCCGGCAGACGAAACAGCGCGCATGGACCGGCCGCGCCGCCCGCACGGGGTTGATCAGCCACGCCGCGATGGCAGCGCGAGATACACCAAGCTGACGATGGATGGCGGCGACCGACAGGCCGCGCGCATGCAGCTCGACCACCTGCGTACGGATGTCGTCGCGATACACGCCGCATGGCTACCGGAGCGGTACGACGATTTCTGGTGCCGGGAGCGGGATTCGAACCCGCATGCGCTTTCGCGCAATCGCTTTTGAGGCGATCGTGTAAACCGTTCCACCATCCCGGCGAGTGACCGGACGTACCTGCCCTCGACACCGTAGGCTACCGCCAGACAACGAGGTCGTGGCACAGGAGGCAAGCGTTCGTGGCAACCCAGCCCGTTGCCGAGTCCACTGCGAAGCGGGTGCTGATCGCGGAGGACGAGGCGTTGATCCGTCTCGACCTGCGCGAGATGCTCGAGGAGGAGGGCTTC